>WNGA01015739.1_pt1 | contig 11699 bp, 7 predicted proteins | sample 5400061 | NCBI WGS metagenome assembly WNGA01 (sample SAMN13153366, study PRJNA577476) | soil metagenome | isolation source: 100 cm soil or saprolite under grassland replicate 2 | place: USA:California | collected 2016-06-15
GGAAAGAAGCTCTCGTGCCAGATCACGGGAGTGAGGAAGAACCATGGCAGCAGCGCCGAGGCGACGACGTGCTCGACGTCGCGGAAGAGCACGTTCAGGGTCGCGACCGCGAGCGCGATCCCCGCCGTGAAGCAGACGAGCAGCAGCGAGAGCGGAATCGCCAGCCACGCGACGTCGCGCGACGACGGGATGAACACGACGCAGAGCACGAGCACGATCGCGAGCATCACGGCGAACGTGACGAGGTTCGTGCCGACGACCGCGAACGCCGTCAACTGGCGTGGAAATCGGACCTTGCGAATCAGGGGCGCGGCGCTCACCATCGCCCGCGCCCCCGACTGCACCGACGTCGAGAAGAAGACCCACGGAGCGAGTCCCGCGAGCAGGTACAGCGGGTAGTCGCGCACCTGCGTCGTCCGCCACATGTAGTGGAAGACGAAGAGGTAGACGCCCATCAGGACGAGCGGCGGGATCAGCACCCACAGCACGCCGAGCAGCGAGCCTTTGTACTTCGTCTCGAGATCGCGCCGCCAGAGGCTGCCGAAGAGCTCGCGGTACCTGATCAAGTCTGTGTAGGTCGTCACGAGCCGCTTCTAGTCTAGGGAGGCGCTGGGACCTCCCTCTGGCACCAAACAACGCCTTAACGACGAGCGGTTAGCGTTCTGGCCGTGAGCGCGGCGGCCCTGATCGCATTTCCCGCGGCTGCGCTCGTCCTCGCGGGCCTCCTTCGCTCGCCCGCGGCACGCAGGCTCGTCTCCCCGCCGCGCGAGGACCGCTGGCACACCGAGACGACACCGCACCTCGGCGGCATCGGCATCTTCGCCGGCCTCGCCGCCGGATCGCTCGGCGCGCTCGCGCTGGGCGCGGTGCCCGGGTCGCACAAGGCGTTCCTCGGCATCCTCGCCGGCTGCGCGATCGTCTTCCTCTTCGGGCTCCTGGACGACACCTGGCACCTGCCGCCGGTCGCGAAGGTCGGTGGACAGGTCGGCGCGGCCGCGGTCGCTCTCGCGGCCGGTCTGAAGGTCGAGATCGTGACGAACGACTGGCTCGCGGTCGCGCTCGCCCTGCTCTGGCTGGTCGGGATGACGAATGCCTTCAACCTGCTCGACAACATGGACGGCCTCGCCGCGACCCTCGCGTCGATCGCGGCGGCCTTCTTCGCGATCGACGCGGTGACGACGCACCCGAACCGGGGCGTGCTCGTCCTCTCGCTCGCGCTCCTGTGTGCGGGCGCCGCGTTCTTGCCCTTCAACATCTTGCCTGGGCGTCGCACGAAGATGTTCATGGGCGACTCGGGCTCGCAGGTGCTCGGGTTCGCGCTCGCCGCGTTCGGCCTCGCCTCGAGTTGGAAGGTCGCGGGGACGACCGTCGCGACGCTGCTGCTGCCGTTGCTCGTGCTCGCCGTCCCGATCCTCGACACGACGCTCGTGACGATCGTGCGGCTGCTCGAGGGCCGGCCGATCTACCAGGGAGGCCGCGACCACACATCGCACCGTCTCGTGTACCACGGCCTCTCGGAGCGGCGGGCGGTCGTCCTCCTCGCCGTCATCTCGGCCGCGCTCGGCGCGACCAGCCTCGCCTACAACGTCCTCGGGAACGGGCGCATCACGTTGATCGGCGTGCTGCTGACGTTCGCGCTGCTCGTGCAGTTCGGCAGCTTCCTCTCGGACGTCGACCGCAACCCGGCCGTGCTCGCCAGGGACGGCGGCTTTCTCAAACGGACGTTCGTCATCCACCGGCGGCGCCTGATCGAGGTCCTCGTCGACTTCGCGCTCGTGACCGCGTCGTTCTTCGCGGCGTACCTGCTGCGCGTCGGCTCAGAGGCGAGCGTCAACCAGCGCACCGTGTTCGTCGCGTCGCTGCCGATCGTGCTCGCGGCGCGCTACGCCGTCTTCATCCCGCTCGGCCTCTACAAGGGCGTCTGGCGCTACGCGGGCGCGCGCGACGCTGCGCGCGTGATGACGGCGGTCGCGGTGTCCGAGGCGCTGGCGTTCGGCTTCCTGTCGGCGACGCGCTCCTTCCGCGACTTCCCGCGCTCGATCTTCCTGATCGACATGCTGCTCTGCACGGCTCTGATCGGCGCCTCGCGCTTCTGGGAGCGCGCCGCGTTCCGCGGCCTGGCGTCCCTGCGCGACCGCGGCGAGCGCCGCCGCGTTCTGATCGTCGGCGCCGGCCGCAGCGGGCGCAGCCTGCTCCGCGAGCTCCGCGAGACGCCGGGGGAACACGTGGTCGGCTTCGTCGACGACGATCCCCGGCTCTGGCGACGCCGGCTCCAGGGCGCGCCCGTCCTCGGGAGCGCCGACGAGGCCGCCCGGATTCTGGTCGAGGCGCAGCCGGACCAGGTGCTGGTGACGATCCCGCACGCGCCGCGCGAGCGGCTCGACTTCGTGATCGACGCGTGCGCGGATGCCGGCTTGCCGCTCCAGTTCGTCCGCCGTGAGTTCGAGCTCGAGCCGAGTCCACGACCCGGTGAGCGCGCTCGCAGCGAGGTTCCCTCGCGTCGTACGGACCAAGTGGGTGGCCCGCAGCCTGCGACCTGACGTCTCTGACGCCGCGCTGGGCGTGCGCGCGCCGGAGGGACAGTGCGGATAGCACGGCCCGCAGGCGCGCGTGCGGCCAGCGTGGCGAGCCGCCGGCGGAGGCCGGCTCCGCCTGCCGGGAGCCGGCGGCGATCAGTGGCGTCAGGGGTGCGCGCCGAGCGGCTGACCGCCGTCCTGCCGCTGGTGACCATCTACGTCTGGCTCTGCCTCCTCTACGGCTGGGAGGCGTGGGGGAACCTGACGCCGTGGCTCTTCACCGACGAGCTCGAGCACACGCAGTTCTCTCGGGCGATCGCCGAGACCGGCCGAGCAGCGCGGCGCGGGGTCGGCCATTCGCCGGACTCGCTCTACTCGTACCTGATCGCGCCGGCCTGGTGGATCGGCGACACGAGCGCCGCCTACGGTGTCGTCAAGTCGATCGGGATCGTTGCGATGACCGCCGCGATCTTTCCCACCTACGCACTCGCACGGCTGCTCGTCTCGAAGACGGCCGCACTCGTGACGGCGACCGTCGTGGCGGCGATCCCTGCGTTCGCGTACTCGTCGCTGATCCTCCAGGAGCCGCTCGCGTACGGCTGGGCCGCGCTCGCGCTCTGGCTCTCGACGCGCGCGCTGCTCACGCCCACCCGCCGCTGGGTCGCGGCCGCGGTCGCCGTCGCGCTGCTCGCGCCGTTCGTCCGCAGCGAGCTCGTGGTCGTGCCGGCTGCGCTGGGGATCGGCGCGGCGCTCTGGTGGTTCACCGGCGACCGCGGACGCGCGTGGCGTCGCGGCTGGTCGGCCTGGGACTGGCTCGGGTTCATGCTCCTGGCGATCGGCGTCGTGATCGTCGTCAACGGGTTCGCGAGCGCGCGCTCAGCCGAGTGGCAGGTCGCGACGCAGCACTACAAGGACCGGATGCTCGAGAACGGCGCCTGGGCGATCGGCGCGTTCGTGATCGGGATCGGCGTCCTTCCCGCTGCGGCCGGCCTCGCGGCGCTCGCGCCGTTCCGCTGGTCGGCACGACCGCGCGCCGAGCGCGCGTTCCTGTGCGTCGCGCTGCCGACGCTGCTCGGCTACGGCTGGTACACGGCGATCAAGGCCGCATACATCTCCACGGTCTTCTCGACGCTCGTCGAGGAGCGGAACATCATCTACGCCGCACCGCCGATCCTCGTGCTCGCGGCGCTGTTCCTCCATCGCCGGCGGACCCACGTCGCCGCGATCGCCGGAGCGGCGATCTTCCTCGCCTGGGCGATCGTGAAGACGCCGTTCCACATGTACGAGCACTTCTACGCCGACGCGCCGGGCCTCTCGATCCTCCAGTCGGCGAATCGCGTGCTCTCGGCAACCCCGGCAGAGGCGCAGATCGCGCTGCTCGTGATCCTCGCCGCGTCAGTCGGGTTGATCGCCGCGAGCGCATACCTGCGCGGGCGGTGGGTGGCGTGGGCCGTCGCCGTCGCGGGCGCTCTCGTGCTCGCGTGGAACCTGACAGGCGAGATCACGGGCGCGCGCTCGTCGCACGCGTTCGGCGACCAGTTGCTCTCGAACTTCCCGAGCCCGCTCGACTGGGTCGACGAGGTGACCGGCGGCGAGCCGACGGTGTACTACGGGCAGCGAGTCAACGTCGATCCGAACGGCGAGTGGCTGCTCGAGTTCTGGAACCGCTCGATTCAGGGGTTGTGGACGCTCGACGGGACGGGCGTCGGTCCGGGACCGACGGTCACGCCCGACGTCCTGAAACCCACCGGCGAGATCCGCGTGATCCGCAAGTTCGACTACGCGGTGACGGACGAGGGCGTGAGCCTCGTCGGGCGCGTGATCGCGCGACGCACGCATCTCGTCGGCGGCGCGGCGGCGACCTGGAGCCTGTACCGCGTCGAGCACCCGATGCGCCTGCGCAAGAACGTCGAAGGGTTCTTCCCCGACGGGTGGACGGGCGAGCGCAGCGCGTACTCGCAGTTCTCGACGCCGGGAAACCGCCGCGGCTACCTCGTCGTCGACGTCCGCCGCACGGGCGGCGGCAAGACGCTTCCTGCGAACGTGACGCTGAAGGTCGGCGATCTCCGAATCGGCGAGGACACGCAACCGAAGCTCGGCACGGTGCGCATCGTCCGTTCGCTTCACGTCCAGCGCGGCCTCGACCACGAGTTCGTCCTGGAGGCGCCGGTGGCGCCATTCCGGGCGGAGGTGCGCGTGTGGCCGACGTTCAGCCCCTACGCGCTCGATCCGGGCAACGGCGACGTGCGCGACCTCGGCGCGCAGGTCACCTATCGCTTCGCGCCGAAGCTGCCGTTGGCGATCACGGGACGTCCGCCGGAGACCGACGGCGTCTACGCAGACGGCTGGATGGGCTCGTCCGCGACGTACACGGTGTGGAGCGGCGGGAGCGGCCCGCTTCCGATCACCCTCGCCCGGCCGGCTGGGCCGGGAGCCGCGCGCGTGCGCCTGCGGATCGGCCGGCTCGGGTACGTCAAGAGCGGCGGAACGCTACGGCTCGACGTGGCGTCGGTCACGGACGAGCGGACGCTCCGGATCCGAGGCGGGAGCAGGACGATCACGCTCGCTGCGCCGCAGGCGCCGTACAGGGTCGCGGTCGACGTCAAGCCCACCTTCGTTCCGGCGAGGGACGTCCCCGGCTCGAGCGATACGCGCAGGCTCGGCGTTCGCGTCAGCTTCGAGTCGCGCTGACGACGTACGTGAAGCGGTAGCGGAGCGCGAGCCGCGCCAGCGGCCCGGTGCGCTCGGCGGCGCGTGCGAGCGCAGCCACCGGCCGCGGGAGCGCGACCCGCTGCGGCACGAAGAACGGGCGCAGCTCGACATGCGGGAAGCCCGCGGCGCGAACGCGCGCGAGCAGCGACTCCAGGTCATACCTGCGCGGGCTGACGTCGAAGACGAGCTTCGTCTCGGTGTACGAGGCGACCTGCCGGAAGAACGCGTCCTCGTCGCGCACGTAGTAGAGCGCTCTGAAGACGGTGGTCGCGGCGACGGGTTCCTCGGGGCGGAACTCGTTGAGGTCGGCGAGCTCGACGCGTCCGCCGAAGCGCCGCCGCGCAGCCGCGACCATCTCCTCGTTCGCGTCCACGCCGAGGTAGCGGAGCCCGCGCGCGAGCAGGAACTCGCCGAGGCCGCCGTCGCCGCAGGCGAGGTCGCAGACCGTGTCGCCGGGCGCGAGCGGCGCGCCCAGCTCCGCCACGAGCTCCGCGCGCCGGCGGAGGTACGTGACCGAGTCCGCGTACGCTCGGTCGCTCCACCCCGCGGCATGCGGCGAGTACTGGTCGCTCACCGAAGCGCGCGCAGACGTTCCGGATGCTTGCGAACGAAGCGGAGGATTCCCTGCCAGTGCCAGAGCGTTCGCCGCGTGAGGAACGATCGGTCGGTGACGGCCTGGTGCGCGTGCTCGACCACCGCGCTCGGCACGTACCACCGCTCCCAACCGGCCTTCGCGGCGCGATAGCAGAGGTCGACATCCTCGCCGTAGAGGCGAAAGCCCTCGTCGAGGCCGCCGAGCTCGTCCAGCATCGCTCGCCGCAGCATCAGGAAGCCGGCCAGCATCCAGTCCGCGGGGACCGGCTCCGACGGCTCCTCGCCGAGGTGGTAGTGCGCCGTCTGCCGGCGATACGGATCGCGAACGAGCCGCAGGGGCGTGCGCCGCCAGAGCGTGCCGAGCACCGTCGGGAAGCGACGCCGCGACGGCTGCGGACGGCCGTCGGGATAGATCATCCTCGGCCCCGCGACGCCACAGCGGGGATGCGACTCCAAGAACGCGCGCAGCGCCGCCACGGCACCCTCGTGGGGGACGGCGTCGGGATTGACGGTCACGACGAGCTCGGCCTTTGTCGCGGCGACGCCGCGGTTGACGTTGGACGCAAATCCGCGCGGCGCGTCGTTCTCGAGCACGCGCACGCCTGCGGGAACGTCGCCCACGCTGCCCGGCACGTTCGCGACGACCACGGTCTCGTCGACCTGCGCGAGGAGGACGGGCAGCAGCCGCTCGAGCTCGTCGGCGTCCCCGTGCGACACCACGACCGCGGCCACCCGAAAAACTCGAATCACAATGACGCTTGTGCCGTCGGGGCGCGCTGGGCGGCGCGATCCGGCGTCCTCAGTCGCGCCAATAGGTGAACTATTGGCGCTCTCGCGAGCGCCGGAGGCGCTAGCGCCATTGTCTCGCACTCGCCCATCGCACCCCGCCGACGAAGATCATTATGAACCGAGTCCTTAGACGCCGAGCACCTCCCGGTACGCGCGCACGACGCGCCGCGCGGTCTCGTCCCACGAGAAGAGGCGCACGCGCTCGAAGCCTGCGCGGATCCGCTCTTCCCGCTCCGCGAGCGCCCGCCGGACCGCAACGGAAAACCGACCGTCGTCCGCGTAGACGGCCGCGTCACCGCCGACCTCCCGCATCGCCGCATCGTCCGCCGCGACGACCGCCGTCCCGCACGCCATCGCCTCGAGCACGGGCAGGCCGAACCCCTCGTACCGCGACGGCAGGACGACGCAGGCGGCGCCGCGGTAGAGGTCGGCGAGCGCGGGCTTCTCGACGTAGCCGCGCAACTGCGCTCCGCGCGCCTCGAGCTCGCGCGCGAGCGCGGGCTCCTTCTCGGGGCCGGCGACAACGAGCGGCATTCCGAGTTCCCGCGCCGCGTCCGCCGCCGCGAGTGGGTTCTTCCGCTCCTGGATCGCGCCGACGAAGAGCAGGTAGCCGTCGTGCGAGCGCGCGTGCGGCGCCGGCGAGAACGCGGGGTCCACCGCGTTCGGAGTGACGACGACCTTCCGCTCATCGATTCCGTAGAGCTCGACGAGGTCGCGCCGCGTGCGCTCCGAGACAGCGAAGACGCGCGCGGCCGCGCGAGCGGACCGCGGCACGACCCGCCGGAAGACGAGCCGGTCCCAGCGGCCCATCACCCGTGCGTCGCGCTCGAAGGAGAGATCGTGGACGGTGATCACCGCGGGACTCGGGCCGCGCAGCGGGAGCGAGTGCTGGAAATGCGCCAGCGCTGGGCGCAGGCGCGTGAGGAGCCGCGGCAGCGCCCACGCCATGCGCAGCTCCTGCGAGCGGGCGCGAAGCTCGACTGCCTCCACGCCTTCCGGGACGAGATCGGGCCGCCTCGTCACAGCGGCGAGGCGAAGCGTCCCCTCCGCGGCGGCAGGAAGCTGCCGAAGCAGGTTGTGGACGTACGTCTCGTCGCCCGTCCGCTTGCGGCCGAGAACGTCCGCGTCAATCACGACCAGGGGAGGCGTCACGCCGCCACCGAATGCGAGGCAGAAGCCGGCATGCGCCCCGCCGCACCGGAAGCTTGCGCTGAGCCACTCACTGCTGCAGACCGAGCCGCCCAAGGGTTTGTGGCTCTGAGCCACAAAGTCCGGTGCCGGGGTCCGAGCCGACGCCCCAACTCCGAAACCGCCTCCGTTGAGCCACACGTCACTGCAGAACGAGGCGCCCAAGGGTTAGTGGCTCTGAGCCACAAAGTCTGCCCAGCCGCGACGTGGGAATGCGTCACGCGATCTCCCTGTAGACGGCGGCCGTCAGCTCGGCCCCGCGCTCCCACCTGTACGCACGCGCGACCGCGGGACCGGCGGCGGTGAGCTCGCCGCGACGCGCGATCGCGTCGCGGATGCCTTCGGCGATCGCCTGCGCGTCGTAGGGGTCGACGAGCACCGCCGCACCGTCCGCCAGCTCGGCCATCGACGTGCCCGCGCTCGTCACGACCGGGGCGCCGCAGGCAAGCGCCTCGAGCACCGGAATCCCGAAGCCCTCGTACAGCGAGGCGTAGGCGACGCAGGCTGCGCCGCGGTAGAGGCGTGCGAGCTCCTCGTCCGAGACGTAGCCGAGGAACCGAACGCCGTCGCCGCCGACCTGCACGTCGCCCCAGCCGCGCGCGCCCGCCACGCGGAGCTCGAGCCCCGCCGCCTGCGCAGCCTCGGCCACCCGCGCGAGGTTCTTCCGCGGCTCGACCGTGCCGACGGCGAGGACGTACTCGCCCTCGGCACGCTCGCCGTCCGGCGTGAAGGGCGGCTCGACCGCGGGCGTCACGACGCGGATCCGGTCGGCGGGGACGCCCAGGAGCTCGACGAGCTCCCGCTTCTGGAACTCGCTGATCGTGATCACGCGATCGGCGGCGGCGACGACGCGCGGAACGAGCGCGCGCGAGTACGTGCGCGACCAGAGGTTGAACGCCTCCGGGTGACGCAGGACGCCGAGATCGAGCACCGTCACCACGTACGGGACGGGCGAACGCATGGGTCCGCGGAAGCTCGGGCAGTGCAGGACGTCGAGCGCCTGCGCACGACGCGGCAGCACGAACGGGTACCAGAACGCGTCACGCGCGACCGCCGTCACGCGGCCGCGGCCGCCCCACGCGAGCGGCACGACGTCGACGAGGCGCTCCAGGTGCGGAAGCAGGCCGTTCAGGTACCGCGCCGTTCCGGCGCGCGTGAGCCGGAGCGGCGAGAGGTCGATCCCGACGCGCACGGGTCAGAGTCTCGCAAGCGCCTGCTCGTACGCCGCGAGGAAGACCTCCCCGGCGCGCCGCCAGCTGAAGGTCGCGGCGTGCTCGAGACCCTTCGGTACAAGCTCCTCACGCCGCAGAAGCACCTCGCGCAGCCCGTCCGCGAAGGCACGCGGATCCGCGGGATCGGCACGCACGGCCGCGTCGCCGGCCGCGTCGTCCAGCGATTCGTGCGCCGATGCGACGACGGGGACGCCGCTTGCCATCGCCTCCAGCACGGGGATCCCGAAGCCTTCGAACCGCGAGGGGTAGGCGAATGCCGACGCGCCGCGGTAGAGGCGGGCGAGCTCCTCGTCGTCGACGTACCCGAGGCGGATCACGCCGGGGCGGTCGAGCTGCGGCTGCGCTCCCCAGCCGGCGGCGCCCACAACGGCGAGCGCGGGATCGCCGCCGAGCAGCTCGTGCGCCGCGAGCAGCGTCTCGAGGTTCTTGCGCGGCTCCAGGGTGGCGACGGTGAGGACGTACGGACGTCCCAGATCGGCGCGCTCGTCATCCGGTCGGAACACCGGCGCCGGTGCCGGCCACGCGACGTGCGTTCGCTCGGGGTCGATCCCGAGCAGCGACTGGACGTCGTGCTCCGTCACTCTGGAGTTGCAGATGACGACGTCGGCGGCGCGCGCGGTGTGGCGGTACTTCGCGCGGTGCATGCGCACCGTGCGGCCGTGCGTCCACTGGGGAAAGCGGAGCGGCACGAGGTCGTGGATCGTCGTCGCGCGGAGGCCGCCGCGCTGGGGCGGGTACATCCAGTCCGAGAAGTGCAGCACGTCGAATTCGCCGAGCCACCGCTCGGCCGGCGGCCACTGCAGGCGCGACCATGCCGTCCGCCACGCATGCGAGGGCGGCAGCACCGGCAGCCGCCGCTCGACGTCGAGCCCCGCCAGCGCCTCGTCGACGACGCGACGGCCACGCGGGCTCAGAGGCGCAAAGGCGACGACGTCGGCCCCGAGCTCGACGAGCGCGCGCAGCGCCCCGAGGACGTAGTTGCCGACGCCTGTCCGCGAATGCGACAACGGCGAAACGTCATAGGCAACTCTCACCGCGGCCGGTACTCGAAGCTGAGGAAGTGGACGCCGAGGCGGCGGCGGTCCTTCGGACCCGGGACCTTCGTCGGGGTGACCGTGAAGCGCGCGCGGCAGCCGGTCAGCGGGACCGTCATCGTCGTAGGTGTCCCTGGATCCACGCGTGCCGTCACGCCGGCGGCTCGAACGGTTTGCGAGCGCCCGAACAGGCTTGCGTCCGCGAGCAAGGTCACACGCACCGACCCACCGCGGCACTCGAGCCGGCGGTAATCGACGGTCGGCCCCGACCACGTGTCGTTCGGGTAGAGGCCCTCCACCTGCGTGAGCGAGCGCACCGGGCGGTGCAGCTCCCAGAGATTGATCCCGAGCGGGACGTCCGAGCCGCGCTTCAGGCCGTTCACGTCGAGCGAGCCGTCGACGAGGACGTACCGGTGGCGGACGAGGCGGCCGTCTTCGTCCCGCAGATAGCCGTCGCGGCCGACGGTGACGGCAATCGACGGCAGGCCGCCGGGAATCGCAGCTCCCACGTCGTAGACACTTCCCACGCTGCGATTGAAGAACTCGCTCTCCCAGAGCACGTGCACGTCCGGCTGACCGGTCCAGACCGCGGCGACGTCCGCATGCCGTCCGACGCGGCGGTCGATCCAGTCTGCACGGAGCGAGCGGATCCCCTGGAAGAGCGCGCCGCGCGATGCGAACGACGTGCGGCTCTCGATCGGCCGCGCGGACACTGCGAAGTAGACGAATACGAGCAGGGGGAGCACGAGCGCGTACTGCCGCGGCACCGTGAGGAAGAGCACGGCGACACAGACGGCGGAGAGCGTCGCGACGAGGCGCACGTGCCCGAGCGAGATCACGTGCTCCTGGAGGTTCCACCAGGGCAGCAGCGCGAGCGTGTCGGCGGTCGCCTCGACACCGATGAACCTCGCGAACGGGATCGCCGCGATCAGCAGCGCCAGGCCGAGGGCGACCGCGGGCGCGACGCGCGGGCGCGGCGCACCGCGCTGCACCCAGAGGAGCAGCGCGATCAGGAACAGCGGCGCGACGTAGAAGAGATTCCGTTCCTCGATCCTCTCCACGGTCGGGATCGAGGCGAATGCCGCGACCTCGAGCACGAGCCAGACGGTGAGCGCCGACGCCGCGGCGAGGTAGGCGCGCTCCGCGTGCGCGAGCCGGGTCCAGGCGAGCACGAGCAGGAGGAACGCGGCGAGCGGCGCGACGCCGAGGTAGAGGTCGAGCTCGGCGACGTGCCACAGCAGCCATTTCGCGACCTCGAGCGGCGAGTACCCCTGATGGCCGGTCGTCTCATATGCGCCGAGCAGCTCGAGCGGCGACTTCCCCCGCGCCGCCTGCACCAGGAGCACGGCCGCGGCGAAGCCGGCGACCGTTCCGTAGAGGACGCGGAAGCGCGTCACGGCAGCGCGCGCCCCGAGCAGGAGCGGCGCCGTCAGCACGGCGGGGAAGAGCGCGAGCGCCTGCGCCCGCGTCGCGTAGGCGACGACGCACAGCCCGAGCAACCCGAGCTGGTTCCGCGTCGTCGGCCGCTCGAGCACGCGCGTCAGGACGAGCGCGACGCAGACGAAGACGGGATAGAACGCGTTCTCCGTCATGAGCGTCCCGGTGTAGACGAGCGATGGAATCGCGACCGTGAG
>WNGA01038783.1_pt1 | contig 11698 bp, 11 predicted proteins | sample 5400061 | NCBI WGS metagenome assembly WNGA01 (sample SAMN13153366, study PRJNA577476) | soil metagenome | isolation source: 100 cm soil or saprolite under grassland replicate 2 | place: USA:California | collected 2016-06-15
CGGCCTGAGCATCGCCTTGATCCTCACCGAGCCAAGCCCAGCCGACCTTGGGCTGCCGCGCCAACATAGCATCACCACCTATGGGCTATGGCGCGATGGCCGGCCGCGCGCGGGATAGCGTGACGACGAAGGACGAAGGACGAAGGACGAAGGTCGGCAGCGCTGGCGTTCGTCCTTCGTCCTTCGTCCTTCGTCGGAAGTTCGTAGAAATGCAAAGAACGCTCGGCGCAACGTTCTATCTCATGATACAATCGAAGCATTTCTCCCAAACAATCTGTAGAAAGGGCGCGCGGCTATGCCCAGCCAGGAAGACATCCGCCATCAGCAAACCTTGTTGGAGATCCACCGGCGCAATCTGGCCCAGTATATCAAGCAGCAAGGACTGATTGGCGAGGCGTTCGCGCCGCCGATGATTGTCAACGGAATCAGGGAGTCACGCGAGAACATCCAGCGGATCAAAGGCATTCTCCGCGGCTGGAATGTGAGCATTGATGACTTGCCGGATGAGGGCGCGCCCGATGCCGCAGCAACTGCTCAGCAATCGAGCGCACAGCCATATCCCCCAACCCCATCGACCGTACCGCAGCTGCAAGCCACTGCCGCCGCGTCGTTCAAATACGATGTGTTCATCTCCTACAGCAGCGCCGACGAGCAATGGGTCGAGCATACCTTGCTCAAAACCCTCGAAGATGCCGGACTACGCGTATGCATTGATTTCCATTTCCGCGACTTCGCGGTCGGCCGGCCGACAATTATCAATATTCAGGATGCCGCGCTACAAAGCCGTCACACCCTTCTGGTGATCACGCAGGACTGGATCAAGAGCGAGTGGACGCTCTTCGAAAGCCTCCTGATTCGCACAAAAGACCCTGGCAGCCTCCAGCGTCGCACGATTCCCCTACGGCTCCAGCAGGTAGAGCTGCCCGATTTCATTTCCATGCTCACCTGGGTTGATTTTACGCGCGCGGATCGCCATGAGATTGCGTGGCGGAAACTTTTCGTGGCGCTAACCGAGACAGCCAGCGATGGTGAGAAATCATCTATAATCGAGCCCACGGCTACTCCAAGCAGTCCGCTCCCGTTGCCACCGCAATCGACTGCCGGGATCCGCGCGACCCCAGAGGCAGAAACTTCGACAGGCAGTACACAAGCCTCGCCTTCGCTACGCGACGTGAAGAAGCAAGCGCTAAATAAGCGGCTGGCAAACCTAATGGCCGAGTACGAGGCGATCAATAAGCAGATCGACGGCGCGCTCGGCGAGGTAGACCGAATTCGGCTTAAGCGGCAGGCCGATAATCTAGAGCAGGAGATCAGCCAGATCGAGAGCGACCTGCGCGCGCTCTAATACTGCGCCATCATCGCCGGGCGACCACAAGGGTCGCCCCGACGATATCGCCTAATCATCATGATCGCTCCACCACCAACAACACTAGCACCGATAGCCTACCAAGCCGCGAAGAAGTCCTCCATCGGCGCTGAACAGGTGCAGTCTGCGTAACCCAGCAGCGGCAGCCCCCATGCCGTCTCAATCGTGCGCAGGAGCGCGTAGTGATGGTAGGCGATATCCGACCGGAAGCCCGGCTTGCCCAGTGGCGAGATCACCAGCGTGGCGATGTGGCCGCCGGCCGCAATGGTGCAGCACCCCGCCGCCGTCGTTCCCTCGTCATAGACGATAAACAGCGCCCCATTCTGCTGCCAGGCCGGCGATGCCAGAATCTGCGGTACCCATGTCTGAAGCCAGACATCGCCTTGGTCCACGCCGCAGTCGTGCTCGTCGTTACATAGATCCGGCGTGATCCAGATGTAGTTGGCCAGCGTTCCTATCTGGAGATCGGTGGCGAACTGGCTGAACGGCACGATATTGCCGCAGCGCGCCGGGTTGGTGCGCACAGCATCGTAGTAGATGAACGGATTGTGCCTCTGAACATATTTGCCGGAGTCGCCAACAAAACAGGACTGCGGCATCCCCTCCATATAGGCTTTCCAGGTCTTGCCAACCGCCTCGATCTGATCGGTGATATTCGGCGCGTTGACGAAACAGTCAGTGCAATTGCTACTGATTCCGAAGGTGTCGCCCCCGGTGAGCGCCAGGTAGTTTGGCAGACTGGGGTGCTGAATCGCGTAGTAGTTCGTCGCGAGCCCATAGCGTTGCGCCAGGCTGTTAAAATAGGGCGCGGCGGTATTGCTGATCACATCGGTGTACTCGTGATTCTCGAAGACGATTACAAAGATATGGCCAAACGCTGGGATGGTGGAAGGCGCCGGGGTCGCGGTCGGCTGTGCGATCGCGGTTGCGGTCGGCGTCGCGGTCGCGGTCGGCTGCGTGATCGCGGTCGGTGTCAGGATAATGGTGGCATGAGCGCGAACCATGGGCAAATAAAAAGCGCCCTGGTTCGCCACGGTTAACCTGCTCGTTGCGGCCAGCATGCTGATGGGCGCGGGCAGTGTAGTCGGCGTCAGGGTGCGGGTGGCCGGGGGCGGTGGCGTATGGGCTAGAGTGCTGGCCTGCCGGTGATTCGGCGTCGGCGTGTACACTGTAGCCATGCCGGCCTGTCCGGCCGGCGCCAACTGAGATGTCAAGCGCATGCCAACAATCAGCAACACAGTGATAGGGATAAAACGTGTTGCCACAAGGCGCATCACTAGCTCCTTCAATCGATTGGATGCCCAACACCATCGGTGTTCTCTATGTGTGCTGTGGCAATTCTCTACCGATGTTCTGGCAGCTCTGTCGCGACGACCAGCGCCGCGAGCAAGAGCCGGTACACGACAAAGATGCCCAGGCCGGCCTGGCGCACGTAACACAGCAGAACGACGCTGCTGAGCATGGGCCGGCCTCGACTCCGCTCTCTGCTGAGAAGGATAGCGCCCTTCGATTAGAAGATGGTTAACTGTCCAGCATGATTGGTTACGGACGGTCTGGATCAACCGCATCGCTGCCCCAATCGTGCCGATGCGATTCGCCGCCATCGTCCGCGCTCGTCCGCGCTGCGCCCCCGCCGGGGGTTCGTCCGCGTCCTATTATCCCAACGGCAGGTAATCGCCAATCCCTTGCCCAATCCGTGCTACAATCCGCGCCATGCACATCCTCCACATCGTCCAGCTCTACTACCCGGTCGAATCGGGCGCTGGCCGCTACTTCGCCGAGGTCGGCGAGCGGCTGGCGGCCGAGGGCCACCGCGTGACGGTGCTATCCACCGACGCCTACGATCTGGAGTACTTCTGGAACCCGGCGCGCCGGCGGGTCGAGACGCCGGCGGAAACCCACAACGGCGTGCGGATCATTCGCTTCCCAGTGCATCGCATCCCTGGCCCGCCGATCGTCTACCCGATCCTGCGCCGGCTGATGGTCGAGCTATCGCGCGTGCCCACGCCATTCGTCCACCTCGGCCCGCCGGGCGATAGCTCGATCCTGCGCTACTACAGCATGCGCCACCAGATCGATCTGCTGCGCCGCAGCGCGCGCGTGATCACCATGACTGGCCTGGAAGGCGATGCGCTGGCGGCGCGCGGCGTGGATCGCGCGCGCATGCGGCGGGTTGGCGTGGGCGTGAACCCGGCCGAAGTGGCAGGCGGCGATGGGGCACGCTTCCGCGCCGAGCAGCGCATCGACGGGCAGCTGGTGCTGTATATCGGCGCGATGGCATTCGATAAGGGGGCAGTACACACGGTGGAGGCGATGCAGCGGCTGTGGGCGCAGGGCGAAAACGCTACGCTGGCGCTGATCGGCGCGCCGCTGGCGCACTTCACCGAGTTCTACGAGCGCCTGCCGGCGAGCGATCAGGCGCGCATTCGCATGCTGCCCTACGCGCCCGATCAGGTCAAGCGCGATGCGCTGGCGGCGGCCGATCTGTTCGCAATGCCCTCGCGCACCGACTCGTTCGGGATCACCTACCTAGAGGCCTGGTGCTACGGCCTGCCGGTGATCGGCGCGCGCGCGGGCGGCGTCCCCGATGTGATCGACGATGGGCGCGACGGGCTGCTGGTGCCGTTCGGCGATCTGGATGCGATCGCCGGCGCGATCGGCCGGCTGCTGCACGATCGCAACCAGGCCCGGCGGCTTGGCGCGGCCGGCTATGCGAAGGTGCTGCGCGAGCTGACCTGGGATCGGATCTACGCCCAGGTGCGCGCAGTCTACGACGAAGTAACGAGTGACGGGTGACGAGTGACGAGAAAGCGAGACTCGTCACTCGTCACTCCCCTCACGCCGGTGGCACCACGCCGATCGTTAGCAGGATGTTGGCATAAATCCTGCGCTCGCCAGTGGCAATCACCAGCGCGAGGTCGGGGCCGCGCGCGGCCTCATAGAACTCGAAGCGCCGCAAAATATACAGCTCCATGTCGTTAAGAATCGACCGGAATTCACCAAAGATCGGCGGCTCCTCTCCGGCGTCCGGCACCATCACATGCGCAACCTCGATCGGAATAGCGTCCACCAGCACCGCCAGTACATCTGTGACCGTCAACAGCCCGGGCGCTAGGTTCAAAAAAACCCGCCGGGCGTTGGGATTCGAGCGTGTCTCGAAGGGATAATTTCCATCGGCGATCAGAATCTGCGATCCATGCCCGGCCCCGCCGAGCGCCGCCAAAATTTCGGGATGCAGCAGTTGGTAGCGTAACAATTAGCCCTCCTTGCCTCTCCTTGAGGCCGACGACCGACCCTTCGACGCCGCTCAGGGCAGGCGACCGACGACCGACGACCGCTCAATTCAAAACGAAGGTCTTACTGTGTTGTCGGTGGTCGGTGGTCAGTGGTCGGTGGTCACCTGGAATTGCTTCAGCAGCCCGCGTGCGATCACCATCCGATGCACCTCCGATGGGCCATCATAAATGCGGAAGGCGCGCGCCTCGCGGTAGAAGCTGGCCAGTGGTAGGTCATCCGCCACGCCCAGCGAGCCGCAGATCTGCACCGCGCGGTCGATCACTCGGTTGATCGCTTCCGACACAAACACTTTACACATCGATGTCTCACGGCGCGCCTCCTGGCCCTGTGTGATCAGCCAGGCCGCCTGGAGGATCATCATGCGTCCGGCGTGCAGATCGATCTCTGAGTCGGCCAGCATCCACTGGATAGCCTCGTGCTGGGCCAACCGCGCACCAAAGGCACTGCGATCGGTCGCGCGGGCGGCCGCCAGCTCCAGCGCCCGCTGCGCCACGCCAGTCCAGCGCATGCAGTGCGTCAGACGCGCCGGCCCAAGCCGCAACTGGGTGAGCTTAAAACCTTTGCCGGGCGCGCCAAGCACCCGGCCAGCCGGCACAACACAATCCTCGAAGAAAAGCTCGCAGTGCCCACCCGGCGAGGCGACTGTCAAGCCCTCGATCCGCCGCTGGATTCGCATTCCGGGCGTGCCGGCGTCCACCAGAAACAGTGTACAGCCCTCGGCGGCTGGCACCTCCGGGTCGGTGCGCGCCATCACAATGTAGAAGCTCGCGCCGTCGGCGCCGCTGGCGAACCACTTGTGACCGTTGATCACCCACTCGTCGCCGCGCCGTTCCGCCCGCGTCTGGATCATGGTCGGGTCGGAGCCGGCGCCGGGGGCCGGCTCGGTCATCGCGAAGCAGGAGCGGATGCGGCCCTCGGCCAGCGGCCGCAAGTAGCGGTCCTTCTGCTCGGCGCTGGCAATCAAGTGCAGCAGGTGTATATTGCCCTCGTCCGGCGCCGAGCAGTGCAGCGCCAGCGGGCCGAGTAGGCTGCGCCCAGCCGCCTCAAACACCGGGCAGCACTCTAGCAGATCCAGCCCCAACCCGCCATAATCGGCCGGCAGCTGCGGGCCAAACAGGCCGGCGGCGCCCGCCTTCAAGCGCAGCTCGGCCAGCAGCTCGGGCGGCAGGCCATCGGCGTGCGTGGCGCGCGACTCCAGCGGGATCACCTCGTCGCGCACAAAGGCTTTGACGCGCTCGGCCAGCTCGGCGGCGCGCGGGGATGGGGTGAAATCCATCGTCAGCTCCTTTTGAGTCAGTCGTCAGTTGTCAGTTGTCAGTCGTTCCGAGCAAACAACTGACAACTGACAACTGACGATTGGCTACTCCTCCCCCGGCGGAAACTCCAAGAAATAGCGCTCCAACGTCGTCAGCGCCAGGCCATCCTTGAGCGGGTTGTATGGCGTGTAGTTGACCAGCCGAACGATGCCGTAGACCTGCTCGTCGAAATCCAGCAGATTGATGCAGCCGGCATCCTGCTCGATATGCCCAATGCCGTGCAGATCAAGCCCGATCACGTCGGCCAGAATCACGCGATTGACCGCGCCGTGCGCGACCAGCAACATCGCGTTCCAGGAAGTGTCGGCGATCAGCGCGTGGAAGGCCGGCAGCACGCGGGCGCGGAAATCGCCAAAGGATTCGCCCAGCAGAAAGGTGTCGGCGGCGCTCAGCCGGCGCGTCATCGCATCCACGAAGGTGTGGCGCAGCTCTTGCGCTGGAATGTCGGCCAGGCGACCGCCGCGAATCTCGCGCAGGCCCGGCTCCGTGATCACCGGCAGCGCGCGATCGCCCAGCACAATCGCGGCGGTCTGATCGGTGCGCGGCAGCCCGCTGGTCACCGCCCGATCGAAGGAAATATCTGCCAGCGCGAGCGCGGCTGCTGCGGCCTGCGCGCGGCCTTGCTCGTTCAGGTGGACGCCCTCGGGCGGGGCAGGGCGGCCCTGCTCGAAGTAGCTGACCTCGCCGTGGCGCATCAAATAGAGGCGCCGGCGATTGGGAAAATCGTGCATACGCGTACTTCCTCGATGTTGTGGTGGGCTGCCAAGCTGTACGGTATGCTAGTATAACACGGGCGGCGTGGCTACAATGCAAGCATGTCGTCTTACGTGTTGCCATCGTATGGTCGTGCAAGCTATCGCATGTTGGGAAAGTGGAGCAGCTATCGCGTCTCCAGCCATTCAGTCGCCGTCAGCGCATACAATCGTTCGCCATCACGCTCGCTCTCAAGCCGCAGGCCGCACTTCTCCATCACCCGCGCCGATGCGACATTTTCAACAGCGCAGCTATCGGCGATCCGCCGCAAGCCGAGCTGTGTAAAGCCGAAGCGCAGCATTTCGCTGAGCGCCTCGGTCGCATAGCCCTGGCCCCACATCGCGCGGTTCAGGAGGTACGAAAACGCGGCCTCGCCAGCCGCACGGTCGAACACACCCAGCGTGATTCCGCCTATAATCTCGCCAGTCGATCGGAGCGCGATGCCCATGTCATACCCGCGTCGTGGCTGCTCCGCCGCAAGCGCCATACAGCGTGCAATATGCTCGCGGGTGCCTGCCAGGGTGCTGCGTGGAAAGGCCATATAGCGCACCACCTCGGGATCGCTGCCATACGCATAGACAGCATCGAGATCGGACTCGATGAAATCGCGGATCAACAGGCGTGTGGTTTCGAGCTGCATCGCTGGTCTCCTTCTCTAACCGGCGCTCAGCCGCCGCAGCTTGAGCAGCAGCACGGTTCCGAGCAGCAGCGTCTCGATCGAAGCGGTGACCGCAAACGCAGCCGGGATCGCCAGCACGCCGAGCGGCGCGATTAATACCGCCAGCAGCAGCGCCCGGCCGGCTATCTGCGCGGTGTTGGTCAACAGCGGAGTGCGGGTATCGCCCAGCGCGATCAGGCCGCGCGTGATCACCTCGGTGGCGACATACAACGGCAGCGCGACAGCATAGACCACCAGCACCTGGTAGGTCAGCACGCCGGCGGCCGCATCGAACTTACCCCGCTCGAATAGGAGCTGAACGACCGCGCGGCCCAGGAACACCAGGCCCAGCAGCGCCGGCAGCGCCAGCGCCACCACCGCGCCAAGCGAGCGCAGCAGCGTGCGGCGCATCGGCCGCCATTCGGCGGCGGCGACGTGCGCGGCCAGCCGTGGAAACGACGACTGGCCGACCGCCTGGCCCAGCAGCGCGATCGGCAGGCCGACTAGCAGCCAGGCGTTCTGGATCGCCGGCAGGCCCGCGATCTCGGCCGCCTTCGAGGCGAACGCGGTGTCGAGGATGAAGCCGGCGTAGTTCACGCCCACCGAGAGGCCGTTCGGTATCAGCAGCCGGGTCACCTCGCGGAGCCGCCGGTCGGCCAGATCGAACACCAGCCGCAATCGCACGGCGCCCTTGCGCTCGTCGGGCCGCCGCCCAAGCAGGCCGGGCAGCAGGATCATGACTTGAAGGATCGCGCCGCCAACCACGCCCAAGGTCGGGCCGTAGATGCCAAGATCGGGAAAAAGCTGCGCGGCCAGGATGCCGGCGATCAGCGCGACATTGTGGCTGGCCACCGAGAGCGCAGCACCGCCGTCGCCACGCTGCCGATCGCCAGGATCAGCGGCTGGAGCAGCATCACCCGCGTCAGCGCAACCGTCAGCCGGCTGGTCGGGGCGTCGAAGCCCGGCGCGAGCAGATACGACACGAACGCCGGCGTAAACAGCTCGCCTACCAGCACCACCAGCGCGAAGACCACCAGCAGCGCCGTCAGAATCAGGTTGGTCAGCCGTCTGCCCGCGTCGGCGCCATCCTCTTGGATCGTGCGGAGCAGCACAGGGATCATGGCGCTGGAAAGCGCACCGCCGGCGATCAGGCTGAAGAGCGTGTCGGGCAGCCGAAAGGCGGCATAGTAAGCGCTCGCCTCGGTGCCGGCGCCAAACGCGGCGTTGAACAGCACCTGCCGCACCGCCCCAAGCAGCGCCGAGACGAAGAACGAGGCCATCAGAACAAACGTTGCCTCGGCGATGCTGAGCTCGCGCGTCAGCAGGCCGGCCAGCTGCAGCCGTGGCAGGCGCGGCAGCACTGGCCGCGATATGCGCCCGGCCGGCGCGGCGCGCAACGATTCCAGCACATCGGATGCCTGCGCTGCCCCCATCCAGGCGCTCTCGGCCAGCGCCGTGTAGCCGCCCAGCACCATCGCGGGCGCATCATCCTGCCGACGACCAGCCGCCCGCCCACCCAGCGCGATTGCCATATGATGCCTCCCGATAAGTGATTGGGGATTGGGGGTTGGGGACTGGGGATTGGGATGTTACTCCCCATACCCTAATCGCCAATCCCTAATCGCTAGTACCCAATGCGGGTATTACTCCCAATCCCTAATCCCTAATCGCTAGTACCGAACCGGTATCACATTCGGGCGTGGCCGGCGAACCAGTAGACGGCCCAGATCGCCCAGCGCGCCACGCGCGATCGCGCCGAGCACAACCGGCGTCGGCAGCCAGCCGGCCGGATCGATCCCGCGCGCGAGCAAAAGGCCGATCCGGCGCTTGTACTCGTGGTCGTTGGCCAGCCAGCGCAGCCAGGAGCGATAGGCCCAGTTGGGGTGCTGAGTGTACAGTTCGCGCTTGACGCGATCCATGGTCGCCAGATACATCGGCTGGGTCTCGGCGCGCACGGTGGCGGCGTAGGTATCCAGCGCCTGCGCCCAGCTGAGCCCACCGCGCTTCCAGGCCAGCAGCGCCTGGCTCAGCGCCTTGGCGGTGAACACGGCGTCGTAGATGCCCTGGCCGTCGAGCGGATCTTTCTGGTGCAGCGCGTCGCCGACCAGCGCCCAGCCAGGGCCGCCGGCCTGGCGGTACAGGTTGCCGATATCGCGCATCCCGCGCACCTCGCCGATCTGTTCAGCCTGCGCCAGCCGCCGCCGAATGCGCGGGTGGGCCTGGAGCAGCTGCATGTAGCGTGCCGCACCCTTTTCGTCGCCCAGCTCCAGCGCGTCCGAGCGACCCTCGATCGCCACGCAGGTCATGCCATCGGCGCTATCCATCAGCAGGTAGCCGTAGCCGCGACCGCTGCCATACGACATGATCAGCGGCCCCCGATCGTCGTAGGGCGCGACATTGCGCCAGTAGGCGTAGTAGATCGTGGTCGGCATATCGGCGCGTTGATCGTAGCTGCGCGCACCGACCTTGCGTGCGATCAGGCTGCGGTACTTTTCTTCTTTATTGTAGTTCGCTTTTTCGCGCTACGCGCGAAAAAGCGAACTACAGACTTAGGCCTTGCGCACCGTACGGATTTCCACCTTTTGTCTAGTATTTTTTCGCCCGGCTGGGCGAAAAAATACTAGACACACAAGATAAAGTACCATGCTGCCGCAGGCGAAAACTGCCTTTTGCGTAAGTCCTAAGATTATTTGAACACCAATCTACCAGAAAGATCCTACAGCGATCATAACTAAACCTTACAACGATCGCAATAAACAAGCAACAAAAAGCGGGCCGCGCCATACTGGCGCGGCCCGCGATGGGTTGGAGCAAAGCATCCCTACATTAGCTCGGCCATCACCTTGGCGAACGCCTCGCGTGAGGGCCGCAGCTTGGCCTCAGGCAGCTGCGCAAGCGGCGTCTCGATCATGTGCATCAGGTCGGGCAGCGTCGCGCGGCTTTCGTTGATATACAGCAGGCCGGTCAGAAATTCCTGTGTGGTACGCGCTTCCTCCAGCAGCTCCAGCGCGCGCCACTTGTTGGTCGCATCGTAGTCACGGGCGAGCTTCCTCAGCTTGATCGTCGGGCCATCGTGCAGCTTGACAATCTGCTGGCTGCCTGGCTCATAGTCCACCCGGATCTCGTCGTAGACCTGGATGAACTCGATCTCCTGGATGCGCTCCTCATGCTCCTTGCCATAGCCATAGCTCTTGGTCGAATCATCGAGGTTATTGAAGGTCACACACGGGCTAATGATATCCAGCACTGCGGTGCCGTTGAAGCTCATGGCCGCCTTCAGCAGCTCGCGCACCTGCTTGGCATCGCCGGCGAACGAGCGCGCTACGAAGCCGGCGTCGGCAACCAGCGCCTCGACGCACACATCGATCGGCGGCAGCTCGTTGGTACCGGCGTACTTGAGATGCTGGCCGACATCGGCGGTGGCCGAGAACTGGCCCTTGGTCAGGCCATACACGCCATTGTTCTCGATGATGTAGACCATCGGGACATTGCGCCGCACCATGTGCTTGAACTGGCCCAGGCCAATGCTGCCCGTATCGCCATCGCCGCTCACGCCGATCGCGGTCATCGTGCGGTTGGCCAGGATCGCGCCGGTGGCTACCGAGGGCATGCGGCCGTGCAGCGTATTGAAGCCGTGCGAGCGATTGAGAAAATAGGCCGGCGTCTTGCTGGAGCAGCCAATGCCGCTGACCTTAATGATCTGGCTTGGCTGAAGCGACAGATCGTAGGCGGCCGCGATGATCTGGGCGGTGATCGAGTTATGCCCGCAGCCCTGGCACAGCGTCGATTCGCCACCGCGATACTCCTGATGCGTCAGCCCGATCCGGTTGACATTCGCCGGCTTGCCATTGGCCGGCTTGACTTCGGTGGTCATTTCGTATAGCTCCTGTACAAGGCACAGGGTGCACGATACAGGGTACAGAATACGAGCAGCACGCTCACTGTTCCCTGTTTCCTGTCCCCTATCACCGTTCTTGTCCCAAAATCGATTCAGTTATGAACCGCGCGCTCATCGGCAGGCCGTTGCAGTTGCGCGCCGAGAGAATGTTGATCGCGTGCTCGGGCACATGCAGCCGCACCAGCTGGTGCATCTGGCCATCCTGATTCATCTCGACTACATACACGCAATCGTACTTGGCGATGAAATCGCGTGTGGCTTCGCCGAGCGGCAGCGCGCGCAGGCGCAGGTAGCTCGTCTCGACGCCCTCTTTGCGCAGCCGATCGCGCGCCTCCTGCACCGCCGCATCGGTCGAGCCGTACGCGATGATGCCGATCCGCGCGCCTTCGACTTCGTCAAGTATCGGCGCG
>WNGA01011257.1_pt1 | contig 11697 bp, 9 predicted proteins | sample 5400061 | NCBI WGS metagenome assembly WNGA01 (sample SAMN13153366, study PRJNA577476) | soil metagenome | isolation source: 100 cm soil or saprolite under grassland replicate 2 | place: USA:California | collected 2016-06-15
CGCACCTTCGAGATCTTCGCGGCCTACTGGCCGAACGCGCCCGAGGAGGAGCAAGTGATCGCCGAGCCTCTGAACACGAAGCCGAAGTACGTCGTGTCGACGACGCTCACGGAGCCGCTCGAGTGGCAGAACTCGACGCTGCTCCAGGGCGAGGCCGCCAAGGCGGTCGCCGCGCTGAAGCAGGAGGACGGCGCCGACCTGCACGTGATCGGGAGTACGGAGCTGGTGCAGATGCTGATCGAGCATGGCCTCGTCGATGAATTTCGGCTGATGTTCGACCCGGTCATGCTGGGCGGCGGCAAGCGCTTCTTCCGCGACGACGGTTCGCTCAGGGCCCTGCGACTCGTCGACAGCGAGGTGACGAAGACAGGCGCGATTCTCGCGACATACGCTCCGGCCGAGGGCTGACCTCGCCCGCCTGCGGGATGAGCGCGGGATCGGAGGAGACCGGTGGTCGTTTTTGCGCCTGTACAGGCAACAAAACTTGCCGGTTTGCAGGTCTTTACAAGAGCGACGGGACTCAGCCCGCGACCTCGGGCGTGACAGGCGCGCAAGCGGAGCGAGTCAGAGATGACGCCTAAGGAGCGGGCGCCTGGACCGTCACCCAGACGTAGCCGTAGCCGAAGGCGAGGGAATCCGGGACGCTGCCCGTCTTGATTGTCTTGACGTCTCTCGTCGCGGGATCGATCCGGGAGACCGTCCCATCGTCTCCGCTCGCGACCCAAACTGCGCCGCCGCCGACCGCGATGCCGGTCGGGCTGTGGCCGACGCCACGAATGGTGTCCGTGGCTCCCGACGCGGGATCGATTCTCGTGACTGAATCCTCTCCGGTGTTCGTGACCCAGAGCGCATCCGCGCCGTAGGCGATCCCGCCCGGCCTGCGACCGACGCCTTTCTCGTCCACCTGACGCTCGTCGAATGTCGACGGGTTGTAGCGCCAGACCTCGGCCACTTCCCCGCTCGCCACCCACACGCTGTCCGCCCCGTAGGCGACGCCCGTCGGCGCCGCCGCGGTGATCGTCGTGCCCGCCGGCTTCACGCGCTGCGGGTCGATCCGGGCGAGCGTCGACTCGCCGTACACCGCCCACACCCATCCGCCTCCGCCCGTGACAGACCCGCGATTTGACGCGCCGGCCACGCGGATCGTGTCCACCTGGCCGAACTGCGGGTCGACGCGCGAGAGCGTGCCGAGAAGGCCGTGCGCGACCCAGACCGCCCGCGGGCCCACCCAGATCCCGGTCGGCGTCTGGCGCTCGAGCGGGATCGTGCCGGCGTTCGTCCGAGCTCCCGGATCCACTCGTGTGAGCGTCCGGTCGTCCATGTTGCCGACCCAGACCGAGCCGGCCCCGGCCGCGACCGGCCCAGGCCGGATGCCGACGGGCACCTCGGCGACGATCTCATTCGTCTTCGGGTCGATCATGCCGACGTGGTTCGCGTGTACCCCCCCGAGGCCGCCGCCACCTCCCCGCGTCATCACGAGAACGACCACGGGGACGATCACCAGGACAGCTACGACGGCGATGGCGAACAGGCGGGTCGAGACGGGCGCGCGCGTCGGCACGGCGACCTCCGCCGGCTCCGCCTCGCCACGGAGGGGCGGGAACCGTTGCGGGAGCCCGGCCGCGGCGACCTGGTACAGCCGTACAGGGCGGTCGATGTCCTTGAGCCGCTGGTCGCCGAGGTCACGGAAGTTGACTGCGAGGTCTTCCTCCTCGTCCTCGAGCAGGCTCTGCGCCGACTGCGAGACGAGCACCTGCCCGCCGTGGCCGGCGGCGCAGATGCGTGCGGCCCGGTGCACCGCCAGTCCGGTGTAGCGGCCGTTCACGGGCGCGGCCTGGCCGGTGTGGATCCCCATCCGCACCTTGACCGGCGCGCTGTTCGGCCAGGGGTAGCCCGAGACCGCGCGCTGCGCCTCGATCGCGGCGACGACGGCGTCCCTGGCGCTCGCGAACGCGATGAAGAAGGCGTCGCCCTGTGTGTCGATCTCGTGGCCGCCGTGCTTCGCGAACGCTTCCCGAAGCAGGCGCTGGTGCTCGGCCAGCACCTCCGGGTAGCGGTCGCGCAGCTGCCTGACGAGCTGCGTCGAACCCTCGATGTCGGTGAACAGGAAGGTGACGGCTCCGCGGGGAAGTTCCGCCATGGGAAGAGAAGAGTGACAGCGGCGGTAACCCTCTGCCACACGCTCCTTAACAGGGCCGAAGGCGAGAAGGTCGACCGGCGCGGCGGGCTGCAGCCCGCCCGGTCGGCAGGTCGGCTACCCCGACCGACCCCCTACTGGGCGCAGGCGTGGGCATGCGAAAGGAGACTCGCGCCGAACGGAAGTAGTCCCGGGGCAGGCTGCTCCCGCGCGACTTCGCCCCCCGGTAGATGCAGATGCGTCGCGCTGCCTGACGCGAAGTCCGTAGCCGCAAGGAGCGCCGCGCCGCCCGACTTGCGACCGGCGCGGGTCGGGTGTATGACGTTTGTCGCTACGAAGGGAACGCTCTATCCCGCGCTCGCGATGCTGGCGGTTGGCGCCGGCGTGATCGGCTTCGCCGCGGGCCGAGGAACGGCCGGAAGCCAGATTCGTGAGGGCGGGACATTCCGGGCCAGCATCCCTGGGATCGACTACGTCGACCCGGCGCTCGCCTACCAGCCCGCGTCGTGGGCTCTCATAGACCTTACGTGCGCGAAGCTCATGAACCACCCTGACCGCCCGCTTCCGGACGGGCTACGCGTCGTCCCGGAGGTCGCCGCCGACTACCCGCGGGTGTCGGCCGGCGGCAAGCTCTACACGTTTCGGCTCCGGAGCGGCTTCCGCTTCAACAACGGGGCGAGGCTGACCGCCCGGAGCTTCGCGGACCAGATCAACCGGATCCTCCTCCTTGGCAGGACGCTGCCGCCCGGACAGGTGTTCGGCCTTCAGTACGTGAAGGACATCGCTGGCGCCCAGGATGTCATCGACGGCAAGGCCTCGACCCCATCTGGGGTCGCCGCGCGGGGAAACAGGCTCGTGGTCCGGCTGGAGAAGCCCATCCCCGACTTCCCGGCGCGCCTGGCGATGCCCTTCTTCTGCGCCGTCGCGCCGGGCCTCCCGGTCGATCCGGAAGGCGTCGGTGCCCACGCGAGCGCCGGGCCCTACTACGTGGCCGCCTATGAGCCCGGCCGCAGGGTCGTGATCCAGGAGAACCGCTTCTACCGCGGGACGCGTCCGCACCATGTCGACCGCTTCGACGTCGACCTCACGCCCACGCCGGGGGAGATGGTCGACCGGATCGAGCGCGGGGAGGCGGACTGGGGCTGGATGGGCGGAATAGCCCTCGCACAGCGAGGGCGCGAGCTCGTGGGCAAGTACGGCGTAAACCGAAACCGTTTGTCCATCCGCCCGTCCCCCGCCCTCCGATACTTCGTTCTCAACACCGAGCGGCCGCTGTTCAGACGAAACGCGCGCCTGCGACGGGCGATCAACTTCGCAGTCGACCGGGCCGCGCTCACCGGCATCCGCGGGTTTCTCGCGGCACGGGCGACCGACCAGTACCTGCCCATCGGGTTTGCCGGGTTCAGGGACGCGCGCATCTACCCCCTGCGGCGTCCGGACGTGCGGCGCGCGAAGGCGCTCGCACGGGGTCGGCTCCGGGGAGGGAAGGCCGTCCTCTACACGGCCGACCGGCCGTTGGCTGTATCGCTGGCCCAGATCGTGCAGCGGGATCTGGCGAGGATTGGTCTCCAGGTCGAGATCAGGGAGTTCCCGTTTGCCGTGATCTTCGCCAAGCTGGCGACGCGCGGCGAGCCGTTCGACATTGGATGGACGCCCGGCTTTGCCGCCGACTACAGCGATCCGTACGTCTTCATCAACCTCCTCCTCGACGGCCGTCAGATCGGGGGACCCGCCAACGAGAACTGGTCCTACTTCAACTCGCCGAAGTACAACCGTCTCATGGATCGGGCCTCGCGGCTGTCCGGCGTGCCGCGGTACCGGGCGTACGCGAAGCTGGACCGCCAGCTTGCCCGTGACGCGGCACCGATGATCGCCTACGCCACAGACAACCACATGACCTTCGTCTCCAACCGCGTCGGCTGCAAGATCCTCCGCCCCGAGCTCGACCTCGCCGCAGTGTGTCTAAAGCGATGAAGGGTCTCGGCGCTCGGTGGATACTGGCGCTCGGCCTCTCTGACTCGCCACGCGGTTAAGCTCGAGAGTCATTGCGACTTCGTAGCGCGCGGTAATTGCGTGAGCGTTTATCGCGCAACCCCAAAACAAGAACTCGAAGCGACCTTGGCCCGGGAAATCTCGCCCGGAAGAGCCTGCATAGCAGGGGTTTCGACTCGTTATCGAGCGCTAGTTCACCGACTTGGCACGCACTTGCCCGCCGACCCCGCCCATCCTGGCCCATCGCTTCGTCGTCCATCAAGACAACAGTTTTAGGTAGAGGTGGCGAGGGATCGAGGCCGCGCAAGATTGCAATCGGCGCTGCTCGTACCAGTCGAGAGCACGCTCGCGTTTGCGAGTGATCAAGAATGTCTCGACGCGGAGTCGCGCTCGGGATCCTCTGCAGCCGAGTTCGGCGGCCTGCTCAGGTCCCGCGCTCGCCGCTGACGGTCAGAACGACGTTCCCCGTCTTCTGCCCGGTCTCGACGTACCTTGTCGCCTCGACCACCTGCTCCAAGGGGTAGGAGCGATCGATGACCGCCCGGTACTTGCCAGCCTCGATGAGCTCCTTGAGAAAGACGACGTCCTTCTTCGTGTACTTGGTTATCCCGAGCTTCACCCTCTTGTCTCCGATCCGCCGGGTCAACAAGGCCAGAATCGGGACGTGCCACAGGAACCCGAGGTCGGTGTCGACGTAGATCCCGCCCGGTTTCAGTGAGTGTCTGCACCGCCTGAACGAGTGCTTGCCGACCGCGTCGAAGATGACGTCATACGTCTCGCCGTTCTTCGTGAAGTCTTCGTGCAAGTAGTCGATGACCTTGTCGGCCCCGAGCGATCTCACGAGGTCCAGGTTCTTCGTGTTGCCCACTGCGGTGACGTGTGCGCCGAAATGCTTGGCTAGTTGCACCCCAGCGGTGCCGACGGATCCGGTGGCGCCGTAGATGACGATGCTCTTCCCCTCCCCGAGATCTGCCCCTCTCAGGCACGCCAGCGCGAGGGCCGCTCCGTCGCAGACCGCCGCAGCCTCTTCGAAGCTCACGCCGGTCGGCATGTGCGCCAGTGGAGCGCTCTCCTGCATGCAGACGAACTCCGCTTGCGCGCCGAAGCCCTTGACGCCAAAGACGCGGTCTCCGACCTCGAACTCGGTGACGGCTGCGCCGACTGCCTCGACCACTCCGGCCAGCTCGATGCCGGCGATCTTCCGCTTTGGCCGGAGGAGACCGGTGAAGAAGCGGCTGGGGAAAAACTCGGCGCTGCGAAGTCCGCAGTCCGTCCGGGTGACGGTCGTGGCGTGGACTTTGATGAGAACCTCGTCGTCCTTCGGTACAGGACGCTCGACCTCCTCGAGTCGCAGAACCTCCGGAGGCCCGTACTTGTCGTAGGCAACTGCTCTCATGCCTCACCTCCTCTCGTCGGTTCGCTGTACGCGATGGATCGGTCCGCAGTGCCTCCACGCCTGCCCTGCCCGATAGAGCTCCGGCGGCCTGCCGCCGGCCGGGCCGGGTCGAGCTCGGCGCCCGGTCGGAATCACCCAACCGTCCTCCGCGACGATGCTGCGCCGGAAGTTCGCGGCGTCGAGCTGAACGCCCCAGATGGCCTCATACACCGCCCGTAGCTCGGCCATGGTGAACGTCGTTCCCACGAACGCCGTTGCGATGCCCGAGACCTCGAGCTCGACGCGGACGCGCTCGACGGCGTCGCGCACGATCCGCAGATGATCGAACGCCAGGTCGATCGTTCCGTCGACGACGTCGGACACCGGGACGAGTGCGGCTTCTGCTGCATCAGTGCCCGCCACGACTGCCCCCACGTCGCGAAGGACGGCGAGATACGCGATCGTCACGACATTCATGCGAGGGTCGCGCTCGGGATCGCCGTAGGCGCCGAACTGGGTCAGCGAGCTCGCGGCATCGACTCTGGTCTCCTCGGCCAGCTCCCGCTTCGCAGCCTCGTCCAACGTCTCGGGGGGACGCTTGAAGCCACCCGGGATCGCCCACATCCCTTCGAACGGCAGCTCCCCACGACGCACGAGCAGCACATGGAGCGTGCTTTCGAACATGGTCAGGATCACTACGTCCACCGTCACCGCGAACGCGGGGAACTGCGATGAGTCGTATACCGGCGCTTCCCCATGCGTGGTTTTGGTCGGCACGACTCTTACTCTACAGCAGGTTCTGGTCTTGGCGACCAGAACTCTTCTCGCTCGGATCTGTCGATCGGTCCGTGATCCGTGACGTAGCTGTGGCGTCGGGCGCGATGGTTCGTTAAAAGTTCCCAGTGGACGTCGCCGAGAGCCTGGGCCACCTCGCGCTCTTCGCCGATCTGTCGCCTGCCCAGCTCGAGGGGATCGCCCACTCGAACGACGAGGCCGTCTTCGGCGCGGGCGAGCGCGTGCTGCGGCGAGGCCTCAGCGGTGGCAACTTCTACGTCATTCTCGAAGGAGAGGCGGCGGTGGAAATCGGCGGAGAAGAGCAGCGCCGCCTGGGCAGAGGAGAGTTCTTCGGCGAGATCTCGGCCTTGACGCGCGAGCCCCCGAGCGCGGACGTCGTCGCCGTGACGGTCCTTCGCTGCCTCGTCATTTCGGCGGCGCAGCTCGAGCGGCTTGCTCTGCCGACGTTCATGCTGCGCCTGCTCCGGATGGAGGCTCAGCGCTTGCAAGGTGCGGTCGCTTGGCGGCCGTAGCGCCGCCTCACCCGCCCGGCGAATACGACGTGGTCGTGGTCGGCAGCGGTCCGGGCGGGCTCCAGACCGGCTATTGCCTCCGGCGCTTGGGGGTCCGGCACGCGATCCTGTCGCGCGACGAGCGGCCTGGTGGGATGTTCCAGCGTTTTCCGATCTTCCAACGCCTCATCAGCTGGACAAAGCCCGACGCGCCGGTCGAGCGGACGACGCGCGAGTACGAGTGGTACGACCACAACAGCCTGCTCGCCGAGGAGCCGGAGCTCAAGGCGCTCGTCCCGGCGCTGATGGACCGCGCCTTCGACCTGCCGTCGCGGGCCGAGATGGAGGCCGGGATCGCGGCGTTCGCCGAGCGAGCGCAGCTCGAGGTTCGATACGGGTGCACGTGGGAGTCGACGCGGCGAGAGGACGAGACGACCGTGCTCGTCACCGGCGACGGTGAGTACCGCTGCCGTGCCGTCGTCTTCGCGCTCGGAGTGACAGAGCCGTGGCGCCCGTCCTTGCCCGGGCTCGAGCACGCGGCGCACTACGTCGACACCGCACGCCCCGAGCAGTACGTCGGCCGCGACGTCTTCGTCGTCGGCAAGCGCAACTCGGGTTTCGAGGTCGTGCAGGGCATCCTCCCCTGGGCCCGCAGCATCGTGCTCGGCTCGCCGAGGCCTGTGCAGACGGACGCCCTCGCCCTGTCGGCGCTGCGGGTCCGCTACCTCCACCCATACGACGAGTACGCCCGCGGGGGTCCAGGGACATACGTGATCGACGTGATGATCGAACGGATCGAGCGCGCCGGCCAGCGCTTCCGTCACGCGCGGCACAACGTGGGATGGGTCGCTCGTGTTCGACGTCGACGACGTCATCGCCGCCACCGGGTTCCAGCCGCCCTTGCGCGACCTGCCGCAACTCGGCCTCATGACCGCAAACGACGGGCGGGTACCGGCGCTCACACCGTTCTGGGAGAGCGTCTCCCTGCCGGGAGTGTTTTTCGCCGGCAACGCGTCACAGGGAGCGAAGGGACTCGGCAAGCGCGGCGCCGGCGCGAGCTCGACCTCGGTGAACGGCTTTCGCTACAACGCGCGTATCCTCACCGAACATCTCGTCGAAAGGCTGAACGGGCAGTCGCGAGCGAGGAAGGCGGTCTCCGACCTCGTCTCGTTCCTGCTCGCCGAGCTGAGCCACGCGCCAGAGCTCTGGGTGCAGAAGGGCTACCTCTGCCGTGTCGTCGCCGTCGCAGACGAGGGCTTCGTCGACGACGGGTTCGTTCCACTGGCCTATTTCCTCGACTCGGGCGGCCGCGACGCGGTCGCGGCGAGCGTCGAGGTGGACGACGCAGGGCGCATCATCCCGACGGTCTACGTCCGCCGCGACGGTGAGATCGCCGAACACCATCTCGAGCCGCACCCGCTCCACGACTACGAGGACGAGCCCTATCGCCGTGAGCTGGCGTTGCTGATGGCATCGATCGTGAGCGTTCCGCCGACAAGTCCCCGCAAGCCGGGACTTCGAAGACGGGAGCGACGGGACTCGAACCCGCGACCTCCGGCGTGAGCGGCCCGTCCGGAGAGCCCGGGCTCGCCGAGCGTGAGGGGCCGGCACGGTGGCCGGCCCCTCGCGTCCGCTCGACTTAGGCGGTTCCGGTGTAGCGGAAGATGTAGAGACCGAAGTCGCGGTCGCTGGCGGCGACGTACTCCTGGCCGTTGTGCTGGAAAACCTGCACGCCCCAGAAGTTGTTGCCGCCGACATCGATGTAGTGCCCTACCTCGACGAGGTCGTCGTTGACGATCTTCGCGACGCGGAAGCCGGCCGCGTAGTACGAGAAGTACACCAGGTCGGCCCTCGTCGGCGAGGTCGCCGCCTCGTGCACCGAAAGGTCGCCGAAGCCCGAGGCGAAGGCGGGATCGTGAGCCTCTGGGATGGCGTACGTGTCGAGCTCCGTCATCTTGCCGCTTTCATTGCGGAACAAATGGACGTAACCCCAGCCGTCGAAATACGACGAGAACCGCAGCGTGTCGCCAGTCGCACCGATCGCGATCGGTGCGAGCTGGGACCCGGGCGACGCAGCGAGACACGCGGCGTCGTCGTACTGGCCCTCGACCCCGAAGATCGCGAAACCCAGCTCGCGCGGAGCCACGCCGAACGTCGGGATGTCGCCCTCGACGCTCATACCCAGCGTCTGGTTGCAGGCATCCGACCCGACCCGGTTGAAGATCAGGACCGCGTCGTAGCCGCCTGCCGCGATCACATTCGCCACCTTCTCGGTGAACGTGCAGACGCCACGTTCCACCACCGCGATATCCGTCACGGCGGGGTTTCCGGCCGGTACAGACGGATCGGCGGTGCACGCCCGTCCGACGAACACCGACGCGCCTTCGATCGTCTGGCCCGGCTCGAGCTTCCTCGTGTTGCTGCCCTGGCTGGCCGGAATGTCGGTTCCGTCGGTGAGGTTTCGTGCCTGCAGCGCGAATGGACCGAAGTCCTCGTCCGCCCCGATCACATAGGCGTTGTCACTGGTGAACTCCGCCTCATGGCCGTTTCCTTCCGGCGGAACGATGAAGCCGCTTTCGGCCGCCTCCGGATCGGGGTCGGTGAAGTCAGTGTCACCGAGGTACGCGATGTTCGTCGGGTCGGTGACGTCGATCTTCACGTAGCCGGCATCCCAGTACGAGAGGAGCATGACCTGCCGGCCGCCGATCTCCTTCACGACCATGTCGTGCAGGAACACCTCGACGAGGTTCGCCGGGGCGGCTTGGAGGATCTGCGGGAATCTTTGGTCGAGGTCGTACTCGGCGAGCAGGAACGCCTTCTTCGGGTCGGTGATGTCGATGATGTCGACGTCGGTGCCTTCCTCGTTGTCGACGATCACGGCGTACGCCTTCGCGCCGGCATCCCAGGCGAAAACGCTGTGGATCTCGTGCGCATCCTTCTTGCCTGCGCCGGGGATGGTCGAGTCACCGACCCCCTCGACGAGCGGCGTCGGGCTGGACGGCTTCGAGACGTCGTAGATATTCATGCCGCCGAAACCGGCCGGCTCCTTGCACTTCTCGTTGTTCGTGACGAGGATGTCCCCGTCGAACGCAGGCGTGTCGATGTGCAGCGCCTGCACGCCTTCGCCCGGATAGCTGCCTTCCTTCGAGCCGATGAAAGCCACTTCCTTCGGGCTCGCCGGGTTTCGCACGTCGACGACGTGGATGCCGTTGTACTTACAGGTCACGACTCCCCACGCGGCGAGGTACGCGTAGCCCTTGAAGACGCCGACGTCGGCGATCTTCTCGGGCACTGCATTCTTCAATCTCAGCTTGCTGACGAGTGAGACGTTCGAACTCGACCCCTCCGGATGCAAGTGCCCTTCGGTGATTCCGTGCTGGTGAGCGTCGCGGGCGCCGTCGGACACGGCGATGCCGCCGTCCGGACCGCCCGACGCCGCCGTTGCCACTCCCGCAGCGACCAGCAACCCGGCGGCCGCTACAGCGAGGCGCATCAGAGCGCGTTGTCTTTTCATGTGTCCCTCTCCCCTCCCTGCCTTGTGGTCTCGAGTCCCTATGGAGCTCCCGAACAGGCAAGGGAAGTTTATGAGATTCGGGTGGGGGACGCTATCTTTTGACGCAGTATTTTCTCTTGATCGCGGCGCACGTAGGGCAGATTTGGTCCCTCCAGGGAACGCGATCGCGGCGATCTCCTCGGCCAGCCGTGTGCGCCTATACAGACAACAGTAATCGCCTATTTGCCGGCACTTTACGGGAGCGACGGACTCGAACCCGCGACCTCCGGCGTGACAGGCTGGTACACGTCCAACCGGCACAGCCGGCTCCGACCCGGAATTACCGGCTAGAGCAGGCATTTCCTCGCCGAGTGAACCGGCTGTGACCGGCTACGACCGGCTGCCGCCCGGAGATAGGCAAAGCCGAGCGTCCCCATCAGTTGGGGAACGTGCCCGGCGGCTCGCTGCACGTCCCGCTTCACGAACAGGTGCAGCGAGCGCTCGAGCGAGAGGACCTGGGCGTGACGGAGGGCGGTGTCGGTGCCGCCCGCGACGAGACCGCGGGTCGCCTCATACACGCTGTAGAGACCGACCACCGCCGCCAGCTCGCCTCGGAGCGAGTGCCGCACGTACAGCCAGCCGCGGAGCGGTCCGGTTGTCCGTGCGGCGAGCGATGCTACAGCGGCGGTGTCACGCGGAAGCGCGAGCCGCCACGGTGGCCTGCTTGCGCGGTTCCGCGGCGGACTGCTGGCTGCGGCGGCCCGGGATGAGCAGCACGGACAACCCCGCGATGACAGCTCCGATTGCGCTGACGAGGAAGGCGATCGTGAAGGCGGCGTTCTCGGGCAGCCCGTTAGCGAGGACGTGCGTGGCGATGATGGTGCCGGCGACCTGCGCCCCGACGGCGGAGCCGATGTTGCGCATGACTGTGTTGACGCCGGTGGCTTCGCCGGTCTCGTGCTCGTCGACCGCGACGACGATGAGGTTGGGGATCGCGGCGAAGGCGACGCCGACGCCGACGCTCGTGATGCAGCTCCAGAGGATGATCAGTCCGACGGAGTCGTGAGCGAGGGCCATGCCGAGGAGGGCGCTCGCGGTGACGAGGCAGCCGGCGAAGAACGGGGTCTTGGAGCCGCTGCGCTCGCCGATTCGGCCGACGATGGGGGCGACGAGGAGGGAGAGCAGGCCGCCGGGGGCCAGGAGCAGGCCCGCCTCCGCGGCCGACAGCCCGAAGCCGGTCGGGCCGCCCGCGGGTAGCTGGGCGAGCAGCGGGACGAGCATGAACGTGCTGATCATGGCCGAGCCGATCAGGACGGTGGAGACGTTCGTGGTCAGCACGGGGCGACGCGCGAAGGTCCGCATGTTCACCAGCGGCTGAGGCGTGCGGCGCTCGAAGAGGCCGAAGAGGACGAGT
>WNGA01011261.1_pt1 | contig 11695 bp, 10 predicted proteins | sample 5400061 | NCBI WGS metagenome assembly WNGA01 (sample SAMN13153366, study PRJNA577476) | soil metagenome | isolation source: 100 cm soil or saprolite under grassland replicate 2 | place: USA:California | collected 2016-06-15
GGGGTGGCCACGAAGGTCTCGGGGCGCTGGGTCATCGGGCCGCCTCCCCGGTGCTGCCGCGGGGGCGGCGGCGGTAGAGCGCGGCCGGGTCGGGGTGCACGCTGTGATGGCGGAGCTGCCAGCCGTCCCCACGCTCCCCGGCCTGGCGGACCAGGTCCTGGGCGACCCAGCCCGGGTCGCGGTTGCCGCTGATCTCCACCAGCAGCACCACGGCCTTCCCTGTACTAGGACATTCAGATTGAACAGGACAAGTTGGTTGACCACGGGACACCTCCGACTTCTGTGTATGACGATCCTTGGGGATGAATGAGGCCGTCGGCCGGTACGGCTGATGTCACCCCTGACGCCTGGACGGCGTAGGCTCTGCGTACTTCCCCCTTCCCGTGTTCTTGCTGCTGGTCTGCGGTTGGCGTGGTCGGGACGTGGGAGGTGGTGGCGATGGCGTCCACGGCGCCGGATGGCCTGGTGGTGGTGGTGGTGGTGGTGGTGGTGGTGGCGACCCCGCAGGCGAGTGTCCCCTACGCCGTGGTCGACGAGACCGGTCGAGTGGTCGAGCCGATCGCGGCCTACCTGGCGGACCTCACCGCCTCCGACTGCAGCGCGCTGACGATCCGGGCGTACGCGTTCGACCTGCAGGGCTGGTTCCGATTCCTGACTGGCCGAGGCATCGCCTGGGACCAGGCGACCCGCGCCGAGGTGCGCGATCACGTCCTGGAACTGCGCTCGGCCGACAACCCCTATCGGGCGCGGACGCGGCCGGGCAGCCCACCGGCCGGCAGCGTGAACGCGCGGACCGGCAAGCCGTCGCTGCGGCTCGGCTACGCGCCGGCGACGATCAACCACCGGCTGGCCGTGGTGGGCGGCTTCTACGAGTTCCACCGCCAGGCCGGGCGGGGGTCGATGGTCAATCCCGTGCCAACGGCGGTCGGTGGTGGGGGTCGACGCGGCGCGCACCACAACGCGCTCGAGGCGTGGGTGCCCGAGCGGCGCAGCGCCTACCGGCAGCGGATGCAGCAGCGGGTGCCGCGGGCGATCACCGACGACCTGTACGCGGAGACGTTCGCCGCGTTGACCTCCAACCGGGACCGGGCGATGGTGAGCCTGCTGGTCTCCAGCGGCGCCAGGGCGGCTGAGCTGCTGGGGATGACCGGCGACGACGTGGATTGGGGCCAGGGGCGGGTGCGGCTGGTCGGCAAGGGCAGCCGCCAGGGGCAATGGGTGGCGGCCTCGCCGGACTTCTTCGCCTGGCTGGCCCGCTACCTGGTCGACCGCGACCCGCTGGTGGCGGGCGGGCCGCTGTGGCTGACACTGCGGGCCCCGGCCCGGCCGCTGGGCTACCAGGCGCTTCGGCAGGTCTTGCTGCGCGTCAACGCCCAGACCGGCGCCAACCTGGTACTGCACGACTTCCGCCACACCTGCGCGCTGCGGCTGGCCAGCGACCGGCGGTCGCGCTGGTCGACGTGCAGACCCACCTGCGCCACCAGCACCTGTCGAGCACCGAGGTCTACCTGGTGGCCCGCCCCGAGGAGGTGATCGCCCGGGTCCAGGCGCACCAGCGGGCCGGACCGCCTGCGGCCGGCCCCACCCCCATCATGGGCGGGTGGCGCTATGCGCCAGCCGACCTGGCGGCGCTGCTCGACCAAGACCTCGGCGAGGGCCAGTGAACGGCCCGCAGGCAGACACGCTGAGCGTCGGTGCGCCGTCACGGCGCGACCTCGAGCAGCTGCTGGCGGCGCACACCGCCGCGCTCGGCCTGGGAGTCTCGGCGGCCAAGCAACGCCGCGGCGGCCTGCGTCGGCTGCTGGACTGGCTCGAGCAGGCGCCCGGCGACACCTGGCAGGCACGCTGGCAGGCGGCCGACGCGGAGACGGCGGCGGCGGACTGGCGGACGGCGGCGGGTGCGGTGACGCCGTTCCAGCGGGCGTCGCTGCTGGTGGCGCTGGAGGTGCTGCTGTGCCACCGCATCATCCAGCCCAGCTACGCCTGGCTGCTCGGCCAGCCGTTGTCGGTGCTCAGCCAAGAGTTGCATGCGGTGACCGACCGGGCCGACTTCGACCGCCTGGTCCAGGCTGCGACCAGCGGCGGGGTGGACCGGCGGTCGGCGGGCAGCGCCGTGGCGCTGCTGGCCCGGGTGCTGGTCCACACCGGCAAGCGGATCAACGAGGTATCCACCGACGACCTGCTGGAGTATGCCGCCGCCTGCCGGTCCCGTGGCAATCGCGCTGCTGGCCTGCACACCGCCCACCTGCTGCTGCGCAGCCTCGGCGTCCACGGGGTGGGTGAGGACCCGGTCACGGTCGGCTCGCGCCTGCGCCAACGCCGCTCCAGCGTCGAGGAAATGGTGGACCGCCGCCGCCTGGCCTGCCGGCCGGTCCGCGACCTGCTCGTGCGCTATCTGGCCGAGCGCGCCCCAGCGCTGGACTACAGCTCCCTTCGGCAGGTCGAGGTCCGCCTCGTCGGGGGATTTTGGGCCGACCTTGAACGCCACCACCCCGGGATCTGCTCGATCCACCTGCCATGGGAGGTCGCGCGGGCCTGGAAGCAGCGGGCCCGGCTGCTGCCATCTGGCCAGCCCAGACGCGACCTGCACAAGCTGTTCATGATCGTGCGCGGCTTCTACCTCGACCTGGCCCACTGGGCGGCCGAGGACCCGGCTGCCTGGGGCGCCTGGGTGACCCCGTCGCCGATCACCGCAGCCGACATGCGCCAGTTCCACAAGGACAAGCACCACCGGCGCGCTCGCATCCACGCCAGGATCCGCACGCTCGCCCCGCACCTGCCCGTGTTCGTCGCCGCGGCCCAGCAGCGCCTGGATGCCGCCACCGAGCTGCTGGCCGCCGCCAGGGCCAGCCGACCAGGCGAGGTCATCGTCGCCGCTGGGCGGCGCTACCGCCGCCCGGACCCGCCTGCACGGACTCGGCGGGGCGCCGGGGTCGCCGCGCCCGGGGTGCGGCTGCGAGCGCTCGACGAACCCGGCGCCCCGCTGCGCGACTGCCAAGCCGAAGAGGACGCCGCGTTCTGGACCTGGGCGATCGTGGAGGTGCTGCGCGGTTCCGGCATCCGGCTGGAGGAACTGCTGGAGCTCACCCACCTGTCGATCCGCCACTACCGAACCGGCGACGGCCAGCTCGTGGTGCTGCTGCAGGTCGCCCCGTCCAAAAGCGACCGCGAGCGGGTCATCCCCGTCGACCCCGAGCTCGCGCACGCCCTGGCCATGATCGTTGCCCGCGCCCGCGGCGAGCTGCCCCACGTGCCCCTGCTCGCCCGCTACGACCCGCTGGAGCACGAGCTCGGCCCGCCCCTGCCCTACCTGTTGCAACACCGCCACGGCGCCGACCAGGTGCTGCTGACCCGCGAGGCGGCTGGCCGCCTGCTGCGACGGGCCGCTGTCCGCGCCGGCCTGCGCGATGTCGACGGAACCCTGCTGCGCTTTTCGCCGCACGACTTCCGGCGGCTGTTCGCCACCGACGCGGTCAACAACGGCCTGCCCATCCACATCGCCGCCAAGCTGCTCGGCCATCTCGATCTCAATACCACCCAGGGGTATGTCGCTGTCTATGACGAACAGGTCATCCGCCACACCCAGGCGCACCTGACCCGCCGACGCACGCTGCGCCCGAGCGGGGAATACCGCCAGCCGACCGAGCAGGAGTGGGCCGACTTCGCCCAGCACTTCCGCCGCCGCAAGATGGCCTTGGGCGACTGCTACCGCCCCTACGGCACCGACTGTCCCCATGAGCACGCCTGCGTGCGCTGCCCCATGCTGCGCATGGACCCCGCCCAACTCCCGCGCCTGGCACAGATCGAGCAGGACACCCACCGGTTGCTCGACGAGGCCCGCGAGCGAGGCTGGGACGGCGAAGCAGCCGGCCTGGAGACCACGCTGCTGCATATCGCCGACAAGAAGGTGCAGGTCGAACGCGTCCGAGCGACGACCGGGCCACCGATGCTCGGCACCCAACGACCCGTCGTCTGGCTGCCGCTGCAGCACACCCGACCCCACACCAGTGGGACGATGAGCACCTGACCACACGCCCGACGGGGAAGGGCTGGAGCCTCCCACCGACCGGCCTACCCCTCGAGCTGGTCCTGGTTAATACAGAACATCCGTGGCTTGGGGCTGGTCAGCTCGACGTCGCCGGCGGCGACCAGCTTGTCCAGGGCGTAGCTGACGGTCGCGCTGGAGCGGCCCAGACCGTTGGAGATCTCGACCAGCGACAGGTCGCGGTCGGACCGCTCGGCGAGGAAGGCGCGGATCTGCTCGCGCAGCTCGTTGCCGCGCGCTGACGAGCCGTTGGTGGCGGACTTGCTCGCGGTGGTGCCGGTGCGGCTGCTGGCGGCGGGCTGGGACCTCGGTGCCGGCTCGGTCGGCTCCGAGCGGGCGGTGGTTGGCTCCATGGTGGTGACGGCTGGCCTGTGGGCGAGGCGGCTGGCCACCCGGAGCGCGCGAGCGGCCGCGATCAGGGCGGCGCCCGCGGCGAGCAGCGCGAGCACGTCGCTCACGCTAGCGAGGATCGACATGTTGCTCCCCTTTCTGTAGGAGCGGGGTTCTTGTACCTTTGGTATTAGCAGGCTGGGCGCCCAATACCAAGGCCCATTTCCCCAGGTCAGTCCCCTTTTTCGTCGCGCTGCGCCATCGCTACGGTGACGCGTCAGGGATGGGCGCAGCAGCGCTCAGAGAGCCCCAGGAGCGACGCAGACCGCCACGCCCAGAGGCTCCCAGAACGCTCGCGGCACGCGACGAGCGGCGCCGCGATGGCCGCTTACAGCCTGTTGGCCAGCGCGGCCAGGGACAGGCGAGAACCGCTGGCGCCCGCGGGAAGCCAGACCGCCCGCGCGGGATGGGTGCCGGGGAGCGCGACCGCGACCGCGGTCGCCACCGCCACTGCCGGGACGCGCGCAGCCTTGCGGAAGCTGGCCTCGCGCGTCGCGGTCGGCAGCCAGAACAGCACCGGCGTGGCGATCTCGGAGACGGCAGCCAGCTCGGCATAGGCGTCCAGCTTGCCAAGCAGCCGGCCAAGCTCCTCGGTGCCCCGGTCGTACTCCAGAAAGAAGTCCACCTCCAGGCCGCCGTCGCGCCAGCGTCCGTAGGCGTCGGGGCGCACGACCTGACCCCACCGCTGGGTGCACTGGCGCTCGGACCACCAGGTGATCAGCGCGGCGTCGGCCCGGCGGCGCGCATGGCCGGCCAGCGCGGCGAAGAACCCGTTGACGCCGACCTGATGCGCAAGCCGCGGCGAGTGCGCCACGCTCAACGCCCGCTCAGGGCGATAGCCAAGCTGCGCCGTGGTGACGCCCTGCTCGGCCGCGAGCACCGCGGCGCCGGCCGGGCCGAGGACGTAGTGCCACGGCGCCGAACCGGTCCCAAGCTCCCACGGCGGCCGGAAGCGGTCCAGCACGCGCAGCCCGGCGAGGATCACCAGCCGGTGCCGCGCGGTGATCGGCGAGTTGAACACCAGACTGCCGATCTGGTCGCTGGTCAGTACGCGATGCTCCCAGACCAGCCGGCACAGCGCTCGGTCGCGGTCGGTCAGCCGCGCGGCCAGCTCGGCAAGGTCGGGCACCGGCGCGCGGCGTGACCGGGACGCCGTGCCCAGCCCTCCGCGGCCGCGCCGTGCGGGCCGTGCGGCAGCCGGTCCCGAGCAGCCCGAGCGTGCCGCCATCATCGGCGGCACCACGCTTGGGCTGCCCGTTTCCTGTCTACTGGCGTGCCCGCCCAGCACCGGCAGAACGCCTGCTTGCTGCAGGTTCGCCCACGCCGGGCCAGCCAGTCATAGGCGGCTGGCAGGCCGGTCGGCACAGTGGTCGGCAGGGTGGCTGGCAGGACGATCACCCCCAGCCGGTCAGGATAGTGGCCGACGCTCGGGCCGGGTCGCGGCGCGGCGGCGCAGGCGGACCGGGTCGGGACCGAGCCCGCGCTTGAGGGTCGCGCGGCGCCGCTGGGCCGCCGTGCGCCCGTACCGCGCGCGTGCCGCAGCCCGCACCGCCTCGCCACGGCCAGGGACCGCCGCGCCCAGCGGCCGGGTGCGGATCGTGCAGGCCGCCTGCTCCTGCCCGCCGACCAGCGGCCGCACCGCGGCCTGCCACGCGCCAAGATGGCCCAGGTCGTGCGCGGTCAGCTCCGGCGCGACGTGCGGCTCAAAGTGCCGGGCGTCCTCGGGGCTGACGGTGAAGTAGACCTTGGTGCGGGCATTGGCGGCGACCGCGTCGCGCAGCTCGGGCAGGAGCTGGCCAAGGTGCTGATGGGCCAGGACCAGCCCGAGCCGATAGCCGCGCGCCTCAGCCAGCATCTCCTCGTAGCGGTAGGGCAGATGCAGGAAGTTGTGCGCCTCGTCGATGTACAGGGCCGCGTCGACGCGGGCGTGCTCCCCAGCGCGGGCACGCTCCAGCGCGGCCTGCCAGGTCCTGGCGACCACGAACGAGCCGAGCAGCCGGCTGGCGTCGTCGCCGAGCGTGCCCTTGGGCAGCCGGGCCAGCAGCACGCCGCCGTCCAGCACCTCGCCCAGATCGAAGCTGGAGGCGGTCTGGCCGAGCACATCACGGGCAAAGCCACGCAGCAGCACCGCACGGAGCCGGCTCAGCGCCGGCCCGACCAGCTGCGCCTGCCCCGCCGGGGTCAGGTCCTCGTACCAGGCCCAGAACCCGCTCAGCCCGGCCGGGTCGTCAAGGCCACTGGTCAGCCGCTCGCGAAAACCCGGCTCGGACAACAGGCGAGGCACATCCGCCAGGGTCGCCTGACCGCGTCGCAACAGCGTCAGGCACGCCGAGCGCAGCACGTCGTCGGTCCGTGGCCCCCACGCGCGGGCGAACACGCGGCGGAACACCTCGACCACGTGCTCCACCGCCAGCTCCGCGTCCTGGCCTTCCAGCATGTTCAGGCTCGGCGGGCCGGCCTGCTCGTCGGGGTCCAGCAGCACCGTCCGGCCGATCGCTCGGGCCGGCAGCCGGTCGAGCACGTCGCGGACCAGGTCGCCGCGCGGGTCGATCACCACCACGCCGCGCTTGGCCTGAACGTCCTGCAGGACGAGCTGGGCCAGCAGGGTCGACTTGCCCGAGCCGGTCGCCCCCAGCACGTGCAGGTGATGGCGCGCATCCGCCGGGGCGATGGCGACCGGGCGGGAGCCGCCGGTGTCCGCGTCGCCTAGGATCTTGCCCGCGGCGGGCACGGCGGGGGCTGGCGCGACCGCCTTGGCGCCAGCGCGGGCAAGGCCAGGCACGCCGAGGTCCCAGGGCAGATGAGCCAGCGCGGCAAGCTCCGGCACGCTGAGCAGCTCCCCCCGACGCAGGCCCCGCGCTTGGAGGGTGCGGCCGGGGCGCGCCAGACGCCTGCGGACGAGCTGGTTGCGGTCGGCGTAGACGGCGAACGCCGCGGCGATGCCGTGCGCCCGGCGGACGGCCTGTCCGGCATTCCGGCCGGTGATGGCCACGCCATAGCGGACCTCGACCTCCCAGCCGGGGCCGGCGGTCTTGGCCAGGATCGCGCGGACCTGCGCGGGGCGCTCCGGGTCGTGGCCGTAGGCGGCAGCGGTGCCTCGCGTGCCGGGGGTGGCCAGGTCCAGCAGCCGCCCGACCGCAGACGGGGCTTGGCCGCGCCGCAGCGCCCTGGCGACCTTGCGGCAGCGGGCCAGCCGCCGCGCGGGTGCGGGACGCGCCAGCACCTGCACCACCACGGCCTCGCGGGTCTGGCGCTCGGCGGCGGCGCCGAGCAGGGCGCGCAGCGGGTCGCTGTCGTGGTCGGTGCGCAGGCTCCACCACTCCGGCGCCGCCAGCCGCAGCGTCCCGGCGCGGATCGTCGTCTGCGGCGGGAGCGGCGGCGACGGCTCGTGGTCGATGCGGGTGCGCGCGCCGGGCCATGCGGCCTCGACCGCTTGCGCGACCAGCCGCGCCGACAAGGTACCGGGCAGCCGCAGGCCGAGCACGAGCCGCTCCTGCGACCAGCGGTACTCCCAGACCACGTGGGGGCGGCCAAGCAGCGGACGCCCCGAGCGCAGCAGCCCGTGGAGGTTGCGCCACAGCGCCTCCGCCCCGCCCGGATCGACGTTTGGTGGGGTGAGGATCTCCACCAGCCGGGCGCCCTGGTGCAGGCGGGCAAGGCGCCAGCGGCCAAGCCCCAGCTGGACCCCGGCCAGGATGATCAGGATCAGCAGCGCGATGGCGCCGGCCTTCGGTCCCAGCGCGGCGGCCCTGTCCAGCAGGCTGCTGGCCCAGCCGACGAGCGTCCCCACCGGGTCGAGCAGGAACCGGCTGATCGGGCTGTCCAGCGGGATCTTGACGTCCGTTGAACCTGGCGAGGCGGCGGCGAGGAATGCGGCGGGCACGAGAAGAGCACCTCCAGAATGCGAGTCCACTCGCTTCAACTCGAAGGCGTTTGGGCGTTGACAGCGAGCAGGCGCGCACCGATCCATTCCACTACGGGGACCGCCACGGCGTTGCCCATCATCCGGTAGCGGATGGTGTCAGCAAGCGGCCGCCCGTCCGCGTCGGTGGCGGTCCAGTCGTCGGGGAAGCCTTGCAGCCGCTCGCACTCGCGCGGGGTCAGCCGGCGGACGAGTAACCCGTCATGGCCAGGCGCGGTATAGGCGACCAGGTGCCGGTCGCTGGTGTTGAGCGTGTAGGCCGGGCCGCTCTCGCGCCAGAACAGCGGCGACCAGCCGCCGGCCTGGATCACGTACACCGTGCCGATGCCATCACCGGGTCGCTCGCGGCGATCAGGGTGAGGGTCTCGACCAGCTCGGGTGGCAGCGGGCGGGTCCTGGGGTGCGCCGCTCGCCGCAGCACCTGCCGGGCCAGGCTCGGCCGTAAACAGTACCTCGAAGGGACATGGGGCTCCACGACGGCCCGCAAGGAAGACGCGCCGTCGCTGCTGGGCGAGCCCGAAGTGCTGCGCGTCAAGGACCGTCCATGCCACGCCGTACCCGAGGGCTCCCAGCTCCTCGAGGACCGCCTGGAAGTCGCGGCCTTGATGGCAGTGGAGCAGCCCGGTGACGTTCTCGAGCAGAAGCCAGCGCGGGCGTAACGCGCCAACCACTCGCGCGAGGTCGAAGAACAGCCCCGACCGCTTGCCGGCGAGCCCGGCCCGCCCGCCGGTGTTGGCAGTGGACAGGTCCTGGCACGGGAACCCGCCGGTGAGCAGGTCCAGCGGTGGCCGGGCCCGAGTAGCCCACCAGTCGATCGCGGTCCGGATATCATCGTGGCGGTCCACCTCCGGGAAGTGACGGGCGAGCACGCTGCGGCAGGCCGGATCGATCTCGATCTGCCCGACACAGCGCATGCCAGTGTGTTCCAGGGCGAGGTCGAAGCCGCCCACCCCGGCAAACGCTGACAGGAACGTCATCGGCTGATCCGGCGGCATGGGACGAGCGCGGCGGAGGACACGGTGCCGCCCAGGCCTGGGCCTGGGCGGGGGTGGCGGTTCAGAACCAACGGGCAGGAGACACCTCCTGGTGTGGGTCAGGGATTGCGTCCAGCGGCGAGCGCTGGTGCGTGCTGAGGTGCAGCTAATGCCTGGCCCCGGAGATGGTGTGGTCGCATCATCAGCGGCATGGACCGCATCGGGGACTACACCACCGCACCGCACGCGGCCCCAGCCGGCTGGGTCGTGGCTGGGCTGCGAGGCTTCGCCGAGAGCGTGCCGTCGGTCGTGCCGGCTGGCCTGGAGGCCTACGCGCGGGTCTTCCACCCCGCCCAGCGGCGCGACGGCAACCACTGGACGCCCGTCTCGTGGCACCAGGTCGCCTGCGCCAACCGCCGTGTCGCTCACCCAGCCATGCAGTGGTGCAGCCTGGTGGGGTCGTGCAGCCTGACCGGCGGCGGCCAGTCTCAGCCCGGCGTCTGGGACCTCGAGCCCGCCGAGGGCAGCCTGCCACGGGACCTTGCACCCGTGCTGGCCGAGGTGCTCGCCGGGCACACCGCCATGCCCGAGCGGTGCTGGTTTGGCGTCTGGGAGGGGTATGGCGCGCTGGCCGTGCCGCAGGATGCGGCGGCCTTCGAGATCCCGAGTCGGCGGATGCTGCTGCTGGGCGGTCCGATCAGGGCGGTGGGGACAGCCTCGCTGTGTCAGGCGCCGTTCTGGCAGTCGCCGAACCTGTGGTGGCCCGACGACCAGGCCTGGTGTGTGGCCACCGAAATCGACTTGACGACTACCTACATCGGGGCAAGCCAGCGGTGCGTGCAGGCGATCGCCGAGCATGCGGGGTTGGAGGCTGCCGCTGTGGAGCCGACCGACGGCATCACCCACTTCAGCGACTCGGTCAATCCGCCACCCGGCTAACGATGGTTGGTTCACTGCCGCTCCCGGTCGCTCGGGGACGTTTGGCCCGGCTCGCCGTCCTGCTGCTGCGTCAAATCCAATAGCGCTCATCTGGTGGGCCGGGTCGCGCCCAGGTAGCTCGAGCGGGCGATGTAGGGCTCGATGCGGACGGTGGCGCCGGTATGGGGAGCGTCGATCATCTGGCCCGGCGTGAGCACGATCCCGACGTGGGTGACGTTGGCGGGGCTGGTGCCGAAGAACACCAGGTCACCAGGGGCGAGCCTGGCATCGGCGGGCAGGTGCGGGCCGGCGTCGTACTGGGCTTGAGCCGTGCGGGGCAACTGGACGCCAGCGGCCTGGTAGGCGGCGTGGGTCAGTCCCGAGCAGTCGAACCCGCCCTCCTCCACCCCGTCGCCGCCCCAGCGGTAGGGCTCGCCGAGGTGCGCCAGCGCGAAGGTCACGGCTTGGCTGGCGGCCAGGGTCGGCGGCTGGACCGTGGTGCCATAGCTGGCCGCCAGCGCCAGGACGCGATCGACGTACCAGCCGGCGTGGTTGTAAGCCAAGACCGCCGCGGCGAGGTCGCCCTGGTGGTCGGCGAGCGCGTGGCACAGGTAGGCGGCGGCGGTCGGGATGGCATCGGCCGGGTCGTAGGGCGAGGTGATGCCATCGGTATTGCCGTCGACCGCGAACCGCCAGAAGGCATCGCCGGCCGGTCCGGTGCCGATCCCCAGCTGCATCGGCCCGGCCGCCCCGGCGACGTTCGCGCCGCTGTGCACGCCGGGGGCGGTGGAGCGGCCGTGGTCGGACTCGACCTCGCCGATGGCCGCCAGCACGGTCCACGGCAGCCCAGTGCAGCGCTCGGCGGCCTGCTGGTACAGCGCCAGGTAGGCCGGCGGGATGCCCGCGAGCGCCTGCGCGGTCGGCGCCAGTGCCCCAGCGCCGCCCGGCAGCATGGCGGTTACGCTCGTCGCCGCGGCGATGGCGAGCATCGCCAGCAGCAGGACCGCGGCAAGCGCGATCCCAGCTGATCGCATCACCCGGCCGCCCTCTCCCGATCCCCTGTCGGCGTCTGGAGGGCTGCCAGCTCGGCGGGGTCGCTGGTGATCAGGCGATGCTCGGCGGGGCTGGCGATGGCCTGGAAGACGACCCGCTCGGTGCCGGCGGCCAGGATGCCTTCGCCCTTGCGCGCGCCGACCAGGAACGCCCGTTCGCCCTGCGACAGCCGGAAGGCGTCCGCGAGCGCGGCGACCGCCTGCGGGGCCTGGCCGAGCAGGACCTGGGTGGCCGCGTTGGCCACCACGGCCTTGCCTAGCCTTGTCTTCCGCACATGGTTCTTGGTGAGCCTGTCGTCGTGTGGCGGGACGGGTTGTCAGGGGGATGTGGCAGGGTTCGCCGATGCGACCCCGTGCGCGGCTTCGAGCCCAGTTCGGTGCGCCCAGCGTGGAC
>WNGA01011262.1_pt1 | contig 11695 bp, 9 predicted proteins | sample 5400061 | NCBI WGS metagenome assembly WNGA01 (sample SAMN13153366, study PRJNA577476) | soil metagenome | isolation source: 100 cm soil or saprolite under grassland replicate 2 | place: USA:California | collected 2016-06-15
GTCGCGTCGGTGACGCGGCTGAACTGCACCATGAAGTCCGCCGCCGTCGAGGCGTCGGGCGCCTCGAAGATCACGATGGCATCCGGCTTTCCGAGGAGCCCGAGGAACTCGTGCACCATCACGTTGTTCGGGAGTTTCGGGTGCTTGAAGAGCCGCGTCGCATCCTCCCACTGCCCGGGGAGGACCCGGAGCTGGGTCACGAAGAGCATGGCCTCACGCGGCCGCCATCATCCGGAGACGCTATATAACCGTGCCGCGGGGCTCTAGCGCCCGTCGGTGTCGGCCCCGTCCAGGCGTTGGACGCGGACATCGATCAGGTGGGACTGAGCGACCGTCGTGCCGAGGATCTTGTCGGACCACCGCTGCCGCGGGTCTCCGTCGACGACGAGGCCAGCGAGCGTGTCGAGCAGGGGGAACGCGAACCAGAACAGTTTCGGGAAGTTCCGGACGGCGGCTTTCCCGAAGGTCATCGGCCCGCGGAGCGAGCGGACCTCGAGGCCGAGGATGAACTTCCCGAGCGTGCAGCGCGCGGCCGCCTCCATGGCCGTCGAGTAGGCGAAGAGCAGGAAGCCGCCGAGGACGCCGTAGATCCAGGGCTGCCGGATCCCTTCGAGATAGAGGAACGACCAGAGGGGCGCGAAGACCGTCACGAGATCGATGAAGAACGCGACGACGCGCTTCACCCAGTGAATCTGGAACGTCCGGTTGTGGCCGATCAGGTCGAAACCGCTCACCATGGGTGCATCCCGCCATTTGAACGGCGTCTTGCTAGAAAAAGAATCCGTCCCCGCGACGCGTCCGTGTTGACAAAGCAGGGCCACTCAGATCGCCCATCATTCATCACAGGTCAGCGTCGGTTCGATCATCACGGTGGCGCCGGACGAAGGCCGCCGCCACGGAAAGGTTTTGTGTCGGAACCCGAGACGACGACACCTATATCTCCGGCCCTCGGTTTGGCCGTTCGGTGGAGCCTTCGACGGTGGTGGTTCGCATCGAAGGGATCCTCGCGGACCTCGTGCAGCCGGCCGACTACGTCCACTGGGAGTACCTGTCCCGCCAGCGCCTCCTGGCGACCCAGATTGCGAGCTTCCGTGATCACGCCCCGGCGCGGGTCCTTGGCATCGGATGCGGGAATGGCGCCCTCTCCCTGACACTCTCGGAGGCCGCGGGGTTCGACCTCGTCGCGGTGGACATCCTCGCGGTCCGCACATCCGCGGTCCAGGCCCGGCAACGAGGCCGCGAGAGCCGGCGACCCTCCACGTCCTCCTCGCGAAAGCGGAGAGGGGCCTCCCTTTCCGGGACGAGACGTTCGATGCAGTGGTCGCGACGGAGGTCCTGGAACACCTCGACGATCCGGTCCGCCTGCTCGGTGAAGTCCATCGGGTCCTGCGACCCGGAGGCCGCTTCTTCATGACGACACCCAACGCCGAGGCCCTCCCGTACAGACTCTTGCGGTTTCTACCGGACACCGTCGTGCGCAACCTGGCAGGACCGCTCACGCACGGAGCCCTCCATCCGGAACTCCTCCACGACCCGTCGCACGCGACGACGCCAAGCCATCCGGACGAGCATCGAGGGGATGGATTCACGCTCTCGAAACTCCAGTCGCTTGGGGCTCGGACCGGCTTGCGAGTCATCCGGCGCTTCGCATACCGCATCCCTCTCCCCGACCGCGTGATGAACGCGGTCCCCCACCGCCTCTCGCGACGGCTCGCGGTCCTTGGGACCCGACCCCTGCCGATGGGCCTCCAACTGTACGCGGAGTTCGAGAGAGCGTGACGACGGGAACGTCCGCAATCCGACTCGTTGCGTACCACGCAGGCCAGTGCGATCCGAAGAAATGCACTTCGCGCCGCCTCGAGCGGTTCGGGCTGATGAGGTTCGTCCCGCGGCCTGGCTTGTTGCCCCGAGGTGCCGTGCTGCTCACACCGAACGCAGAACGCGCTCTCTCGTCGGCGGACGCGCCACGCGCGGAGCGGCACGGCCTGGCGCTGATCGACGTCTCGTGGAAGCGGGGGACGTTTCCGACGGTCCCGCACACCGCCGCTCGGGCGCTCCCGTACCTCCTCGCGGCGAATCCCGTGAACTACGGCAAGCCGTTCGTCCTGTCGTCCGTCGAAGCGCTCGCCGCGGCCCTCGTGATCTTCGGACGAGACCCGGAGGCGCGCGCGATCCTCGCGAAGTTCGCATGGGGCGATCAGTTCCTGATCCTGAATCGTGAGCCCCTTGAGGCGTACGCGCGCGCGAACGACAGCGCGCAAGTCGTCGCGGCCCAGTCCGAATTTATCTAGCCCGAGAATCGAGGTTTCGTCCGCCGGTGCGTGGACAGCCAGGTCTGAATTAGGACATCCCCGAACGACGGCCAAAGTTTCATCGTCCCGTGTTGCGGTTTGACCTGGCCGGGATGAAAGCCGAGAATCGCGCCCTCTCCGTCGTGGTCCTCGCATTCGTCGTGGTCGTCGCCGGAGCCTACGCCCTCTCCGTCCCCACGGCGCTCCTCGTCCCCGCCGGGAGGGTCTTCTCGGAAACCGAGGCCCAGACGTGGGTCCTGCACTTTATGGTCCCCGGGGCGGGGGCCCACATGGTCGGAGCGTGGACCGCGTTCGATGGGTACGGATGGATCGGCCTCGTGGTCTTGAACGGGACCGTGGAGAAGCCTTGGCCACCTCCCCTGCTATTCTGCCCGCTCGAATACGCGTGGACCCGGTTCAACGGGACCATCGACGTGCCCGTTACCGCAGGTCCGCATACGATATACTGGACCATCGGATACTGTTCGGACGCCTCGAGAATCGTCGTGACCGAACCGATCTTCGTCGGGTACCGCTGACGGACGAACCCACCGCGAACGCAGTGTCATTTGAAATCGGGCGGCAGCAGGTCCGGGATGCCGTCCGTGATCTCGTAGCGGTGGTTGCAGTTCTTGCAGAACAAGGACCCTTCGAGGATCTCGTCTTTCTCGGCCTTCACGGTCAGCTCGAGGTCCCCCTTGCAGACCGGGCAGCACAGGATCTCCATGAGGTCCCGCTTCATCGCGCGCGGGAAGCGCGGGACGCGGCTTAAGCCCATCGCGGTCCGCGCCGTTCGAGCGCTGCGCCAAAAGCCTCTTGCGACGCCCTCCCTTCTCGAGGACTCCGCGCCCTCCTCGGATTCCCGAGAACGGATATATAGGGGCTCCTTCATGGGCGCAACCTCCCGGAGGTTTGCCCCGTCTTGGACGAAGAGAAAAGCTGGCTCCGCACGCACTGGCGGACCGCCGTCATCCTCGCGGTGATCTTCGGCCTCGCCCTGTTCATCCGCGTGTACTTCGTGTACGGCCTCGCGTTCCCAAACGCCCCGAGCACCTGCGACGCGAACTACGTCATCCAGGTCTCCGGCGGGTCCGACTCGTACTACTGGGACCGCGCATTATGCTATTCCTTCCAGACCGGCAAGGACCTCGGGACGGACCGGATGCTGAACTACCCGGTGAGCTTCCCCAATCCGAGGCCACCGCTGTTCCCGTGGTTCTCCCTCCTCGTCGGCCGAGTCCTCGCCCCGCTCTTCCATAACGCCTGGGACGCCGTCTACTTCGTGTTCCTCCTCTCGACGGGCCTGTTCGGCGCCCTGACGATCTTCCCGACGTACGCGCTCGGCAAGGAGGCGTTCGGCCGGAAGGCGGGGATCATCGCGGCGTTGCTGCTCGCGATCAGCGTGGGCCATCTTCAGAGGAGCAACGCCACCGACGCAGACCACGACGCCTTCACGCTGTTCTTCGTCGTCTCGACGTTCTACTTCTTCCTGCGTGGCCTGAAGACGATGAAAGGCCGCCGCTGGGTCGAGAACTGGTTCCAGCGGGAGTCGATTTCCACCGGCATCCGCGGGTTCTTCCGGGAGAATCGGGCGAGCGTCCTGTATGCCTTGCTGGCGGGCCTCTGTGTCACCGTGATCGCGCTGGCATGGCAAGGCTGGGCGTACGTCAGCGTAATCTTGCTCGTCTGGTTCGCCGCAGAGATGTTCGTGGTCCGCTTCCGCAACGAGGACCCAATGGGCGCGTGGATCCTGTTCACGATCGCCCTCGCGACGCCGATCTTCCTCGCGTTCCAGTGGTACTACACGCGGACCTACATCCGCGTGTGGTTCGACGTCCCCGTGTACCTCTTCCTCGCCTCGATCGTCCTCGGCCTCGCGTTCACCGTCACGCGCGACTACCCATGGACCCTCGTCATCCCGAGCACCGGGATCGCCGGCGCCATCGGGCTCGCGGTCGGCGTCGTCGTGAACCCGACCCTCGCGAGCGCGTTCGTCACGGGCGCGGGTTACTTCATTCAGTCGAAGCTCGTCACCACGATTGCAGAGGATCAGGCGCCCGGGATGTCCCAGCTGATCCTGAGCTTCGGTCTCTTCACGTTCGGCATGAGCCTCCTCGCGATCGCGTACATGCTGTGGCAGATCCCGCGGCGGCGCGAGCCCGCGTACCGGATCGCCGTGATCTGGACCGTCGTCGCGGTCTTCATGGCGATCACGGCGGCGCGGTTCATCTTCAACGCTTCGCCCGCGTTCGCGATCGCCGCCGGGTACGCGATCGACCTGGTCCTCGTCCGCGCGGACTTCGCGGGCATGCGGCGCACGTACCGCTCGCTCGCGGAGGGCAACTGGCGCAACGCGGTCCGGAAGTCCTTGAAGGTGCGGCACGTCCTCGCGGCCCTCGGCGTCGTCTTCCTCGTCCTCGTGCCGAACGTCTGGTTCGGGCTCGACGCGGCGATCCCGTTTGAACTGAAGGCGCAGTACGACCGCCAGGTCGCCGCCACGCTGCCGTCGTTCTTGCGCGCCCCTCCGAGCAGCAACAGCCCGTTCTACTTCGGGGCGTTCGGGTACGCGCTGCCCAAGCCGACTGACTACTACCCCGCCGCTTGGACGTGGTTCCGCACGCAAGACGCGGACGAGCCGCCGGAGTTGAGGCCCGCCTACATGTCGTGGTGGGACTACGGCTTCGAGGCGGTCGACCGGGGCGCCCATCCGACGGTCGCGGACAACTTCCAGAACGGCTACGCGCTCGCCGGCCAGTTCATCACCGCGCAGAACGAGACGCAGGGGATCGCGTTGCTCGCGATCCGGCTCATCGAGGGCGACTTCCGGGCGCACAGCGCCACAATCGGCCCGGAGGTCCGGGACATCTTGGCGGCGTACGGGATCTCTGCGGACACGTTCGCCCACGCCCTCGGCCATCCGAGCGACTACGTGCCGGTCGTCCTCGCGGACCCCGTGACGTATGGAGTTTGGGACTCGAACATGCACCCGCTCAACGCGCAGTACATCTTGCTGACGCACCTCCTCACCGCTCGATTGGGGGAGGAGCGCATGGTCGACCTGTACCACGCGCTCCGGGACACAACGGGCCGGGACATCGGCTACTTCGCCGTCGACTCGCGCCTCTTCCCGATCAGTGCGCAGAACACGGGCATCTTCTACGCGCCCGTGAAGCTCTCGGACCACCGGATCATCCAGCTCCCGGACGGACGCGTCCTGCCCCCCGAATTCTTCCAGATCTTCGTGAACACGACCCGGGCCACGAACATCCAGATCCAGTTCCTGCAGCCCGGGGACCAGATCCAGAGCGGGAGCCAGCGGATCGCGTACCAGCCGGCGTTCTACAATTCGATGTTCTACCGCGCGTACGTCGGGTACTCCCCCACGCAGATCGGCTTCCCGAGCAACCCGGGGATCCCGGGGCTCGATCTCAGCATGCAGGCGTTCCCGCCCGCGCCCGCGTGGAACCTGACCCACTGGCGCGTCGTCTACCGCACCTCGTACTACAACCCGTACACGAACGTCGCGGACCACACGGACGCGTGGCAGGCGATGAACTACCTCGACGTGCAGAAGAAGCAGGCGGACATCCAAGCGGGGAAGATCCAAGGGACGGTCGACCTGAGCACGCGGAGCAGCGTGGCGGGCGGCGTCGTCTTCCTGCGGTACTACGACGGCGCCTGGGTCAACGGGACCGTGTCGGCGGACTCCGTGCCCCTCGCCGGCGTCAACGTCACCGTGACGGACGAGCTCGGGACGCCGCACTACAGCACCACGACGGATGCGAACGGACACTACAGCGCCCTCGTGCCTTTCGGCAACGTCACGGTCACGGCATCGGTCGGGGGGCGGTCGACCAGCCTCATCGGGACGCGCACCCTCGCGGCGGCCACCCTCACCGTGTCGCAGGACCAAGCGATGCGGGTGCCCGCGGACTTGGACGGCGACGGCGTCCCCGACTGGATCATGACCCGGGACCTGCACGTCCCCGCGCACTCGGAGAGCGGCACGCTCTACTTCGACCTGGACCGAAACAGCGCCTTCCAAGCGGGCGACGCGGTCCTCCCGGGCGCCACCCTCACCTTCACAAACAAGCAGTTCCCGTATTCGCGGACGGTCACGAGCCAGCCGGACGGCTCCTTCACGGTCTCCTCCCTGCCGCCCGGGACGTACGCCCTGACCGTGCAGGCGAACGGACGGACGGTCCGGGCCGCCGACGGCACGATCGGGACGGCCGACGTGACGGCGAACGTCGCGGTACCGTACGCTGGCGTCAGGGGCATCGCGACCTCGAGCCTCGGCGGACCCGTCGCGGGCGCGACGATCGACGCGGTCGATGAGACGAACGGGACGACCCTGCACGTAACGGCAGGCAGCGACGGATCGTACACGCTGCGACCGTTGATGGCGGGCAACTACACCCTCACGGCGGCGTCCGGCGATCTCGCATCGACCCCCGCCCGCGTGCGCGCGGCGAACGTTGACCTGTGGCTGAACCTGACCCTCTGGCCGTCGGGCACCGTGGCCGGTACGACCACTGTCTTCGGCACGGCCCGGCCGTTCGCGAGCCTCGACTTCCAGTCCGCGACGGATCCGTCGATGGTCCGCACGGTCACGTCGGACGCCTCCGCGCGGTACGCGATCCGCCTCCCGGCCGGGGAGTGGTTCGTCAGCGGACGCTCGTACGACGGCACGACGCTGTACGCGACGTTGGGCCGGGTCCTCGTCGCCGCGGGCACCACGAGCACGCGCGACGCGATGTTCGTCCTGGGAGTCCGGGTGACGGGCACCGTCTTCGATCCGAATCCGGCCGTCCGGAATCCGCAAGCCTCCGTGGCCTTCGCGAACGGAGCGGGCGAGCGCTGGCTCGCGACGAACCCGACCGGTGGTTACCTCGCGGTCCTGCCGGCCGGCACGTACGACCTCCAGGCGTTCAACGCCGCCGCGGCCTCGTTCGGCTCGATCACCCTGCTCGGGAGCCAGACGGTCGACGTGCGGCTCGTCAACGCGTCGGAGGCGATCCGCGGGTCCGTATACCGCGACACCAACGGAAACGGCGCGCTCGATCCGGGCGAGGCGATCACCGGGGCGCGCATCGCCCTGACGGACGACACCGGGGCGCACATCTCGCTGACGACGAACGCGACGGGCGGGTTCTTCGTCCCCCTCTTCGGGAACCACACCTATGTGGGCTCCGTGTCCGCCCCGGGGTTCGAGACCCGCGCGATTCCGGCGTCGTCGCCGGCGAGCCTCCTTGCGCTCTTGCCGATCGCCCTCGTTCCCACCCCGGTCAACGTCCAGGGGAGCGTGCTCCTGAACGGGGCCCCGCTCCTGAACCGACCCCTCACGGTCCGGGCGGTCGCGATCGGCGAAGGCGCCGTCTCCCAGACGACCCTCACCGACTCGAATGGCGGCTACGGTTTCCGCCTCGTCCCGGGCACGTACGACCTCCTCGTCGACGAGAACGTCTCGACGACCCGGGACTGGCGCTACCAGAACGCGGGATCGGATAGCATCGACGTGCCCGTCGCCCAGGCGTCCCTCGGCCACGACCTCGCGATCGTCACACGCACCCGGGTGACGGGGAGCGTCACCTTGTCCGGGGTCCCGCAGTCCGCGTCGCTGTCCTTCGACGGCCCGGAGCATCGCACCGCGGAGGCGACGACCGCCGGGTTCGAGGTCTACCTCGTGCCCGGATCCTACGCCGTCTCTGGGAGCAAGCAGATCGTCCCGGACCAGTACGCGTTCATCTCGACCGCGACGGTGCCTGCGACGAACCTGATGTACGCGCTCGTGAAGGCGACGCGCGTGGCCGGACACGCGCTGTTCAACGGCGCGGGTGTCGTCGGGCCCATGCCGGTCTCGTTCGCGCGCGCAGAAGGCGGCTGGGTGAACGTCTCGACCGATTCGTCCGGCGCATACGCCGCGTACCTCGTCCCGGGCAACTACACCGTCACGCTGACGGGGACTAACACGGCGACGGAGTCGGACGCGGCGCGCTTCTACACGTACGCCTTCACGGGCAGCCTCACGGTGGCACCGGGGGCGGCCGACATCGTGTTCGACCTGTCCGTCTCGAGGGACCTCGACAACACGACGGTCTCCGGAATCGTGAGCTTCGGCGGATTCGGCGTCGACGCGACCGTGATGTTCACCGCTCGGGGGGGCGGCGCGATCGACGCGACAACGTCGTCCGCGTCGAACGGCTCGTACTCGGTGGGCCTCGCGCCGGGCACGTACGACGTGTACGCAGCGCGCTCCCTCGGGAGCGCCGTCTCGCTGCTCCGGATCATCGTGCCGCACGCGGCCCAGAACACCCGGAACATTCCCCTGGCGAGCGGGTTCATCCTCTCCGGCGTCACGACGAACGCGCAGGGCGCGCGGACGTCCGCCTCGATCGCAATCCAGTCCACGGCCGTCCTCGACCTGATGTCGGACGGAAGCGGGTCGTACTCGACCGTCCTGCCGGCGGGCGTCTACGCCGTCACGGCGACGAAGACGGGCATGGAGAACGGAATCTCCGTGACGTACCAGACGACGACGTCCGTCGCGCTGCAGTCGGACACGGTCGCGAACCTCGCCCTCGAGAAGGTCGTCTCTCGCTCCGTCGTCCTGTCGTGGGACGCCTCCCAGCGGCAGACGATCGCCGCCGGCTCGTCGGTCACCTACACGATCGTCGTGCAGAACATGGGCAACGTCGCGGACACCTGGTCGCTCTCCGGCAGTCCGGCCGACTGGGAGTTCTCCTTCGCGCCGTCGACGGTCTCCCTGAACTTCGGGACCTCCCGGACGAGCGCGAGCGTCGTCGTGACGCTCACGAGCCCCGCGGACGCCCTCGTGGACCACGGCACGATCACCCTCGTCGCCACGTCGACCACGGACGGCACGACCCAGGGGAGCGTCGACGTCCAGGTGGACATCGTCCGCACCCGGGGGCTCTCCCTGTCCCTCGACCCGACCTCGGGCGTGTTCGACGGCCGCTTCCTGAACTATACGCTCACGATCACGAACTCCGGAAACGCCGCGGAGACGGTCAACGTGGAGATCACGAACCCCGATGACCTCACGGCGAGCGGTTGGATCGCCCGCCTCGGCACGGAGGGCGGGGCCGCGACCGACATCCGCTTGTCGGGCGTCGCGGTCCCGGCGAACTCGACGACGAATGTGCGCCTCCAGTCCCAGTCGTCCGGCGGGGCGAGCGGTGCGACCGTGATCGTCCAAGAGTCCGCGGAAGACTCGATGGCGGTCTCCTCGACGGGTTTCTTCACGCTCCAGATGCCGACCCTCGCCACCGGCGGCATCACGGTCGGCGGGCCGAACGTTGCCCACGAGCCGCCGCTCAACCTGCAGCTCGTCGCGGGCGTCGTCGCCGCCGTGGCGGCGGTCGGAACGGGGCTCTTCCTCACCCGTCGGAGGCGGTGAGGTGGCACCGCGCACGGGGCTCCTGGGGGCCGCGGTCCTCCTGGTGGCCCTCGCCATGGCGGCCCCGCCCGCCGCCGCGCAGGTGCCCCTCGTCGTCGCCCTCACGGGCCCTGCGTCCCTTGCGCCGGATCAGACCGCGGCGTACAACCTCACGCTGTCCGGCGGGCCGACGGGCGCGGTGACGTACACCGTGCGGTGGTATGTCTCGGGCCCGGATGCGGCCGGTGCGATCCCGGCCGCTTCGAACCCCACGAGCCAGACGCACAACGCGACCCTATTCCGGCTGAACATCACCGCACCGCCGCGGGATGCCGACGTCACCCTGGTCGTGAGCGTGAGCGCTCGAGTCGGCGAGACGTACGAGAACGCGAGCGTCGAGAAGGCGATCGTCGTCATCACGCCCCTCGTCCTGTCCGCGACGTTCCGCAACGACGGGACGACGGCCGCCGTCAACGTGACGGCGCGCTTCTACGTGGACGACGGCCTCGTGGGTTCGCAGAAGATCGCGAGGATCGACTCGCACGCGCAGGCGACCGCGTCGTTCAACTACCTCCCGATCGGGCTCCAGCCCGGCGCCCACCGCGTGCGGATCGAGGCGGACCTCGACGGGAACGGCATCATCGATTCGTCCCGTGGCGAGGCCTTCGCTTCCGATCTGTTCTATCGTACGACGCCGGGCCTGGGCACCGGCTGGACGATCGCCATTGGGATCGCGGTGTTCCTGCCCGTCCTCATTGCGACGGTCGCGGTGCGCCGACGCGAGCGCGCCTGATCATGCGGACTCGAGAAGCCAGACGTCCGAGTGGTTGCGGAGCAACATCCCGAGCTTCGTGCGCGAGATGCCGGCCCGCTTCAAGAGCGGTTCGAGCTTCGCGTCATCCGGACGCTGCACCTCGCCGTCGACCCAGGTGGTCGCGACCGGCTCGTACCGGACGACGCGATCGCCGACACGGACGCGAGCCGCGGCCGCCTCCCGGAAGGTGTGAAGCACGACGTGGACCGACGTGACGGCGGTCGGCCGGACCTTGTGATTGTAATACTGGGCGACCTCCCGGTGGACCGGGGCGAAGGCGCCGACCCGCTTCGCGTACTCGCGCCAACCGCGTTCGAACGGCGATCGCAGAGTCGACATGCAGTGCTCCGTGACGGGCCGGACCTCCTCGAAGGTCGATAGGGTCGACTGGCCAGTCGTCAGGGCGGACAGGAACTCGGGCCACGTGCCGTACTCCTCCTTCGGCATCGAGTTCGCGAGGTTCCTCGCGAGCGAGAGGAGGTAGTTGTTCAGCCCGCTCACGCCGACCTTCGCGGCGATGTCCTCCAAGAACAGGTGCGTCGCGATCTCGACGAACGGGTTGCTCTCCGGGATCCGGGATTCCGCCATGCTACCGGTCTCCCTTGATCCGCGCGCCACGCATCACGAGGGAGTAGACGCACTCGTAGTTCCGGAGCAACGCCCGGACGTGGTCCTCGTTGATGTTGACTTGCGCGACGTTCTTCGGGGAGATCTTCGTCTCCCCGCTCCAACCGCGGGTGGCGAGGAGGTAGCAGGCGAGGGAGTTCCCCGAGACGCTCACATTCTTCGCGATCTCCTCCCGGAATCGCTCGTGGAAGACGCAGAAGTTGCACACCGCGATGTTGTGGACGTTCTCGTTGTACTCGCTCGTCACCGCGCGGTCCGCGGGACTCATCCGGCCCACCGCGAAGCGGGTGCGGAAGATCGTCGGGACGTAGCAGCACTGCCGCATCGCGTAGAGATAGCCGACGACGTCCCCGTCGACGTCCGTGACGGCCATGTCCGTGAGCGGCGTGACCTCGCCCTCAATGCTGAACGCCGTGCGGCCCTCGCGCACTGCGACGTTGAACGACGTCCATCCGAGGTACGCCTCCTTCCCCATCCGGCTCGCGAGGTTGTCCCCGACCCGCTGCCAGAACTCGACGACGCCGTCGGCGCCCGCCTTCTCGATCATGTCCTCGATGAGGGACG
>WNGA01011263.1_pt1 | contig 11694 bp, 5 predicted proteins | sample 5400061 | NCBI WGS metagenome assembly WNGA01 (sample SAMN13153366, study PRJNA577476) | soil metagenome | isolation source: 100 cm soil or saprolite under grassland replicate 2 | place: USA:California | collected 2016-06-15
AACGTTTACGCGCCGTGCGACACAATAAGCGGCTCAGCAGCGCGGAATTGTGACTATATTGTCAATGCCGGAACGCTAAACTTTGCCAGCGGAGAAACGAGCAAGACCTTTCGTGTCTTAATAATTGATGATGCGTACATTGAAGGCAACGAGAACCTCGATCTAAAGTTAACCAATCCGAGCGGGGTTGCTCTCGGCAGTCTAACTACGGCCGTTCTGACAATCATTGATAACGACTTGAGTCCGGCAACAACGACTCCTCTCGACAACGCAGACTTTTTCGTTCGCTTGCATTACTACGACTTTCTCAACCGCGAAGCGGATCCGGGGGGCCTGGATTATTGGGCAAGCCAACTAAGGGACTGTGGCAACGATCAGATCTGTCTCATACGAAAGCGCGTTGACGTTTCGGCAGCGTACTTTGGCTCACCGGAATTTCAGCGGACTGGTTCGTTTGTTTATCGGGCGTTCAAGGGAGGCTTGGGAAGACAGCCCAGCTATGTCGAGTTCTCATCTGACCGACCCCTAGTCGTTGAGGGTCCGAACCTCGAACAGACTAAGCAGAGCTATATGCTCGCGTTTGTGCAGCGGCCCGAATTTGTCGCCAAATACGTCAGCGCGACGACCCCGGAATTGTTTGTTGATGCTTTGATAGCGAACATTCAGCTTAACTCGAATGTGAATCTTACCAGCCAACGCCAGACGCTGATCGACAAGTACAACACCGGCGGGAATATCCAGCAGAGCCGGGCGTTGGCTACCCGCGACGCCATCGACGCGACTCCGTTTCAGGATGCCGAATTGAATCCGGCATTTGTGTTGCTCCAATACTTTGGTTATCTCGGCCGCGATATCGATCAGGGTGGCTACGATTACTGGCTTAACATCCTGAATAGCACTAACCCCAGGAATTTCCGAGGCATGGTATGCGCCTTCATTACGTCACCTGAGTATCAAAAGAGATTCAGCAGTCTGACTCCCCATTCAGATCACGAATGTGGAGCCCCGGCCTTCTAGCAGGCAACTGAATATGTTTAGCTGGCGAAGAAGAACGATCATCTTAGCTGTCGCAATCCTATCCATCCTCGGTAGCAGCTTCCTGAAGCTCGGCAGTACGGCACGTTCTGCTCAGCCACAAGCCACTGCGGACGCTCCGCCCGAACTCGTGCTGCAGACTGGTCATGCATCGGGGATCAATGCCGCCGTCTTTGGTCGTGGCAATAAGTGGGTCGCCTCGGGAGGGGCCGACAAGGTAATCAAGATTTGGGACACAGAAACCGGTCACGAGTTGCGCGCGCTTACCGGGCATGCCGGATGGATCAAGTCGTTTGCCACCGACCGCGACGGAAAATGGTTGGCGTCCGGAAGCAACGATCTCACAATCCACGTGTGGGATGTAACAACGGGCCGTGTGGTCTATATCCTGAAAGGCCACGCTAAGCCCATCGATGCGCTTGCATTCAGTTCCGACGGGCACACATTAGCGTCTGGTGGTTCAGACAACACGATACGGATCTGGGATCTGGCAAACGGCAAAGAGACGCGAACGTTGACGGGGCACACCGGCGGTATTTTGAGTCTCGCTTTTAGCAACAATGGTGACTATCTAGTATCGAGCAGCGCCGACATGACGATTAAACTCTGGGAGACGAAAGGTTGGCGCGAAGTTCGGACACTCAAAAAGCACACAGCCAAAGTTAACGCAGTTGCAATCAGTACCGATGGTAACTGGATCGTTTCCGGAGATGCAGACGGCGTAGTCTGTCTTTGGAAAATGGGATCGGATCGTGAGCGCTTTGTTATGAAGCACGGTGCTTCGGCGGCTCTGGCAGTCGCGTTCGGACAGGATGGCTCGATCGTGGTCGCGCAAGCTGACGGATCACTCGTGTCGTGGGATCCCGCTACGGGGAAACAAAGACAGGCAATTCTCGGAAGCGGCGCTGAGGAACTTGTTTTCGCTTCGTTAAGCGCGGACGCGACTCTCATTGCATCGAGCACCGGCAGTCGAACGGTCGCGCTTCGCAGTCAGTCCGGAGCTACTATCCGAACTCTTGCCAGCCACTCGACTGGTCTAAAGGCGGTGGATCTGAGTAAAGACGGAAGGTGGATAGCATCCGGCGCTGACGATGGCGCTGTTCGGCTTTGGCAAATCGCAACCGGGCGCGAAATGCCGCGACTCTTCGCGCATGCCGGGTTTGTTACGAGCATCGCATTCAGTGACGATAGTCGTTTACTGGCAACGGCAAGCAGAAGCGGCGAAGTCAAGATCTGGGATCTCACAACGCAAAGCGAAGCCTTGAGCTTGCCGCGAACTCAAGACGGCATTGACGCAGTCGCCTTCAGTCCGGATGGGAAGTTCATCGCTACTGGGGGTATGCAGCAGAGCGTTCAAGTATGGAATCTTGCGACCAGGCAAGCGCGAAACCTGGCCGGTCATACCGCCGAAATAACAAGCGTAGCGTTCAGTCCAAAGGAGCCGTTACTCGCCTCCGGCGGCCGCGACAAAACAGTTCGCCTGTGGAACATAAACACCGGAGCGATAGTCCGTACTTTCGATGCTGTTGACTCAGAGATTAACTCCTTAACTTTCGATTCGGACGGACGTCGTTTGGCAGCGGCGTACGCCAACGGAACAGTAACTGTCTGGGAAGTCGATACAGCCCGCGCGCTTCAAACTCTGGCCGCGCACCATGGTGAAGTGTTTACTCTCAAGTTCAGCCCGGATGGCGTATTGCTCGCCTCAGGTGGCATAGATCGTTCGTTGAAGCTTTGGGACACGAAAACTGATCGCGAAGTCCGGACGCTAACTGGTCCATCCGAGAGTCTCAATAGTGTCGCTTTTAGCAATGATGGACAATGGATCATTTCCGGCAGCGATGATGGCAGCATGACGATCTGGAATGTGGCTGCCGGCGAGGTGGCTGCAACGCTCGTATCGGCGCGCGACAGCGATGACTGGCTCGTTGCCACTCCAGATGGGCTTTTTGATGGCTCGCCGCAATCGTGGGACTCGATACTGTGGCGATTTACCGGGGACACTTTCAAAGCATCCCCTGTTGAAGCTTTCTTTAACGAATACTACTATCCAGCTCTGCTCGCGGACATCCTTGCCGGCAAGAAGCCAAAGGCCGCTCAGAACATCTCGAAGAAAGATCGCCGGCAGCCTCAAATCAGTTTGAGTTTGGAAGGACACAAGGACGACGAGATCACTACAAGAAATATAAAGGTCAAGCTGGAAATCACTGAGGCTCCGCCTGACAAAGAACGTTCCGATGGGAGTGGGGCGCGAGACTTGCGCCTTTTCCGAAATGGTTTGCTCATCAAATCATGGCCTGAGGACATTCTAAAAGGGGGTACGAAGCAGACAATCGAGGTTAGTGTTCCAGTTGTTGCCGGCGACAATCATCTAACGGCCTACGCCTTCAATCGTGACAATGTTAAGAGCAGCGATGCCAAGTTATTATTAACTGGAGCAGACAACCTCAAACGTGTCGGAACTGCTTACGTGCTCGCAATTGGAGTAGGACAGTACGAGAATGCTCAATATAATCTTAACTACACGGTTGCCGACGCTGCCGCCGTTGGCCAACAGTTAAAGACACAACAGGAACAGCTTGGGCACTACAACCCGGTTCTAGTTGTACCCTTATCAAATCAGAACGCCACCAAAGCAAACATCTTGCTCGCACTTCAAAGACTCGCCGGTGATGATACCGGTCCTCTTCCTGTGAATGCGCCGACAGAAATTGCCAGGATTAAAGCAGCACAACCCGAAGATGCTGTTGTGATCTATTTCTCTGGCCATGGAACCGCAGACAAAGACCGCTTCTTTCTGATACCCCATGACCTCGGGTACAAAGGTCCGCGGAAGGAACTCGACAGTCAAGGATTGCAGAACATTCTTGCTCACAGTATTAGCGACATGGAACTCGAGGAAGCGCTGAGGTCGTTAGATGTCGACCAACTTCTTCTGGTTATTGATGCCTGCAATTCCGGGCAGGCATTGAACGCCCAAGAGAAGCGGCGGGGCCCGATGAACACAAGAGGACTTGCCCAACTGGCCTACGAAAAGGGAATGTATGTGCTAACCGCGGCCCAGAGCGATGAAGTGGCTTTTGAGTCCGAGGCTTTGAAACACAGCTACCTGGCTTATGCTCTGGTCGAGGAAGGAATCAAATCCGGCGCTGCCGATGTGGACCACGACGGAAGCATCTTGCTCCGGGAGTGGTTTGCATACGCGACAGAGCGCGTTCCGCAGATACGAAGAGAAAAACGCAGGCGCGGCAAAGAACTCGAAGAAGTCGAAGCCGACGAAGAAAAGGTACAGCGTCCGAGGGCATTTTACACCCGTGACAGCGGCGCGAACCGCATGGTTATCGCAAAGCTTAACCGCGCGAAGGCACAGTAGGTGGGGGGCCGTCGTAGAACACAATCTTAATATGCCGTATGGATACGAATAATAAGGACAGCCTATTTGGCGGCTCAGACACGATACAACAGTCGCCTGCCAACAATGCGGTCGCCCCACCCCAGGACACCTTGATCGGCGCCTTGATCAGCGATCGCTATCTTATTGATCGAAAGTTGGGCCAGGGTGGTTTTGGCTCTGTTTACCTCGCTGCTGATAAGAAAGTGGTTTCCCGTAAAGTCGTGATTAAGGTGCTGCACGACGAGGAGACGACAAACGAATGGAGTGTCAAGAAATTCAAACAAGAAATTGAAGCTCTCGCTCGCATCGATCATCCGAGCATCGTCGGAATAATCGACGCGGGCGAAATGTTGAGTGGTAAGCCCTACATTGTTATGCAGTACGTCGATGGCGTAACTCTGCGATCTTTGATACGGCCAGAAGGAATGGATTTCTGGCGCGCAGCAAATATCATTCGTCAAATCGGCCGCGCGCTCGAGGCCGCTCATCAGCAAGGAATTCTGCATCGAGATTTGAAACCCGAAAACATCATGTTGCAGACGCTCGGCGGTGACGAAGGCCACGTAAAGATCATCGATTTTGGCATCGCAAAGGTAAAAGACTCTGTCACCGGTGTGAGCACCGCCAAGGAGAAAACCGTAGGGACGATTGCCTACATGTCGCCTGAGCAACTGCGGGCAAAGCGGCTCACCCCAGCTAGTGATGTATATTCAATGGGAGTGATCGCGTATGAGATGCTAACCGGCAAAAGACCTCTGAATCCGGATTCACCTTTTCAGCTTCTCGAGATGCAGCGATCGGGAGTCCGTGTGAATCCGATAGATCTAAGGCCAAGTCTTCCGCCTGCAGCGCAGCCGCCAATTCTGAAAGCCCTCGCCTTCGAAGCCACAGAGCGCTATGAACACGCGCGAGATTTCGGAGACCTTTTGTCCGCCACCTTGACTGGCGACGACGAACAGACTCTGTTGGCGAGTCAGAACAAAGCGGCAAAGGGGTCTTTTCAGGAAGAGTCAACGGAACAGGTAGCGGAAACGGCACATGTGCTCTTCATGGACATCGTCGGCTACTCAAAGTTGTTAATGGACCAGCAGACAGCACATCTGCGTCAACTTCAAGAGATTGTTCGCAACACAAGCGAATGTCAACGCGCTCACAGCAACAATAAATGTATTCGCTTACCTACCGGCGATGGCATGGCATTGGTCTTCTTCGGAGAGCCCGAAACTGCGGTGAAAGCCGCTTTGGAGATTAGCCGGGTTCTAAAACACCATCCTGAAATCGAATTGCGGATGGGTGTTCATAGTGGTCTGGTTTATCGCATGGCCGACATCAACACGAACCTGAATGTTGCCGGTGGCGGTATTAACATGGCCCAGCGTGTTATGGACTGCGGCGACGCCGGACACATTCTGCTCTCAAAGAGAGTGGCTGACGATCTCGGACAGTTTGCCACCTGGGCGAACTATCTCCACGATCTGGGCGAGACCGAAGTAAAGCATGGTGTGCGGCTACATATCTTCAATCTATTTAGCGACTCAGTTGGCAACCCCAAAGTGCCGACTAAGTTGAGCCGGCACGCGTCAAGATCCTGGATCGGAATTATTGCCGCTGGACTGGCCTTGGTCCTTGTCGCGATTCTCGCTTTTGCTTTACCGAAGCTACGAGCCAGGCAGGTTATCGCGCCTGAACCTGCCAGGTCTGAGTCGACTACTAGTTTGGGGACTCAGCAATTATTCACATATTGGCTAACAGTTCAGCCCATGTACAAGAATAAACCGCAGGGGAACCCGATTGAGTCGAGCGGCGACCTACTATTCGGTACTGGATGGAAGTTTCACTTCAATTTTCTGCCGCAGCAATCCGGCGTATTGTATCTGCTCAACGTTGGCCCCGGGAAGAACGGTGGAGAGGAATACAACGCTCTATTTCCCACTCCTAAAAAGAATGGAGGAAGTGCGAAGCTGAATGGGGATCAAACCATGCAAGCAGGTCCATACGACTTTGTCGAAAACACTGGCGTGGAAAAGCTCTGGATTATCTGGTCGGCCCAGCCGTTGGCGGATCTGGAAAGCGTATTCGACAGGGCAGCCAGGAACCGGGATAACCCTGGCGTGATTGCCGGTCAGGATCAGATTGCGATAGTCCAGTCATACCTGAAGAGGTATGACGTCAAAAACCAGGAGGTAGCTGCAGATCAATCCAAGCAGCATACTTTTGTAAAGGGTCATGGCGATATCCTGGTTAATCTAATCGAATTACGTCACCACGATTATTTATAGGTTAGACAACATGGCAAACAAGCGACATTTAAAAGCGGTGTTCGGGTTAACCATCCTTTTGCTGGGCGGCGGTAGTTTTCAAGTCGTCCGCGCCCAGGATGACGAATCAAAGGCGATCAAGGCCGAAGAGTTTATCAGGCAACGTCCTACAAAAGGTTCAACGAGCTCGGCCACTCCGCCGAAATATAGAAGACGGTCAAACACCGCTCCTCGCGCCACACCTCCGCTTGGTACGGCATTCGCTCAACTTGGCGTTACTATTTGGCGCTTCCGACCTTCAACCACAGCGGACAAAACAAAAGAGCTAATAGAAGAGGATGGGGAGAACAAAGAGGTCACGCTTGAACGAATAGAAGAAGGGACACCAGTATTACCGGGGCAGAAAATTCGGCTAAGCGTAGAATCACTTTCTCGTGAGGGCTTCCTGTACGTAGTGGATCGCGAACGGTACAGCGATGGTACTTTGGGTGAGCCGCTTTTAATCTTTCCGACAAAGCGCACATCCGACAGCAATCGCGTACGAGCGGGACGGTTGGTATATATTCCTTCTCCGACAGGCAAGTTCAATATTAAGCCCAGCCAGAGTTCAAAAACTCAGGTGGCCGAAGTTATCACGGTACTTGTTTCTCCAGAACCGTTGATTCCTAATGATCAGCTCGACGCCAAGGCGATCAGGCTTCCGCGCCAACTGTTCGAATCATGGGAGAAGAAATGGGGAGCGGCGGCAACAAAGTTTGAAATGGACGGCGGCGCAGGCCTGACTATGACCGACAAGGAACAGGCTGCCGGCTCAGATGGCTCGCAAATTCTTACGCAGGACGATCCCGTTCCGCAGACGGTTTATCGGGTCGCGATAAAGCCAGACGCGCCACTGCTTGTTAGCGTGCCTTTGCGATTTGAGCGCCCTTAAACAGTAGACAGACAAGAATTTACTCTTCGTCAAAGCGTAGATGAACGGTTCCACGCTTGATTCCTGAGACCTGCTTCGGTTGCGACTGCGGACCCGTCTCGTCGGTGGTGTGGAATTTGTTTCGCATGGCCGGGATCACTTCGAGGAAGGCAATGCCGGTCTCCGGGTAATCAAGCAGCCCGTCCTTGCCGTCCTTCGGCTTGTACACACCGAGGAATGAATCGCCGGCTTCGGTGCTCAAGATGATCCGACCTCCGGTCGTGTCCAATGCTGCCCATTTCCAATCACGAAAGTAGCCTCTAAATTCGGGATAGAGCCAACTCTCACCGGGCGTCGAATCGTTAGCAGTGTTTTCCCAAACGTCGAGGCGCGTGCCCTGCATACGGTTTTGCCAGACGCGATATGGTCCCATGCCGAGCCAGCGAATCCCTTTCATACTACTTTCAGGAACATCAAACTGAACGCCAACCAGATCGAGCACACCATCGAACGTGTACTCATAGTCGAGTCTCACAGCACCATCGGGCGCGATACTCCAGCGAACCTGGCTAAGTGCCCCACCGTAGCTCGCTTCTACGATCACATGTTCTTCGTCCTTGCGCCACGCAAAGTGTCTGAGAGATGTGAGACCGGCCGCGTCCGTATATTTGCGGTCGTTGCGCCGGAAGGCTAGAAAGCGCGGCCCGCCTCCGAAAGGAACCACTACCTCATGGCGGCGCACCTCCGCGAGCATACCTGTCTCTTTGCTAAATCGCAGTTCAAGCGACCCGGCCCGCACTACAAGCCATCTTTCCTCGTCGCGCGTCTGAATGTTTCTCGCCGCGGCTGGCTTATTCCGCGCGAAATCCGCCGCTCTATTTAACCCCCTGCGTAACCCCCACGACCAGGTCCAGAGATCATGACCCTCTGGGTCTTTCGCCGTGAGATAGAGTACGTCGGCTCTGCGCCAATTTGGCGGCAAGTTGATCTTCAACTCCCCTACGCGATGTGGCCTGACGTTCAGCCCCTTCATTCTTCCAGACGCAACTATCGTGTGCCGAGGCTTACTTTCGAAAGGAGTAGGAAAACGCGCGAGCTGCCAGACAAAGCTGCACTCGCTGAGGTTGGTGAAATCGTAGCGGTTTTCGACCGTCAAGATACCGCGAAAATCATCCGGCAGTTTCTGTGGTCCCATCACCACGGGTGACCAGATTTCGCGTACAGTATTGAAGCTGCCTTCCTTCTCGCGATGCGGGCCAAGGATGCCGTCGGGGCCTTGATTCCCTGCACAGTCCAGACGCCCATTTTGATCCGTGCGCGAGACACATTCATCCAACAGTGCCCAGATAAAGCCGCCGGCGCTGAACTTACTCCTACGCATCAACTCCCAATAATCCCACAGACTTGCGCCCGCGCCGCCGTCATAGAGTCCATGCAGAAACTCTGTCGGCATATAGATGTCTGGCCCACCCAGGCTCTTCTCAACTTCCGCGAACTTCTTGTAGTGCGCCGCGTTGACATGATTGAACAACTCCCACGGGTGAAGAACAGTGCGCTGTTGCGGGTCCCACTTCGCAAACTCCCCGTCATTCTGTTTGTTCCAGCCGCCTTCGTTGCCGTTGTCCCAGAAAAGAATGCTGGGATGATTCACGTCGCGCCGGATCATCTCGCCGATGAGCTTTTGGCCCGTCGGCGTGTCGTAGCTGCGGTGCCAGCCGCCCAACTCATCCAGCACGTAGAGGCCGAGTTCATCGCAGGCTTCCAGAAAATGCGCGTCGGGCGGGTAGTGGGACATGCGCACCGCGTTCATGTTCATCTCTTTAATCAGCTTCACGTCGTCGTTGCTGATCTGTCGGCTTAATGTGCGCCCTGACTCGGGCCAGAAGCTGTGCCGGTTCACACCCTTCAGCATTATCTTCTGGCCGTTCAAGTACAGACCGTCGCCCGCACGCACCTCGAGCGTGCGAAAGCCGAAGCGTTGCTTGACCGTGTGCACCGGCTTGGATTTCTCAGACAAGATGAGCAGCACGCTGTAGAGGTTCGGAGTCTCTGCCGTCCAGAGCTTCGGCCTCGCAATTTTAGTTTCCAGTCTGACGGAGTCTTGACCAGGTGAAACATCCGCAACAAACGACTTGCCGACCTCTGCGCCGTTCGCGTCCAGCATTTGTGCCGTTACCTTGCCAACCGCCGGAGCGCCCCCGCCCAGATGCACGTCCACAGAGAAACTGCCGTCGGCGCGCGCATCTATCGCCGTCCAATCAATGAACTTCGCAGGCAATGCTTCGAGGTACACCGGACGAAAGATTCCGCCGAAAACCCAGTAGTCCACGTTGAAGCGCTCCGCGCGGTTCACGCTCTCGTTTGCCGAGACCTTGCTGACGGTGACTTCCAGCAGGTTCGCCTCTCCGAACTTCACTAGCCGGGTGATGTCGTACTTGAAGCGGTAGAAGGAGCCTTGATGGACGGGACCCGCGGATTGACCGTTGACCCAAACCTCGGCGTCAGTCATCACGCCGTCGAAGATGAGGTGGACCACCTTGCCTTTCCAGCCTGCGGGAACATCGAAGCGCCGCCGATACTTTCCCTGTTCGTTCGCCAGCGGGTTACTCGCGCTGAAAGGATCGCGTCCGTAGTTGTAGCCTCCGAAGCCCTGTTGCTCCCAGCAAGAGGGCACTGCAATCTTCGTCCAGACGTCTGCGCCGCGCCCGCTCGTGCAGAAGAAATCCCACAGCACCGCATCGTCTTTCCCTATGCCGGATAAATAGCGAATCTGCGTTCGCGAAGCGGTACTCTGCGCGTTGGCGCATACAGCAACCGCGCCGCAGAAAACACCTCCAAGGATCAATCGGATGAACATTCGCTTCGTTGAACTGAGCAGGACCATCGGTTGTTGGCAAAGCTTCTCAGCGTTCTCTGTGAAACAAATCATCAACTTCTTGTTTTCTTGAGCAGATTTCTTAGCGTAAAAACGAGCCAAGTCGTGTGGCCAAGTGGCAACCCCGTAGGGGTGAAATGTTTATAGGCCGGACTCGCCCCCTCCATCCGGCGCCGTTCGGAGGGGCGGAATTCAAGTTGACAGGTATTCATCGAGTAACATTCCGCCCCTCCGAACGGCGCACGGTCTTTGGTGGTACTCGAGGCTATAAACATTTCGCTCCTACGGAGTGAGGACTTGTCGCACTCCGACTTGAATTCCCTTTGGTTGCGGCAGAGGCCGCGCGCGCGAAACACCTGATGATGAGTCTCTTGCGCAACTTCAGCGCGCGCGGCACATCGTGTTAGCTAACTCAATCGTCGATATATTATCCGTGCCGAGAATCGGCAGGATATCTTGTTGGGGGAATTGACCAAATTCCCCTCTTCCGCCGATAACGAGGGCCGACTTTTTCTCTGCAAAACCCATCGTGCTTCACAGCGCGGACCAAGGGGGCCGCAAACAAATCAAAACCAGAACCAAAACACGATCCACGCGCATCACACGAAATAAAACTAAGGAAAAGTTCGTGTCAGTTCGTGTATTTGTTTCGTGTGTTTTCTTGGATCGGTTCTTTATTCAAAAACTTGCTCAAAAAACAAGAAGTTGAAGGTTTGTTTCACAGTAGTGAGCGCCACTGCCGTATTTGCTAAATGGATTGCTCGGGGTGCAACGATTGTACTTACGAACCAAGCGGAGAACCAGCGCGGACGTGTTCTTTGCGGAGGCGCTTTACAGTTAGGCGAGGTCTCTCTGACTTCGATCGTCTGATCAGGCGCGGTTCTCTTTCGAGAGTCCGCAGGCACTAGCTGGCGTCTGATAAACGTGTCTAGGACATCGCCGGCTTTGCCTCAAAAGTCCTGAGCTACTGCCGCTTCGGCTTCGCCGCCGGATGTGAGGCGGTGGCTCGGCCCCGCCGCAGCTGTGACCTCTTGCATCGGGCTACGCCCCTGGTGCGGGCTCCGCCCTTTCCCAATTGAGCTATCTGAAGGCAAAGTCATCGCCCGTATCTGATTGAAGACACCACCTCGAATCGGAGCGAAATGAAAATGAGATTAGAGTTGGATGCTTGAGCCAAGGGGCGAAGCCCGCACCAGGGGCGTACCCCGATGCAAGAGGTCAC
>WNGA01011267.1_pt1 | contig 11692 bp, 12 predicted proteins | sample 5400061 | NCBI WGS metagenome assembly WNGA01 (sample SAMN13153366, study PRJNA577476) | soil metagenome | isolation source: 100 cm soil or saprolite under grassland replicate 2 | place: USA:California | collected 2016-06-15
GAAGGACATCGAAGAGCTCATCCGCACGACGACGACGGGACGCGTCGCGGGCTTCCTGGCCGAGCCGATTCAGGGAGTGGGCGGCTTCATCACGCCGCCCCCCGAATACTTTGAGATCGCGGTCGGCATCATCAGGAAGTACGGCGGTGTCTTCATCTGCGACGAGGTGCAGACCGGCTTCGGGCGCACTGGAGGCAAGATGTGGGGCATCGAGCACTGGGGAATCCAGCCCGACATCATGACGATGGCCAAGGGAGTCGCCAACGGGCTGCCGCTCGGCGTCACGATCGCGACGCCCGAGATCGCGGCTTCACTCAAGGCGCTCACGATCTCGACCTTCGGCGGCAACCCCATCTCCTGCGCCGCCGCCAACGCGACCGTCCAGATCATCGAGGAGGAAGACCTCCCGGGCAATGCCGAACGGATGGGGCGCCTCCTTCGGCAGGGCCTGGAGGAATTGCAGCGCCGCTTCCCGAAGAACATCGGAGACGTGCGCGGCATGGGCCTGATGCAGGCGATCGAGCTGGTCGAAGATGAGACCGGCGGCGACCGCACGCCGGCCAAGGCCCTGACCAACAGCGTCTTTGAAGAGGCCAAGAAGAGGTTCCTTCTCCTCGGCAAGGGCGGCCTGGACAGCAACTCCTTCCGCATCGCGCCTCCGCTGACAGTGGCCGAACCCGACATCGAGGAGGCGCTCGAGATCCTCCGCGAGTCGCTGGAAGCGGCGGGAGCGCAATAGAGTTCGGGATATTTTCCGGTGTCGCAGGAGCCTGACAGATTGCTGTACGAGCCCAAGCTTTCGAACGTCCCAGAAGTCCTCCCTCTCTAATCGTTTGCAAGGCGGCCCGCCGAATCGCGGCTGCTCATCCCACCTGACGAATCGCTGTACGATGGCTCACCGTTGCCAACTAACCTCCTTCGCCACAATGGGATTGCTTGCCCTAGCACATGAATGGAAAACAGGAGCCCGCCGTTGAAGGAGATGTCCAAATAGGCGGATTCGTAGGATATAGCGAAAATAGGTTGAAACGTAGTTCCGTTTCGCTATACTTGGAAGAGATGGACAGTCTAACCCGTGCCGCTGGGGTCATTCATCGCGCCGAGGCCGAGCTTCGAGCGCTCGTTTCCGAGAGAGCATCCGCGGGAGACTACGAGAGCGTAGTGAAAATCGCTTCGTGGGCCCGCGTCCTGGCCACCTTGATCGTAGCGCCGGCTAGCGCCAGCATGCGGGCCTCCTCCACCGTGCACCGCCCGCGTCAGGGCACAGCGGAGCGAGGCGGGACAAAAGGCGAGGTTCAGGCGCGGCGCTCACTGCGGTCGGGGAAGAAAGAGGCCTACCCGAAGTTCTTCCGCCGTGGTGAGCAGATCGTCCGCGTCGCGTGGTCGAAGCGCGACAAGAAGGAGTACCAGCACAAGTCGCCACACTCCGCGGTGAAGGCGCTCGCCCGCGCGATAGCGCAGATGGGCGCCGAGGGCCGCGTCTTCACAGCCGAGGAGCTCTTGCCAATCCAGCACGACGACGGGACGGATATTCCAAGTTATCAGGCCTACGCGGGTATAGCGCTCTTCAAGCAAACAGGGCTCATCGATCAACACGGACGCCAGGGATACTCGATTCCCAACCCAGCGGAGTTTCAGGTCGCGGCTGAAGCTGTTCTCAAGAAACTGCCGGAGCTTTCGACATGAGGACGATTAACCATGATTGAGCCCACATCGCTCGGCAATCACGTCGCGCCCGTGGATTTCATCGGGAAAGCTATCAGAGCCTCTACTAGCTTAGATGTTGAGGGGCTCCTTCAGCAGTTGCCGATCACGCCGGAGGATCAGTACTCGTTCTCAGAAGAGACCCCGGAAGCCGGGTGGAAACCCGGGCTCTTCCATTGGATGCCGGTCGGCAGGGACCGGGGCAATGCCGGACGCATCAAGTTGGCGAATCAAGCCGTCAACCCGATCGCCGAACGCGCCGTGAACGGCATGGAGGCGCTCATTGAGTTGGTGCGTCAGCGCGAGCTCGCCGCCGATCCGACGTCTAAGGCCCCCTCTACGCCGCGTGACGCCGTCAGCCGATACTTTTCAATCCCATCCTTGGACTACCTTCCAAAACTGGATGACTCTGAGGAGTCGAAGGCGACCCGCTCAAGAGCGCGCGACCTGGCGCGGCAGCTTCGCGTTCGGCTCCTATACGAGAAGACCGCAAAGGAATTCACGGTCGCTGTCGAGGACGACGGTATCGAGCAGCCGCCGGCGTTAATCCACCGAACACTCCTGTCGCTCGGGTCGACGACGAAGGCTGATAAGCCCTACCTGATTGGCGTTTTTGGCCAGGGGGGATCCTCCGCCTACGCCGTCTGCAAGTACTCATGGGTTCTGTCGCGCCGCGCGCCTGGGGTGCTCCAGGGCGAGGCCGATGGTGCTGGCTGGACCGTCATCAAGCACATCTTTCCCGTTGGGCGCCGTGATGCTTACTTCGCGTATCTCGCGTGCCATCCGGACGGGCGAGTGCCCCTAATCTCAGAGAATGACGCCGACGGCGCCAAAATCCCGCACGGCACCCGATTCGTGCACATCGGCTATGACTTTGGCCGAGGTGGTTCCGCCATCACGCGCCAGCTATTTACCGCGCTGAACCACGTTTTGTACAACCCAATTCTGCCCTTCGAGCTCTACGTCGGGTCGACGACAGCCGTGATCTACGGAAATGGCTATCGCCTATCTTCTCTCGGTGGCGGGCATCGAACCGACGGCCCGGCCCTGGACAAGCTGTTCCCGGCGCAGCCGGTCGGTATTTGAGGAGCGACCAAATGACATCCGCACAGCTTGACAAGTCGCTCGACACTCGGCTCCCGGAAGGCCACGGCACGATCACGATCCGCGTGGTGGTGCTCGAGAAAGGACTCGCTCCGGCGCCGCCACCCGGGGCCGCCGATGCCGTCCCCGTCGATGCGGAGGCCGACGAGGCCCTCCCCGAGACCGACAAACGCCCCGTTTCATCATTCTTGGAGGAACCGAAGCGTGGACGTCAGTGCTGCGTCTTCTTGATTAATGGGCAGCGGCAGCATTCATGGGACAACCAGTTCATCGTTCGCGATCTCGAGTTGAAGTACCTGCGCAACCGTATGATCGTTATCGTCGACTGCGATGGCCTCAAGCCTGAAGCTATTGCCGTCTTGATGCAGGGAACGAGGCACCAGTTCTATGAAGGCAACGTCTACTCGGCGCTTGAGTCGCGGGTCGTCGCTACCCTCAAAGGAGACCCCGATCTCCGGCGGCTCGAAGAAGAGGCTGAAGATGAGATCTCAAGCCTGCAGGCAGGCGATGAAGCCGTGAAGGCCGCGCTCGACCAGCTGATCGAAGAGCATCATGACGCCGCTTCTCATGCCGGTCATGGTCATATTCAGGCGGGCGACGCCAGCCGAAAGGAGGGCGCCGCCGGATCCCTGATTCAGACGGAGAACGTCGTCATCGCCGCCGACACGTCGGTGGGCACCGCAGCCTTAGAGCCTGTGCTGCAACTCCGGCCAGATATTGCGACCGTCCGCCTCAAGCCGAACGACGTGCGCCGCTTTACGATCTGTTCAAAACCCGAGCCCGATTGGAAGGCGCTGGAAAGCATGGCTCTCACCTTCGACCCGCCGGTCAAGGAGCTCCAAGTCACCCGCACATCGCAGATCAACGGCGAAGAGGTCGCGCTCAAATTCGTGGAGCCCGATGACTTTGACGAGGATGAGTACCCGATCGAGACAGTCCTCGGCAGTACGGCAACGTTCAGGGGCTACCCGGAGCCCCGCCTACTGGAGCGTCGCGTAGTAATCAACCGGTCGAAGAAACGCCCACCAAGGCCGCCTGTTCCGCTCAAGGACGATCCCACCTTCATCAAGGTGACAAGCCGGCAGCCGATCAAGATCTCCCTGGGTGGGCCGGACGTTCACGTGAAGCTCCGATGGGACGGCAAAGACGAGCTCGCCGCTGGAAGCCCTCCTGTTTGGTCATTCCGCGTCTCCTGCGAATCGCCCTCAGTCGAGCCGCAAACTTTCCTCACTCGGCCGGAAGGTGGGCGTTTCGAGCTTCTAATTCAGGCTGCTTCCGGCTTGAAAAGCGGGGAACAACTGAAATTCGACGTCGAGGCTGTGGGGCCGGGCAAGACACTGGCGACGGCGTTCCTCGCGGACGTAGAGGAGCCTTTGTCGCCGCGCAAGTTAATGGCGAAAGTGCCGGGCGGCGGCCAACGCCGGCCGCCGTACGATCTGAAATACGTGCAGAAGGATCACTGGGGTGAGGAAACCTGCTGGGGAGAACAATGGACGGGGAGCGACGCCGGTTCGTTCGAGCCGCCGACTGCCAGGTCCCCACTCACGATCTTCATCAACCAGGACATGGACCTCCTCACGTCCTACCGCGACTCACTTCTCGCAAAAAAGCACGCAGAGACGACGATCCAGCAGCGCATTAACAAGTACACGACTCATATCGCTTTCCACCTCTACCAGATATACGAGAAGCAGAAGCAGGTGAAGTCGGAGACTGGTGCCGCGACCGAGGGCCCGACCGAGGAGCAGATGAGGGACGAGATCAAGCGTGTGGCTCGCACGCTCCTGAGGCTAATGGAAGTCGGTCAGTAGCCGGCTTTAGACGGCTCGATGAACCAGTACTACTTCATTCGAGGAATGCGTCATGCCCTTCAACGCTGCATGCCACTTGCGATGGGGCACGCAACGCCAGATCCGGCCGCCCGTTCCGATGGAGACTTCGGCAAACCCGGCGACAAGCATATTCCCGAGATACCGCGGAAGCTGGTCCTCGGGGCGGTTGAATGCCACTAGCTGAACAACATAGCCACCGTCCTTCACGACGCGGCGGATTGCGTTCAAGGTCGTCAAGGACGCCTGGAAGTAAGCGTCTGCGGCTGCCTCACGCCGATCCCCAAAGTTGTAAAACGACGCTCCCTGGCCATCGTTGCAACCGGCGATCCAGTACGGCGCCGGCGTTTCGCGCCGCCCGTCCACTTGCCACCGGTGATACAGCACGTGCACGCCGGGATAAGGCGGGCTCGTTACGACCAGCGACACACGCTTCTCTTCTTCTCGGAACGGTCGAGCCTGGTCTAACCTCTCAGCATCCCCGTTGAGGATAGTCGCGTGCCCACCCGACCTTTTTGCGTGCTCCGAAAACCCAGTCATGGCGTCGAGCATTTCGCGCGCCGTGCCCGCGAGCTTTTCCCGGAATTCTGTCAAAGGTGTATGGCGCTCCCGCCCGTCTAGCGCCCACTGACTGACCCGCAGCACAACACACCGTGCAAAGTCCCGCGACGCCAGCGTTGGTAGCTCTGCGATCGATTCCAGGGCGGCGGCCACCGCCTTCTTGATGAACCGGGCCCGAGTCAGCGTTAGGTTCTTCGTTTTCTCGAGGTCGATAAAGGCGCTCAGTTCGCTGCTGGAGCGGTCGAACGTAAACGTCGGTACGGCGTTGGTCAGCCAGTGGTGCAGCACCTCTTTGTCATGAACCTGCAGCCTGGTGACCTTGACCCTTGCGACGAACGCGGCGAGGGAGTTCAGATCGTTGCCGACAACATGCCTGCCAGCCGCCATAGCCTCGACAACCGCGGTCCCGCCGCCCATGTAGGGGTCGAGCACTAGCTCCCCCGGGCTTGAGAACGACTCGATCGCGGCAGCCGCAAAGCTAGGAGAGAATCTGGCCGGATACCGGTAGAAGTTATGCGTCCAACCTGTGACCGGTTTACGGTCCATCGCGGCCTCCGCCAGCGCAGTAAAGGCCTTGACCATTCCGTTGCTATCGCGGCGGGACTTGCTGTGACGTGTCTTCTTCTTGTTCACTCGCTGCCCCAGCTGCCCCTCTTGACTTGCCGTCACGGCGCACTGCGCGCCCGCGCTCTTGGCTTGAGCCTGTTTTGAGCTATGTACTCGTCGAGCGCCCACCTGATCACCGTCGCGGCTGATGTACGCCGTTCGTTTGCCATGGCCACGATCTCTCGGCGCTGATCCTTGCCCAGGGTGATGGTCAGTCGGCCTGACTTTGCTGACCGGTCGGTTCTTGCACGCATCATCACAGTTCACCCTTACGGTGAGTTCATCATCAGTATGATGCACGTCGACCTGGCAGTCAATCACGTTTGCCATGGCGTAGCTCCTAGCCTCAGATTCTTCCAGCTCGAGGGGACAACTGATGTCCAAGCCTTGCGAAGTTCCGCCGGTTCTGCGGCCTGCCAGAGGCTGAGTGCTGCCACGCAGGATAGGCGCGAGAGGCGCGGCGAGCTACCCTGGGATGAGGGTACGAAGCAAATCGCCGGCCAACGCGACGCACGAGGCCCTGATCGTATCTTCTGACTCAAGTCCTGCCGCGGCGCGGGCGGCGGATGTGGAACCTGCTCCAACCAGTAACGCGAAAAGAAGTTCGAGGTGCTGTAGCGCCTCCGCCGTGACTGTCGCGCAGCGCGGGTCTTCTCGCAAGGCGCGCAGCCGCTCGGCCAGGATTTCAGTAGAAACGCCTCGGAGGAGTCTGAGGATGTCGAGAGCGTCCTTGTCCTTGACTCGGCTGGGCTCCTCAATCCGCTCCGCAAGCTTGTGAAGCTTACTGACGAGTAGCGCAGCCGGGCCGGCGACGAGGAGCTCAAATCGCCGTCCACCCTCTTGAAAAGAGACGATCTCCCGCATTTCCTGGTCAACCAAGGCTCCTTCGAGGCCGCGCGCCTTGCGGGCGGCACGGCTGCCGTGAGGCCCGAGCCTCGCGCCACGCGAGCCTGCGCCAGCGACCGCCTCGGGTACCATCAGGTCGACCCGGGCATCGTCCTTGACCCATTGCCCGGGTTGATCACTGAGTAAGAAGCCGGCGGCCTGGAGTGCCTCTCCAATGATCGGGTGGTCGGCAAGGCCGCCCGGGTCGATGATGACATCGGCGTCGGAGGTGAAGGGAGCGACGGCGATGTCGGCTTCGCCGGTGTGCAGGTAGATCGCCTGAGCGCCGACCAGCACCAACGATGAGCGGTGGGGGCCGAGAGCTTCGAGGGCGTCGAGCAGGACCTCCCTCGCCTTGACGTAAAGCGGGTCAGGCGCGCCAGGCATCGGTGTTCTTCTTCATCCAAGCGATCAGTTCTTCCCCCTCGGAGGGCCCTCGTCCGGGGCTCGTAAGGAGATCCGCGGCGACCTGCGACAGGGCCGCATACTTGATGCCCTCATCCACCCAGCTCCTTGCAAAGACCACCGGATCGAGGGGACGGACAAGGGTCACATTGCCGCCCGAGTCAGCGGGACGGAGCACGAGAGACTTGGCAGCGGCCTCTGGGTCATCGACGTAGACGGCGGCCAGGCGGGGCGACGCTACCGGCGCGCGACGCACGGCAGCCAGCGAGCCGGTGACCACCGCACGCGCCTTGAGGTTCCGCAGCTTCGCCGGGAAAGAGGGGAGACCCCGAGGGTCGAGAAACGCCGTGACGTCGTTGGACGAAAGAAACTGGTAGTCCTGAATCCAGCGCTGAAGCAACCCGGCCCAGTCGACTTCGCGAATCTCATCGCGCGGCCCGCGTTCGATCAGAGCCTCCCTCTCCAGGAGACTGACGACACGTGAGGCTGACGCCGGCGCCGTCTCCGCGATTTCAGCTAGTTTGCGCACGCCGTAGGGCGGGCGGAAATCGCAGAGAGCTCGCACTACGCGGGCGGCTGCAGGGCCCTTTAGGGATGCCAGCGGGCGCGGTTCCCGCCCGGGATTCTTCTGGGCACCCTCCGCCTCCACAAAGATCCCCGGCCGGTCAGCGACGACTCGCATATTGCCTGAGGCGTCGGCATAGCTAGCCCCGGCTTCCCTGAGCAGCTGGCGAGTGCGAGGGCTGAGAAACCCTGCCGTGACGAGAGTGCCCTTTAGGCCCTGTTGGGATGAACTTTGGAGCGTCTGCACGTCTTTGGGCTCCAGCTTCCTTCGCCGCAGCACAGTGAGCCGGGCGACCGTGCCGTCCGGCGCTCGCAGGCTCACCACGGACGCCTTGGGAGGGGTCTCGAGGCGCCAAGTCGGCGGGAGGCGTTTGGCCACGAGCCGGAGCGTTGTGCCCAGATCATCTGTTCCAGAAACTGCACTGTTCCTCATGACGTGGAACAGTCTAGTTTATGGAACACTACGAGTCAATCCCCTTACCGAGACAACACCTCGAAGAACGGGTCGCCGGTCTGCTCGAACGAATAGTGCGGGCACCCGTCAGAGCCATGGGAACCGACCCAAACATGCCTCTTGAGCTCTTGGGAATTTCCTTCGTACGTCAGGAGTACCGAGTGGGGCGCAGGCGAGAACCACGGCGTCAGGAGTTCGACGATCAGACCGACGGCCGCGGAGGCGAGGAGTCCGTTGGACCATACGACCTGAGGCCGGCCACCCGCTGCGCCGTACCGCTCTCGGGCGAGGTCGTCTTCGCGGATCACTGCCATGCATTGGAGGCAGAGATGACCGGGCAACGAGAGGGCGGCTTGACCGAAAATCGCAAAGCCGCCTGCAATCTCTCGAACGTCCATACCCAAGTCGACGTACGGAGTCAGGAAACGCCGGGCGGCGCCCTCCAGTTGAAATCGAGCGCCGAAGGAATCGAGGCACCCAACGATGACGTCGGCATCGCGAAGCGCGAGAGGCTCGTCCTGCCATTTTGCCTGGATCGCCCGAACGCTGGCGTCAGGGCTAACGCTCTTGATGAGCCTCAGTGCAGATTCCACCTTCGAGCGGCCGAGCCCGACGTCTTCCACGGTCGTACCGACTTGCCGATTCAGGTTCACAGCGGCTGAAGCCTCTGGATCGAGAAGGCTGAAGCGACCGACTCCCACGTGCGCGAGCTGCTGTGCGATATGAGATCCGCCGCCGCCGAGTCCGACAACAGCCACATGGGTCGCAGCGAGGACGGCGTCGCTCTCGACGCCGAGGAAGGACTGACGTTCCGAGCGCTCAGGCATGTGTGCTCTTAAGTAGGTGCGGGCCAACGAATACGACCTCCTGGACGTCAAACGCATCAGGCGACACTGACGTCCAGCAGCGCGCTGTAGCCCGGTCGTCGCTGAAAACGAGGGCGGCGTGCGGAAGGTCGGGTCGAACTTTGAGAAAGTCGGGCATGAAATGGTCTGTCTCCCTCCTGTCAATCGAGCTGAAACCCGGCAATCCCGTGTGTTCATGCAGGTGAACGTGGACGACGGACACGCGCTGGCTCCGGGCGCGTTGGCGCGCCAGGCGGAACGCTCCGGCGTTGAGCAGCGCGCCAAACTCCTCGTCGGGCATGTAGCCGTCATCGGGCACAACGATGTAGTCGAACGGCAGCAGCACGACGCCGTCCGCAAGAGCGCCAGCCGTGGCAGTGAAGAATCCGACCCGTTCGAACGCGAACGGGTGCGGGCGGCGCAAGTCGGCGAGGGCCACCTCGCGTAGGGATGAGGGAATCGCCATGCGACCCCTCACTTCAGCGCGTCCAGGTGGCAGAGGAGAACTTGCACCGGATGCTGAGTTGCCGGCACGTTGTTCCAGGAGAAGGCAACCCAGTTCGTGGCTAGGATGTGAACGGGAGGGTTCCAGTTGAGCGCCTTGCCTGGAGCGTTGACCTGGGTGGCGAGGAACAATCGCGTCGGGTAGCCGTCCCGTGGATCGAGGCAAAGCAGGCAATCAACTACCTCGGGCGTACAACCCTTCGGCATGTGGAGACCCGGCAGGAAGATGTAGTGGAGGCCCGCCTCCTCGACGCGACGGGCCCCAGGGGCGATGGTCTCCAACTCAGATTCGGTTGCCGTAGCGCTCACGAGGAGGATCCTCCGGTGCGCGCGTGACTGAAAAAGACTTCGCCGCCTTTGATCGTGACGCGCTGCTCGTTGGTAAGCGGCGTCAGGACTCCTTGGATCTCCTGATCGAGGTCGAACACCGGTGCGACGTCGAGAAGAACCTTCAGTTCCGCCACCGTATGCGATCCACGATGGATCTTTTTCTGGGCACCATCGATGCTGACTGCGACCCGCGACTCACCGGGACTTTCGGGCTGCACCATTCCGGCCTCCTGTGTTAGAGTGGCAACAATGTTTCACGCGAGAATCAGCATACCAAGAATCGTCTCTCAAGTAAAACGTTGTCTCATTAGAGAGGAGGAGCATGAGCCTGCTGAGCCTGGGCAAACTGCTCGCCGAGAGGCGCGGAGGCATGGGGGTGAGGGAGTTCTCGAGCGAAATCGGGGTTAGCCCGGCGACGCTATCGCGCATCGAGAACGGGAAGCTGCCAGACCTCGAAACATTTTCGAAGATCTGTCTTTTCTTGAAGCTGGATCCGGCCAAGATTCTGCAGGTTCCGCTCGACCGCGGCGGGCCGGCCTCCGCCGATGACCCAGGGCCCGCCGCCGCGGTGCATTTCAAAGCGGACGCGCAACTGGATCCCAAGGCGGCGGAGGACCTCGGAGCCCTGATCCTGGCAGCGCAGCGCGAACTCCGGCGGATGGCCAAGACCTGAAGATGTTCCGTCGAGGATACAAGGCCTGGTGTGAAGAAGTCGCCGTGCGCGTTCGGGAGGACTGCGACGTCGCGGCGCGCGACGCGGTGTCACCGGCGCAGGTTGCGAAGGGGCTGGGTGTGCGGCTTTTGTCTGCCAGCGAGCTGCCTGGCCTGCCCGCGGATGTGCTGTCGCGCCTGACGAACCACCACAGCAGCGCTTGGTCCGCAATCACGCTGTCCGAAGGCGGCCAGCATCTCATCGTTTTCAATCCGGCTCACTCGAAGGCGCGTCAGTCAAACGACCTGATGCACGAGATAGCACACGTCATTCTGGAGCACACGCCAACGTTCAGCTTTCTGGACCCTGTGAAGCGGCTGCTCGTCCGTAGCCACGACAAGACGCAAGAGGACGAGGCCAGTTGGCTTGCCGGAGCCATCCTCTTGCCTCGGCAAGCCCTGCTCTACGTCCGGAGTCGGCAGTTTGACGTCGACGACATCTGCCGCCGGTATGGCATTAGTAAGAAGCTGCTCGCGTTCCGGATGAACGCCACCGGTGTCGAGCGGCAACTTGCGAGGCGTCGTGGTGCTGGGCGCTGAGAGGGAATTAATCCCTCCAATGCCCGCGGTGCCGCACCGACGCGTACAGCGGTTCGTCATGCAGGCTGAGCGGCGCACGGACCAGCCTTGACCCGGTTCTCGATGCCCTGCCGCAATCCAGAAGCGGGCCTCTGAATGGCATTCAGGAGGTCGATCACATGCCCATCAGGTTGGTCGGCGGCGGGCCCGAACCACGCGATTCGCTCGATCTGGTCGAATATATAGCCGGCTATCTTCGTCATGGCAGCCGTCGGGAAGAAGGTTCCTCGCAAGGAAGGCGCCGCCAAGGTCACCGGAGCGGCTCGGTATGTGGACGATCTCTCGTTTCCCGGGATGCTCCACGGCGCTACCGTCCGCTCGACGATTTCCCGTGGCGAGATCCTGTCGATCCGTCATGAATTGGGCCGCGACGGCTTCACGGTCGTGGACTTCCACGACATCCCGGGCAGGAACGTCGTCGCGCTGATCGAAGACGACCAGCCGTGCCTGGCCGAGCACGAGGTGCGCCATGCCGCGGAGCCCATTCTGCTGCTCGCGCATGAGGATAAGGAGAGGCTCGCCTCCCCGAAGATCGAAATCGAATACCGGGCCGCCGAGCCGGTCTACGACCCCGCGGTCTCGCCGAAGATCTTCAAAGAGATCCTGATCGA
>WNGA01011269.1_pt1 | contig 11691 bp, 11 predicted proteins | sample 5400061 | NCBI WGS metagenome assembly WNGA01 (sample SAMN13153366, study PRJNA577476) | soil metagenome | isolation source: 100 cm soil or saprolite under grassland replicate 2 | place: USA:California | collected 2016-06-15
CTCAAATCGAGTGTATGGAAGGATCCTGCTGTAGTTGACGGCGAGTAAGCGCGTGTCGATCTTTTGCCGTCCAGGATGAGAAGTTTTGTTGTGTTTGAGGAAGATAAACCGGCTGCCGTGCGCCTGTTGAACGAACCGGAGTCGCGAAATGGCTCTGGATTTACAGGCAGAAACGATATTGCGAGCGACCATTCACTACTCGACGAATATTCGCGCACGGTGGTGGGCGCAGTCGAGCGGGTCGCGCCCGCCGTGGTGAACATCGAGATCGAACAACAAAGCAAAAGTCATTCGCGCCACATCGGCGGAAGCGGCTCGGGATTTGTGATTACGCCTGACGGCTTCATTTTGACCAACAGCCACGTCGTCCATGGCGCCAGCCAAATTGTCGTTAATCTTTCGGACGGCCGCGATTATCCGGCACAGCTCATCGGGGATGATCCCGAAACGGATCTCGCGGTGATTCGGATCGATGCGCCGCATCTCGTTCATGTGCGTCTGGCCGATTCGGAAAGTTTGCGCGTTGGGCAAATCGCGATTGCAATCGGCAATCCACTCGGATTCCAGGCGAGCGTGACAGCAGGGGTGATCAGCGCGCTCGGCCGCTCGATGTATTCGCAATCGGGCCGGCTGATTGACAACATCATTCAGACTGACGCGGCGTTGAATCCGGGTAACTCCGGTGGACCACTGGTCAACTCAGCCGGAGAAGTTATCGGTGTTAACACGGCAATGATTCGACCGGCCCAGGGGATCTGCTTTGCGATTGCGAGCAATACGGCCAAGCTTGTCGCCGGCTGGCTGATTCGCGACGGCAGAATTCGGCGCAGCTACATCGGCGTCGCCGGTCAAAATGTGCCGCTGCATCGTCGCATCCTCAGATTTTATAATCTGGCACTTCAAACCGGGGTACTGGTCGTATCGGTAGAAAAGGATAGCCCTGCACAGCGGGCTGGTCTGCGCGAAGGCGACATCATTGTTGCCTTCGATGCGGCGCCGATCGGCTCGGTCCACGATCTGCACAAGATGTTAGTCGGTGAGCAAATCGGCATTCCAGCGAAGCTGACGCTCATTCGGCACACGGAAAAATTGGAATTGTCGATATTGCCAGCCGAGTCACCGGCGCACGCGTAATAACGCAATATCGAATTTGTCATTCCGAGCGAAGTCGAGGAATCTCTCGATGTTTCCCGAGCGTTTGAATCATCGCTGTGAAAATTCTTGTCATCGGTAGCGGCGGCCGCGAACACGCGCTCGCATGGAAATTGAAACAATCTCCACGCGCAGAGCGCATTTTTTGTGCGCCGGGAAACGCCGGCACTGCCGAAATCGGAGAGAATGTGGCGATTTCCGTAAGTGATCTCGCATCACTCGTTCGCTTCGCTAAGGAAAATCATGTGGATCTGACGGTGGTCGGCCCCGATGACCCGCTCGCCGCCGGTATTGTCGATCTGTTTGCTGAGGAAGGTTTGCGCATTTTTGGGCCTACCAAAGCGGCCGCAAGACTCGAATCCTCCAAAATTTTCGCGAAGAAACTGATGCATGAGCGCGGAATTCCAACAGCGCGGGCGGGCACATTTGAACGTAGCGGTGACGCGCTCCGGTTTTGTGACCGGCTCCAATTTCCCCTCGTCATTAAAGCTGATGGGCTTGCGCTCGGTAAAGGAGTAATCATCGCGTCCGATCCTGCCGAGGCAAGATCGACAATCGACGAGATGATGAATCAGGGCCGTTTTGGCGAGGCGGGTCGGCGCGTCGTAGTCGAGGAATTCTTGCGCGGAACAGAATGTTCGCTGCATGCCCTTGTTAATGGTGCGAACTATCGATTGCTACAAACGGCGCGCGATCACAAGCGGGCGCTTGATGGCGACGCCGGGCCGAACACCGGGGGAATGGGCGCGTTTAGTCCGGCAAACAATTGGACCGCTGAGTTGGAGGATCAATTTCACAACAAAATCATGCGCCCCCTGCTAGGCGGCCTGTATGAAAAGAACATTATATTCCGCGGATTACTCTATCCCGGTTTGATGATTACGAACGCTGGCGCGCGCGTCCTCGAGTTCAACTGCCGCTTTGGCGATCCCGAGACCCAGGCTATTTTGCCGCGAATGAGATCCGATTTATTGCCGTTATTGGAAGCGACAATCGACGGAAAGATCGATGCGTGCACCATCGCGTGGGACGCGCGTCCGGCGGTGACAGTTGTGCTCGCCTCGGGGGGCTACCCAGGCAAATACGAAACCGACAGAGTCATTTCCGGTCTTGGCGAAGTTGCGAAAATCGATGCCGTGCAAATTTTCCACGCTGGAACGAAGCGCGTGAATGATGAAATTGTGACTGCCGGGGGCCGGGTGCTCGCCGTCACCGCACTGGGATCAACCATCGAAGCCGCGCGCGCGCGCGCCTATGAGGCCGTCTCCCTTGTCGATTTCGCCGACTGCCATTACCGGCGCGATATTGCTCTGAACGCCGTTAGGGCTAACGTCGGAAAATTACCGTGATATCTCGATTCCTGCTGGCGACTCTTGCGATCTCGATCTTAGGGGCGAATCTCCTCGCTCAGTCGCCGGCGCCGGCATCGCTTGCCCCGACGCTACCGGCAAAACCTGCATCGAGTCCGCCTGCGGCTGCCCCATTGCCCTCGCCGGCAAGAAAGCCGACGGCAAGGCAATTGGTTGATTCATTAGGCCCGGCAGATTTGCAGGCAGTGATCACGCTATTGAAAAGCAATTTCACAAATCCCGATGCAATTGGCGACACGGAATTGAATCGGGCGACCGTAGAGGGTCTGATGGCCCGGTTGCCGCGTGGCATGATGCTTTTGCCCAGCAAGGAAAGTGCCCCGCCGGAAGCTCCAAGCGCATTTTACAGCGAGGTTTTGGAAGATCACATCGGCTATGTGCGTCTCGGGTCGCTCAACAGCGCTAATCTTCAGGCAATGGATAAGAGCCTTGGGAACTTTGCCTCGAAAAAGGTAGACGCACTGATTCTCGATCTTCGCTCCAGCCAGGGAACAAATGATCTTGCGATGGCCGCAGAATTTGGGAAGCGATTTTGCCCAAAAGGCCAGCCAATCTTCACACTGCGCAAACCGGCCGCCCGCCAGGACCGCGTGTTTAGTTCTGACCGCGATCCGGCCTTTCAAGGTCTGATCATGGTGCTTGCCGATGGCGACACTTCGGGCGCCACCGAAGCAGTCGCGTCCGCTCTTCGATTTTATGACAAAGCCTTGCTGATCGGCCAACCGACTGCCGGTCGCGCGGCGGAATACTCCGATTTGCCCTTGCCCGGCGGCAAAATTCTGCGAGTTGCGGTGGCGGAAGCGGTTTCGCCGGAGGGGCGTTCCTTATTTGCGGACGGAATAACACCAGATTTGCCCGTCGAGATGCCGGCGGCAGACAAGCGGCAAATTTTTCAATTGAGCGCCGAGAAAGGAATGAGTCCATTTGTTTACGAGACAGAACGTCCGCACATGAATGAGGCGGCCCTATTAGCCGGAACAAATCCTGAGCTCGAGGCGTGGGGAGCAGCACAGCAACGCCCCGGACGCGGGCCCGCGAAACAACCTGCCCACGATCCCGTCTTACAGCGCGCCCTCGATGTCGTCACCTCGCTCGAGGTCTATCAGAAGCGCTAATTTGAGTCCGATTCGCAATCCAAAAGGGGATTGAGAGATTCTGCGACTTCGCTCAGAATGACAGCTAGTGAGTCCGCTGGAAGAACGTATCGGTTATAAATTCCGGAATTCACTTTTACTGGCGGAGGCGCTTACGCATCCTAGTCTGGGCCACGAAACACAGCACTATCATTTTGATAATCAGCGTTTGGAATTTCTCGGGGACGCCGTCCTTCAGCTCGTGATTAGCGAACATCTCTTTCGCCGTTTTGGCGGCGAAGCCGAAGGACAACTGACGAAATTGCGTTCCCGGCTCGTTTCCCGTGAAACGTTGAAGATGCACGCCGCTGCTCTTGATTTGGGACGTTATCTTTTGATGGGACGCGGCGAGGAGGCCAGTGGCGGCCGCGAGCGAACGTCGACATTGGCGGACGCGTTTGAAGCGCTCATCGGCGCCATTTATCTGGATGGCGGTCTTGATACTGCGAGAGAATTTATTTTAAAGCAGGCCCACTCTGATCTCGCGCAACTTGCGGAGGAGCAGGTCGAGATCAATCCGAAAGGTCATTTGCAGGAATTATTGCAAAGCATCTCACCCCGCAGCCCAGTCTATGAATTAATTTCGCAAAGCGGGCCCGAGCACGAAAAGACATTTATCGTGCAAGCTGTTTGGGAGGGAATCGTTCTTGGCCAGGGCAGCGGTCGAAGCAAGAAGCAGGCAGAAACCGCCGCTGCCCTCGAAGCAATGAAGTTGAAGCGTTGGGAGAAGGATCCGAATCCCGGCGCGTAAAGATTACTGTAGCCGCCGACCTCGGGGGGGCCGGCGTGTACGAGTTAAACACCTCAGCGCCGCGCTTCGCAGAGCGAAGCGGCTACAGGGAATGCCTTAGCGCGTCGAGATTTTTGCCAGAACGCGACGTCCATCGGAGATGTCGCGCGATCGATTTGGTCACGAACTTTTTGGCCCGCCTGATCGCCTCCTCTAGCGACAGGCCGGAGGCAAGACCGGCCGTGATCGCCGCGGAATACGTGCAGCCAGTACCGTGCGTTGCCACGCCGCGAACAAGCGGCGCCGAGAACTCGACAACTCTTCCATCGACAAAGAGAAGATCGACAGCGTAATCGCCCGCCAGATGGCCGCCTTTGAGAAGGATTGCAGTTCCCAATTTCCTCTTCAACTCTTTCCCTGCACGATGCATCGATTGCCGATCTCTGATTTTTGTTCCAAGCAACTGCTCTGCTTCATCTAGATTTGGCGTAATCAAGCTTGCGAGGGGGAACAATCTCTTCTCGTACGCTTCGATCGCTGCCGGTTCGAGAAGAGGATCGCCGCTGGTAGCGACGATGACCGGATCGATCACGAGCGGAATCCTTGGCACAGACAGGTTCTCTATGCCCCGTATCGTCTTCGCGACGGCGGAAATGATCTCCGCAGAGCAAAGCAGACCAGTCTTGATCGCGGCGATCTTAAAATTCTTCGCAAGCACTTCGATTTGCTCGCGAACAATCCTCGCGCTGACCGGTTCAATCCGGGAGATTTTTCCAGGAATTTCGGCGATGACGCAGGTGACCGCGGTCAATCCATAAACGCCCAAGGCTGAAAACGTTTTCAGATCGGCCTGAACACCAGCGCCGGCGCTGCTGTCTGATCCCGCAATAGTCAGGGCGACTGGCACTGTAGCGGCGCTCTGTGAGCGCCGATCTTCTTGCGTTCCCATTGGGTTCGGCAGTCATAGACCGCCGCTACAGGGCGTTACGCGCCGTCGCTGCCGATCGCTTCGACCGGACAACCTTCCATCGCTTCTTTGCAGAGCGTTTCTTCCTCCGGCGTCTCTGGCTGTTTGTAAACGTAAGAATGGCCGCCGTCGTCGTTGCGTTTGAAATTGGCAGGCGCAGTTTCCCTGCATAAATCGCAGTCGATGCATTGATCATCGACGTAGAATTTGCCCTCTACGTTTTCGGCGTATTTGTTCGCGACATCGGCCATGATTTTCCCTAAAAGTGAAGTGGAACGTTAGGGAGAAATACTCCCTGCACAATTTAATTTGGCCGTTGACGAGCTTGCACGCAACTGCCAGACAAGCGATGGACGAAGGAATTGGGACTCATGAGATCGGAAGCTATCAAGACTGTACGAGCTTTTGCGATTGAACTGGCGATCTATGCAGTTCTTGTCGTCGCTTACTTCTTTCTGGTGCTTAATTTGCTTGGAGGATGGCTGTACCAGCTCGAAAGTCAGCACAGATATACCTATGCCGGCGTCGCAATTCTGCTGATCATCGGCCAGGCTGTTCTGCTCGAAAGTGTCACCACTTTTCTAATCCGCCTCATCCGCGGCCGCTCCGAATAAACCATGTTTTTTCCCATTTCCGGGGCGCACATCAGCCCGATCTACCTTGTGATCGTTGGATTTGTCATCGGGATTCTCGGCGGATTCTTTGGGGTTGGTGGGAGTTTCATTGCTGGCCCCGCCCTGCGTCTGGTCGGCTTGGACTGGAATTTCGCGGTCGGCACCGATCTGGCGCACATCGTCGGAAAGTCAGCCGTGGCGGTGAGACGGCATCGGGCGCTGGGCAATGTCGATCTCAAACTGGGACTGGTTATGGCGCTGGGAACAATTGCCGGCGCAGAGGCCGGCGCGCAGTTGATTCAAATGCTCAAGCGCGCCGGCAACGTCAACCTAGTCGTGAGCATCGTCTCGATTATCGTTTACGTGAGCATCTCGGGCTTTATGATTTGGGAAAGTCAAAAAACGCTCCGATCGCGAAAAGGCCGATCGCCGCGAGGACTAGTAAAAGGCGCGAAGTCCAAAAGAGATTATTCCGCATTCGGCCCCGTCACGCGGGCCATTCAGCGATTGAAAATTTGGCCGATGATTGCGTTGCCAACTTCGGGAATAAAGGCGATTTCGATCTGGATTGTGCTCGGAGTCGCGTTTGTCGGTGGACTTTTCAGCGGTTTTCTCGGCGGCGGCGCCGGTTACATCCGTATGCCCTCAATGGTTTATGTTCTCGGGATTCCTACGCATCTCGCCGTTGGCACCGATCTTTTTGAGATCATCATTTCGGCTAGCTACGGAACCTTCACCCACGCGATCAAAGGCAACGTGGATATCCTGATCGCGCTGGTGATGCACACCGGCGCGGCCATCGGCGCGCAGATTGGCGCGATCTCCACCCAGTATTTTGCCGGCCCGAAAATTCGGCTCGCTTTTGTCCCGTTGCCGCTGATCGGCGCAGCAATCGTGATTTATACTCTGCTCACCGGACACAAGTTGTAACGCGCGATGAAAATTTTGATTTGCAGCGACGGAACGCCAGCCGCCGAGAGCGCGATCGAACTGGGAGGATTATTGGCCGCCCGGCTGAAGGCTGAAACCACCCTCTTCGGTATTGCGGAAAAATCGCAGGACGAACGGCCATTGCGTGATGCAATCGAGGCGCAGGCGCAATCGCTCCGCACGCACGACGTTATACCGGAGATTGTTGTGCGAGCGGGCGAACCGATCCGGCAAATTCTCGAGCAAAGCTCGACAGCGATCTACGACCTCGTGGTGATTGGTGCGCAGCAAAAGGGAACCACCGGACTGTACTGGCGCTCGGAGAAGACCTACGAAGTGATCAAGTCGATCCGGCCGCCGGTTCTCGTCGCGATCGGGGAATGCACCGCATTAAAGAAGTTTCTCGTTTGCACCGGCGGGAAAAAAACCATTGAGAAAGCGGTGCAACTCACCGGCAAGTTGGCTGCCGCCGTTGGAGCATCGGTGACATTACTGCATGTGATGGCCGAGCCGCCGGCGATTTATGCGGATTTGGTCCGCATGGAAGAAGATGTCCATCGACTGCTCGAATCCAAATCGGAGCTTGGAACAAATCTGCGCCGGCAAAGAAGAGAGCTCGAACGCCTTGGCGTCTCGGCCGCAGTGCGTCTCCGGCACGGTATTGTAATCGACCAGGTATTCGAGGAAGCGCGCGAAGGCGATTACGACTTGATCGTGACAGGTACGTCGCCGGCGCGTGGGCTGCTCCGTCATTACATCATGGGCGACCTCACGCGCAGCATCTTGAATCACGCAAATTGCCCCGTGCTCGTGGCGCGTGGGGGAAAATCGACGGCTGCTGGAAGTTTTTAGAATTCTTTCAAGTAGTCGTCCGGCGGCGGACCAGGACTACTCCCGACAGAATTAACAGAATCGACAGAATGAAAATTCAATCGGACACAGGAATTCTCTGAGTCCTGCCCTATCCGTTGTATCCGCTGCCTGCCCGCCGTAGCCTTGCGCGAAGGCGGGTTATCCGCGATCAACTCTCAGCTCTACTGTTTGCTGGCGACTAGTTGCGATGCAGCTCTGCTCACTTGAACCTGGTCGGTCACTTTCTGGATTTGTGTGGCCTGCTCTTTCAGACTTGCGGTGAGACCTTGAATCTCCTTCTGCTGTTCAGCGTTGATCGACTGTTGCCGTGCGACGGTGGATTCTAACGCCTCCACTCTGCGATGCTCTTTGAGAAATTCGTTGAGCAACATCGCGTTCACCGCCTCATAGCGCACGGTGTAAACCTTGCCGTCGCCGTCGCGAGCCACTAGATCAGGATTCACCTTTTCCACTTCCTCAGCCACGAGGCCAAATTGCGGAATCTGATCCGGATCCAGCTCTTTCTTGTAGCGGAACGTGACTGGTTTGAGCGAGAGAATCGCTTCGCTGGCCTTGTCCATCGGCTTGATCGCGTCCTTGAAACGCTCCGAGGAGGTGGTCGTGCCGAGATGACCGTTGGAATCTATTAACACCCCGATGCCTCGTGCAGCCGTGACTCCATAAATACCGGCGATATATGTGTTCTTGTGTGTTGGTTTCGTGCCGATACGGATTTTGGCTGACTCGGCCGCGACACCCGCATTGCCGATATCGATATTGTTACTGCCGGTGGTGAGAGCTCCACCGGCTCCGACGCCCAATCCGATGTTGTTGCCGCCGGTGGTGTTGCTAAAGAGGGCATTATGACCGCTGGCTGTGTTGTAAGTGCCGCTTGTGTTGCTAAAGAGCGCTTGCAAGCCATCGGCCGTGTTGTAGCTGCCGTCGATGTTGCTGTGGAGCGCGCCCCAACCGTTGGCCGTGTTCCAGATGCCCGTTGTGTTGCTATAGAGCGCTTGAGAACCGTTGGCCGTGTTGAAGCCGCCCTCTGTATTGCTATAGAGCGCGTCAAAACCGCTGGCCGTGTTGTCGGTCCCGCTGGTGTTACTGGCGAGTGAGAAAGCGCCGCTGGCCGTGTTATTGCCCCCCGTAACAGGGACGGGCTCCCCTAACCGATTGAACCAAAGCGCACTGTAGCCGATGGCCGTGTTAAAATCAGCGGCATTCTCGGAGAGCGCAAGGGCTCCGATGCCTGTACTGTAATTGGCGGAGTTGCGAAATAGTGCTGAAGCACCGACAGCCGTGTTCGAAGCGCCCGTCCTTGTTTCGGACATGGCGTCCGAGCCCACCGCCGTGTTACCGATGGCGGTTGTGACATCGAGGCTGAAGAGCGCATTATCACCCTCAGCGGTGTTGAAGCCCGGATAGCCTCCGTCCGGCGGTGGGTCGACCGCGCGCGCCGTCGGCGAAAGCGCAAAGCAGGCGAAGCCGAGCGCGAGCATGATGAGGAGAAAACCGCGTCGCCAAGGCGAGCTGTTGAGCGACTTTCGGATCGGACGAATTGATGTTGTGAGTTGAAGTGGATTTTTCATAGCGGTTTTCCTTTCACCTGGTGGTTTTTGTTTTCTGTTTCTATCTGCTAAAGCGGAAGCCGCGGCCCAAACCCACCATTGGCAGGAAAATTTTCTCTGCATGCGGTGCGGCGAATAATAAGGAGCCACCGAAAGCGTTAAGATAATGCGTTCTCGACCGGCCCGATCCGTCGTATTAAGATGGTGTGCGGTATGGCGGCGGCCTCATCAGCGCAACAACAGATCACCCAGCTTCTCGTGGATTGGAGCAGCGGAGACGCGGCCGCGCTCGACAAGCTGATTCCTTTGGTGCAGCCGGAACTGCATCGGTTGGCGCACTATTATATGAGCCGCGAAAAAGAGGGACACACCTTGCAAACAGCTCTAGTCATTATTAAGGACCATTCGCGATGCAGCTTTGCTCAGTTCAAGCTGGTCGCTCACCTTCTGGACTTGCGCGGCCTGCTTTTTGAGACCTGCCGTGAGGGCCTCAATCTCCTTCTGCTGTTGCGCAATCGCAGACTTCAGCTGGCCGATTGTCGCATCTTGTTCCTGCCCGTGGCGGTTCTGCTCTGCGATCTTGCGACCCTGTTCCTCCCCCTTTTTGTGCGCTTTGAGGAACTCGTTGAGCAGCATCGCGTTCACCGCTTCATAGCGGACGGTATAAGGTATGCCTTCCCCATCAAAGGCGACCAGGTCCGGATTCACCTTCGCCACCTGCTCAGCCACGAGGCCAAATTGTGGGATCTGATCCGGATCAAGCTCCTGCTTGTAGCGGAAGGTTACCGGTTGCAGCGCCAGGATCGCTTCACTCGCCTTGTCCATCGGTTTGATATTGTCCTTGTAGCGCGCGGAGGAAGTCGTCGTGCCGAGGTGACCGGTGGAATCGATGATAACTCCGATGCCTCGTGAAACCGTGACTCCGTAGATGCCGGCAATATAGGTGTTCTTGTGAGTTGGTTTCGTTCCGATGCGGATCTTGGCCGACTCGCCGGCCACGCCATAGTGGCCGATATCGATATTGTTGTCGCCGGTGGTGAGATTGACACCGGCGGAAAAGCCCAGGGCGATGTTGTTGCTGCCGGTGGTGTTGTAATAGAGGGCGTTCAGACCATCAGCCGTGTTATTAACGCCGGTGGTGTTATTGTAGAGCGAATAATTGCCGTTCGCCGTGTTGTCGATGCCAATGGTGTTGCTATAGAGCGCTTGAACACCGTTGGCCGTGTTGTAGCTGCCGGTTGAGAGGCTATAGAGGGCTAGATAACCGGTCGCGGTGTTATTGCTGCCAGTGGTATAACTCTGAAGCGCGCCAGCGCCATCCGCCGTGTTGACGTTGCCGGTCGTGTTGGCGGTGAGCGTCTCCTCACCGATGGCGACATTGAAGCCTCCATCGGTGTTGCTTTCGAGCGCAGAAACACCGATCGCGATGTTGGAACTCCCCGTAATATTGTCGTAGAGGGCGGCAGCACCTAGGGCGATGTTAGACGCGCCAGTTGTGTTCTCACGGAGCGCTACCTCACCAACCGCTGTGTTGGCGGAACCAGTTGTGTTGCTGTAGAGCGCATGATAACCGACGGCTGTGTTAAAGCTGCCATCTGTGAGGCTGAAAAGCGCATCCTCACCTTCTGCGGTATTGTAATTTGGATAGCCTCCATCCGGTGGTGGGTCAACCGCTCGCGCCGTGGGCGAAATCGTAAAGCAGGCGATACCGAATGCGAGCGAGATGATAAGGGCTCGGCATCGCCAGGGTGAAGGGCGGAGTGAGTTTTGGATCGGATCAATTACTTCTGTGAGTTGAACTGGATTTTTCATTGGATGTTTTCCTCGGTTGTTCGACCTGCCGCAGCAGGTCCTGAATTGCCTTTCTACCTCCTAAAGCGGAAATCCCGACTGGAACCCACCACGATTTCGCGAAATATTTTCTGAAGCAGACGGCGCGAATCGCCACCAAAGGTTGCTGCGAATGGGAGGAGTCGATATAATTTGTGACGATGCACAACGAGTTCACTGCGATCATCGAACGCGACGGAGAATGGTTCTCTGCGCAATGTCCTGAGTCCCCGAAGCGAATGGCCAGGGCCGAACACTAGAAGAAGGGAAACGCGACTTGTGTGCGGCAATCGAACTTGTGCTGCGAGATCGCCGGGAAGACGCTCTGCGCGCAGCGCCGGCTGATGCGATCCGTGGGGTCGTGAAGATCCGCGCGTGAAACGCGTCAAACTCTTGCAGCATTTGCAGCGGCATGGATGCGTGCTCAAGCGCAAGTGGAAGTAATTCGATTTGGCGCAATCTGCGGACGAACGAGATTTCAGGCAATTCCGCGCCACAATGAAATCGGCGACAATCTCGCGCGAAAAATCTGCCGCAAATTATCC
>WNGA01014950.1_pt1 | contig 11691 bp, 13 predicted proteins | sample 5400061 | NCBI WGS metagenome assembly WNGA01 (sample SAMN13153366, study PRJNA577476) | soil metagenome | isolation source: 100 cm soil or saprolite under grassland replicate 2 | place: USA:California | collected 2016-06-15
TGGCCGCTGCCAAACTCGTGGTAGTGAAGCTTCAGATCGCGGGCCTGGATGTATTTGCCCTGCGGCTCTTTTTCCATGGGCATTAGTCCTCCACTTCTTTATCTCGGCGTACTGTTCTGTTTCTCCGCCAGCATCATCGCCACCTCGACGATCATGTCTTCCTGTCCGCCGACAACTTTGCGCTTGCCGAGCTCGACCAAAATATCGCGGGCGTCAACACCGAACTGTTCGGCGGCTTTGTCGGCATGGAGCAAAAAGCTCGAATAGACTCCGGCGTAACCCATGGTCAGACTGACTTTACCGATTCTTACCGGTTTCGGCATCATCGGGCGCACGATATTCTCGGCGACGTCCATAATCTTCCATAGATTGATACCGGTCTCATATCCCATTTTATCCAACACTGCGGCCAGAACTTCGGTCGGAGTGTTTCCGGAACCAGCGCCCAGGCCGCAGGTACAAGCGTCGATCCAGCGCGCGCCTTCTTCAATCGCGGCGACGCTGTTGGCAACGGCAAGAGAAAGATTGTTGTGGCCGTGGAAGCCGACGCCGATCTTTAGCGCCGCGCGCAACGCCGCGACCCGTTGCTTGACCGTATCGGGCATGAGCGCGCCGGCGGAGTCGGTGACCAAAACCACGTCAGCGCCGTAGCTTTCCATGAGTTTTCCCTGCTCGGCGATCGTTTCAGGCGATCCCATGTGTGACAGCATGAGCATGCCGATCACTTGCATGCCCATCTTTTTGGCGACTCCGATATGCTGCTCGGCGATATCCGCTTCTGTGACATGCGTGGCGATCTGCGCCACCTTGGCGCCGTAGTCGGCGGCCATTTTGAGATCGTCCTTCGTGCCGATCCCTGGCAGTAGCTCCATTTCGGATTGCTTCGAGAATCCGTAAGTGATGGTCGAGCCGCCCAAGCCGTCGCCGTGGGAGACCTCGATCATCTCGACGCCGGCGTCATCCAAGCCGCGCGCCACGCTGCTGACTTGAGCCGCGGTGTATTGGTGACTTAGCGCGTGGCTGCCGTCTCTGAGTGAACTGTCCAATATATGGACGAAGGTTTTCTCGCTCATTGTGTCATCTCCGCTGTTTACTTGTCCAAGTACCGGCGCGCAGGTGCCGGCCGATTTCTTCGCCGACCTTTACCGCCGCTGAGGTCATGATATCGAGATTACCGGCGTACTTCGGCAAGAAATCCCCAGCTCCCTCTACTTCGACGAAAAGAGTTACTTTCTTTTTTCGCTCGCCATTAGACAAATCTTGAATCAACGGTTTTGCGCGCAGGCGATAGCCGGGCACATACTGCTGGATGCGCTCGACCATGGATTCGATCGAGCGAAGGATCTTGGCCGCGTCGGCATCCGGCAAGACGCCGTACACGGTATTGCGCATGAGGATCGGCGGCTCGGCCGGATTCAAGACAATGATCGCCTTGGCGCGCGCTGCGTGGCCAATCTTCTCCAACCCTCGAGCGGTAGTTTCAGTGAATTCGTCGATATTCTGCCTGGTGCCAGGACCGGCGCTTTTGCTCGCAATCGTCGCGACGATTTCGGCGTATTCGACCGGGGCCACTTCGTCGAGCGCGCTCACCAGCGGCACGGTGGCCTGACCGCCGCAACTCACCAGGTTGACGTTGCTGGCGCCGACGTGCTCATCGAGATTTACCAGCGGAATAACGTAAGGACCCACCGCGGCAGGGGTTAAATCGATGGCGATTTTTTTGGCCTCACGCAGGAGCGGCGCATGCTTTTTGTGGGCCGCTGCCGTGGTCGCATCGAAGACGATATCGAAGGTGTCTCTTTGCTTGAGCAATCCGTCGATGCCCTCGGTGGTCGTTGCCAAGCCCTCTTGGCGCGCCCGCGCCAAACCCTCCGAATCAGCAATGATGCCGGCCATGAGCACCGGGCGCAGGAGATCGCTCCGCTTGAGTTTGTACATGAGATCGGTGCCGATATTGCCGGAGCCTAAAATCGCCGCGCGGACTTGATCCATTGTTTTCCCCTATGCGAACCGAACGGAAACCGTGCCGAGGCCGTCAAACGATGCTTGCAGCAAATCGCCCGCGCTCACATCGGTGGCCGCACAAAGAGCCCCCGGCATGACGATTTCCCCCGCGCCAAGACTCACGCCGAATTGTCCCACCGCATTGGCCAACCATGCGACGGCAACCGCGGGATGACCCAAAACGGATGCGCTTTGGCGAGTTGCCGAGTACGACTCGCGCCGATGAGGCGTTGTCGGCGATGGTGTCGCAGAGCTTGATTTTCCAGCCCTCGATTCGGCTATCGATGATCTCCAGCGCCGGAACGACAAACCGGGTCGCGGCCAGAACCTGGGTGGGAGTAACACCCGGCCCCTTCAGTTCGCGGTCGAGAATAAACGCGATCTCCGGCTCGATCTTCGGCTGAATCAATTCGCCCGCTAGGAAAACCGCCGCGTCCGGCAAAACCATGTTGTCCAAAATATGACCGTAATCCGGCTGATCGACGTTGAGCATCTTCTGCATCGCCTTGCTGGTCAGGCCGATTTTTTTTCCCACCACCTTGGCGCCGTCGGCTTTTTTCATTTCGATTAGCGCAAGTTGAATTCGATAGGATTCTTCCGGAGCGATCTTCGGATATTTCTCGGTGAACGGGCGGAGCACGATCTTGTCTTTTTCAGCCCGATAAAGCTCCTGCGCTTCCTTTCGAATCTGCTCTTGAGTTAGTCCTTCCACGGTCAGCACTCCAATCTCATTGCGCTTTGGCCTTTGTGGGTTTCTCGTAACCCAATTGTTCCGAGATCTCCGCCGCGACTGCCATGACTAACCTTCCGACACCGGGAATTTTTTGAGCGGCGAGACGAGCGGACGGTGCGGCCGTACTAATCGCGCCGACCATGGCACCCGTGTGATCTTTGATCGGCGCGCCGACGCAGCGCAGGCCGATCTCGATCTCTTCGTTATCGACGGAATATCCGCGCCTGCGGATGACTCACAGATCGGTGAGCAACCGATCGAGAGTCTTGACAGTGTTGACGGTGTAGGACCGTAGAACGCGACTGCGGAAAATGTTCTTCACTTTGTGATCGTCCAAACACGACAGCATCGCCTTGCCGAGAGACGTGCAATACGTGGGAATATGTCGGCCGACGCGGGAAGGCATGCGCAGCGCGTGAGGACCCTCGACTTTATCTAAATACAGCACTTGATCGTCATCCAATACCGCGAGATGAACGGTTTCCTGGGTCTCGTTCATGATACGCATCAAAAACGGCCGACAAATCTCCCGCAAGTTCAATTGCGAGACAGCCTGGTGTCCGAGTTTAAAGAGTTTGATCCCCAAATGGTACTTACCGGTGTCGGGATTCTGTTTAATAAGATCATTGTACTCAAGCGCCATCAAGATTCGGTGAGCGGTGCTGCGGTGCAAACCGGTCTTGGCGCCGATTTCGCTGACGCTCAGCTCTTGATGATCAAAGCCAAAACTGTCCAGAATCTGTGCCGCTCGGTCGATCACGTGAATCCGGTAGCGATCCGCGGGAGCTTTGGACTTTCGTTGATGCGTCGCGATTGCCTCCACTGGAGGAGTCTTTTTTAATTGTCTCATATGCTAAGACGGCGTTTCGAAATATTACTGAACGGTATTGATAGTGTCAATCATTGATTTACGATCGAACGCTAACACATTGTGCAGACGCCCCTCATCGGTAGTAGCTTTGGGATATGGACAGATCATTTTCCCAAAAGTTGTCACCTCCGAATGTTTTTCTCGCGGTCCCGGTCAGAATTTCGCCCGATAGGGGTGACGACGGCTTTCGCCGTCCCCGCCCTCCGAACCGTGCGCGCGGTTCTCCCGCACACGGCTTTCCAGTCGGTAGTTTTTTCATTGAGATTGGCTCGCCACTCAACGGGCCGTAACCATGGTAAACAGCCGCTCGGTGGCGAAGAAAGCATTGGGCCATCTTAGACGGTCATTAACATATCGTCCTAACCCAGGACGCTTGTCCTGCTTGCGCAGGCGTAGAAAGCCGCTTCGGGTTCCGTCGTCACTGCTCCACGGACTGCATCATCCGTTAAGGGCAACGCTGCATTGACTTAAGGTCTTCAATTGGTAACCTGGAGCCGATGAAACGGTCGTTTATCGGCGTGACTTTCGCTCTATTCTTCGTGTTCGGCACGTTCGGGACTGAAGCCCATCGAACCCAAGTGAACGCAAAAGAGGCGGCCGAAGAGGATGCCGCATCTGAAGAGCGCGAAGAAAAAGCTCTTCGATCGTCCGTCGCTCCAAAACGATCCCGCGCGCGGCAAAAAAAGAACACACGGAATTTCCCCAGTGTTTGGATTATTGTCGCGCGATCGCTCGACGGCAGTCGATCTGTTTCTTCGATTCATTCTTTGTTCCGGGCGCCTGTTTCAGTTCATCTGCACAGCGTTCTCCAAGTCTTTCGGATCTAGCATTTCCGTTCTCTTCAAAAGCTTTGCCCACTCGGCCCGCGCGAAGACGCCCGAGGGCACTCTTGCCGAACAAAAGGAGAATGGAATCATGGATTCGGAACGTTTGTTACTGTGGATTGCTTTCAATGTATTTGTGCTGGGAATGCTCGCTCTCGACTTGGGGGTTTTTCACCGCAAGGCGCACGCGGTATCGATCAAGGAAGCCTCGACGTGGAGTGTCATCTGGATCGCGCTGGCACTGCTCTTCAACACCGGGATTTATTTCTATTGGGGCCAGGGAAAAGCCCTCGAATTTCTCACCGGTTACGTCATCGAAAAATCGCTGAGCGTGGACAATCTTTTTGTCTTCTTGATGATCTTTCAATATTTCGGAACGCCCGCTCAGTACCAACATCGAGTTTTGTTCTGGGGCATTCTGGGTGCGCTGATTCTGCGCGCGATTTTCATTGCTACCGGCTCCGCCCTATTGAGTAACTTCCACTGGATGATCTACATTTTCGGCGGCTTCTTGGTGCTCACGGGAATCAAAATGTTCCTTCAAGGCGATGAAAAGCTGGCGCCGGAAAAAAATCCCGTCGTGCGTCTGTTCGAGCGTTGGGTTCCGATCGATAAATCTTATCACGGCCAGAGCTTCTTCGTGCGCAAGGAAGGAAAACTCCATGCCACGCTTTTGATGCTGGTATTGATCATCGTCGAAACCACCGATGTGATTTTCGCTGTCGACTCCATTCCCGCCATCTTCGCGATCACGCAAGACTCGTTCATCGTTTATACATCGAACGTCTTTGCTATCCTGGGGCTACGCGCGCTTTACTTCATGCTCGCGGGAGTCATGGAAATGTTTAGTTATCTGAAAGTCGGCTTGTCTTTCATCCTTTGTTTTGTTGGCGCCAAGATGTTGCTCGTCGACGTTTACAAGATCCCCATCGACATGTCTTTGGCGGTTATCGGCGGAGTCTTACTTTTGTCGATACTTGCGTCTTGGGTGAAGCAAAAGACCCAGACTGCCGAACCGCCGTCAAAAATCGGCCGCAAGGTTGCGCGGCCGCGCACAGTCGTTGCTCCCGCCGGTGCCTACGTTCCTTCATTCGTGACGTGTTGCGCATCGATTGTTCTTCTCATCGTGGTCCTTGCTCTCGTCAAGTGGGACGCCGTTGCGCGCGGTCCCACGAGCAATGAGGCGATTGCCGTGCTGCGCGTGGTCGAGCGCGAGCTCGCGGCCGTACAAGAACGACAACCGGTCAACGACCAATCGATTGTCGATCGTGCCAATGCTTCGCTAGATGAAGCCTGGTCGAAGCTTGAAGAGAAACGTTATCAGGAAGCGATCTTGAGCGCCCAAGCGGCCTACCGGATGCTAACGGAAGGATCAAAAATGTTACCGGACTGATTGTCGTTTTCGCCACCCCGCCGCCGGCTCGAATGTATTCGACATTGAGATTTTGCTCGCGGAAGTAGCCTTTCTCGATGGCGACGAAATGGTCCATGTACGCCGCGCTCGGCGTGACCAGAGAGACCACGATGTTTTCCGCTTGGACGAGACCGCGACAAAACGGCAACGAAATTAGCAAACAAAAGTGGCGAAATTTTCTCACACCAAAATCCTCTCGACAGTTAATCGTATTGATTACGAACAGCAACTGGTACTTCCTACGAACGACTTTTGTCAAGCCCGCCTTATCGGCGCTATGAACACACGTCAAGCGGATCAAACTCGGCAGTGCAGCGGATTGACTCTGAGATGGGCTTTTTGTAAGACACAGCTTGTCGCTGTTCAATCCATCTCAGATCATTAAATGAGACTAAAAGACAAAATCGCCTTAATCACCAGCGCGCAAAATCCTTGCGCTCCCGCCATCGCCTTGGGATTTGCCCGAGAAGGCGCAAATTGCGTCGTGGTCGATGACGACGCGAGTCAAGCAGAACAGCTCGCCGCTCAAGTTAGATCTCTCGGCCGGCGCGCTCTGCCGCTCCGGTGCGACGTCACCAAAAAATCTCAAGTCGAGGAAATCGTCAGGCGCGCCGTCGCTGAGTTCGGGCGCATCGATGTCCTGCTCAACTGTTCGGGGATCACGCCCGAAAGCAATTTCCTAACGTTGACCGACGAAGTATTCAACAAGTGTCTCGATCGTGCGCCCAAAGCCTACTTTCTTACTTGCCAAGCGGTCGGACGGCAGATGGCCGAGCAACGCTCCGGCAAAATTATCAATCTTTCGACGACTGATGCACGCATCGGTTCGGGCGAGTCGGCGGGTAACAGCGCTGCCTACTCCAGCATCGATTCGATGACCCGCGCTATCGCCCAGGCGCTGGGATACTATGGCGTTAACGTGAACTCGCTCGTCAGCGGACCGATGGATAATTTTTCGGGAACTGGCGCGGAAGCGGGAGAGCGCCTGCGGCGCATTCCCATGGGTCGCTTGGGCAAACCTGAAGATCTTGTCGGCGCGGCGATTTTTTTGGCCACGGATGATTCGAATTTTGTCGCCGGCGAGAGCCTCTACGTCGATGCCGGCTACTCGAATGCCGCCGTCACCGAGGACAGCTTTCGCCCCGCGTGGGCCCGGACTTGGGGCAAATTCGAAGTTCCACCTCATAGCAAGTAAACGCAGAGTCTCTAAGGAGGCGATGTTATGGGAACCAAATTCAAGGAAATCAACACGCTGTCGTTCATCGGCAATGTCGGCCCAAAGACCGCCGATGAATATATCGAGCGCGCCAAACGAGCGGGACAGCGGGTCTCGTAATCGGTTGGATTTTAGATGGCCCGATCCTTCAAAGAATTCTGCGACTGCCCGTGCCGTCATATCGGTCCCTCGACCTTGCTCAGGATAAACTCCAGCGGGTATCCAACCCCCACTAAATCTCCCCCTTTGCTAAGGGGGAGACAAAGACGGGGTCCTGGATTCCGCGTCGCGCTGACCCCGTCCTTTGATCCGGGGTTGCCTGGAATGATTTCTGAATTAATATCAGACGGATTTCGCAAACTAACGTACTGTTGCCTTTTTCTATTGCTCGCCATCGCATCCTCGGCCGCCGCAGCCGAGAACATCCGAGTGTCCTATGCGACGCTCAGCGCCGCTTACATGGATCATATTTGCGCCATGGAAAAAGGCTACTTCCGCGAAGAGGGCCTAAATATCGAAGTGATTCGTGCCCCGGGCGGGGTAGCGACTCCGGGTTTGTTGTCGGGCCAGTTTCAATTCAGCAGCTCGGCAAGCTCGGCAGTAAGCGCCGCGGTGCGCGGCGGCCCGGTGAAAATCGTTTACACAAATCTCTCGCGACCGAGCTACACTCTGGTTTCGATAAAACCGGAAATCACTTCAGCAAAAGAGCTGGTCGGCAAAAAAATCGCGATCAATAGTTTCGGCGATACCGGCCACCTATCGACGATTCTCTATCTCAAAAAAATGGGCGTCAACCCTTCGTCAGTGCTTTTCATCGCTGTCGGAAGAAATGAAGTCCGTTTTCCCGCGCTTCGTACCGGTGCGATCGACGCTGCCCCGCTGGTGCCACGGGATATGGTCCTATTAAAAGAGCAAAAACATTTTGTCCTGGCCGATCTCGGCAAAGAAATCCAACTGGTATGGAACGGGGTTGCCGTATCGAACAGGCTATTGGCCGAAAACCCGCAACTGGTAGAACGATTCTTGCGCGGGCTGGCCAAGGGCCGGGATTTCGCGCGGCGCTACCGAGACGAGACTATTGCGCTCATCAGCAAGCGCGATCCTTCGCCTCTGGACGCCATCAAAGTCGACTACGAAGTAACCAAAGCAAGCATGACCGAAGACGGCTCGTTGCCTGACGATGTTCTTAGAGACGAAGTTGCGACTCGCGCCGAGCTGACCAAAGTTGCCATTCCCCCTAACATATCGACCGTATTTGATTACAGCGTTACGAGAAAAAACTACGCCCAGTTAAAGGCAACCGGCTGGCAGCCGGTTCGATGAGGCTATGAAACTCGAAGGAAAAATCGCCATCGTCACCGGCTGCAACGGCGAATTTGGTTCGGCCATCGTCCCCGGTTTTGCCGCTGAAGGCTGCGACGTGGCTTGCGTCGATTTTAAACAGGCCGACGCCGACATTGCCGCGGAAAAAGTACGGCAAAAAGGCCGGCGTGCGCTGGCAATCGCCATCGATCTGCGTCAACGCGCGGAAGTCGAGGCGATGGTCAAGCAAGTCGTCGATGCCTTTGGACGCATCGATATTCTCGTCAACACCACCATGGCTTCTCACAACCAGGAGTTTCTGAATTTTCAGGAAGAAGACTTTGACGATTCCCTGAGTCGCGGCGTGAAGAGCTATTTTCTTACGTGCCAAGCCGTCGCGCGCCACATGGTGACACAGCGCTACGGGAAGATCATCAATCTAAGTTCCATCGTCGGCGTGCTCGGCCCCGGTCAAGCGGCGTCATGGACCGCGGATCGAGGCGCAGTCAACGGCCTCACCCGTGCCGCGGCGCATGCGTTGGGATTTTATGGCATCAATGTAAACGCGGTCGCGCGCGGCAACACCGCGCGCAAGCCTTACAATCCCGGCGTTCTCGAGCGAGTCCGCAGGCTGCCTCTGGGAAGAACCGAAACTGCCGAGGATATGGTTGAGCCTTGCGTCTTTTTAGCTTCCGACGGCGCCAGTTACGTAACCGGAACGATTCTCTACGTCGACGGCGGTTACACCGTCGCCGGGGTCACAGATGACCGTTACCGCCCTGAGTGGGCGCGCGCGGACGCCGAGGAAAATAAGTAGCGTTGTTAGCCAGGCCGACGGGTTCTGAATTGGTCGATTGGAAGTCGACTCTTGCTCCTGTCATTCCGGCGGAATCCAGGCGGTTTTTGATCGTGAACTGAAAGCGAACCTGGATGCCGGCGTTCGCCGGCATGACGAACATTCACTTCGCCTGAAGGCGAGGGATTTCAACCATCCCCGAAAAGACATTAATGGGATGTCATTCTGAGGCAGCCGAAGAATCTCGACTGATCCGTTGGCACCGAACGACGAGATCCTTAACTTCGTTCAGGATGACAACCGAAGAGATTTCCCCACGATAGTCCCGTGCGGCAGAGGAAATAAGTCTTTAATTTTGTATTTTATTCTCAAACCGTTTCGCTGGCCAACACGCTCTCGGCGAACATCTCTTTGATCTCAAGTTTGCGGTCCGTCACGCCTATCATTTCCGCATAGCGCGCCATGGTTTCCAACACGAGCCGGTTGTCTTTAATATTGTAGGGCCACGCGTCTTCGCCAAAGAGTTCTCTCTCTTCTTCCAGCTCGGCGCCGTACCAGGCGAGAAAGGATCGCCGCGTATCGCTCACATGCTTGATGCCGATCTCCTTGGCTTTAATAAAAGCTTCGACGAGACTTCCAGCTACCCACGGATGGCGCTCTAGTATGGAATTTTTCACAACGACGACATGGCGAATCGGAAAGATTTTCGTGCGCAGATAATATTGTTTTTCGACTTCGCGAAAATTTGACCACAAGCGGCGCACTCCGGGAATATGACGTGTGTGCTTCGGAGTGATTTCCGGCAGCATGCAGGCGTCGATTTCACCAAGCGGCAATGCGTCTTCTATCTTTTGTCCTTTCGGTAGGCGCTCGATTTCCATCCAATCCGGTGGTTGCCAGCCGGGGACTTGTTCCTGCTGATTGGTACGAATTCTAAGCGAGCGCGCCGGGACACCGTAATCTTCCTGCAACACGCCGCGCATCCACAGCGATACCGGATTGAAGTGGGCACGCATGCCGATAATTTTGCCGGCAAGATCTTCGGGCTTTTGAACACCGCTTGCAGAATTGAGCAGCACGTTGCCATGGCAAAATTTCCGGTGCGGAAATACCGGGATCGCACTGAACGGCGCGCCGCGGGCCATCCAACCGAGAAACACGCCCATCTGGAGCTCGCACACATCGAATTCGAGATCGCGAGAAAACCGTCTGTGGCGCTCCTCCGACGGTAACGCGACGACTGTGAGATCGATGCCTTCCGCCTTCACGGTTCCGTCGACCAAAAAGCGCGTTCGGTCGTATTCGTTGCAGGATAATGTCAGACGAAGCTCCATGTTATGAGGCTAATTGCGGTTTAATCTCGTTTACCAACAGACGCGCCTGCGCGCGCACATCGTCCGACGCGATCCGGGCGATGATAGTTGTGAGACCTGCCCCGGCGTATCCTTTTAGCAAACGCACGCATTCTGCCGGCGTGCCGAAAATAGTGAAGTGGTAACTGATTTTTTGTCTGGGTTGCTCGAAGAAACGCTCCATCCACTCCCAGCCTTCGTCTTTCGCTTTGGCGCCATCGCTTTGAATATTGAAACTTGCATATAGAGCGCTGACAGGACATTTGCCCAGGCGGCCGTGCTCCTGGGCATATTCATCGATTCTATGCCGCGCCGCAGCGAATCTCTCCAACGTCGGCGCCAGTGTGACCCAGCCGTCACCCAGACGCCCGACTCGCTTAAATCCATTCTCGTTTCGATCCGCGGCGATCCAGATCGGTATCCCCGGCTTCTGTGCCGGGTGAGGTAGAATTCCAACATCGGTCAATTTGTAGTATCGCCCATCATGGTTGATCGTTGTTTCTTTCCAAAGCCGGCGCATGATCTCGATGGACTCACTCAAACGTCCGGCTTTCTCCTGAGGTGGAACTCCGCAAGCGGCAAATTGACGTTGGATGTAATCCCTTACGGGGCCGACGCTGACGCCAAGGATAATCCGGCCTTTCGAGATGACGTCCAGGGTAGCGAGGGCGTGGGCCAACAGCACCGGATTTCTTAGCGCCGGGAGCATGGGAACCGCGCCGATTCTAATATTGTTCGTGCGCGCCGCCAGCGCGGCCATCGTGGTCAGACAATCGCCGCGGGCTTTGTCCAAAACCGTGACGCTGTCACCTAACCAGATGTGGTCAAAGCCCAACTCCTCCGCTAGAGCCGCATCCGACCACAGTTGATCGAAACTTTTCGCCGCGTCTTCTTGCCGGATGATTTGTCGCGTGTGCAACAGTAACCCGAAATCCATTTAATTTTCTTCTGTCGATTTCCCGACGGATGAGCGGGTAATGCTGATTTCCAATCCCGTCAAAGTCCGATAGGGGTCGGAAACGGCTTTCGCCGTCCCCGCACTCCGAACCGTGCGTGCGGTTCTCCCGCACACGGCTCTCCAGTCGGTGGTTTCCTCATCGGGATTGGCTCGCCAGCTTCCAGGCTGCAGTCGTAGTGAACAGTCCCTGGGCCGCGAAGAATTTATTGGGCCAGCGCTGA
>WNGA01011862.1_pt1 | contig 11688 bp, 13 predicted proteins | sample 5400061 | NCBI WGS metagenome assembly WNGA01 (sample SAMN13153366, study PRJNA577476) | soil metagenome | isolation source: 100 cm soil or saprolite under grassland replicate 2 | place: USA:California | collected 2016-06-15
GGGCGACAGGATTCGAACCTGCACGGACTACCCGGGTTTCCGTCAAGAGTCCCAGGGTCATCGTCCAGCGGCTCCCAAGGCCGCCGTGTATGCCAATTTCACCACGCCCGCGTAGAGCGTGGAATGCGTGAAACCGCTATAACGTGGCGGGGGGTGTGGGAGCCAGCCGGGGGGCTAGATACTCGCCCACACCCACCCTTCCCCACGACAGCCGCGACTGTTCTGCGTCAGTTACCTACCTTTCGTATCCATTTGTCGTCGCGGCGTGTTACTTCGCCCGCGTTCATGAGGCTCATCATCGTGGAGTGGACGGTTCGCAAATCCAGATTTTCCCCGACGATGCCGCGCAACTTCGCCACCTCGCCGAGTTCGGCATTGGTGCGCGGCCTGCCGTCTTGCATTACCTCGCGGAATAGCTCTTGTAGGGTTGGCTTCGCCCGTCGAGGTTGGATCAGGGCACCAAGTGAAGTAGCAGGAAGCTCGTGTTGGAACGGGCCTTCTTCCTGTTCGATCCACTTGAGAATGATCATCTCACGCTCGTCGAGCTCGTCCATGCGCTTCTTGAGGCGAGCCTTCTCGCCGCGCACGAATTCGAGCATTGCCCGAGTGCTGGTTTTAAGATCGTCCATAAGCGCTCCCATATCGGCGGATTGTACAGAATGAAGCGCCACATTTACAAGCGAAATGGATACATTTAGAACTTGGCTAATATCAATTGGTTAGGCGAGTATCTTGACGAAAAACGAGATGTGAAGAAAACCGGCCCGAAGCCCGAGCGGCTCAAGCTGCGGGGCGACTGGCAGGAGTTGGTAGGGAAGGCTCTGGCGAAGAAGCGTCCGGCCAAGGGCTGGCCGAAGCGGAAGGTCAAGAAGTGGGAAATCCCGGAATGTCTTCGCTCAATCCCTATTAGTCCCACCTTTCGCCAAGTACATACTGTCGGAAAATCTCCCGCTCCGCCCCGCGTCCCTCGGGGCGAATGTCCTTCAATGCACCCTTCGAATGCGCGCGCCGAGCTGAGCGAGCTTCTCCTCGATGCACTCGTAACCGCGATCGAGGTGGTAGATGCGATCGACCGTGGTCTCGCCTTCGGCCACGAGACCCGCGATGACGAGGCTCGCCGAGGCGCGCAGGTCGGTCGCCATGACCGTCGCGCCCTGCAGCTTCGCAACGCCGCGCACGATCGCCGTGTTTCCCGAGATCTCGATGTCGGCGCCCAGGCGCTGCATTTCCAGGGCATGCATGAACCTGTTCTCGAAAATGGTCTCGGTGATCACGGCGGTGCCTTCCGCGATCGCATCCAGCGCCATCAACTGTGCCTGCATGTCGGTCGGAAACGCCGGATAGGGAGCGGTCCGGACGTTGACGCCCTTCGGTCTTCCCCGCATGGCGAGCGAGATCGTTCCGTTTCCGGTCTGCAGCTCGGCGCCTGCTTCGCGCAGTTTCTCGAGGACCGCTTCCAGAATCCCGGCGTCGGTGCCGTGCAGCGTGACGCGGCCGCCGGTGGCCGCGGCGGCGGCGAGAAAGGTCCCGGTCTCGATGCGGTCGGGCATGATGCGGTGGGTCGCTCCGCGCAGTTGCGCGACGCCTTCGATGGTGATCACGTCGGTTCCCGCGCCGCTGATTCTCGCGCCCATCGCCGAGAGGCATTGGGCAAGGTTCACCACTTCGGGCTCGCGCGCGGCATTCTCGAGCGTGGTCGTGCCCTCGGCAAGACAGGCCGCCATCATGAGGTTCTCGGTGCCCGTGACGGTCACAAGATCCATCAGGATGCGGGCCCCTTTCAGCCGCTTTGCCTTCGCCGAGATGTAACCTTGCTCGACCGAGATCTCGGCGCCCAGAGCTTCAAGTCCCTGGATGTGCAAGTCCACCGGGCGCGTCCCGATCGCGCATCCTCCGGGGAGCGACACCCGGGCCTCGCCGCAGCGCGCCAGCAGCGGCCCGAGAACCAGAATCGAGGCGCGCATGGTCTTCACCAGGTCATAGGGGGCGAGCGGATCGGACAGACGCTCCGCCCTCAGGGACAGGCCCAGGCGGTCATCGAGGGAGACTTCCACGCCCAACTGCGCGAGCAGCCGAAGCATGGTGCTCACGTCCCTCAGGTGCGGCACGTTGGAGAGCGTGAGCTGCTCGCTCGTGAGCAACCCCGCGCACATAAGAGGGAGCGCCGCATTTTTCGCGCCCGAAACGCGGATCTCCCCCGACAGCGGCACGCTTCCCTGGATGATGAGTTTATCCATTCGCCGCTTCTTCGGGGGTGAGCGTGCGCATCGACAGCGCATGAATCTCCCCGCGCATGCGCTCCCCGAGCGCCGCATAGACGAGCTGATGGCGCTCGACCCGACTTTTGCCGTGGAACGCTTCGCTCACGACAAGCGCCTCGAAATGCTCGCCGTCACCCGCAACGCGCACCTCGGTGCACTGCAGCCCTTTCTCGATGTAGCTTTGAACCTGCTCCGGCGTCACCATGCTAATGCCTCAACCTGAAGAAACAGGTGCACGCGCTTGAGCAGATTGGACGCGAAACGAAGCGCTTGTGGACGTCGCGAACTTCGATCGCGGCAGGCATGCCGGTGCGTCGCCTGCGCGAAAGATCAGCTCGAAGCCGACTGAAGCAGCTCGGAGACCCCGTAGAGCTTGGCGAGGTTCTGCATCGCAGCGGGTAAGTTGGCGAGGCGCACCCCGGTCTTCCCTTCTGCGGCCCGACGCAGCCACTCCAGGGCAAGCGCTACCGCAGCGGAATCGACTTCGGTCACGTTGCGGAAATCGACCACGCGCGCGCCCTGCCGCAACTGCTCTTCCGCCGGTCCGATCAGCCCCGGTACGGTGTCCAGCGTCACCGGGCCTTCGAGGATGAGTGAGTCTCCCTCTCGACGGATCATGTCTTGCCTGCTTTCGAGCGCTCGGGCCGGCGGTTTTTTGCGGCAAGCGATTTGATCAGGCCGTCCACTCCGCGCTCCTTGACTTCGCTGGCGAAGGTGTCGCGGTAGGTCGTAACCAAGCTCACGCCGCCGACCTTGACGTCGTAGACCTTCCACCCGTTGGAAGTCTTTTCCATCTCGTAGTCGATGGAAACCGGCTGGGATGAGCCCGATTGCTTCACGTCGGATCTCACGGTGACCTCGGTATCCTCGGGCTTGGCGCGCAGGGGCTTGTAGTCGATCTGCTGGTCGCGGTAATTGGCGAGCGCCGTTGAATAGGTCCGAACCAGCAGCGTCTTGAATTCGCCGACCAGCTCCTTTTGCTGCTCCGGCGAGGCGAGCCGCCAGTTGCGCCCCATAGCGATCCGGGTCATGCGGACGAAGTTGAAATGCGGGACGATTTTGTTTTCCATCAGATCGGCGGCCTTTTTCGAGTCGCCTGCCTGAATGTCCTGGTCCTTCTTGAGGATGCCGACGACTTCCTCGGTGATCGATTTCACCAGGACGTCGGGCGCAAGCTGCTGGGCCTGCGCGACAGGGATCAGCAATGCAAGGAGCGAGCAGAAGAAGATCTTCATGGCGATACGAGCTGACTATTTGGTGGGTTCATCATCCGGTTCCTCACGTTCTCTCGGCGGATCACCGTCGTAGACGAGGTTGCGGCGGCGCTGCAACCAGGCATCACGCACGAACGCGTATTTGTCGAGCGCCGCCTGGTCGATGACGCTGGAGGCATCGAGGAGGTTGGCGCGATTGCCGATCGCGCGCGTCGCGTAGAGGGAGTTATGCACGGGAACTCCGTCGATATGGAACACGAGATCGGCCTGCGTGTCCAGCAACAGGCCGAAACCGTCGCGGATCGTGGAGGGACCGAGGATCGGCAGAACCAGATACGCGCCGCTGCCGACGCCCCAGGAGCCCAAGGTCTGGCCGAAATCCTCGTTGTGCTTTTGCAATCCCAGCTCGGAGGCGAAGTCGAAAATGCCGGCGATCCCGAAGGTCGAATTGAAAAGAACCCGGCCGAAGTCGTCTACCCCCTCCTTAAATTTACCTTGCAGCACGTCATTCACCGAAATCCAGATGTCCTCGAGGTTGGAAAAGAAATTGGAAACACCGGTACGGACGATCCCAGGCAGCACGGCGCGGTAGGCTCTCGCCACCGGCTTGATCACCGCCTTGTCCGCGGCATCGTTGAAGCTGAACACCACCCGGTTGAGCGGCTCCAGGGGGTCGGCCGGGTTGCCCCCAGAAGTGGCGCAGCCAGCCAGCGTTCCCGCCAGGAGCAGCGCCGCGCACAGCCTCTGGGCCTTTGCCACGCGCTCGGCTTTCAATCCTGGCTTACTTTTTGCCGTCCCCTTCGGCGGCTTTATTGTACAGGAACTGACCGATGAGATTTTCGAGCACCACCGCGGACTGCGTGAGCTTTAACGTATCGCCGCCTTTCAGGTTGACCGAGTCGCCGCCGGGCGAAAGGCCGATGTACTGCTCGCCGAGCAGGCCCGAAGTCAGGATCTTCGCGGAGCTGTCCTTGGGAAACCGATAGCGGCCGTCGATGTTCAGCGCCACCACGGCCTCGAAGCTCTCATTGTCGAAATGGATCTCGCCGACCCGGCCGACGACCACGCCTGCGCTTTTCACCGGCGCACGCACCTTCAGGCCGCCGATGTTGTCGAACTTGGCGTTGATCTGATACGAATCCGCTGACGAAAAAGAAGCGAGGTTCGCCACCTTCAGCGACAGGAACAGCATCGCGCCGATTCCGATCACCGCGAAGATCCCGACCCACAGGTCCAACTCTTTGCGCGTCATCATGACTTAGCGTCCTCTGAACATCAGTGCCGTCAGTACGAAGTCGAGCGCGAGGATCGCAAGCGACGAAGTGACTACCGTGCGCGTGGTCGCGCCCGACACGCCTTCCGCCGTCGGCGGCGCATCGTAGCCTTCGTAGACTGCGATCCAGGTCACCGCTACGCCGAAAACCAGGCTCTTGATCACACCGTTCAAAACGTCTTCGCGAAAATCCACCGCCGCCTGCATCTGCGACCAGAACGAGCCTTCATCGACGCCGATCAACCGCACGCCGACGAGGTAACCGCCGAACACCCCCATCGCGGAAAATAGCGCCGCGAGCAGGGGCATTGAAATCACACCGGCCCAAAAGCGGGGCGCGACCACGCGGGCGATGGGATCCACCGCCATCATCTCCATTGCGGAGAGCTGCTCGGTCGCCTTCATCAGTCCGATCTCCGCCGTGATCGCGCTCCCCGCGCGGCTGGCAAAGAGCAGTCCCGCGACAACGGGGCCGAGCTCGCGAACCAGAGAAAGGCTGACGAGCACCCCGAGCGCCTCTGAGGAGCCGTACCGCACCAGCGTGTCGTAACCCTGCAGGCCCAGGACCATCCCGACGAACAGGCCCGACACGAGGATGATGATGAGCGAGAGCACACCGGTGAAATAAATCTCGCGAATCGTAAGATGGAAGCGCCGAAAGCTCGCCCCGGACTCCTTGAGCGTGAACCACAGGAAGCGGCACGCGAACCCGAGACGCCAGATCCAGTTGTTTACGATGCGCGCGCCGAGCGCGCGCAGGAGTTCCGCGAGGCGCTGCGTCATTGCGCGAGCAGATCCTGCCGATAGTCCGGCGCCGGATAATGGAAAGGCACCGGCCCGTCGGGTTCGCCGTAGACAAACTGGTGAAGCGACGCAAGTCCCGCCGCGCGCACCTCGTCGGGGGTGCCGTGAAATTCGACCTTTCCGGCGGACATGTAGTAGACGTAATCGACCAGTTCGAGCGCTTCGGCCACGTCGTGGGTCACGACGATCGAGGTTGCGCCGAGGGAGTCGTTGAGCCGCCGGATCAGCTGGCCGATGACCCCGAGGGAGATCGGGTCGAGCCCCGTGAAGGGCTCGTCATACATCATGAGCATCGGGTCGAGCGCGAGCGAGCGCGCCAGCGCCACGCGCCGCGCCATGCCACCGGAGAGTTCCGAAGGCATGAGATCGGCGGCGCCGCGCAAACCCACCGCCTGCAGCTTCATGAGCGCGAGATCGCGAATGATCGACTCAGGCAAGTCTGTGTGCTCGCGCATCTGGAATGCGACGTTGTCGAACGAGGACATGTCGGTAAACAGGGCCCCGAACTGGAACAGCATGCCCATCTTGCGCCGCAGCGCAAAGAGCGCGTCATGGCCGAGCTTGTTCACGACCCGGTCGGCGACGCGAATGTCGCCCTGGTCGGGGAAAAGCGACCCGCCGATCAGGCGGAGCAGAGTCGTCTTTCCGCAACCGGACAAGCCCATGATGGCCACCACCTTGCCCTTGGGAACGACGAGGTTGATGTCCTTCAGAACCTGGCGCTCGTCGTAGCTGAACGTGACGTTGTCGACCTCGACGAGATTGCTTGTCGCCACAGTGTCCTGCTCGGAATACGCGAAGGGCGAATTCTAGCACTAGAGAAGTGCGCGGCAACAATTTGAATCGCATTCCATCGCCCGTGTGCCGTGTCCGTAGATCCAGCGTGAAAGGGCGCCGCCTTTGCGCTATCATCGACGCCTCTCTACGAGGGCTTGCCCGTCTTATGCCCGAGCCGTTTGTCCGATTCCGCGGAGTGAACAAGAGCTTCGGGCGCGCCGAGGTGCTGCGCGGGATCGATCTCGATGTTCCCTCGGGCAGGTGCCTGGGCCTGGCCGGTGTGAACGGCGCCGGCAAGACCACATTGATCAAGTGCCTGCTCGACTTTTGCGACCTCGACTCGGGCTCGATCGAAGTCCACGGCGTCGCGCATCGCCGCCCGCATGCGCGCGCCCGGGTCGCGTTTCTGCCCGAGCGCTTCATCGCTCCCTATTTTCTCACCGGTCGCGAGTTCATAGCGATGATGCTGCGGCTGTTCGGACGCCGATACGAAGAGGCGCGCGTCCGCGCTATGTTCGCCGCGCTCGACCTGAACGTCGCCGCCCTCGACAAGCCGGTGCGCGCCTATTCCAAGGGCATGACCCAGAAGCTAGGGCTCGCCGCCTGCTTTCTTTCGGAACGCGACCTCTACGTCCTGGACGAACCGATGAGCGGCCTGGACCCCGAGGCGCGCGCCCGCGCGAAGGACCTGATTCTGAAGCTCATGTCGGAGGGGCGAACCCTGCTTTTCACCTCGCATTCGCTCGCCGACATCGAGGAAGTCTGCGACGAGTTGAGCGTCCTGCATCGGGGAACGCTCGCTTATACCGGCGCGCCTCGCGGATTGTGCGAGCGCCACGGGGAAGCGTCGCTGGAGCGCGCCTTCCTGAAATGCATCGAAGCTCATGCCTGAAGATCCCCGTCCCCGCCTGCTGATCGTCGACGACGATCCGCTCATCACCGAGACCCTGTCCTACGCCCTCGGAAAGGACTTCGAGGTCATGGTGAGCGATTCGCGCCAGCATGCCGTGAGCCTGCTGAGGCAGCTCGACGAGGCACCGCAGCTCGCGCTGGTCGATCTCGGGCTGCCCCCGATGCCCCACCGGCCCGACGAGGGCTTCCAGCTGATCAGCGACTTGCTCGCGCATTCTCCGTCCATGAAGATCCTGGTGCTATCGGGCCAGAACGACGCTGCCAACGCGAGGCATGCGCGCACGCTCGGCGCCGCCGAGTTCGTCGCCAAGCCCTGCGATCCGGAGAATCTCAAAAAGATCCTGCTGCACGCCCTGCAGTTTCGCGCGGCTGAAATCTCGGGGGAAGGGATCGCCGAGGCCGATCCGTTGATCGGCAAGAGCCCCGCACTACAAAAGCTGAAAAGCCAAATCAGCCAGTACGCCGACTCCCCCTTTCCGGCGCTCATCGAGGGTGAATCGGGAACCGGCAAGGAAGTGGTGGCAAACCTGCTCCATCGCCTTTCGTGGAGGCGCGTGAAGCCATGGTTTGCGCTCAACTGCGCGGCGATCGCGCCGACCCTGGTCGAGCCGACGCTGTTCGGCTACACCAAGGGCGCGTTCACCGGCGCGACGCAGAACAAATCGGGCTATTTCGAGGACGCGAGCGACGGAACGCTGTTTCTGGACGAGATCGGCGAGCTGCCGCTCGAACTGCAAGCCAAGCTTCTGCGCGTCCTCGAGAACGGCGAGTTCCAGCGCGTCGGCGAGACGCAGCAGCGTTTCTCCCGCTCCCGGGTGATTGCCGCCACCAATCGCGACCTGCGCCAGGAAATCAGGAAAGGGAATTTCCGCGCCGACCTGTATCACCGGCTGTCGGTGTTCACGATCGAGGTGCCGTCGCTGCGCGAGATGGAGGAGGACCGCACGCTGCTGCTCGAGCACTACCGCAAATTCTACGCGGAGCAGGCGAAGCTCCCGCCGTTCGCGCTGGACGAAGCGGCGCAAAAGGCCTGGCGCGCCTATCACTTTCCCGGCAACGTGCGCGAGCTGCGCAACGTCGTCATCCGGCTGACCACCAAGTACGCCGGGCAGAAGCTGTCCCTCGCGGAGCTTGAGCCCGAGTTCGATCTGGAAGCGCAGGCCGACGGGGGACCCGGATTGCCGTCGGATCCGGGGACGCTTGTCGAGCAGGCGCAGCGCCACCTGCAGCGCGAGCGCAGCTTCAATCTCGACCAGATGCTCAAGGCCTGGGAACAGGGCTACATCGAGGCGGCGATGAAGCTCACGCGAGGCAACGTCAGTCAGGCGGCCAAAATGCTCGGCATCAACCGCACGACGTTGTACTCCCGCATGGAATCGGCGCAAAAGCAGCAATAGGGCTCGCGGCCCGCTCCGGGACGGGACTCGATGTATCTAGACCATTTCGGGTTGAAAGAGCCGCCCTTTCGCATCACCCCCGACACCGATTTCTTCTTTCGGGGCGCCAACCGCGGCGCGACGCTTGAAGCGCTGCTCTATGCGATTAGCCATGACGAGGGCATCGTCAAGGTCTCCGGCGAAGTCGGCAGCGGCAAGACGATGCTGTGCCGGGTACTGATGGAGCGGCTGCCTGCGGCGGTCGAAACCATCTATCTCGCCAATCCGTCGCTGTCGCGCGACGAAATCCTTTTTGCAATCGGCGACGAATTGAAGCTCGAACTGGAAAAAGGACCGCGCATCCTTCGGGTGCTGCAGGAACATCTCCTCCGGCTCTTCGGCGAGGGCCGGCGGGTGGTGGTGCTGATCGACGAAGCGCACGCGATGCCCGACGAAACGCTCGAGGAGATCCGGCTCTTGTCGAATCTCGAATCGAACCGTCACAAGCTGCTGCAGATCGTGCTGTTCGGGCAGCCGGAACTCGACGAGCACCTCGATACGGCCCACATGCGGCAGCTGAAGGAGCGCATCACTCAGAGCTTTCGACTCGAGCCCCTGGTGCGCAGCGACATCGAGAGTTACATCGACTTTCGCATGCGCGCGGCGGGCTACCGCGGACCCGAGGTGTTCACGCGGGAGGCGATCAAGCTCATTGCGAACGCGTCCCAGGGACTGACGCGCCGGGTCAATATTCTCTCGGACAAGGCCCTGCTCGCGGCCTTCGCGGACGGCACCCACGCGGTCACGGCAGCGGAAGTCAAGAGGGCCGTACGCGACTCCGAGTTCTATCGCGCGCGGTCCGGTGCGCAAAAGATACGGATAGGCGCCGGCGCGCTCGCTGCCGGCCTCGTGCTCGGCTGGGGAACACACCTGCTGCTTCCCGCACACCCCATATCCGGACCGGCGCCATCCGCGACCGGGCCGGCCGTCGGCGTCAACACCGCCCCCGTGGCAACCGCGGCGCTTGCGACGGCCTCGCCCGCTCAGGTCGTGAGCACTGCCGCAGCGGTCAAGCTCGCCCCGCGATTGCCGTCTGCGGATGTTCCCGACGTGCAGCCCGTCGCACCGGCCGTGCCGGACGCCGGCTTGGGGAGACCACCGACTCCGCCTGAGCACGGGGATTTGGTGCAGGAGCGGTTCACGGCGACTCAGGAGTGGCTGCGCAGCGCGCCCGGGGATCACTATGCAATCCAGCTGGCCACCGTCAATTCAAGAGGGCTGGCGCAACTGGAAGAGTTCCTTCGCAGAGCGTCGAAGATGGTGCCGGCCGGCGAGCTGTTCGTCTATAGCGTGAAGATCGACGGCCAGCAGCACTACCGTGCCGCGTACGGCTCTTACGCGAGCCAGGCACAGGCGCTGGCGGCCATCCACGGGCTCCCGCCCCTGTTTTCCGCGTACCATCCGTACTATCGAAGCGTGGAGAGAATGCGCAGCCAGAATCGCCAGTAGCGGCGGGCCCGCGGACTCCTTGCCCGGCGAGCGCGGCGAATCCCGGCCCGAGGCGTTACAGGCCGGATCAGCGCAATGTCGAATCCGTGAAATAAGCGGCATCGGAGTTCTTTTGGTTCGTTAAATCAGCTTGTTAAGTGGTACTGTTATACTGCTCCGGAAAATGTATCGGGTCAGGTTAGAAAGGGAATCGGAGGCCACCTTGCGACGCATTTCGCTGGCGGGTGCTGTATTCGTGCTCGGCGCGTGCGCCCACGCGCCGATTCCGCAATCGGACACGCACCTTCGCGCCGAGGAGCCGGCGCCTTCCGGAACCGTGCCGCCTCCCGTACGAATCTCCACGATCCTGCCCAAGCCTAAACCCACGGCGCGGCCCGAGACCTACAGCGTTGTAGTCAACGGCGTCAAAGTGCAAGAACTGCTGTTCGCTCTCGCCCGCGACGCCAAGCTGAACATAGACGTTCACCCGGGAATCACGGGAACGGTCACGCTCAATGCGATCGAGCAGACTCTGCCGCAGCTTCTGTCGCGTATTTCCAAGCAGGTCGACATGCGCTGGGAATTGGACGGCCCGAATTTGATCGTCATGCCGGATTCCCCGTATCTGCACACCTACCGGATCGATTACGTCAACATGGAGCGCACCTCCACGGGGACCGTCGGCGTTTCCTCGCAAATCGGATCCGGCGGCGGGGCCGCAGGAGGAGGGGGCGGAGCCGCAGGCGGGACGGGCGGGGGCAACAGCTCCAGCACCACGGTCCGCAATACTTCCGACAACAAGTTCTGGGCCACGCTGGAAAAGAACATCAAGGACATCCTGCACGAGACGGACAAGGTCCTGCCCACCGGCTCCCCCCAGCCGGCGGGGGCTCAAGCGCCGGGCGCACCGGGCGGGGCTGCCCCTGCAGCGACTGTCCCCAACGTCAGCTTCCGGGAGGCGGCGGCGGTGATCGTCAATGCCGAGGCGGGCGTCGTCATCGTGCGGGCGACCTCGCGGCAGCATGAAAAGATCCAGGAATTTCTCGATCTGGTGATGGCAAACGTAAAGCGCCAGGTGCTGATCGAGGCGACCATCGCCGAAGTGCAACTGAACAACCAGTATCAACAGGGGATCGATTGGACGGCCCTGCGCACGCGGGGGCTCACAACTTTCTCGGGCAACCAAATTTCCTCGGGGAACGTTCGCCCGTCTTTAACGTCTCGCCTCCAGGCAGCCTTCCGAGCGCCTCCGCGATCCCGAACCTCCTCACGCTCGCCGTTTCGAGAGGAACGAACATCGCCGGCGTCCTCCAGTTGCTCGAGTCCTTCGGCAACGTGCGGGTGCTCTCCAGTCCGAAGCTCTCGGTCCTGAACAACCAGACCGCCTTGCTGCGCGTCGTCGACAACATCGTTTATTTCAACGTTCAGTCGAGCACACAAGTGTTAGGAGGGGTAATCGGAGGAACCTTGAACACAGTCAACACCACTGCGGTCACAGTACCGGTCGGATTCGTGATGAACGTGACCCCGCAGATCAGCGACAACGACACGATTCTGCTCAATGTAAAGCCCTCCACCACGCG
>WNGA01012455.1_pt1 | contig 11688 bp, 10 predicted proteins | sample 5400061 | NCBI WGS metagenome assembly WNGA01 (sample SAMN13153366, study PRJNA577476) | soil metagenome | isolation source: 100 cm soil or saprolite under grassland replicate 2 | place: USA:California | collected 2016-06-15
CGGACGTGAGCGTCGCGCTCACCGTCGCCGACACGCACCGCATCGTCGAGCTCGTCGCCGACCGCGCGCTCGAGCTCGGCGTCGTCGGCTTCGCGCGGCGGCACCGGTCGGTGACGTTCGAGGTCCTCTTCCGGGACGAGGTCGTGCTCGCTTGTCCGCCGGGTCACCCCTTTGCGGGGAAGACGATCGCGCTCGACGATCTCAAGTCCGAGACGCTGATCCTCATGCAGGAGGGCGCAGGCGTGCGTGAGGCGATCGAGGACGAGCTGCGCGCGCACGGCGCGCGCCTGCGCGACTTCGACGTCCGGCTCGAGCTCGGGCTGCAGGAGTCGGTGCGAAGCGCCGTCGAGGCCGGCTTCGGCGTGACGTTCATCTCCCGCTCCGCAATCGAGGCCGCGCTCGCGGCGGGGACGCTGAGCGAGGCGCGCGTCGAGGGACTCGAGCCGACCCGCGAGATCTTCCTCGCGCGCGCGAGCGGGCGCACGCTCACGCGGGCCGCGCAGGCCTTCATCGACCTCGCGCGCGAACGCCTGGCGTGATCGTCCGCTGGGGGCTCGAGCACCTGCCGGAGGTCCTCGGCGGCAGGCGCGCCTTCCTGCTCGCGACGCCGCGGTGGCAGGCGCCCGTCGACGTCGTGGGACGGTGGAGCGAGCTGCCGACCGACGCGGAGATCGATCCCGGCGACGCGGAGGTGCTGCTCGCGCTCGGCGGCGGCTCGACGATCGACACGGCGAAGCGCGTCTCGGCGGAGAGCGGCCGCCCGCTCGTGTGCGTGCCGACGACGTACTCGGGCGCCGAATGGACGCACTTCTTCGGCGTGCGCGACCACGAACGGCGCCTGCGCGGAGGCGGCGGCGGCTCGCACAACGAGGCGATCGTCTACGACGTCGACCTCGTGCTCGACCTGCCGCGCGAGGTCGCGGGAGGAACGGCCCTGAACGCGCTTGCGCACTGCTGCGAGGCGCTCTACGTCCTCGGCCGGGACCCGTCGGCGGATTCGGTCGCGCTCGAGGGCGCGGCGCTGATCGACGCCGCGCTGTCGGACGTCCTCCTCCAACCGGGCGCTGTGGAACCTTGCAACAGACTGTTGCAAGGAGCCGCGAAGGGCGGCGAAGCGCTCGCCCGCTCGGGCCTCGCGCTCGGCCACGCGATGGCGCAGGCGCTCGGCGGCGCGTACGGCCTCCCGCACGGCGCGCTGAACGCGATCTGCCTGCCGCCGGCGCTCCGCTTCAACGCCGAGTTCGTCCCGCCTGCGTTGCTGGAGGGCCGCGCGGCCGAGCGGGCCGAGGAGCTGAAGGAGCTCGCCGGCTTCTCGACGCTGTCGGCGCTCGGCGTGCCCGAGGACGACCTCCCCGCGCTCGCGAGCGCGATCGCGCAGCGCGCCGGCGCGCGGGCGAACCCGCGCGCGGCGAGCGCCGACGACGTCCTCGCGCTGCTGCGTTCCGTCTTCTAGCCTGGGCAGAAGAGCCGCGCGCAGATCGGTAGTTCTCCCCGATGGCTCGAGCACACGGCCGAGCCACACTGGCGACGTGCAACGCCGTGCGAATCTCGCCGGCCGCGCCGGCCGTTGGAGCGCGGCCCACTGGAAGACCGCCGCCTTCGGCTGGCTCGCGCTCGCAGTCTTCGCGATCGTGATCGGCTCGGCCGTCGGAACGCGAAAGCTGACCGACGCGGAGTACGCGTCGGGGCAGGCGTCGCACGCCGAGTCGATCCTCGCCGGCGCGGGCTTCAACGTGCCCGCAACGGAGAGCGTCCTCGTGCAGTCGCGGACGTACACGTATGCGAACCCGTTGTTCAACTCTGTCGTCGCGCAGGTCGTCCACACGCTCTCCGACCAGCCGAACGTCATCAACATCGTCTCGCCCATCGAGCACCCGGCGGCCGGGCAGGTGTCGGCGGACGGGCACTCCGTCCTCGTCCAGTTCGGCGTGAAGGGGAAGGCGGCCCAGGCGAAGGACAAGATCGCGCCGATCCTCGCCGCCGTCGGCGAGGTGCAGGAAGCGAACGCGAACCTCACGGTCGAGGAGTTCGGCCAGGCGAGCGCAAGCTACGCGGGCGAAAAGGCGTTCAAAGATGACATGAAGTCCGCCGAGGTGTTCTCGCTGCCGCTGACGCTCGCGATCCTGCTCGTCGCGTTCGGCGCGCTCGTCGCAGCCGGCATCCCGGTGCTGCTCGCGTTCTCCGCCGTGCTCGCCGCGACCGGCTTCAACGCGCTCGTGAGCCACGTCTTCCACTCGGCGGACGCGGCGACGTCGGTGATCCTGATGATCGGGATGGCGGTCGGCGTCGATTACTCGCTCTTCTACCTGCAGCGCGAGCGTGAGGAGCGCCGCGCGGGGCTCCCGCCGCACGAGGCGCTGTTGCGGACGGCGGCGACGTCGGGACAGGCCGTGCTGATCTCGGGCGCGACGGTCCTGATCGCGATGGCCGGGATGCTGTTCGCCGGGAACAAGCTGTTCACGACGATGGCGATCGGGACGATGATCGTGGTCTGCGCCGCGATGATCGGCTCGCTGACGGTGCTGCCCGCGCTGTTGCACTCACTCGGCGACCGCGTCGACAAGGGCCGCCTCCCGTACCTCGGCCGGCACCGCGGCGAGGACCGCTTCTGGGGCGCCGTCGTGCGCGTCGTCCTCCGCCGGCCGGTCGTATCGGTCGTGGCGTCGGTGGCGCTGCTCGTCGCGGCCGGGCTGCCCGTGCTGTCGCTGCACACGAAGCTGCCCAGCTTGACCGACCTGCCGAAGGGAATTCCGATCGTCCAGACGTTCAAGGACGTGCAGCGCGCGTTCCCGGGCTCGCAGACGCCGGTCGAGCTCGTCGTGCGCGGCGGCGACGTGACGCGGCCGGCGTACGTCCAGGCGTACGGCGCCTTCCGGCGCGATGCGCTCGCGACAGGCGAGTTCTTCGCGCCGTTCCACGTCTTCGTGAACCCGGACAAGACCGTTGCGCGGGTGGAGTTCGCGATCGCGGGCGAGGGCGACGACAAAGTCTCGAACCACGCGCTCGCGACGTTGCGCAACGAGGTCATTCCGCCGATCGCGACGACGATCCCCGACGCGGAGTGGGCCGTCACGGGCGTCACGGCCGGGTCCTACGACTTCAACCAACAGATGAAGGACCGTCTGCCGATCGTGCTCGCGTTCGTCCTCGGGCTGGCGTTCCTTTTGATGCTGCTCACGTTCCGCTCGATCGTGATCCCGCTCGAGACGGTCATCTTGAACTTGCTTTCCGTCGGTGCCGCGTACGGTCTGCTCGTCGTCGTGTTCCAGCACCGGTGGGCAGAGGGCATCCTCGGCTTCACGAGCACCTTCTCGATTGCTTCCTGGCTGCCGCTGTTCCTGTTCGTGATCCTGTTCGGCCTGTCGATGGACTACCACGTGTTCATCCTCAGCCGCGTCAAGGAACGCGTCGACGCGGGTGAGCGGACGGAGGAAGCGGTCGCGCACGCGATCACCCGCACGGCGGGAACGATCACGAGCGCCGCGTTCGTCATGGTCGGCGTCTTCGCGCTCTTCGCCGCGGTGCGCGAGATCCCGGTGAAGCAGATGGGGTTCGGCCTCGCGGTCGCGGTGTTCATCGACGCGACGATCGTGCGCGCCGTGCTCCTGCCTGCCACGATGAAGCTGCTCGGCGAGTGGAACTGGTACCTGCCGCGGTGGCTCGAGTGGCTGCCGTCGTTCTCGCCCGAAGCACAGCCGGAGCCGGTCCCGGCGGCCGCAGTGCCCGCCGGCGCCCGCGCGCTGCCTCAGCCGTAGATCGAGCCGAAGATCGCCTGGTTGTAGTGGTGGTGGATCTGGTCGACGCTGAGCGCGTGGTCGTAGACCGCGACCTCGTCGAGCGAGCCGGCGAACGGGAAGCCGCCGCCACTGAACTGCCCGAGCCGAAGCGCCTGTGAGGAGGAGTCGCCGATCGGCCCGGAAGCGGGCGTCGCGACCTCCTCGACCTTGTCGACGTAGAGCCGAAGCGCCGCGCCGTCGTAGACGCCGACAATGTGGTGCCACTGGTTGTCCCACGTGAACGGGAAGTCGCCGGTGAAGCGGAACGGTCCGCCGATCCAGAAGCGCAACCGTCCCGTGCTGCCTGCATAGATCGAGTAGCCGGTCGTGCCGAAGAAATCGTTCTTGCTCAGAAGCGTCGCGAACGGTCGCTGCGGGCCTGCCTTCGCCCAAAGCTCGACGCTCAACGCCGGCGCGGTGATGTCGAGCGCCGGCGAGTTCGCGACAGACGCGTAGTCGTCGACTCCGTCGAAGTTCGCGGCGGTGTCCGCGTCGCCGACGACGACGCCGGGAAGGCCGAGCGCCACGCCATTCGCATAGGTGCCGTCCTGGTGGCTGGCGGTTTCGTCGAATAGGGTCGACCCGGTCGTCTCGCCGAGGCGCCAGTACGCGACCGGACCGTCGCCGAGCACGACGTCGCGGTAGGTCGCTCGCGCCTCTCCGTACGTCGCGGTGACCGTCAGCGGGCCGGTGACGAGGAGCGGTGACGCCGGGCTCGTCTCCGTCACCTCGAAGCCGTCGACGTTGCCGTAGGCGAACGAGACGGTCGCGCCTTCGTCGAGCCACACCTCCGGCTCCGGTCCCGCGTACGTGACGCCGTCGACGGTGACGCTCCACGGCGTCCCCTCGGGCAGACCGGCAACGGTGAAGCGAACCCGGTACTGGTGCACGTAGCGACACGTCTTCGTCGTCTGCGCGGTCGCGGTGCCCGGGTCGCCTGCGGGAAAGAGCACGAGTCCGCCGCATTCGCTGCTCAGGTCGAACGAGCGCCGCCACCGCTCGTCGGTGGTCACCGCGATCGGCGACTCGAACGAGAAGACCGTCCCCTCGAGGACCGCCTGCGCCGCACCCGCCGGCGTCGTGGTCAGGACGTTGCCCGGCGGCTCGATCGCGACGTCGGCGCTCGGCGGTCCCGGCTGTGCGATTGCGAACGTCGCCTTCACGACGCGGAACGCAGACGCGACGCACGCGTTGCTCTCGTTCGACCAGTACGTGCCGACGAGCATCAGGATCCCGTCCGCGCGGTACGGCATCTGCGTGAACTCGGGAAACGTCTCGCAGATGTCCGCAGCCTCGCCGTACGTCGCGAGCCGGTTGAGCGCGTCGACGATCGAGCGAAGGTCGGTGAGCGGAGGCGCCGTCGACTCGTCGAACCAGTGCGCGAACGGCGACGGGTCCGTCATCACCTCGACGTCCTCGTGCGACAGCAGCGCCATCAGCTCTTTGACCTTCGAGCCTGCGCACTCGAACGGAAGCACGGCGAAGTACAGCGGGCGCGTCCCGAGCAGACCGTAATGCTGATGTGCCGCAGCGAGGAAGTGGTACGCCAGCTCGCCGCCGCAGGTGAGCGTCGACGGAATCCCGGGAACCATCAGCGCGTGGATTCCCGCCGGCAGGACGACGTTGTAGATCGTGGTCGCGGTCGCGTTGCCGTACGGGAACGGACCCGGCGTCGGGAAGCCGCCGCCGTCGAGCACGTCGGGCAGGGCTTCCTCGCAGGCGACGAACGCCATGATCGCGAGCGTCGTCAGGCCGTCGTCGGGTCGCGCGCCGCAACTCGGGTCGGCGACTGCACTCCCCGCCCAGAGAACGCGCGGGACGCCGTACTGACGCGTCGCGGCGAAGTAGGCGGAGTCGATGAGAGCCTTCGACGAGGCGTCGATCTCCTCCCGCGACGACTGCGGCCACTCCGCATCCCAGTAGAGGTTGACGACCGAGAGCGGCTGGCCGTAGAGGAGCGGCACGTGCGACTCCATGTCCAGCGGCACGTCGCCGGAGGCCGCGGCACCGGTCGGCAGCACCACGACCAGGGCCAGCAGCGCGAGCGCTCCGAGGTGCGCGAGTCGCGTGCCCATCGTCCCTCCGCCTGCGATCGTCGCCGATCGTGCGTCCCAGCACAAGGGCCGACGACCGAATAACCGCTCCTAATCTTTGATATAAACACGAGACGTGGCCGGCAGCCTCTCCTTCGACGTGCTCGTGGTCGGCAGCGGCGCCTCGGGCTTGGCCGCCGCCGTCTCCGCCGAGCGCGCCGGCGCCCGGGTGGCGCTCGCGACGAAGGGCGCGCTCCAGTCCTGCAACTCGGCGAAGGCGCAGGGCGGGATCCAGGCGGCATTCGGGGACGACGACTCGCCCGAGCAGCACGCCGAGGACGTCTGGAAGAGCTCGCACGAGACGGCCGACCGCGGGCTCGTCACGGTGCTGACGTCGGAGGCGCCGGGCGCAATCCATTGGCTCGAGGGGTTCGGCGTCGCGTTCACGCGGGAGAACGGTGGCTACCGCCTGGCCCGCTGCGGCGGCGCGTCGCGCAAGCGGCTCCTGCAGGTCGGCGACCGCACCGGCCACGCGATTACGAAGGCTTTGCGCGCGGCGTTCGAGGCGGGCGGCGGCACGGCGTTCCCGAAGTCGCCGCTTCGCGAGCTCGAGCGCAGAGAGAACGGCTGGCGCGCGCGCTGCGGCGAGCACGCGATTGACGCAGGCGCGGTCGTGCTCGCTGCCGGCGGCCGCTGCTTCAAGGTTGCCGAGGAGCGCGGCGAGCTCACGACGAACCATCCCGGCGCGACCGGCGAGGTGACGCAGCTCGCGCTCGCGCTCGGCGCGGAGGCGCGCGACCTCGATGCGCTCCAGTACCACCCCAACGGCGGCGCGTGGCCGGAGAACATGCAGGGCTATTCGATTCCGGAGACGACGCGGGCGTACGGCGCCGTGCTCCTCGACGCAGACGGCGAGGAGTTCACCGACTCGCTTGGCCCGCGCGACGCCGTCTCGCAGGCGATCTTCGACACGGTCGAGCGAGGGAAAGGAGTGCAGGCGCCCGACGGACGGCCGGCGGTCTACCTCGACACGACTCGCATCCCGGTGCGCGACGCCGAGATCTCGCTGCCGTACATGCTGAGGCGCTACCGTGCGGGAGGCATCGACCCGCTGCGGGAACGGATCCTCACGTATCCGGTGCTCCACTACCAGAACGGCGGGCTCGTGATCGACGAGCACGCGGAGACGACAGTGGAGGGTCTCTACGCTTGCGGCGAGATCGCCGGCGGCACGCACGGACGAAATCGCATGATGGGAAACTCACTCCTCGAGTGCTGCGTGTTCGGCCGCAGGGCCGGCGCAGCCGCAGCTGAAAGGGCTACTGCATGAGCACCGTCGACGTTGATTTGGCCGGCGTCGTCGAAGACGCCGCGGCGCACCTCTACGTGTGGGCGCTGAAGGACATCCCGCAGGACCTCCGCGACGCGCTCGCCGCGGCGCGCGACAAGGAGACGTCGGTGCCGGGCAAGCGCGTGCTCGAGACGATCCATCGCAACGTCAACATCGCGGACTCCGAGAACAACCTCGTCTGCCAGGACACCGGCATCGCCGTCTACTCGTGCCGCGTCGGAGAGCTTTTCCCGCTCCATCCCGCGCGCATCTACGAGTCGCTGAAAGCGGGAACGGCGCGCGCGACGCTCGAGCATCCGCTGCGGTCGAACGCCGTGCACACGATCACGCGTGAGAACACCGGCCCCAACATCGGCTACCGCCTGCCGATCGTGCACTGGGAGTTCATCGAGGACTGGGACGGGCTCGATGTCAAATGCGTGCCGAAGGGCTCGGGCTCCGAGAATATGAGCTTCCTCAAGATGTGCGTCCCCGCCGACGGCGTGAAGGGGATCAAGCAGTTCGTGCTCGAGTCGATCGTCGGCGCGGGCGGCAAGCCGTGCCCGCCGGGGATCGTCGGCGTCGGCATCGGCGGCTCCGCGGACTACGCGATGTACCTCGCGAAGGAAGCGATCGCGAGGCCGATCGGCACGCGCAATCCCGATCCGATCGTCGCTCAGCTCGAGGACGAGCTGCTCGAGCTGCTGAACGAGACGGGCATCGGGCCGATGGGCCTCGGCGGCGACGTCACGGTCCTCCAGTGCCACATCGAGCACGCCGACACGCACATGACCCTCAACCCCGTCGCCGTGAACTACCAGTGCTGGGCCGCGCGCCGCGCGAGCGCGCACATCGCCGCCGACGGAACCATCGACTACGACCGGGAGGCGTGACGATGCCTGAGTTTCGACACGAACCCGTCACGCCTCGTCCTTTGGTGTCTGACACCCGGACATGGCCGTATGCCGGCGACAGTTTGCAGCGAAGTTGCATGTCTCGGCACGAAGACGTTGCTGTTCTTGCGTTGGTGTCTGACACCAGGAGGTGTCCGTAATGGCCACGCACGAGGTGACGTTCCCGATCACGGACGAGCAGGAAATCCTGAAGCTGCGCGCCGGCGACGAGGTGGTCGTCCAGGGACACATCATCGGCATCCGCGACCGCACGCAGATCCGGATCTTCGACCAGGGCGTCGAGCCGCCGATGGACCTCCGCGGCGCCTTCCTGCTCCACACCGCGCCCGGCGTGCGCAAGATCGGTGAGGGCCGCTACGAGAAGGTCTGCATCGGCACGACGACGAGCGCGCGCATGGTGCGCTTCACCGAGCCGCTCGGTGCGCAATACGGCGTGCGAGCGATCTGCGGCAAGGGCGGCTTCCCCGACGAGGCGATCGAGCCGATGCGAAAGCACGGCATGGTCTACTTCGCGATCGTCGGCGGCGCGGCGGCGCTCGAGACCACGCAGATCGAGGAGATCGAGGAGGTCGCGTGGGAGGAGCTGATGCCCGAGTGCCTCTGGAAGTTCCGCGTCAAGGACTTCGGCCCACTCACCGTCGGCATCGACGCGCACGGCAACTCGCTCTACCACGACGTGCAGGCGCGCGCGCAGGAGAAGCTGAAGGAGCTGTATGCCCGGCTTTAACGACGGCTTCCTCGACCTCCCCCAGCGTCCCGGCAAGCCGCGCGGCGAAGGGCTGACGCACGTCATCGACAAGGGCCTGAACCTGCGCGAGATCGAGGGGATGTTCGATACCGGCGGCCAGTTCGTCGACATCGTCAAGCTCGGCTGGGGCACGAGCTACGTCACGAACAACCTCGAGAAGAAGATCGCCCTCTACCGCTCGTTCGAGACGCCTGTCGTGTGCGGCGGCACGTTGTTCGAGGTCGTCTTCGCGCGCGAGCGCCTCGACGAGTTCAAGAGCTGGCTCGTCGAGCATCGCTTCTCGCACGTCGAGATCTCCGACGGGACGATCGACATCCCGCGCGACCGCAAGCTCGAGCTGATCGCCGATTTCGCGCGCGACTTCACCGTCCTCTCCGAGGTCGGGTCAAAGGACCCCGACGTCGTCTTCGCGCCGTACCAGTGGGTGCAGTGGATCAAGGAGGAGCTCGACGCGGGCGCGCTCAAGGTGATCACCGAGGCGCGCGAAGGCGGCACCGCCGGCATCTTCCGCACAGACGGTGAAATGCGGACCGGACTAATCGCGGAGATCGCGCACGAGATCGCTGTGCGCGACCTGATCTTCGAGGCGCCGACGAAGGAGTCGCAGGCGTGGTTCGTCAAGCACTTCGGGCCGAACGTGAACCTCGGGAACATCCCACCGGAGGAAGTCATCCCGCTCGAGACGCTGCGGCTCGGGCTGCGCGGCGACACGCTCAAGGAGGTATTGCTTGGCGATCCCGAGCCTGCAGCTTCCTGACGTCGAGTCGATGCAGGCGGAGGATGTGCTCCGCTGGGCGTACGAGGAGTTCGGCGACAAGCTCTGCCTGACGTGCTCGTGGCAGAAGCAGTCGTCGGTGCTCGTGCACATGGTCTCCGAGCTCGGCCTCGACATCCCGGTGATCGAGCTCGACACGCAGCTCTTCTTCAAGGAGACCTACGAGACGCGCGACCGCCTCGTCGAGCGCTACGGGCTCGAGCTGATCCGGCCGCACGTGATCAGCGTCGCCGACCAGCATCGGCTCGAAGGCCCGAACCTCTGGGAGCGCGATCCCGACCGCTGCTGCCACATCCGCAAGGTCGAGCCGCTGCTCGAGACGCTCGCGCCGTACGACAGCTGGATCTCCGGCATCCGGCGCGACCAGTCGCCGTCGCGCGCCGAGACGCCGAAGGTGCAGTGGTCGGAGCGTTACGGCGTCTGGAAGCTGCATCCACTCGCCGACTGGAACGAGAAGCGCGTCTGGGCGTACATCACCGTCAACGAGATTCCGTACAACCCGCTGCACGAGGTGGGCTACCGGTCGATCGGGTGCATCCCCTGCACGCGGCCGACGGCGCCCGACGAGGAGGAGCGCGCAGGCCGCTGGGCCGGCTCCGACAAGCTCGAGTGCGGCATCCATCTGGACACCCCGATCGAGGAGAAGAATGACTGAGCACATCTACGCGCACGAGCATCCCGAGTCGGACCGCGTGCGCGGCGGCGGTTTCACGCTGTGGTTCACCGGTCTGTCCGGCGCCGGCAAGACGACGATCGCGCATCTCGTCGGTCCGGAGCTCGAACGCCGCGGTCACATCGTCGAGTACCTCGACGGCGACACCGTGCGCACGCATCTGTCGAAGGGCCTCGGGTTCTCCAAGGAGGACCGCGACACGAACATCGAGCGCATCGGCTGGGTCGCGTCGCGGCTGACGCGTCACGGTGCGGCCGTGATCGCCGCGGCGATCTCCCCGTACGAGGCGACGCGGCGCAGGGCGCGCGCGCTGGTCGAGGAGTTCGGCCCGTTCGTCGAGGTGCACGTGAAGGCATCGGTCGACGAATGCGCGCGACGCGACGTGAAGGGCCTCTACGCGAAGGCATTCGCGGGCGAGATCACGGGCTTCACCGGCGTCGACGACCCGTACGAGGATCCCTCCGACCCCGAGCTCGTCCTCGACACGGAGGCGAACGAGCCTGAGGAGAGCGCGCGCCTGATCGTCGAGCGGCTCGAGCAGCTCGGCCTCGTCGGCGCGGAGGTGGTCGCATGACGACGGTCGCGACGCGCGACTTGATCGCGCCCCACGGAGGGAGGCTCGTCGACCGGACGGGCGATCGCCCCGACGGCGTCGAGTCGCTCGAGGTCGTGACGCTGGCGTCCCGCGAGGTCTCGGACCTCGACATGATCGCGAGCGGCGCGCTGTCACGCGAGCGTCGTTGACGACATGCATCTGTCGCGCGGTTTTCCGTGGGCGCTGCCGGTCTGCCTCGCGGTCGACTCGGCGCCGCGCGGCGACATCGTCGCGCTTGCCGACGGGAGTGGCCGCGCGCTCGCGACGCTCGAGGTCGAGGAGGTCTTCGACTACGACAGGGAGCGCGAGGCGACGCGCTGCTTCCGCACGACCGACACGGACCATCCGGGCGTCGCGCGGCTCTTCGAGCAGAAGCCGCTCTACCTCGCCGGCCGCGTGACGGTCTTCGAGCGTCCGCAACCCACGTTCCCCGAGCTCGCGCTCGATCCTGCCGAGACGCGGGCCGCGTTCGCCGAGCGCGGCTGGAGGCGCGTCGTCGGGTTCCAGACGCGCAACCCGATCCATCGCGCGCACGAATACCTCACGAAGACGGCGCTCGAGACCGTCGACGGGTTGCTCATCCACCCGCTCGTCGGCGACACGAAGTCGGACGACGTACCGGCCGCGACGCGCGTCGAGTGCTACAAGGTGCTGGTCGACAGCTACTACCCTGTCGATCGGGTTCTGGTTGCGTCATTCCCCGCGGCGATGCGCTACGCGGGACCGCGCGAGGCGGTGTGGCACGCGATCTGCCGCAAGAACTACGGCTGCTCGCACTTCATCGTCGGCCGCGACCACGCAGGCGTCGGCTCGTACTACGGCACGTATGACGCGCAGCTGATCT
>WNGA01011275.1_pt1 | contig 11687 bp, 10 predicted proteins | sample 5400061 | NCBI WGS metagenome assembly WNGA01 (sample SAMN13153366, study PRJNA577476) | soil metagenome | isolation source: 100 cm soil or saprolite under grassland replicate 2 | place: USA:California | collected 2016-06-15
GCCTTCGCGCTCACCGAGGCGAACGTCGGCTCGGATCCGGCGCGCCTCGCGACGACCGCGGAGCCGACGCCCGACGGCAAGCACTACGTCTTGAACGGCTCGAAGCTCTGGTGCACGAACGGCACGATCGCGGAGCTGCTCGTCGTCATGGCGCGGAACCCGAAGACGAACGCGATCAGCGCCTTCGTCGTCGAGACCGCGTGGCCGGGCGTCGAGGTGACCCACCGCTGCCGGTTCATGGGGCTCCGCGCGCTCGCGAACGCCGCGCTGCAGTTCACCGACGTGAAGATCCCGGCGGAGAACCTCATCGGCAAGGAGGGACGCGGGCTCAAGATCGCGCTCACGACCCTCAACACCGGCCGGCTCTCGCTGCCGGCCGCGGTGGTCGGCGGGTCGAAGGTCTTCCTCGAGGTCTGCCGCAAGTGGTCGCAGGCCCGCTCGCAGTGGGGCCAGGAGATCGGCAAGCACGAGGCGATCGCGCACAAGCTCGCCGAGATGGCCTCGACCGTCTACGCGATGGAGGCGGTCTCCGATCTCGCGCAGTCGCTCGCCGACCAGAAGGGCTACGACATCCGGCTCGAGGCCGCGGCGGCGAAGGAGTGGAACACCGTCAAGGCCTGGCGGATCGTCGACGAGACGATGCAGATCCGCGGCGGCCGCGGCTACGAGAAGGAGACCTCGCTCGCCGCGCGCGGCGAGGCGCCGATCGGCGTCGAGCGCGCGATGCGCGACCTGCGCATCAACCTCATCTTCGAGGGCTCCTCGGAGATCATGCACCTCTTCATGGCGCGCGAGATGCTCGACAAGCACCTCGAGGTCTCCGGCGCGCTGATCGATCCCAAGGTTCCGGCGGGGAAGAAGCTCGCGATCTTCCCGAAGGTCGCCTGGTTCTACGCGACCTGGTACCTCGGGCTGTGGGGGCGCGGCCTCGTCGCGCCGCGCCACGCCGAGTTCGGGAGCCTCGCCCGGCACCTGCGCTTCGTCGAGCGCGCGTCGCGCAAGCTCGCGCGGCAGATGTTCCACTTCATGGTCGTGTTCCGCGCGTCCGGCGAGCGCAAGCAGGCGTTCCTGTTCCGGCTCGTGGACATCACGAACGAGCTGTTCGCGATGTCGGCCTCGGTGTCGCGCGCCGAGGCGCTCCGCCGGGCCGGCCGGCCCGAGGCGGCGCGGGCGGCGCGGCTCGCCGACCACTTCTGCCTCGCCAACCGGCGCAAGGTGCGCGCGCTCTTCAAGGCGCTCTGGCGGAACGAGGACGAGGACGCCTACCGCCTCGGGCGCGAGGTGCTCGCCGGCGAGCACGCGTGGCTCGAGAAGGGCGGGATGGAGACCGGCCTCACCGTCGAGGACCTCCGGCCGCGGCTGCCGGACACGCCCGCCCCCGCGCCCCAGCGGCCGGCGGCCGCGATCGGCGTGCACGGCCTGCCGGTGGCGTAGCGCGGGTGCCGGGCCTCCCCCCGCACCCGCGGCGGGAGGCCCTCCGGCGCTCAGTGCCGCGCAGCCCCCTCCTCCTTCATCGCCCCGCGGCTCTGCCGCTCCGAACCGTCCTCCTCCTTGAGCGTACCGCGCATCTGCTCGCGGAACTCCGGCGTGTCGCGGTGCCCGTGTGCGTCGACCGCGTGCATCACCGCGGCGCGCATCACCTCGTCCTCCTCGCCCGCGATCGTCAGCGTGCAGCCCTTCTCGCTCGGCATCTCCCGACAGTCCATCACCTTCCGTGCCATGTGCCGCCTCCTCGCGTCGCTTGCCGTGCGGGCCGAGTCGGCCCGCGCCGTCTTCCATACGGATCCCGGGCACGCTTCGAAAGCGCGCGCACGGGGGCTCGGCGCTCCGGGCGGGCGCCCGGCTGCGGGCGCGGTCACCGCGCCTCCGGCGGAGGGACGATCTCCGGCCCGAGCGCCCGGAGGCCATCCGCGATCGCGCGGCACACGTTCTCCATGAGGTCCTCGCGCGCGTTCACGACGAAGAGATGGGGCCCGAGCGCCCAGGTCTCGCGCACGACGCGCCGCGGCTCGGGCGGGCTCGCGCCGGCGCGGCGCAGCGCCTCCGCGAACATCGGCAGGACCTTGTCCGAGACCCGGAGCGCCGTGTCGACGACGAACAGCGCAAGGTCCGGACGGAGCGCCTCGACCCGCCGGAGGAACGCGCGCACCTCCGCGGCGGCGACGTGCTTGGGCGGCGACGACTTCGCCTCGACGTAGACGAGCTTCCCCTCGCCCGCCGCCACCACGTCGAGGTCCCCTCCGACGCCGCGCGCGCCGGTCCTCACGCCCGTGGCGACCTCGAACCCGAGCCGCTCGCGCAGCTCGCGCCCGAGCCACCACTCGAGCGTGCCGCCGAACGACCGCGCCCGGCGCGCGACGCGGTAGCGCCCCCGAGGGAGCCGCACCGCGAGGTGGAGGACGACCGCGGCCTCGGCGAGCTCGCGCGCCTTCGCCGCGCCGACGTAGCGCGTCGCCTCGCGCGGCAGGAACCCACGCGGCCGCAGGATGGCGCCGCGGAGGAAGAGCCGGAACGCATAATGGCCTAGCCGCTCCGCGATCGCCGCGTGGACCCCGGGCGCCGCCGACGGGTCGAACGGAAGGTCCGGCGCGGACGGGCGCGGGTCGAGCCCGCGGCGGCGCAGCATGGCGAGCGGCTCGGCGTACGGGACGCCCGCGCCGCGGTGGGCGGCGGGGCGGGCCGCGGCGGCGGCCTCGAGCTCGCGGGCGCTTCGGCGCCGGGCCACGGCCCCGATCCTCCCGGGGGGAAGCGGACGCCGCGCGCTCACCCCACCCGATACAGCCGCACGGCGAACCAGGCCCGGTCGTCGGTCCAGGCCGCCTCCGGCACCCAGCCCGCGATCGCGGCGAGCGCGTCGAACGCGCGCGGCTCCCACTTGTAGGCGCTCTCGGTCTGGAGCGCCTCGCCCTCCTCGAACCGGAAGGGCCGCCCCGCGACCGCGACGACCTGCGGCTCGAGGGAGACGAGGTGCATCTCCACGCGCGAGAGGCGCCGGTCCCAGACCGCCCGGTGGCGGAAGCGCGACAGCCGGAACTCCCCGCCGAGCTCGCGGTTCATGCGGGCGAGCAGGTTGAGATCGAACGCCGCGGTGACGCCGGCCGAGTCGTCGTAGGCCGCGACGAGCGCCGCCTCCTCCTTCGGCAGGTCGACCCCGATGACGAGGCGGCCGCCCGGCCCGGAGTCCTGCGCCATGCGGCGGAGGAGCGCCACCGCCTCCGGCGGGTCGAGGTTCCCGATCGTCGAGCCCGGGAAGAACGCCACCCGGCGCGCGCACCGGAAGTCCCCGAGCGGCAGGTCGAAGGGCGAGGTGAAGTCGGCGAGGACCGGTCGGACCGGGAGGCGCGGGAACCGGGCGCCGAGCGCCTCCGTCGCGGCGAGGAGCGGCTCCCGCGAGATATCCACCGGGACGTAGCCGGCGGGGCGCCGGAGCGCGGCGAGGAGGAGCGCGGTCTTCCGGGCGTTCCCGGCGCCGTACTCGAACACGAGCGCGTCGGGCCCGATCGCGTCGGCGATCTCGGCGCCGTGCTCCTCGAGCAGCGCCGTCTCGATCCGGGGCGGGTAGTACTCGTCCTGCTCGCAGATGATCTCGTACAGGGCCGACCCGCGCGCGTCGTAGAGCCACTTCGGCGGGGTCGACTTGCGCGGGCGCGAGAGGCCGCGCCGCACGTCGTCCGCGAACCTCACCGTCTCGACCGCGAGCGCCTCGCGCTCGAGCTCCGCACCCTCGAATCCGATCACGCGTTGTCCCTCGCGAGCCGGAGCCCGGTGAACTGCCACCGCGCCTCCGGCGGGAAGAAGTTCCGGTAGCTCGGCCGCACGTGGCCCCGCGGCGTCGCGCAGGAGCCGCCGCGCAGCACGAGCTGGTTCACCATGAACTTGCCGTTGTACTCACCGAGCGCGCCCGCGAGCGGGCGGAAGCCCGGGTACGGCGCATACGCGCTCTGGGTCCACTCCCAGACGTCGCCGAGGAGCTGCGCGAGCCCGTCGCCCTCCCGCGCCCCCGCGGGGTGGAACCGCCCGTCGTCCACGAAGGTGCCGTCCTCCCGCGCCCCCTCCGCCGCGAGCTCCCACTCCGCCTCGGTCGGGAGCCGCGCCGCGGCGTAGCGAGCGTATGCGTCGGCCTCGTACGCCGACACGTGCGCCACGGGCTCCGCCTCGTCCACGCGCCGCATCCCCCCGAGCGTGAAGTGCCAGAAGCTCCCGCGCTCCTCGGCCCAGTAGAGCGGCGCGCGCCACCCATTCCGCTGCACCGCCGCCCAGCCGTCGGATAGCCACAGCTCCGGCCGCGCATAGCCGCCCGCGTCGATGAAGGCCATCCACTCGCCGCAGGTCACCGGGCGGGACGCGAGCGCATGCGGCTCGACGAGGACGCGGTGGCGCGGCCGCTCGTTGTCGAACGCGAACCCGCGCGCTCCCGCGCCGATCTCGCCGACGCCGCCGTCGCGGGCGAACCACGCGAGCCGGGGCGCCGGCCGGCCGGAGGGCGCGGGCACCGCCGCGTACGCGGGGCGGAGCGGCTGGACCGAGAACCCGTGCTTCACGTCGGTGAGGAGCAGCTCCTGGTGCTGCTGCTCGTGCGCGATCCCGAGCTCCACCACGTCGCGGAGCGCCTCGCCGGCGCCGCCCGAGAGCAGCGCCGCGACGCGGTCGTCCACGAGCGCGCGCCAGCGGAGCACCTCGGCGAGCGGCGGACGGGACAGGAGGCCGCGCTCGGGGCGCGGCTGCCGCGGGCCCGCCGCCTCGTAGTAGGAGTTGAAGAGGTATCCCCACGCCGGCTCGTGCGGGGGGATCGGGGGCGCCGCGCGCGCGAGCACGAAGGTCTCGAAGAACCAGGTCGTGTGCGCGAGGTGCCACTTCGCGGGGCTCGCGTCGGGCATCGACTGGAGGAGCGCGTCCTCGGGCGACAGCGGCTCCGCGAGCGCCACCGTCCGCCGACGGGTCTCCGCGAACTGCTCGAGTAGCGAGGCCCCGAGGCCGCCGGGGCTCCCTGCGATCGCCGCCACGCTCGCTCCACCGCCGGGCGGGGTCGCCGCGGCACCGTCGAAAACGTCGCCACGCGCCGACATGTGGGCAACGCGGTGCGCCGCGCCTGTCCCCGGCGGGGCCGGTCCCGAATGTTTCCGCCCCGCCGCGCGCCCGCGTCGCGTTACGCTCGGGGCGTGCACGATCCCCGCGCCGAGATCACCCGCCGCCTCGCCGCGCGCCGGGACGCCGTCGTCCGGCTCGATGCTCGCGACGGCTGGCTCGCCCGCGGGCGGCTCGCCGCGTTCGCCGCCGCCCTCGCCCTCTCCTGGCTCGCCTTCGGGGCCCACCGGCTCTCGGGCTGGTCGCTCCTCGCCCCCCTCTCCGCCTTTCTCGCGCTCGCCGTGGCGCACGATCGGCTCTTCCAGGCGCGCGATCGGATGCGCCGCGCGATCGCGTTTCACGAGCGCGCGCTCGCGCGGCTCGACGGCCGCTTCGCCGGGACCGGGACGCCGGGCGACGCCTACGCCGATCCCGCCCACCCGTACGCGCTCGACCTCGACGTGTTCGGGAAAGGCTCGCTCTTCGAGCTGCTCTGCGCGGCGCGCACGCGCCCGGGCGAGGAGCGGCTCGCGGGGTGGCTGCTCGCGCCGGCGCCGCCGGAGGAGCTGCGCGAGCGGCAGCGCGCGGTCGCGACGCTCGCGCCGCGCCTCGACCTGCGCGAGGACCTCGCGGTCCTCGGCGACGACGTCCGCGCCGCCGTGGACGCGCGGACGCTCGCGGCGTGGGGCGAGGAGCCGCCGCTCGTCGAGGGCTGGCTGCTGCCGGCCTCGCTCGCGCTCGCGGCCGCGGCGGTCGCCGCGGCGGTCGCGTGGGCGCTCGGGCTCGGGCCGATCCCGCTCGTCGCGATCCTCCTCGGGGAGTGGGGCTTCGTCCGCTCGCTCCGCGCCCCGATCGATCACGTCCTCGCTGGCGTCGAGCGCCCGGCGGCGGAGCTGCGCGTGCTGTCGCTCCTCCTCGCGCGGCTCGAGCGGGAGCTCCTCGACGACGGGCGGCTCCGGGCGTTGCAGGCGGCGCTCCGGGGCCCGGGCGCGCGCGCGTCGAGCCGCATCGCCCGGCTCGAGCGGACCGTCTCGCGGATGGAGTGGGCGAAGAACCAGTTCTTCGCGCCGCTCGCCTTCGCGCTCGCGTGGTTTCCGCTCCACGCGGGGCTCGTCGAGCGCTGGCGCCGCGCGAGCGGCGAGCGGATCCGCGGCTGGCTCGACGCCGCGGCCGAGCTCGAGGCGCTCTCCTCGCTCGCGGGGTACGCGTACGAGCACCCGGAGGACCCGTTTCCCGAGCTCGTCGAGCCGGGCCCCGAGCGGCGGGCGGTCCTCGACGGCGACGCCGTCCGCCACCCGCTCCTCGCAGGCGCCGTGCCGAACGACGTCCGCCTCGGCGACGGCGGGGCGCGCGTGCTGCTCGTCTCGGGCTCGAACATGTCCGGCAAGTCCACCTACCTGCGGACGGTCGGCGTGAACGTGGTGCTCGCGCTCGCCGGTGCGCCCGTGCGCGCCGGGCGCCTGCGGCTGACGCCGCTGCGGACGGGGGGGACGCTGCGCATCCAGGACTCGCTCCAGGCCGGGCGGTCCCGCTTCTACGCGGAGATCACGCGCCTGAAGGCGCTCTCCGACCTCGCGGCGGGCGAGGTGCCGCTCCTGTTCCTCCTCGACGAGATCCTGCACGGCACGAACTCACACGACCGGCGGATCGGCGCCGAGGCGGTGGTGCGCGGGCTCGTCGGCAAGGGCGCGATCGGGCTCGTCACGACCCACGACCTCGCGCTCACCGAGCTCGCAGGCAGAGACCACGCCCTCGAGAACGCGCACTTCGAGGACCAGGTGAAGGACGGCGAGATCGCGTTCGACTACCGCCTGCGGCCGGGCGTCGTCGCGCACTCGAACGCGCTCGCGCTGATGCGCGCGGTCGGCCTGCGGCTCTGAGCCGGGCGCGTGTCCGCCGCTAGAACTCCGCCCCGGCCCTCAGGTAGAGCGCGGGCGGCGGCGGGAGCAGCTCGCGCTCGAGCCGCGCGCCCGCCTCCAGCTCCTCGAGGGGGAGCGCGCGGGCGTCGCGGTTGTACCGGTGGGCGCCCGCGACCGCCCCGAAGATGGCGCCGCCGTACCAGAGCGACTCGATCGCGAGCGCCGCGGCGCCGAGCCCGTACCGGCGATCGCGCAGGGCGTCCACCGTCGCCCAGGCGAACACCGCGTTCACCGCGAGTGCCGTCAGCGCCGTCCCGGGCTCGCCGAGGTACGCGTGACCGAGCCCGGGGACCACCGCGGAGAGGGCGCCGGCGAGCGCGGGGCTCTTGCGCGGGGCCGCCGCGAGCCGGGTGGCCGTCCGCGCGACGTCCCGGGCGAGCGGCGCGAGCGCGGGATCCCGCTCCACCGGCCCGACCTCCCGGGCGGCCTCGCGCTCGCAGCCCGGCTCGCGCAGGAGCGCGACCGCGGCGAGGATCCGGCTCCTGCCCGTCACCGGCGCGGTCGGCTCCGCGCCCGCCACGGAGCGGGCGAGCGCCACCGCGGACACGGCGTCGCCGGCGCGCAGCCGCGCGTACGCAAGCACGAGCGTCGCCTCCCCGCGCACCCCGCGGTCCGTCGCGCCGCGGGCGAGGTCCCGCACCACCTCCGCCGCGCGCTCCCCCTGCTCGCCGAGCGCGTACGCCCGCCCGATGCGGAGCGTCACCTGCTCCTCGGCGCACCGCCCGGAGCCGAGGAACGTCGCGCGCTCGTACTCGCCGATCGCACGGTAGTAGTCCTCGTGCGCCGCGAGCCAGTCGCCGAACCGGACCGCCTCCGCGGCGCCCGCGCACGGCGCGTCGGCGGCAGCGGCCGGCGCGAGGACGACCAGCGCGAGCACCGCGGCGATCACCTGCGCCCCTGACCCAGCCAGAAAGTCGCGTCGTCCAGCCGGTCGATCCACCGGCCGTCGGCGGCGCGCGGCAGCGCCCGGAGGGCCGACGAGCGCGGTCCGCGCAGGAGCCGCTGCGCCGCGACGACGCCGCCCGCGAGCAGCCCGTACCGGTCCACCGCCCTCGCCGCGTACAGCGAGCAGCTCGGGACGTGCGGGCAGCGCGCGCCCTGGAATGCGCCGACGGTGGCGCGGTAGGCGCGCCAGGGCGCGTGGACGGGCGCCGCCACGTCGAGGGGCTCGTCTCGCGCGACGCGCGCCGCGTCCGAGGTGACGGGCGCGCGCGGCGTCGCGAAGGGGCCGAACCCGGCCGCGAGCGCGGACGCGAGCACGATCGTCGCCCAGGCCATCTCCACTGGTTACCACGCCACGGATCCGATCACACCGCGCTCGACACTCGGAGTCCGCCGTGCTCGGATCGGGGTCCTCGGGAGGGCGAGATGGCGAGAACGGGTTCCAGGGTGGTGACGGGCGCGGTCCTGCTCGTGTTCGGGTGCAGCTGCGTCAGCTCCACGCTCATCCGGAGCCAGCCACCGGGCGCAAAGGTCTACCTCGACGGCGCCCTCGTCGGACAGACGCCGTACATGATGTCGGACACGAAGATCGTGGGCTCGACGACGCAGGTTCGGCTGAGGCTCGACGGGTTCGAGGACCTCAACGTGCTCATCGCGAGGAACGAGCAGTTCGAGCCCGGCCCGTGCATCGGCGGGCTGCTGGTCCTGTTCCCGTTCCTCTGGATCCAGGGCTACAGGCCGGAGCGCATGTACGAGCTGACGCCGCTGCGCGCGGGATATCCCGGGTACTACTACCCGAGCCAGCCGTATCCTCCGCCCGGTCCGTACGCGCCTCAGCCGTACCCGCCACAGCCGTATCAGCAGCCCTATCCGCCCCAGCAGCCGTACCCTCCCCCCGGCTACCAGCCGCCCCAGCAGCAGCTACCGCAGCAGGAACCGGCACCGCAGCAGCAGCCGGCACCGCAGCAGCAGCCGGCACCGCAGCAGCAGCCGGCACCGCAGCAGCAGCCGGCACCGCAGCAGCAGCAGGTCCCGCAGCAGCAGCCGGTCCCGTACCAGCAGCCGGTCCCGTACCAGCAGCCGGTCCCGCAACAGCAGCCGGCACCGCAGCAGACGGCTCCGCCCGCGTCCGCGCCCGTGCCGCCGCAGGCGCAGTACGCGTCGCCCGTCCAGCAGTCCCCGCCGCCGTCCCGGTAGGCGCAGCCGAGCGCAGCACGCCGGCATCGCCCGGGGAGGCGGCGCTACTCGACGGTGAGGATCTCGGCGCCGTCCGCCGTCACCACGATCGTGTGCTCGAACTGCGCTGACCGCTTCCCGTCGGCGGTCACGGCGGTCCAGCCGTCGTTCCAGAGGGCGTCCTCCCAGGACCCCTCCGTGATCATCGGCTCGATCGTGAAGGTCATCCCCGGCTCCATGACCCGCTTCACCGAAGGGTCGTGGTGGTGCGGGATCTGGAGCGAGGTGTGGAAGGACTCGCCGATGCCGTGGCCGCAGTACGCGCGGACGACGCCGAAGCCGTGACGGGACGCGTGCGCCTCGATGACCTTGCCGATCTCCGAGATGGGTCGCCCGGGCCGGACCACCCCGATCCCCTTCGCGAGGCACTCGCGCGCGACCTCGACGAGCCGGCGGCCGTCGGGGTCCACCTCGCCGACGAGGAACGTCGCCGAGCAGTCGCCGTGCATCCCGTCGAGGTAGACGGTGACGTCGAGGTTCACGATGTCGCCGTCCTCGAGCGGCCGGTTGTCCGGGATGCCGTGGCAGATCACCTCGTTGACCGAGGTGCAGAGCGACTTCGGGAAGCCGCGGTAGTTGAGCGGGCTCGGGTAGCCGCCGAGCCGGATGGTCTCGGCGTGGGCGATCTCGTCGAGCGCGTCGGTCGTGAGCCCGACGCGGACGGCCTCGCCCGTGACGCGCAGGACCCGCGCCGCCGCGCGGCACGCGCGCCGGAGCCGCTCGAGCTCCTCGGGCGTCTTCACGTCCCTGCCCTGCGCGCGCGGTCGGCCGCTCGCCGCGTACTCCGGGCGCGGGATGCCCGCGGGGACGGCGCGCCGCGGGGTCACCTTGCCCGGCGCGAGCCGGGCGCGCGCGCGACGAGGCGGAGCCCCGGCGGTCTCTCCGCGCGCGTCGGCGTCGAGGTGGCACTTCTTGTACTTCTGCCCGCTGCCGCACCAGCACGGATCGTTCCGCCCGGGGCGGGTGTGCGGGGTGATTCCGACGTCGTTCACGGACCGGTTCTAAGGGAAATGAGGGACACGGGCAACGAACCCGTGACACGTCCCCGTGTCCGCGTCCTGTGTCCCGTTCCCGTCTTGGCCAGTGACCGTGACCGTGCCCGTGACCGTGACCGGTCGTTCGCTCACGGTCCCCGTCGGCCCCGGCCCGCTCACCCGGGGCCGACCCTCAGATCGGCGCCGGATGGTCGGTCTGTCCACGAATGCTCTTCGACGGCTCGCCCTCCGCGATCAGCTCCTCCGCGAGGGTCTCCATCCGATTGCCGAGGTCCTCGAGCTCCTCCTTCGAGCAGGCCTTCCGCACCTTCGGGAAGAGCTCCTTCTCCTCTTCGTCGACGTGGTGCTCCACCTGCTCCTTCAGCACCTCCATGCGGGCCATGAACTGCTCGTCGTCGGTCCCCCCCTCCATGATCTCGGCGAGGAGCCGTTTCATGGCGAGGTGCTCCTCGACCGACTCGCGCAGGATCTCCTCGGTGTCCTCCTGCTTCGACTCCGGGTAAAATAGCTTCTCCTCGATCTCCGCGTGCACGGCCAGTTGATCGGACACGTCGCGGCAGAGCCGCTCCTTCGTCTTGCGAGCGCCGTCGCCGGCGTCCTCGAACTCCTCGAACAACTCCTCCACTTCGCGGTGCTGCTTCTCCAGCAGGTCGATGGCGTTCATGGGCTTCCCTCCGTCCTTCGAGGCTACGCACCTCGGACGAAAACGGCCGGGGCCCGGGAGGCGGACGCCTGCCCGAACCCCGGCCGGCCGGGAGGAGGAACGCTCGGGGAATCCCGGCGCGGGTCCGCTAGGCCGCGCGGCGGAGGGGAGGCGCGGCGCGATCGGCGCGGCGGAGCGCGACGTCGCGGGCGATGGCGCGGACCACGAAGGCGAGCAGCGCGACCGCCCCCGTGTCGAACACGAGGTCCGGCACCACGCGCGCCCAGGTGACGGCGTGGATGAAGGCGCTTCCGGTCACCTCGGGGCTGCGCGCCCACCACAGGCCGCGCTCGACGCCCTGCACGAGCTGATAGATGCCGGCCGGCAGGAGCGACAGAACGATCATCCCCGCGAGCCCGCCGTTCAGCCCCCAGAACGCCACCGCGAGCAGCCGGTCGCTCCACGCCTCGCGCCGCACGATGTTCCGCATCGAGAAGAGCATGAGCGCGATGGCGAGGAACCCGTACACGCCGAAGAGCGCGCCGTGCGAGTGGATGGGCGTCGTGTTGAGCCCTTGCGCGTAGTAGAGGACGATCGGCGGGTTGATGAGGAAGCCGAGCACACCGGCGCCGACCGCGTTCCAGAACGCGACCGCGACGAAGAAGTAGAGCGGCCACTTCCAGGGCGCGACGTTCCCGCCCGAGCGGGCGAGCCGCAGCGTCTCGAACACCTCGAAGCCGAGGAGCGTGAGCGGGACGATCTCGAGCGCCGAGAAGGTCGCGCCGAGCGCCGTGATGAAGAGTGGCGTCCCGGTGAAGTAGAGGTGGTGGAAGGTGCCGATGATGCCGGCGCCGAGGTAGAGCAGGATCGAGAAGTAGGTCGCGCGCT
>WNGA01026832.1_pt1 | contig 11686 bp, 10 predicted proteins | sample 5400061 | NCBI WGS metagenome assembly WNGA01 (sample SAMN13153366, study PRJNA577476) | soil metagenome | isolation source: 100 cm soil or saprolite under grassland replicate 2 | place: USA:California | collected 2016-06-15
GCAGTAACCCTGGGTGCCGCTCATCCCGAATAGTCGCGTGAAATTCGTCTCGTTGTCGCAGAACAGCAGGCGATCCGGCGCTTCGAACTCGATGGCATAGGCGCCGAGCTTGTCGTGCTGCGCCTGCACGAGGCCATCGCCTTGAAGCTTCAATGAGGGTTTTTTGACGCCTGGCGCCCAGCTCCAGATGTTGCGGAACCAGATTTGCGGCAGGATATGGATGGACGCTTGCTCTGCGCCGCGGTTGTGGACCGTCACCCGCATCAGCACGTCGTCGGCGTCCGCTTTGGCATATTCGATCTCGATATCGAAGTATTTGTCGCCGTCGAAAATGCCGGTGTCGATCAGTTCGAATTCCATCGCAGCCATACCGCGCCGGCGGGCATTCTCCTCGAGCAACCACTCGTACGGATAAGCCGCTTGCGGCAGCTTGTAGAGCATACGCGCGTAGGCATAGCTGGGGACTGCGTCGAGGTAGTAGTAAAGCTCCTTCACGTCCTCGCCGTGGTTGCCCTCTTGGTTGGTCAGGCCGAATAGCCGTTCTTTCAGGATCGGATCACGGCCGTTCCACAGCGCGATCGACAGACACAGGAACTGCTGGTCGTCGCAGAAACCGGCGATGCCGTCCTCGCCCCAGCGATAGGCGCGGCTGCGCGACTGGTCATGGGTGAGGTAATCCCAGGCCGTGCCGAACGGACTGTAATCCTCGCGCACCGTGCCCCACTGTCGCTCGCTGACATATGGGCCCCAACGCCGCCAATTCTTTGTGCCGTTGCGGCTCTGCTCGATACGCTGCCGTTCGGCGTCAACAATCTGCGGCATGGGTAATCGACTCCAATGCTTCGTTCATCGGCTCACTCAAGCGCGCACACTCGACCTCGCGCAGCAATCGCCATGCATCGAGCGTGCAGGCGACCGACCATGCCTGCACGGGCGCGCCGCGCGGCTGGTGAGGGGGATCTCCATCGAAAATCTCGCCGATCGTGCCCACCGCCTGGTCCTCGAGCGCATCGCTTATCGCCGCCAGCAGATCCAGAGCAGCCTTGGCGTTGCCGGAGACGCGATAGGTTGCGAGGCAGAACGGTCCCAGCAACCAGGACCAAACCGGCCCTTGGTGGTAGCCGCCGTCACGTTCCAAAACCCCGCCGCCGTAATGCGGGTGGTACGCGGGACTTCCGGGCGCAAGCGAGCGCAGCCCGTAGGCGGTGAGAAGATGGCGCCGGCACGCCCGCACGACACGGTCCTGATCGGCGGCAGCGAGCGGACTATGCGGCAGGCTCACAGCGAATATCTGGTTCGGCCGAATGCTGGCATCGTCGCCATTGGGGCCATCGATCACGTCGTACAAACCCTCACCGTCCGCGCGCACGAAGCGCGCAAAGCTCTGTTTTGCGATCTGCGCCGAGGCACTGAAGGAATCCGGCTCCCCCAAAATTTTCGCGAACATGCTCATGACGCGCAAGGCGTTGTACCACAGCGCATTGATCTCCACCGGTTTGCCGATGCGGGGCGTGACCACCCAGTCGCCAACCTTCGCATCCATCCAGGTCAGTTGCACGCCGGGCACCCCGGCCTTGAGCAGGCCGTCGGCGCGATCGACCGCGATGCCGTAGCGTGTTCCCTTCTGATGCCATTCGATCATGTCGCACAGGACCGGGAACACTTCGCGCAGGGCGGCGACATCTTTGGTCGCCGCAAAATAGGCGCGCCAAGCTTCGAAAAACCACAACGAAGCATCTACGGTGTTGTAGTCGGCGCGCTCCCCGGCCCCGGGGAATACGTTGGGCAGCATGCCCTGGCTGACGAAGCTTGCGAATGTCGCGAGGATGCGGCGGGCGATTTGCGGCCGTCCGGTCGCCAGCGTCAAGCCCGGCAGGCTGATCATGGTGTCGCGACCCCAGTCGCCGAACCACGGGTAGCCGGCGATAACCGACTTGCCGTCGGGCACGCTCGCAAGCGGCCGGGCAAAAATGAAGGCGTCGGCCGCCAACGCAAGCCGCGCGATCCACGGCGGCGCGTCGTGCATCGCGGCGTTGCTGGCGATCGCGGTGGAGACGATGTTGCGGTCATGATCGAGACGGCGGACAAGCGCTGCCTCGACATCGCTCGAGGGCTCTGCGTCGAGGCTCGCGACAATGCCGCGCCATTGTCCCGGCACGAGCGGCAGCGTGACTTCGCCCACGCACAGATGATGATCGGTCGACTCGAGGCCGCGTTGGGCTTCCATCGGAAGATCGAAATCCCGGTACCAATCACGTTTGGGCACGATCGTGCCGCCCGGCGCCCGAATGGTCAGCGAAAACAGTCCCGCGTCGGTAAGCAACAGGCTCTCGTCCTTGACGACGATCTCGGGTGCAAAGGTTCCTACCATGGTCGTGCCATGGTGATCGCGATCATTGGCGAGCAGCGTCACGCGCAATGACAACGCATGCTCCGGCGGCTCCGCCTGCGGCCGCAGCCGCCAGGCGGCATAAGTCGTATGGGCCCCCGGTTCCATCCAGATGCGCGCCTCGATCCGATGCTCGCCGATCTCGTAGATCCAAACCGGAACCGAGTAGTCGAGGTGAAAGCTGCCGATGCGGATGTAGCCCGCGGGCGAGATCGCGCCGCTCTTCCATCGGTTGGTGAATAGCGGCCAGGAGCGGCCGCCTTCGATCACGGTCGCATCGGCCTTGGCGAGGATCAGCCGCCGTCCGAGCGGTGATGCAATCGGCGCGATCAGCAGTCCGTGATAGCGCCTGGTCAAGCTGCCGGCGATCGTGCCGCCCGCGTAGCCGCCGAGCCCATTGGCGATCCACCATTCGCGCCGCTCGGCTTGGACGAGATCCCCGCAGATGGCGCGCGTGAACCGGATCGGACATGGCGCCGCTAGAGAACGGGCGCGCGACGTCGAGCGAGCCTGATGCTGCGGCAATGACTGCAACGGCTCGCCCCGCTCCGTTTCCGGCTCCTTCATCGCCCGCGTCTCCTATCGCGCCTACCGCGGCTTCAAGGAGAAGGCGGTGCGCAGCGACCTCACCCGCGCATCGGCAGCGATGTAGAGAAAGCCGCCGGCCCGGCAGCGATGTAGAGAAAGCCGCCGGCCAGCCCGAAATTCTTCAGGAACGGCCAGAAGTTCTGATTCCATTGATCGCCGTTGAAGGGAAAGCTCCAGAAGTTGTGGAACAGGACGGCGGTGGCGATCACATAGAACACGAACAAGAGCGCCGCCTGCCGGCGATAAAAATCGAAGAGAATGCAAACCGACCCGAGGATCTCGAGCATGCCGCCGAGTACCAGCAACAGCGCGGCCATCGGCTCCGGCAGCGCGATCAATCCATGCCCCGCCTGCGCCATCGCCGATTGGTGATTGAAAATCTTGTCGAGCGTGCTGAATGGAAAAATCAGCACCAGACAAAGCCTAGCGATGAAGTCGAGGATTCGATTCTCAGTCATGAGTCGCTCCCGGAAACTGTCAGGGACAACTTATTCGCCGGCTATTCCTCGACCAGGCGCAGCGCGTGACCGTTGGGGTCGCGGATCATCACTGCTTTTTTGAACCCGAGCCTGGCCTGCGCCTCCGGCGGGATGGTCACCACGCTCGAGCTGATGAACGGCGCACCGGCCTGGCGCAATCGGCCGGCGAGCGCCTGGATATTCCGGCTCACCAGCGTCGGCTGCCAATGCCAGAGATCGTTGGACTTGGTCTCGGCGGGCATCACCCGCCCGCCGGGCGGCGACTTGTACTCGAGGAACTCGACGTGCGGCGGCGCCGAGGGCGGCATCATCGCCGTCACGAGGCACGTGTCGTTGAGCAGGCCGTCCAGCACGTCCTGTGTCGGTCCGCTGTTCAAGGTGGTGACGCCCACGCTGAAGCCGAGCAGATCCCGGTAGAACGTCACGCCCTTGTCGGTGCTGGGCACGGTCATTGCGGTGTGGTCGACGCCGCGAAAGAGCTTGCCGGGATTCTGCCACGACGGGTTGCCCTTGCCCGCCGGGAAATAGATCAACTCGAGCGGATGACGCTCCGGGTCATGAAACTTGATCGCCTTGATGCCGGCCGCGCCGGCATTGGACGGCGGGATGGTGATGGGATGCGAGGAGATCTGCCGCACATTGTTGTCTTGCAGGATTTTGTAGGCAGCATCCATGTCGCCGACGACGATGGCCATATGCTGGAACCAGGCGTCGTTGCTGTTGGACCACACCGGGATGAACCGGCCGGTGGGGGGTGAGACATACTGGGTGAGCTCGATGACCTGCTCGCCGAGCCTCATCTGCACGATTCGCATATTGGCGTTAAACACGCCGACCAGGGCATCATACTCGCTGCCGACGACGCGGAAATCGGCGACCTTCTCGAACTGCAGCACGTTGGCGAAGAAATTCGCCGCACGCTCGACATCCCCGACGGTGAAGCCGATCGTCTTGATTCGCTCCACCCCTCCCGAGCGGTCCTGCGCGTAGGCGAGGCTCGACCATGCGATCAAAAGCACGATGGCGCCCGCCGCCAGCAAGGCCGATAGCCTCACGATTCGCGGAGGCGCTGGTTTGCGCATGTGATGGGCAACGTTCATTCTGCTGCCTTTCCAAGCGAGACGTTTCCGGAACGCTGCTCGCAGGGCTTCTCCGCGCGTTCGAGATTGTGCGCCGTATTGACGAGGGCGATGTGGGAGAAGGCCTGCGGAAAATTCCCCAACAGACGCTTCGCGGCGGGATCATACTCTTCCGAGAGCAGCCCCAGATCATTGCGTAACGAAAGAAGCCGCTCGAACAGTCTGCGGGCGTCTTCGTCCCGGCCGAGCAGGACGTAAGCGTCGGCCAGCCAGAAGCTGCAGGCCAGGAAAGCGCCCTCTCCCGGCGGAAGACCATCTTCGGTCACGGCCGTGTCGTAGCGGAGCACGAAGCCGTTCCTCACGAGCCTGCGCTCGATCGCCTCCACCGTGCATCGCACCCGCGCGTCCTCCGGCGGCAAGAAGCCGACCACCGGGATCAGCAGCGCGCTTGCATCCAAGTGCTCTGATCCGTAGGCCTGGACGAAGGCGCCCACGCGGGGATTGAACGCCTTTTCGCAAACCTCGGCGTGGATGTCGGCGCGAAGCTTGCGCCAACGATCAATCGGCGCTTCGAGGCCGAAGGCCTCCGCATCCTTGATCGCGCGGTCAAATGCGACCCATGCCATCACCTTCGAATAGGTAAAGTGCTGACGTCCTCCGCGGACCTCCCAGATACCCTCGTCCGGCGACGACCATGTCTTTTCGAGATGGGCCAGAACCGCGCGCTGAAAGTCCCATCCTTCTGCAAGAAGTTGAAGGCCGCCGAGGCGCGCTTGGTGAAAGGCGTCCATGACCTCGCCAAAGACGTCGATCTGTAATTGACCCGAGGCGGCGTTACCGATGCGCACCGGCTTTGCCCCCTCGTAGCCGGAAAGCCAGGGGATTTCCCACTCCGCGAGCCGCTTCTCACCCGCAAGTCCGTACATGATCTGAAGCTGCGACGGGCTTCCGGCAGCGGCGCGCAACAGCCAATCACGCCAACGGCGCGCCTCGTCGTAATATCCCGCATTCATGAACGCGAGCAGCGTAAGCGTTGCGTCGCGCAGCCAGCAGAAGCGGTAATCCCAGTTGCGGGGGCCGCCAATCTGCTCCGGCAGCGAGGTGGTCGGTGCCGCCGCGATCCCGCCGGTGGGCTCGTAGGTGAGAGCCTTGAGCGTGATGAGCGAACGGCGCACGGCGTCCGCGTACGCGCCCGTGCTTTGGTGGATGCTCGCCCAGTCCTCCCAGAACGATTGCGTCTGTCGCAGAGCATCTTGCGCATCGATCGGCTCAGGGACCGGCAGGTGTGACGACGCGTATGTGAGAACAAACGTAATGGTCTGCCCCGCAGCGACGGTGAAGTCTCCGACGGTCGTCAACCCCTCCCCGCGAAGCTCAACCGGGGTTCGCAGGACAAGCATGTCAGGACCGGAAATCGCCAGGACATCTCCCGCTTCGGTCCGCTTCACCCACGGGACCGAGGCCCCGTAATCGAAGCGGATGATCAGCTCCGTCGTCATCGAGACGGTGCCGCGTTTGCCGACAACCAACCGCACTAAGTGCGAGGCGCGCTCGCGCAAGGGCATGAAGTCGATCAAGATAGCCTCGCCGTCCGCCGTGACGAAACTCGTCTCCAGGATCAGCGTGTCGGGCCTGTACCGACGCGTCGTGCGCGGATTGCCTTGCGCCGGCGCGATCAGCCAGCGTCCGTTGTTGGTATCGCCGAGAAGCGCGGCAAAGCACGCACCGGAGTCGAAACGCGGCCAGCATAGCCAATCGATCGAACCGGTCTTGCACACCAGTGCGGCCGTCTCGAAATCGCCGATCAGCCCGTAATCCTCGATCAGACTTGCACTCATGAGCGCGACCTAAAGAATGCCCTACGGAACGACATGTCGCGACGAAATATGCGAGCGTGACCGCGCCTGGCTCTCAATTCGAGGCCCGTTGGCGCGCTCGCATCAATCCAGCTTCACGTTGGCTGCCTTGATGACCTTGGCCCAGCGCTCGATCTCCTCGCGCATATAGGCCGCGGTCGCCTGTGGCGTTCCGCCGATGGGCTCGGCCGAAAGCTGGGCGAGGCGCTCGCGGATATCGCGCTCGCGCAGCGCCGCGTTCACGTCCGCATTGATCTTGTCGACGATCGCCGCTGGCGTCTTCGGCGGCGCCACGATGGCGAACCAGGCCGCGGATTCGAAGCCGGGAAGCGTCTCGGCGATCGTCGGCACGTCCGACAAAGCGGCCATGCGATTGGGAGTGGCCGCGCCCAAGAGCTTGAGCTGGCCGCCTCGCACGAGCGCTAGCGAGACGCCGAGATTGTCGAACATGAGATCGACGTTGCCCGCCGCGAGATCGGTCAGCGCGGGCGCCGAGCCGCGATACGGGACCTGCTGGAACTTGACCTCCGCCATCAGCTGGAACAGCTCGGAGGTCAGATGCGAGGTGGTCCCGTTGCCTTGCGTGGCGCAGGTGAGCTTGCCGGGATTGGCCTTGGCGTAGGCGATGACATCGGCGACGCTCGCGAGGGGCAGCTTGGCGTTGACCACGAGCGCGTTCGGCACTCGGCCCATGATGACGATGGGTATGAACTCGGTCGGGTCGTAGCCGAGCCGGGGATAGAGGTTTTGGTTGATCACGAGCGGCGGCGGCGGCGCGGCGAGCAGCGTATAGCCGTCGGGGTCGGCCTTGGCGACCGCTTCGGCGCCGATGTTGCCGGCGGCGCCGGTGCGATTCTCGATCACCACCGGCTGCCCCCACTTCTTCGCCAGCCACTCGGTGAAGATGCGCGGCATCACGTCGGCGGTGCCGCCGGCGGGGAACGGCACGATGATCTTGACGGCACGCGAGGGATAGTCCTGCGCCTGCGCCGCGGGCCATGCCGCCAACATCGCGGCGAGCCCGAGCGCGGTGGCGATCCCGCGCCGCCATAGATGCCAGCGCCAAGCTTTAAGGCAGGGATACATCATCGCGGACCTCCTGATTATTCCAAGCACTCTGGTTATTCCTGCGCACGCGGGATCCAGTCGATGACTCTGAACTGTGTCACCCGCGGGCTTGACCCGCGGGTCCATCTTCTTCGCAAAAAACTTCTTTCGAAACGATGGATTGCCGGGTCATAAGCGCGTTCACGCGCGTCTTCCGACGCGCTATGCCCGGCAATGACGAACTCCCGTTTTTCGCTCGATGTGTTCCAAATCATTCGACGACGATCTTGGCGGCCTCGATCACCGGCCCCCAAGTTTCGAGACTTTGACCGATCAGCTCGCGCATCTGGTCCGGCGCGCTGGCGAGCGGATCGGCTTCGAGCGCGAGGATGCGCGCGCGCAATTCGGGGTCTCGGAATCCCTGCGCGATCGCCTGGTATATTTTCCCGATGATCTCCTTCGGCGTGCCGGGCGGCGCCGCCACCGCCATCCAGGTATCGGCATAGACGCCGGGCAATGTCTCCGCAATGGTCGCGACGCGCGGGTAATCCTTGAGCCGCTCGCGGCTGCCGGTGGCGAGCAATTTGAGCTTGCCCGCGTCGATGTTCGACTTGTTGGCGAGGAGATAATCGGGCACCAGATCGATGTTTCCGGCGAGCAGGTCGTTGATGGCGGGGGCGCTGCCGCGATAGGGAATTTCCGTCATGCGGAAGTGGCCCTTGAGCATCAACAGCTCGCCGAGCAGGTGCCCCGTCTGGCCCTTGCCCTGGTGTCCGTAATTGATTTTGCCGGGATTGGCGCGCGCGTAGGCGATGAGGTCGGGCAAGTTGTCGAAGGGCAGGCCGGCCGCGATCAGAATGAGCGGATAGGTCGCGAGCACGCTGATCGGCTCGAGGCCGCGGGTGTCGAACGATGCCTTCGAAAAGAGCAGGTGTGTGACGCTGAAGGTGAGTTGTGCCGCGCATAGCAGCGTGTAGCCGTCGGGCGGCGCGCGCAACACCGCCTCGGTGCCGACGCGGCCGCCGGCGCCGCCGGGGCGGTTTTCGACGACGACCTGCTGACCGAGATTGCCGCCCGCCTTGTCAGCGGCGAAGCGGCACAGCAGATCGGCCGTGCCGCCGGCCGGATAAGGAACGACGAGCGTCACGACGCGGTTTGGATAGCCGCTTTGCGCATGCGCGGCGGAGATCGCGGATGCGATGAGGAGCGCGCCGCAGACGCGGCCAACGCGGGACAACATGTTCATTCGTAGAACTCGGGCGACATCTTCTGGCCGTCGCGCTGGGCTTTGTCGTGATTGATCCAGAGCTGCGCCTTTTCTTTGGCCATGACGTCGGCCATGCGCTGCATCGAGGTTGCGGTCTTGTCCTTGTTGTCGTTGTTCTCCGGCACGCGCCGGTTCTCCCAATTGTCCTTGAAATGCACGGCATCGCCCGAAAGCAGCACGGTGCCGGTCTTCGGGAGTTTGACCAATAGGCTCTGATGGCCGGGCGTATGTCCGGGCGTTGCGATGATAACGACGCTGCCGTCGCCGAAAACATCGTGATCGCCCTCGAGCTTGGTCACGGGATGCTCCGGTCTAAAGCGCGGACCGACGGGCGAGGGCCACTCGTACTCGGCTTTCTGCACCAGCAGCATGCTCTGCGGGAACATCGTCACGTTGCCGATGTGATCGGGATGGGTGTGCGAGATGGCGACGTATTTGATGTCGGCGGGTTTCAGGCCGAGCTGATCGAGCTGCGCGGCCAGCGTTTTCGGCCGCCGCCAGTGGGTCATGCGCGGATCAGCGGGCCGCTGGCCCTCGGGCATGGCGGCAATGGCATCGGCCACGCCGGTGTCCCAGAGAAGCCAGCCTTGGGCGTGCTTGATCAGATAGCAGCTATCGACGAAGTCCATCGACTTGCCCACGTTCACGCCCGGCGACCAGCGCGAAATGTCGCCGGCGACTCCCTCGCCGCAATTGAGGATGTAGAGACGCTCGACCGATTTACAATAATAACACGATCGTGAGGCGGATGGCGTACCGCCCATTTCAACAGCGCGAAGCCCCTTCTTTCGCCGCGCCCCTTCTGGTAACCATGCCGCACCGAGTTGTGAGCAAGACCCCCGATCGCTCTATTCCATACGAATAGAAGCTAGAACGACCACAACCAGGCGCCCTCCGATGGCGCCGCAAGACGAGGGTTCCAATGATCAGCCATTCCATCCGCGCCGCCATGCTGGCCACGGGCTTTGCCGTTGCAATGTCTTGCACCGGCCCGTCCGCGTATGCAGCCTCGTTTGACGGCTCATGGAGCGTGCTTGTGGTCACCAGGAGCGGTGCTTGCGACCAAGCCTACCGGTACGGCGTCACGATCGTCGGCGGAGTGGTCTATTACGCAGGTGGCGGACCGGTCAGCCTGACGGGGCGCGTATCACCCTCCGGCAACGTTACCGTGCGCGTGGCCAGCGGGCCGCAATACGCCCTCGGCTCGGGCCGACTCTCCCGCAGTACTGGCAGCGGAAGCTGGCGCGGCCAAGGCCCCAACGGAAGCTGTGCCGGTGTGTGGAGCGCGACGCGGGGTTGAGCACGCACGTCGGACGCTGCATCAAAGCTCCGCTCATTCCCGCAAGAGCAACATCGCGAATGCTAAAACCGTAACGCCACAACGCGTCGGAGCGACCGGAGAAGACCTTTGCACACGCTGCGCATGTGTTCCGGCCTAGCTGCCGGGCTGATTTGCATGCTGCTCCTGGCCTGCCCGCCGCTTCAGTGGACCTCGGCGCAGGCGCAGACCCACGCCGCCACCAAGAAGAAGGTCGAGAGAAAAGCTGCCGCGCCCAAAGGTGGCGCGCAGCGGCAGGAAGAGCGCGCGACATTCACGGCTCAAGACGAGGATGCCGCGGTTATTCCCGGCATTGCGGACGCGCGCGTCTGGGGGGATTCGGAGAGCGAGTTTGCGCGGGTATTGCCGCAAGCAAGCGGGCCATGGCTGGCGATCTCGGGGGGCGGCTCGGACGGCGCCTACGGCGCGGGCGTCCTCACCGGCTGGAGCGAAGCGGGCACGCGGCCCGAATTCGCGGTCGTGACCGGCGTCAGCATCGGCGCGCTGATCGCTCCTTTTGCCTTTCTGGGGCCCCGATACGACGAAGACTTGCGCAAGAATTTCACCGCCATCGGCGCCGCCGATATTTTCGAAGATCGCACGACGCGCGACAGTCTGTTCGATTATTGGCCGCTCAAGCGCTTGATCGAGCAGCGCGTGACGGCGGCCATGCTTTCCGAAATCGCCGCCGAGCACGCGCGCGGGCGGCGCCTCTTGGTTGCCACCACCAATCTCGATGCCGGGCGCCGCGTGGTGTGGAACATGGGCGCAATCGCCGCGCGCGGCGAGCAGGGTCTTAAGCTGTTTCGCGATGTCCTGCTTGCGTCCTCGAGCATTCCCGGATTTTTCTCGCCTGTCGCTATCGAGGTCGAGGCAAACGGCAAAAAATTCCAGGAGCTGCACGGCGACGGCACGCTCACCGCGCCATTCTTCGTGGTCCCGGAAACGATGCTTTCGGCGCACAGCACTTCCCGTGCGCCGTTCGGACAGCTTTACCTGCTCGTCAACTCGAAGCTCGGGCCCGAGTTCAAGATGCCGGACCGCAACATTCCCGGCGTGCTCGGCCGTTCGATCGGCGTGGCGCTGACAGCGGCGCTCCGCGTCGAGGTGATGCTGGTTCATGCCGGGGCGCAGCGACAGGGGATCGCGCTGCGTATCGCCTATGTCGACCCGGCCTTCGACCACCCGAGCCGCGGCCCCTTCGACGGAAAATACATGCAGGCGCTCTATGAAGTAGGCGTCGCGGCGGGCAAGAAGGCCACCGCCTTCGGAGACGCCCTGCCGGAGCTCTCGATGCGCGGATCCAGCAGCCAGCAGTAACCGTGCCCGCGGCTCATCTCGGCCGGTCAGTGTCTCGCGCTCATTCCGCCGCCAGGCGCGACCGCGGTTCGGTGATACGCACCGCAAGGCGCCAACCCAACCAAAACATCGCGAAATAACACACGATGAAGGTCACGAGACCGGTATAGGGCGTCGAGTAGCGCTCGACCAGCAGGCCAACTCCGATCGAGAGCGACTGGCCGACCAGCAGGCAAACGATGAACGTCAACAGCAGGGTCATGGCTCACCCCCTGTGCCTTGGCTGCGCGGCTACAAGATTGGGCGAGGCCCTGGAGAAGGATCAATCGCTGCGAGACGATCGGTCGCGCTTTGCGCTGTGGAC
>WNGA01038170.1_pt1 | contig 11686 bp, 9 predicted proteins | sample 5400061 | NCBI WGS metagenome assembly WNGA01 (sample SAMN13153366, study PRJNA577476) | soil metagenome | isolation source: 100 cm soil or saprolite under grassland replicate 2 | place: USA:California | collected 2016-06-15
TGCTATTCTTCGCTCATGCAAAAGAACCGACTGGAAGCATTCAGTGACGGCGTGCTCGCCATCATCATCACAATCATGAGCGGACGCAAAAGATTGATGGTTGAGAGTCAAGGTCTTCCTGCCGGCGGACGATTCCAGGATCAAAGACCCGGGCATCGTTCGACAGATCAAGCCCGGATCAGAACAATGTTGACATATAAACAATCTGACCCTAAACATTCCGGCATGAAGGCGAGCGGGTCATCGCCGGGGCCGCGGTATCAGGCCCTGTTGCAGCTCTTGCGCACGGCGGAGGCGCTCTGGAACGCCAGCCGCCTCTTCTTCGCCCGGTGGGACCTCAGCCCCAGCCAGTTCAACCTGCTCCACCTGCTTTACGACCGGCCCGCCGGCAGCACGCAAATCGAATTAAGCCGCTCGCTTATCATGCACCGATCGAATGTGACGGGCCTGGTGGACCGCCTTGAAGGCCGCGATCTGGTGCGGCGCTGCGACCAGGCCAATGATCGCCGGGCCTATCGCGTGGTCCTGACCGCCGCGGGCAGGAAACTCGTTCAGCAGATTCTGCCCCGTTATTACCAGGCGGCGGAGAATGTCTGGGGCGAATTCTCCGTCAGCCGGACAAATCAACTGGTCCACGAATTGACGCGCGTTTGCGCCAACGCCGAGGAGGTCGTGGGTGATGGGAGACGAACAGCCCCATGACGGCCCGCGTCCAGCCAACGCCCGCGGCGGCGAAGCCGCACGAGCGCGGGTCTGTCATTCCGCTCCGGACGCTGTCGTGGAAACAGGCGCTGCTTCTCGCCGGCGGCGCAACAGCCGCATTTCATCTCGCCTACGCCTTCCCGCCGCTCAGTTTCCTCATCGCGATTTATCTCCTCTGCCTGTTTCAACTCTCCGCCCTGCCCTCGCCGCGCAAAGCCTTTTATTTCGGCGTCAGCGTCGGCTACGCGGTTTACGCGCCGCACCTGGCTTTCTTCTGGACCATTTTCGGCTGGCCGGCGGCGGCGCTCTGGGCGGTGCTGGCGTTCTGGCTCGGTCTTTTCGTGGCGCTGGCGCGGTTGTGCCGGAGAAAATTCGGGCGGCTGGCCGTGGCGCTGGTTCCGTTCGTCTGGACCGGCCTCGAGTATTTTCGCAGCGAAATCTATTACCTCCGGTTCTCCTGGCTCAACGTCGGCTACGCGTTTTCCCACTCGCCGCAGCTTTTCAGCGCGACGCGCCTCGGCATGTATGGAATCGCGCTGGCGCTGATGGCCCTGGCCGCTTCCCTTTCGCTGCTGTCCAAACCGAGGGCGGCCATTCTGCTGGGCGCTTATCTGGCCGCGCTGGGCTGCTTCGTCAATCTTCCCGCCAAACCCAACGCGTCGCCGGAGTCCGGCCGGGTCCTCCAGGTCGCCGGCGTTCAAATGGAGTTTCCCATTCCCCTCGAAGTGCCGGCGGCTTTGGACCGGCTGCTTTCCCGACACCCCGAAGCCGAGCTGCTGGTCTTGAGCGAATACACTTTTGACGGGCCGATTCCGGAGCGCGTCAAAACCTGGTGCCGGCAGCACAATAAATATCTCGTCGCCGGCGGGAAGGATTTCATTTCCAGCGCGGAATTTTACAACACCGCCTTCGTGGTCGGGCCGGACGGCGACATCGTTTTTCGCCAGGTCAAGAGTGTTCCCATCCAGTTCTTTAAAGACGGCCGGCCGGCCAGGGAACAGAAGTTGTGGAACTCGCCGTGGGGCAAAATCGGTTTGTGCGTCTGCTACGACCTGAGCTACCGGCGCGTCACGGACGAGTTGATTCGCCAAGGCGCACAGGCCATCATCGCGCCCACGATGGACGTGGCCAACTGGGGCGAGTACCAGCACCGGCTCCACGCGCGCGTCGGCCCGGTGCGCGCCGCCGAGTACCAGGTGCCGGTGTTCCGCGTGTGCAGCTCGGGGATTTCACAACTCATCGCCCGCTCCGGCCGTATTCTGGCCTCAAGGCCCTTTCCCGGCGAGCAAGCGATGATTGCCGGCTCACTCGAACTGGCCGGGGAAGGCCGTTTGCCTCTGGACCGCTGGCTGGCGCCGGTGTCGGCCCTGGTTACCGCCGCCCTCATCCTTTGGCTCGCCGGCAAGGCGGTCCTCGGCAAATTTTCCAAGCTATGAAAACCCTCCTCCGTTTTCTGTTCCGATTGCTCTTTCGGTTTCGGGCCTGTCACGAAGCCGCGCTCGACACCCCGGGGCCGGTGCTGCTCATTCCCAATCATACCGCGTTGCTCGACTGGTTGTTCCTCGGCCTTTGCCTGGACGACGACTGGAAGTTCGTCGTCTCCAGTGTGACGGCCCGGACCAGTTGGGTTCACCGGATCATCATGCTGAACTCGCGCACGTTCCCGATTGACACCGCCTCGCCTTATTCGCTGAAGCGGATGGCGGAATATTTGCAGGCCGGCGGGCGCCTGGTGCTCTTCGCCGAGGGACGCCTCACCCGCACCGGTTCCCTGATGAAGCTTTTTGACGGGACCGGCTTCCTGCTGCACAAGACCGGCGCCAAAGTCATCACCTGCCATGTTCAGGGACTCGAGCGGTTGCCGCGCGGGGTGACCATGCACCGGAATCTCAGGCAATGGTTTCCGCGGGTCACGATCCATTTTGGCGACGCACTCACGCCACCCAAACTGGAACAGGTCACCACCGCAAAGGCGCGCGCCGCCTTGACCAACTGGCTCAGGGACCAGATGGTGGCCCAACAGTTCGCCATCGAAATGGAACACGGTCCGGCCACCGTTCTCGGCGCCATCGCCGAACAAGCGCGGCTTCGTCCGAAGTCCATCGCGATGGAGGACGCGACCCGGGCGGCACTGACTTACCGGAGGCTCATGGTCGGCGCCGATCTGATGGCCGGACAATGGCGGCGCCTGTTCAACCCGACCGCCGGCGAACGCATCGGCGTCCTGCTCCCCAATTTCAATGCCATGCCGGTCGTGTTGCTCAGCCTCTGGGCGGCCGGCAAAGTGCCTGCCGTTCTGAACTATTCCACCGGCGCCGCCACCATGCTCGCCTGCGCGCAACTGGCGGGTTTGCAACGGATCGTCACCTCGCGGGTCTTCCTCGAGCGCGCCAAACTCAACATCGACCCCTTCGTCAAGGCGGGCATCGAGTTCACTTGCCTCGAGGACGTGCGACAAAACATCTCAGGCGGGCAAAAATTTTTCGCGCTGCTCGGCCACAAGATGCGCCTCCGGCATTTCGCGGACTGCGCTCGTGCGGACGATCCGGCGGTTATTTTGTTTACCAGCGGCTCGGAAGGGGTGCCCAAGGGCGTCGAACTCACGCAGCGCAACCTTCTGGCGAACATCCGCCAAATGCTGGCCATCACCGATATCGAGGACAACGACCGCGTTTTCAACGCGCTGCCGCTGTTCCACAGTTTCGGCCTGAGTGTGGGCACGCTGCTGCCGCTGGTGCGCGGCATTTTTGTGTTCATTTACCCTTCGCCGCTCCACTACCGCGTTGTGCCGACGATTTTTTACGACCGTGACTGCACCATCATGATTGGCACGAACACCTTTCTCAACGGCTACGCGCGCAAGGCGCATCCGTATGATTTCCGCAGTTTGCGCTACATGTTCGCCGGCGCGGAAAAGGTGCAGGACGCGACCGCCAGCGTCTGGTCGCGACGATTTGGTGTGCGGGTCCTGGAAGGCTACGGCGCGACCGAGTGCAGCCCCTGCATCAGCCTCAACACGCCCATGGAGGCCAAACACGGCTCCGCCGGCAGGCTCCTGCCCGGCGTGGAATACAAACTCGAGCCGGTCGAAGGCGTCGGCGACGGTGGCCGTTTGCTGGTGCGCGGGCCGAATGTGATGAAGGGCTATGTGAATGCCGACGCCGACGCAAAGTTCAAGGCGCTGGACGGCTGGTATGACACCGGCGACATCGTGAATGTGGATGCCGAGCGTTACCTGACGATCCTCGGCCGCCTGAAACGGTTCGCCAAGGTGAGCGGCGAAATGGTGAGCCTGACGGCGGTGGAGGACGCGCTGGCCGGGGCGTTCCCCCAATACGGTTTGCGTTGCCAGATCGCCGTGGTGAGCCGGCCCGACGAAGACAAAGGCGAAATGCTCGTCGCGGTCACCAACGAACCGCGTTTGCAACTGGACGAAATCCGCGACTGATTACTGATTACTGATCACGGATCACGGATCACGGATCACGGCCCACGGATCACTGCGCATTACCTATTACGAATCACTCCTCCCCCACCGATCAACACATGCACGAAGGCAATCAGATCCGCATCCACGGCGACGCGTCGCTGCCGACGCTGGTTTATCTGCCGGGCATGCACGGCGATTGGACCCTGGTGAGCAGTTTCCGCGCGGCCGTGGCGGACAAAGTCCGGTTCGTCGAGTTCACCTATGCGCGAACCACGGTTGATTCGCTCGCCGATTACGCTCGTGAGATCGAGCGCCTGTTGCTCGCGCGCGGAATCGCGCGCGGCTGGTTGTTGGGAGAATCGTTCGGTTCGCAGCCGGCGTGGGAATTGGTCCGGCGGTATCTGGAGAGTCCGCGGTTCCCTTCGGACCTGTCCGCGGCTCGCGACCCGGCGACGGCGGGTGGTGGGGCAGCCGTCCCGGCGGCCTCGGCAGCCGTCCGGTCCGCGACAGATTCCGGGGCGGGCCGCCCCGACGGCAGGTGGGACGCACGCCCCACGGCTGGCCAGTTCCGTCCGCTCGGCCTGATTCTCGCCGGCGGATTCGTGCGGCATCCCACGATTTGGGCGGTGCGCCGGGCACAGCGATTCAGCGCGCGGGTGCCGATGCGGGTCGTGAAGTTGTTCTGCGTCGTCTATGGGCGCTACGCAAAGTTCCGGCACAAACGGGCGCCGGAAACGTTGGCGAGCATCGATGAATTCGTCGCCAACCGGACGACGGAAATGGACCGGCGCGCCATCGTTCATCGCTACAAGCTGATTGCCGAAAATGACCTTCGGCCGGTCGCGCGGCGAACATTGTTGCCGGTTTACTATTTGGCGGGATTGGTGGACCCGCTGGTGCCGTGGCCGTTTGTTCGCTGGTGGTTGAGAAACCATTGTCCCGGTTATCGCGGCGGCAAAACGATCTGGCGCGCCGACCACAACGTGCTCGGCACCCAGCCGAAAGTCTCGGCAGACCTGATTTTACAATGGATGAGCGCGGTGCCGGCCGCGACGGCCGACCCGTTCAGAAAAGTCCACTTCCCTCGGTAGGACTCCCATTACTCCAACACTCCTACACTCCATTACTCCTGTGCTCCCTTCCTTCCTCACTCCATTCTTCCCCCCACTCCACCTGCCGCCAATCGCTCGAAACCCTCTTCGATGGTCGTGGTGTTCTGAATGCGGGCGAGTTTGGCGTAGAGACCATCGCGCTCGAGCAGTTCCTCGTGCGTGCCGCGCTCGATGATTTCGCCGTGTCGCAAGACCAGAATCTGGTCGGCCTGGCGAATGGTGCTCAAACGGTGAGCGATCACAAAACTGGTGCGCCCCGCCATGAGCCGCTCGAGCGCTTCCTGAATCAACTTCTCCGTGGCGGTGTCCACACTGGCGGTGGCTTCGTCCAGGATGAGAATGGGCGCGTTCTTGAGCAAGGCGCGGGCGATGCTGACCCGCTGCTTCTCGCCCACGCTCAATTTTACGCCGCGTTCACCGACGCGCGTGTCGTAGCCCTCAGGCAGCCGGGAAACGAATTCATGGCAGTTGGCGGCGCGTGCCGCGGCCTTCAATTCGTCGTCCCCCGCGTCGAGCCTGCCGTAGAGAATGTTTTCGCCGACGGTGCCGTTGAAGAGGAAGGGCTCCTGACTGACGACGGCGATTTGCGCGCGAAGCGATTCGAGCGTCACACGGCTGATATCCAGGCCGTCAACCCATATGCGACCGGAAGTGGTTTGGTAAAACGCAGGCAGCAGGTTGACCAACGTTGACTTGCCGGCGCCGGTTGGTCCGACCAGCGCGATCATTTCCCCGGGCCGCGCGTGAAGCGAAATGCTCTTCAGCACGACGCGCTCCGGGGCGTAACTGAAGCTGACGTTCTCGTAAACGACTTCGCCGCGCGCCCTCCAGCGTGCTGCCGGCATCCTCCCGGGGGGAGAAGCTTCCTCTGACCCGGGCGGCGTTGCCGGGCGCGCATTCGCGCTTTGCCCGCGGGACGCCGGCAGCACGGGGCCGCGCTCGAGGGGCGCGTCCAGGATATCGAACACCCGTTCGCCGGCGGCGCGGGCGGCTTGCAGCATCTGGTTGAGTCCGTGCAAACGTCCGACCGGCTCATAAAAGAGGGCCAGGTAAAAGAGAAATCCGACCAGTTCGCCCAACGACATTCGGCCGGCCAGCACCTGGCCGCCCCCGACCCAGAGCACGAGCACGGATCCCAGCGCGGCGGCGAAGCTCATCGCGGGCGAGTAAGCCGCCCAGGCCAGCATGACTTGAAGTGTGCCCTGGCGCAGGTCATCCGCCCGCCGGGCGAACCGCGCGTCTTCATGGACTTCGCGGCCGAACGCTTTGATCTGGCGGACACCCTGCAGGTTGTCCATTAGCAGCGCGTTCATGGCGCTGGCGGCCAGACGCTGCGCCCGGTAGCGGCGGTGCGCCGTCGCCGTGTACCAGATCGCCCCCGCGCCGAGCAGCGGCAGGGGCAGCATGGCCGCCCAGGCGAGTTTCGGGTCGGTGTGAAACATGAATCCCAGCACGCCGATCACGCTCAGGATGGCGACCGTCCCTTGTTCCGTGCCGTCGATCAGCACGCGTTCGACCGCATTCACGTCTTCAATGACGCGCGTCATCAGGTCGCCGGAAGCGCGGTGGTCGAAGTAATTGACCGGGAGCCGTTGCAGCCGCGCGTAAACGTCGCGGCGCATGTCGTAAATGACCTTTTGTTCGAAGATGTTGTTGACGCGGATGCGCAGACTGTTGAACCAATCGCGCAACAGAAATGCGCCCAGCAACCCCAGCATCACGGGCGTGAGCAGCTCCACTCGTTTCTCGCCAATCACCTGGTCGATGATCAGGCGCATCAACTGCGGATAGGTCAGCGCGAAGGCCAGCGAAAGCACGGCGCACGCAACGTTGCCCGCCGCCATCCACCGGTAAGGGCGCAGATACGCCGCGACGCGCCGGATGATTTCCCAGGTCGAACGGGAACGGGCCGCGAAGGTGGGATCGGTGTGGCGGGCGGAAAGATGCGGGTGATGAGCCATACCAGTGCGGACGGCGCCGTTATCTCAACATGCCTTTGACCATGGCCGGCTTCAACTCGGGAAGTTTTTTCGTCTGCAGTTTTTCCGCGACCGAAGGCCTCGTTTGCCGATGTGACCCGAGAAATTCCACGATCGCCGCGGCGAACGGCGCCAGGTCCCTCGGAGTGCGTCCGGAAATCAGGTTGCCGTCCACAACGACCGGTTCGTCCACCCAGACGGCCTCGGCATTTTCCAGGTCGTCTTTGATGCCCCGCGAACCGGTGGCCCGTTTGCCTTTCAGGATTTTTGCCGAGATCGGAATCCAGCCGCCGTGACAGATGAAGGCGACCAGTTTGCCATGCTCGAAAAATTCGCGCGTCAGCGACAGGACTTTGGGCTCGCGGCGCAGTTTGTCGGGCATAAAGCCGCCGGGGATCAACAGGCCCATGAAGTCCGCGCTTTGGACGTCGCGGATCAGCGCGTCGGCCGTGGCAGGATAACCATTCTTGCCGTGAAAGGTCTTCAACTCCGGCCCGGCCAGGCGCGTCGCATAGCCGGCCTCCTCCAGTCGCAATTTGGGATACCAGAGTTCCAGGTCCTCGTAGAGGTCATCCACTAAACTGAGAACAGTGCCGTTCATGCTTCCTTTTTAAGAGAAATTTGCCGCTTGCACAACCTTTTCGCCGAATCTACGCCCTTGGGGCACCCCCTCCCCCTCCGGGGTGGCACTGTCAGGTTCTTAATCTTAATCTTAATCTTAATCCTGATTCTTGATCCTGAATTCAAATTGAACCCGCACATAGCCATGATAAATTCAGGACACTGCCGAAAATGCGTGCAATTCGTGTGGAGGCAGCTAGATTAAGCAAAATGTACCCGCAGGTTGACACCAAAGACGCCGCTGCAGTCGAAAGCGAAGCTCTGGCGGCGTACTTGGACATGTTTCCGCAAGGAGACCCGAAATTTGTTCCGACCGCAATGAACTGGTTGGGGGATTGCTTCGCCGGAAAGTACAGGGATTACCAGGCCAGCGACGCCCGTTATCACGACCTGGAACACACCTTGCAGGGCACCTTGTGCATGGCGCGTTTGCTGCACGCTCGCCACCGGGCCGACGCCAAACCGGCCGTGGGCCAGCGGATGTTTGAATTGGGACTGCTGGCCATCCTCCTGCACGACACCGGCTACTTGAAAAAGAAAGCTGACGGCGGCGGCACCGGGGCCAAGTACACGCTGACGCACGTGACCCGCAGCGTGCAGTTCGCTGAGTCGTTTCTCGAAGAAAAAAGCGTCCCGCTCAAAGAAATCCGGATGGTGCAAAACATGATTCGTTGCACCGGTGTGAACGCGAACCTGTCGCTCATTCCATTCCAAGGCGAAGTGGAAAAGATCATCGGCTTCGCCCTCGGCACGGCGGACCTCCTGGGGCAAATGGCGGCGGACGATTACGTGGACAAGTTGCCCGTCCTGTTTGCCGAGTTCGATGAGTCGGCGCGCTTTTACGAGGGGAAAATGGCGTTGACCCAAAGCTTCTCCAGCGCCGACGACCTGGTGCGGCAGACGCCGGAGTTTTGGGACAAATACGTCGTTCAAAAGATCAACAACGAGTTTTGGGGCCTGTATCGGTTCCTCAACCAGCCGTATCCCAACGGCCCGAATGAATATCTGCAACGTGTCGCCCCGCATTCCGCTTCCCTGTTCTTTTTCCTTTTGCATTTTCCGTTTTCTCTCTTGAATTCGTGGCATGTCGCATGACTCCGTGCTGCAACCGTTCCGCCCGCCGGTCGATCTCCAGATTGACTACGCGAACAAATTGAATCCGCAGCAGCGCGCCGCCGTCACCGCGCCGCCGGGCCCGGCCCTGGTCATCGCCGGCGCAGGCGCGGGCAAGACGCGCACGCTGATTTACCGCGTCGCGTTCCTGCTGGAGCAGGGCATCCCCGCCGACCGCATCCTGTTGTTGACCTTCACGAACAAGGCCGCCAAAGAAATGATGCGGCGCGTGACGGACCTGCTGGGCGGCGATCTTTCCTCGCTCTGGGGCGGCACCTTTCACTCGATAGGCAACCGCATTCTGCGTCGGCACGCCGATCTGCTCGGTTATGCGCGGAACTTCACCATCCTTGACCGCGAGGACGCGAAGGACCTGATCGTTGCCTGCCTCGACGAAGCCGGGATCGACATGAAAACGTCGGGCTTTCCGAAGGCGGATGTGTTGGCCGACATTTTTTCCCTGGCGATGAACACCGGGAAGGCGTTGCGCCAGATTATCGAGGAACAATACGACGATCTCGCCCCGCTGGCGCCGCAGATCGAGGGCATGGCGAGGCGTTACGCGGAACGCAAACGCGCCGACGGCGTGATGGATTTCGACGACCTGCTCGTGCTCTGGCTCAAACTATTGCGGGACCACGCCGAAGTGCGCGAGCAGTATCAGCGTCGCTTCCAATTCATCCTGGTGGACGAATATCAGGACACCAACAAGCTGCAGAGCGACCTGATCGACCTGCTGGCGGAACGGCATCACAACGTGATGGTCGTGGGCGATGATTCGCAGAGCATCTACTCGTGGCGCGGCGCCGATTTTCACAACATCTTTCAGTTTCCTCAACGCTACCCGGAAACCACGATTTACAAAATCGAAACCAACTACCGCAGCACACCGGAGATCCTGTCGCTGGCCAATGCCGCGATCGCCGCCAACGCGCGGCAATATGCCAAACAGCTCACGGCCACGCGCCAATCCGGCGTCAAACCGGTGCTCGTTCCCTGCGGCGACGCCGGCGAGCAGGCGGCGTTTGTCGCCCGGCGCGTGCTCGCGCTGCGCGACGAAGGCATGAACCTGAACGACCTGGCGGTGTTGTATCGCTCGCATTTTCACGCGCTGGAACTGCAACTGGAACTGACGCGACGCAACATTCCTTTCAGCATCACCAGCGGCATCCGTTTCTTCGAGCAGTCGCACATCAAAGACGTCGCCGCGTATCTGAAGCTCGTGTGCAACCCGCGGGACGAACTGGCGTTCAAACGGCTGGCCCGGCTGCTGCCGGGTATTGGCGGCAAAGGCGCGGACAAACTATGGCAGGTTTTTGACGACGTGTCCCAGGCCACACTATCCACGCCGCACGGCATCGCTCCCCGGTTGCAAAAGTGCGCCCAAACCGTGCCGAAAAAAGCCGCGGCGGCCTGGGCGCAGTTCGCCGCCACGATCAGCCAACTCGAAGACGAATCGGTGCGCGGCAGTCCGGCGAAGATGATTCGGCTCGCGCTGGAGGCGGGCTACGAAGACTATTTGCAGGAGCATTACACGAATTCTCGTTCTCGCCGGGAAGAGCTCGATCAACTGGCCGGGTTCGCCCGGCAGTTTGCCGGCGCCGAAGAGTTTCTCACCCAACTGGCGCTGCTCACCAACCTCGAAGCGGAAGACGACCAGCCGGTCGCGTCGGACACGGAGCAAATCCGCCTCTCGACCATTCACCAGGCCAAGGGACTCGAATTCGCCGTCGTTTTCATCATCATGCTGTGCGAGGGATTGTTTCCCTCAGCGCGTTCGCTGCGGACGGTCGAGGACGCGGAAGAGGAACGGCGGTTGTTCTACGTGGCCATTACGCGGGCGAAGAACGAACTGTACCTGAGCTATCCGTTGGTTCGCTTTACGCAGGGCGACAGCGGCAATTCCTTGCAACACCCGTCCCGTTTTCTGGACGAAATTCCGGTGGACCTTCGCGAGGAGTTGAACCTGCGTCCGTTTAACCCTTACCGCTGAAAGCGGAAGGTTCGGGCGCCGTTCGCATCCGCTCAACCGGCTGCGCCCAAAATCGCCTGCACCTCCTCATCCGACGTCTGCGGAAAGCTCCGATAATAACGCCCCACCGCGTCGAACGCAGGATCCACGATGAGCGCCAACACCTGGTCCGCCACCCGTTCCAGGCGTTCGACGGCGTTGTCCGACGCGACCGGGACGGCCACGATGACCCGGGCGGCCTCTCGGTTTCTGGCCGAGCGCACGGCGGCTTCGGTGGTTGCGCCCGTCGCCAATCCGTCGTCCACGATCAACACAATCCTTTCTTTGAACGAAGGACGTGTGGAGCGAAGAAACCGGGACTGGTATTCCGCGAGCCGCGCCGTTTCCTCCGCGAGCACTTTCCTGAGCTCAGCCTGGGGCACGCCCGTCCGGTCGATCACCGTCTCATCCAACACAAGCGTGCCGTCCTCGGCGAGTGCGCCGACGGCGAATTCGCGGTGCGCGGGATGGCCGATCTTGCGGACTACCAGCACGTCCAGGGGACATTTCAAAATCCTGGCGACCTCGGCGGCGACGATCACACCGCCGCGGGGCAGACCCAAAACGAGGTCCGCCCGGACGTTTTGTTCGGCCAGGTAACGGCCCAATCGTTCTCCGGCATCCGCGCGTGAAGCAAAGGTCATTGGTCGTTGGAGCAGTAATCTGGCACATCCCACTAATTTAGCCACGCCGAAAGAGATGAACTGCGCCGGCCAGG
>WNGA01011279.1_pt1 | contig 11685 bp, 6 predicted proteins | sample 5400061 | NCBI WGS metagenome assembly WNGA01 (sample SAMN13153366, study PRJNA577476) | soil metagenome | isolation source: 100 cm soil or saprolite under grassland replicate 2 | place: USA:California | collected 2016-06-15
CAGCACGATGATCGACTCGAACAAGCCGAAGCTCTCGGGACTCACGAACTGCTGGGTCGCGGAAAAGATCGCTCCGGCGATGCCGCCGAACGACGCCCCCATCGCGAACGCGAGTAGCTTGACGTTGCGGGTGTTGATGCCCATCGCCTTCGCCGCGACCTCGTCCTCACGGATCGCCTCCCAGGCGCGGCCGAGTCGCGAGTTCTGCAGGCGGATATTGATGACGATGACGCCGATCGTGAGCAGAAGCAGCACGTAGTAATACTTCTGCGGACCGGAAAACGGGACGCCGAGGATGGTCTCCGCCCGCGCAAAGGAAAAGCCGCCGACTCGAAAAGGATCGATCAGATTGACTCCCTGAGGACCGTTGGTCACGTTCACCGGCGCGTTCAAATTGTTGAGAAAGATGCGGATGATTTCGCCGAAACCGAGCGTCACGATCGCGAGATAGTCGCCGCGCAGCTTCAGTGTCGGCGCGCCGAGGAGTACGCCGAAGATGCACGCGAGCCCCGCGCCCAGCGGCAGGATCGCCCAGAAGGGCAAATGGGCGTTGAAGTGCGGAGACGCGAGCAGTGCGTACATGTACGCACCCACCGCGTAGAACGCGATGTAGCCCAGGTCGAGGAGGCCAGCGAAGCCGACGACGATATTGAGCCCCAGCGCGAGCATGATGTAGATCATCGCGAAGTTGAGGATGCGCACCCATGCCTGCCCGGCGAGCGCCGCGACGAACGGCAGCAGCGCCAGCGCGAGCGCGACCAGCGCGACCCCTGCCCAGACCTTGAGTGGCGCCAAATTGCTGCGCCGACGTGCGGTCATGGGTGTGCCCCCACGCTTGCGGCTATCGCCGCTGCGCTGCCCCCGGCGGGGGCCGAGTGCCGCGGCTCCATGCCGGCCTGCGCCGGCAGGGACGGCACGAGGAGGCGTTGCGTCTCGCAACGCCGCGGCCTGCAAGTCCGATTCGCGCCTTGGGGCGGCCCTGCGGCGCTCATGCGCGCTCGCTGACCCGCTCGCCCAGCAAGCCCGAGGGGCGGAAAATGAGCACCAGGATGAGCACAAAGAAGGCGAAAACGTCCTGGTAATTGCTGCCGAACATGCTCACCTGACCCTCGCTGGCCGCGCATTGCTGCTGCAGCGAATCGGAAAGAAACGGGAATCCGCAAATGTTGGATGCGTCCCCGATATACCCTGCGCCGAGCGCCTCGATGATGCCGAGCAGGATTCCGCCCAGCATTGCGCCGGCGAGATTGCCAATGCCGCCCAGAACCGCCGCGGTAAACGCCTTGAGTCCCAGCAGGAAGCCCATGTAGTAGTGCGCGATGCCGTAGTAGGTCATCACCATCAGGCCAGCGACGGCCGCCAGCGCGGCGCCAATCACAAACGCCGCCGAGATCACGACATTGATGTCGATACCCATCAGTCCTGCCACCTCCGGATTCTGCGCGGTTGCGCGCATCGCCATGCCGAGGCGGGTGCGCTGCACGATGAACACCAGCCCCGCCATCAGCAAGCCGGCAAGCACGACGATCAACATCTGCAAATCGGTCATCGACGCGCCGAGGACGTTGTGCGTCGTCGGCTGGATCAAGGTCGGGAACGTGAGGTAGTTCCGGCCCCAGACGATCAGCGCGAGGTTCTGCAGGATGATCGACATGCCGATCGCGGTGATCAGGGGCGCAAGGCGCGGCGCCTTGCGCAGCGGCCGGTAAGCAATCTTTTCCATCGCATAGGCGATGGCCATGCAGACCGTGATCGCGACGAGCAGTCCGGCCAGGATGATGACCACGGACGGCAACGGGGCATGCGCTCCGAGCAGCGCCATGATGACCGACAGCGACACCATCGCGCCGATCATGACGACCTCGCCATGCGCAAAGTTGATCAGCCCGATGATCCCGTACACCATCGTGTAGCCGAGGGCCACGAGCGCGTAGACGCTGCCCAGCGTCAGCCCGTTGATCAATTGCTGCAGGAAGATGTCCAAGCGGTTTCCCCTTCCGCCGCCGCGGCGTCCGTGTCCGGATTCTCCGCTGCGCGGGACCGCTCAGCAATCCCCGGTCTGGGGCGGGCCGCGGCGCGGACGAAAAAACGGCGCCACTCGGGGCGCCGTTGCCAAGTCCAAATTGCCTGCTATTTCTTCTTCTCGTCTTTCTTCATTTCGTCCTTCTTCATTTCCCCCTTCTTCATCTCGCCCTTCATCATCTCGTCCTTCTTCATCGGTTCCGCGGGCGCCGGAGCGGCGGCGGGCGCGGGTGCGGCCGCCGCAACTTTCTCGGTCTTGCCGCCTACGTTGACCGCCATGGGCATGAGCTTCCCGTCCTTGACTTGATAGAGCGTGATGGCGCCGTTCTTGGTGTCGCCATGCTCATCGAACTCGATCTTGGCAGTGATGCCGTCGTAGGAGATCTTGGCGAGCACCGGAAGGTACTTCGCCGGATCGGCCGAGTTGGCTTTTTTCATCGCCTCGATCAGCGTGTTCGCGGCATCGTACGAATACGGAGCGTAGACCTGGATCGGACCGTACTTCTTGGTGAAACGGTCGACGAAATCCTTGGCATTCGCCATCTTGTCCGGCGGCAGGCCGGCCTGCGTGCAGTACTGGCCTTCCGCCGCGCCGCCGGCGAGCTTCGGCCATTCCGCCGAGCACACGCCGTCGCCGGCGATGTACTTCGCCTTGATTCCGAGCTCCTTCATCTGCTTGACCATCGGCCCGCCCTGCGCGTCCATGCCACCGTACATGATGACGTCGGGATTCTTGGCCTTGATCTTGGTCAGGATCGCCTTGAAGTCGGTCGCCTTGTCGTTGGTATATTCGCGGGCGACGACGGTCGCGCCGGCGGCCTTGGCGGCCTTCTCCGTTTCGTCGGCCAGACCCGCGCCGTACGCCGTCTTGTCGTCGATGATCGCGATCTTCTTGGCACCCAGCGTAGTGACCGCTTCCTTGCCGATCACGCTGCCTTGCTGCACATCGTTCGCCATGACGCGGAACGTGGTCTTGAAGCCCTGCAAGGTCAGCTTCGGATTGGTCGCGGATGGCGAAACCTGGGGGATGCCCGCATCGCTGTAGATCTTGGAGGCGGGGATCGACGTACCAGAGTTCAGGTGTCCGACCACGCCGGCAACTTTGTCGTCGACGAGCTTCTGTGCCACGATCGTGCCCTGCTTGGGATCGGCCTGATCGTCCTGGGCATCCAGCTCGAACTTGACCTTCTTGCCATCGATCGTGGCACCCTTCGCGTTGGCGTCATCGATGGCCAGCCGGGCACCGTTTTCGTTGTCCTTGCCAAGGTGAGCCTGCGGCCCGGTCGTCGGGCCGACATGTCCGATCTTGACGGTCATCTCCGGCATGGCCGGCGCGGCCGCAGGGGCCGGAGTCGCGGCCTGCTTCGGTTCTTCCTTGCCGCAGCCGTACGCGGCCAGCAAGGCCGCAGCGACGAGCGAGAGCCCGAACGAGCGGTTGAGTGTCATGAATTCTCCTCCCAAAAAGGGTAATGAAGGGGTAAGGAAAGGGTGAACGGAGTGAAAAGGACGGGCGTGGAGCCGAGGATTATTCTCTGGCAGGCGTAAGCTGTCAATTCTAAGCCGAGGTTGCGCGCACACGCCGCCGCGCGCCGCGCCGCGGTTCGTCGGGAACTGCGGCGCCTTCGGGCGGTGGACCTGCGTTTCGTCGGTTCGCTCTTGTCGCGACACCGCGGTCTGGCCTAAACTCGCGCACTCTTTTTTTGAATCCGGCACCCTGCCCCGCTGCATCCAAGGGGTGACTATTGGCGGCGGGAAGAGGCCGCAGCTGCGGTCGCCGCGCCGGTCCATACGGTCCCGCCGGTCCCGGGAGAAAGATTTCGGTCATGGCAGCACGGTTCACACGGCGGCGCACGCTCGTCGTTCTGGTGGCGTTACTGGTTCTGGGCGCCTTGGCGGGCAGCGTAGCGCTACGGGCGAGCAGGACTGCGGCAGACGCGCCGGGCGGCTCGCGTTCGGCACCTGTCGCGCTCGAATTTGCCTCGGCCGATCTGGCCTACGTCGAGCCGAAAGCGCTCACGCGCTGGCTACCCCTGTCCGGCACGCTGCAGCCGGTCGACCAGACGACGGTCAAGGCGAAAGTTTCGGGCGAAATCCGCAAGGTCGCGGTCCGCGAGGGCGACGCGGTGAAGGCGGGAGAGGTCGTCGCGCGCTTCGATACCGCCGATCTCGAAGCCAAGCTTACCGATCGGATCGGCGCGCTCGAATCGAGCCGCGCCCAGCTTGCCATGGCAGAGAAAACGCGGATGCAGAATCAGCAGCTGCTCAAGCAGAAATTCATCTCGCAGAACGCCTATGACAGCGCCGAGAGCAACCTGTCGGTAAGCCAGGGCACGCTTAAATCCAACGAAGCGCAGGCGCAGCTCGCAAGGAACGCACTGCGCGACGCGGTCGTGACCGCGCCGCTGTCGGGGATCGTCGCCAAGCGCCACGTCCAACCAGGCGAAAAAGTGAGCTTCGATGCGCCGCTTGTCACTATCGTCGATCTGACGCGGATGGAGTTGCGGGCAATGGTGCCTGCCAACGACATTCCCGAGCTCGTCGTGGGCATGAAAGTCGACTTGGCGATCGACGGTTTCGGGGACCGGCGCTTCACCGGCACGATCGACCGCATCAATCCCACCACCGAAGCAGGAACGCGGGCGATCCTGGTGTTCATTCACATCCCGAATCCGGATGCGGCGCTCCGCGGGGGAATGTTCGGAACCGGCAAGGTCACGCTGGCGGCCGGCACGCCGGTACCCACGCTGCCCGCCATCGCCATCCGGACCGAAGCGGGGCAGAACTTCGTCTGGACGATCGAGAAGGGCAAGCTCGCCCGCCGCATCGTGACGGTCGGTCGTCGCGATGACACGCTGGGCCGCGTCGAGATCAAGACCTCGCTTCCCCCGGACGTCCCGATCCTCGCGGCGCCGTTCGACAACCTCAAGGCGGGCGCGCCCGCCCTGGTGCGGGCTCCGGGCGCACCCAAATCCGTCGGCGCGAGCTAAAGCTAAGAAAGCGCCGCCGTCGCATACGCGACAGTAGGCCCGACAGGCTCCTAGGCCCGGGCACAGGAGAAAAGGCCGATGTGGATCACACGAGTCTCGATCAAGAACCCCGTATTCGCCGCGATGGTCATGATCGGGATCGTGGTGCTCGGGGTGTTCTCATACGCGAGGCTGCGCGTCGAGCAGATGCCGGATGTCACGCTGCCCTTCGTGCAGGTTTTGACCGTATATCCAGGCGCCTCCCCCGAAGTCGTCGAATCCGACGTCACCAAGCCGCTCGAAAATGCTGTCAACACGGTGTCGGGCGTGAAGCGGATCTATTCGAACTCGCGGGAAGGGCAGAGCCAGGTGTTCGTCGAGTTCCGTCTCGGCACGGACGTCACCCGCGCGATACAGGACGCTCGCGACAAGATAGCCTTGGTGCGATCGACCTTTCCTCGCGACGTCAAGGATCCGCAGGTCCTGCGGGTCGACATCGAGGACAACCGACCGACGGTGTCGCTCGCGGTGCTCTCGCCGACCGTCGAACTGCGTGAGCTGACCTCGCTCACCGATCAGACGATCGTCAAGGCGATCGAGAACATCCCCGGCGTCGCGCAGATCGAAGTCAACGGGCGCGTGACGCGGCAAATACTCATCCAGATCAAACCCTCTGCTCTGACCTCGCTCGGCATCGGCATCGATCAGGTGATGACGGCGGTGCAGAACGCGAACCAGGATGTCCCGGCCGGCCGCATCACGCGGGGTCAGAGCGACTCGGTGGTGCGCGTGGAGGGCAAGATCAAGGAGCCCGCGCGGTTCGGCCGCATCATTGTCGCGCAGCAGGGTGGCGGGCCGGTCTATCTCAGTCAAGTCGCCGATGTGATCGACGGCGAGAAGGAGCTCGATTCGATCTCCCGCATCAACGGCCGGCCGTCGATCACGATCGACATCCGCAAGGCCCAGGACGCCAACATCGTCGAGACCGGCCGTGGCGTGCGCGCGGCACTGGAGTCGCTGAAGGCGCGCCTGCCGGCGGACGTGGAAGTTCGGCTCGTCTATTCGCAGGCGGATCAGGTCGAGAAGAGCGTGAACCGCGTCAAGGTGACGATCATCGAGGGAGCGCTCCTCACGGTGCTGATCGTATTCCTGTTCCTGCATTCCTGGCGCAGCACGATCATCACCGGGCTCACGCTGCCGATCGCGGTGATCGCGACGTTCATCGCGCTGTACGCGTTCGGCTTCACGCTCAACATGATGACGTTGATGGCCCTCTCGTTGTGCATCGGGCTCCTGATCGACGATGCGATCGTCGTGCGCGAGAACATCGTGCGCCACCTGGGGATGGGCAAGACGCATCTGGCGGCGGCGCGCGAAGGCACCGACGAGATCGGGCTCGCGGTAATGGCCACCACCTTCGCCATCGTCGCCGTGTTCGTGCCGATCGCCTTCATGAAAGGCATCGTCGGCCAGTTCTTCTTCCAGTTCGGCTTGACGGTCGCCGTCGCCGTGCTGGTGTCTCTGTTCGTGAGCTTCACGCTCGATCCGATGCTATCTTCGGTCTGGCGCGACCCGCCCGGGTCACGCTTCTCGCGCGTGCCGTGGCTGGGTCGCTTCATGGATCGCGTCGAGCGCGTCGTCGAATGGGTGCACGTCGTATACGGGCGGCTGCTGGAGTGGGCGATCTCGGATGCCAGGCGTCGGCTCCACGTTCCGGTAATCGGCGTATGGACCGCGGTGCGGACGCGACGGTGGAGCGCGCTCAAGCCCCGCCGGGCGATGATCAGCAATCGCGGTATCGTGCTGTGGGCTGCGCTGCTCATTTTTTGCGGCAGCTTCGCGCTCCTTCCGCTCATCGGCAAGGAATTCTCGCCGCAGGTCGACGAGAGCTTCATTTCCCTGCGTCTCAACACGCCTGTCGGCACGAGCCTCGAGTTCACCGACAGCAAGGTGCGCGAAGTCGAAGCAGTGCTGAAGCGCTTTCCCGAGATCGTGCTCGCGATGACGAGCGTCGGCACCCAGGACGGGCGCAATTACGCTCGGGTCAACATCAGGCTGACCGACCGCGGCGAGCGCGCCCGCTCGCAAAAGGACCTGGAGCGCGCCATCCGCCAGGCACTGCTGCCAATTCCCGGCATCGAACTCGCGCTGGGTTACGATCGCCCGATCTGGGTCAACCTGCTGGGGCCCGACCCCGACACACTTAAGCAGTTGATCAACGAGTTCGCCGAGAAGGTCGCCAAGGTTCCGGGAATCGCGGACATGGAGACCTCGGAGAAGGCGGCTAACCCGGCGTTATCGATCCGGCTCAACAATGATGCGGCTGCCGATCTCGGCATCTCGGTGCAGCAGGTCGGCGCCACCGTGCGTCCGCTGCTGGCGGGCGAGACGGTCACCTACTGGTTGGGACCCGACGGCCAGAATTACGAGGTCAATGTGCAGTTGCCCAGGGAGGGCCGGAGGCTCGCGTCCGACCTCGGCAATCTCTATCTGTCCACCAACAAGCGCGGCCCCGACGGCGAGCTGCGCATGGTGCCGCTGCGCCAGGTGGCCGAGATCGTCGAGACGACGAGCCCGCAGATCATCAAGCGGCAGGATCTGCAACGGCGCGTTGCGCTCTACGCCAACGCCGAGGGCCGCGCCTCGGGCAACGTCGGCGACGATGTCAAGAAGATCGTCGACGAAACGACGCTTCCCCCGGGCTATCGTTTCACCATCGCCGGACAACAGGAGGACTTCGCGGAATCAGCCGCAGCACTGATGGCATCGCTCGGTCTCGCGATCATCTTCATCTACCTCGTGCTCGCATCGCAGTTCGCGAGCTTCACCCAGCCAGTCGCGATCATGGCGTCGCTGCCGTTTACGCTGATCGGCGTGTTGCTCGCGCTGCTGCTGACCGACACGACTCTCAACATCCTGTCGATGATCGGTTTCGTGATGTTGATGGGCCTGGTGACCAAGAACGCAATTCTGCTCGTCGATTTCGCCAACCGATCGCGCCGAGGGGGCGCGGCGCTGCACGATGCGCTGCTCCTGGCGGGACAGGTGCGCCTGCGGCCGATCCTGATGACGACGAGCGCAATGATATTCGGCATGCTGCCGCTGGCACTGGGCCTGGGTGAGGGCGGCGAAACGCAGGCACCGATGGGCCGCGCGATCATCGGCGGCGTGATCACCTCGACGCTGCTGACTCTCGTGGTCGTTCCGGTCATCTACACGTATCTCGATCACCTGTTCGAATGGCGGAAAGCCAGACATGCTGCGCGCCACGGCGGCGCGCAGGTCGCCGATAAGCCGGCCCACGCCGATTGACGCGGGCTGATGCCGGGCGGCATCATTCGTCGACTCCGGGTCGCTTGACCTGCAAAGCAGAGGGGATGCATGGATTTCGAGCAAGCACGATTCAATATGGTCGAGCAGCAAGTCCGCACCTGGGCGGTGCTGGACCAGGAAGTGCTCGACCTGCTGTTTGAGGTCAGGCGCGAAGACTTTGTCCCGCACGCCTACCGGACGTTGGCGTTCGCCGATCTCGAAATACCCTTGGGCGACGGCGAACGCATGTGGACGCCCAAGATGGAAGCTCGGGTGCTGCAGGAGCTGCAACTCAAACCGAATGAATCGGTGCTCGAGATCGGCACGGGTAGCGGCTACTTGACCGCATTGCTTGCGCGGCGCTCGGCCGATGTCACGAGCGTCGAGATCAATCCCCGTCTTCATGCAGAGGCGTGGACGCACTTGGCCGGCGCCGGCATAGCGAACGCGCGGCTCGAAGCGGGCGACGGGGCCCGCGGCTGGCGCAACGGGGAATACGATGCCATCGTCCTGACGGGCTCGACGCCGATCCTGCCCGACTCGTGGTTCAAGCAATTGAGGCCCGGCGGACGGCTGTTCGCCGTCGTTGGCGACCCGCCGGCCATGACGGCGCGGCTGACGCGCTGGAGTGCTCCGGGAGCAATTGTTCACCAAGACCTCTTCGAGACGGTGATCGCGCCGCTCAAGAACGCGCCGCAACCCGCACGCTTCGTGTTCTGAGCCGGTGACCGGCTAGGTTCCTTAGACCGATGCTGAAACGCGCGCTTGCGTTCGTGCTCGGCGCCGCCATGGGCGCGGTGCTGCCGTCGGCGGCTGCGGAGGACCTGCTGCAGATCTACCGCGACGCGCTTGCGAACGATCCGACGCTCGCCTCGGCCCGCGCGAACTGGCTCGCGGTCCAGGAAGCCGTGCCGCAGGCACGGGCAGGCCTGCTGCCGTCAGTGACGCTCGTGGCCAATGCCAATCGCCAGAACTTCTACGAGAAGCTCCATACCGATCCCAGCGTGTCGGTCACCGAGAACTTTCCGGCGTACAACTATACGGTCTCGGCGAGCCAGCCGCTTTATCGCAAGCAGAACGCCGTCGCGCTGGATCAGGCGAAGCAGACGGTCGGCCAGAGCGACTACGTGCTCGCGTCCGCGCGGCAGGACCTCATCATTCGAGTAGCGCAGGCCTATCTCGACGTGTTGCTGGCGCGCTTCAATATCGAGCTGACCGAGAGCCAGAAGGCGGCGGTCAGCGAGAACCTTGCGCAGGCGAAGCGCAACTTCGAGGTCGGGACCGCGACGATCACAGATACCAATGACGCGCAGGCCAAGTACGACCAGATCGTGGCGCAGGAAATCTCAACCCAGAACGACCTCGATAACAAGCTCGCGGCCTTGCGCGCGATCATCGGCCGCGCTCCGAAGGAGCTGAAGCCGTTCGGGGGCGGATTCGCGCCGCAACTGCCGACGCCCAACACGCTCGACGCCTGGATCGAAGCCGCTGTGCGCGACAATCCGCAGGTGCGCATCGCGCAGGCGAACTACGACATCGCGGCGCTCGAGGTGGACAAGCAGCGCGCCGGTCACTATCCGACGCTCGATCTGGTCGCGAGCCTCAACCAGGGCTACGCCGGGGCGACGCCGTCATTGTCGTCGACCACCACGGTCGCCAACGATTCGCGGGTTGGACTGATCGGCGTGCAGCTCAATGTGCCGCTTTACCTTGGCGGGTTGATCGACTCCAGGGTGCGGCAAGCCGTAGCGAATCAAGAACGAACGCGGCAGGACCTCGAGACGGCGCGGCGCAGCGCGCAACTTTCGGCGCAGACCGCGTTCAACGGCGTCACCAGCGGTGTGGCGCAGGTCAACGCCTTCGAGCAGGCGGTCAAGTCGGCGCAGGTCTCTTACGATTCGACCAAGCTGGGCCTCGAAGTCGGGGTGCGCACCAATCTCGACGTGCTGAATCAGCAACAGCAAGTCTTCCAGACGCGCTTCAACCTCGCCCAGTCGTACTACAATTTCGTGATCAACGGGCTCAAGTTGAAGCAGGCAGTCGGCACGCTCTCCGATCCCGACGTCGACGAACTCAATCGTGCGCTCGGCGGCTAAGATTCCGTACCCCGCACGCCGCGAGCTGCGGCGCGAGCCACTCCCACAGGCGATCGGCGGCGCCGCGATGCATGGCGTGAAATGCGCGTGCGGCGAGGCCCATCGCCTGGCGCCGTCCCGGGTCCGCGAACAGAGCAGTGAGCGCCGCGATGAGCGCGTCGGCATCCGCGACGCGGAGTGCCGCGCCTGATTCGATCGCCCCCGCCGTGGCCTCGCTAAAGTTGAAAGTGTGTGGGCCGATCAGGACCGGCGTGCCAACCGCCAGCGATTCGATCAGGTTCTGTCCTCCAAGCGGCAACAGACTGCCGCCGATGAAAGCCACGTCCGCGGCCGCGTAATACGCCGCCATCTCGCCCATCGAGTCTCCGAGGACCACGCCGATGTCCGCAGGCACGGGCGCGCCTGGGTCGCTGCGCCGGACGAAAGGAACACCGTGTGCGCGGAGCAAGTCGGCGACGGTCGCAAAGCGCTGGGGATGCCGGGGCACGAGCACGAGCAGCGGATTGTCCGGCAGCCTTCGCCGCGCGAGGGCATCGAGCAACAACATCTCCTCGCCGTCGCGCGTGCTCGCCGCCAGCCAGACCGGGCGCATCGCCCCGAAACGCAGGCGAAATCCCGCCCCCAGCTCGAGCGCCGACGATGGGATGGTGACATCGAATTTGAGGTTGCCGGTGACGATGGCCTCCGGAGCGCCCAACTCTGCGAGCCGCGCCGCGTCGGCAGCTGACTGCGCCGCAACTCCGGAAAGGCGCTGCAGCATCGGCCGGGTCAGCGATCGGAAGCGCGCGTAGCCGCGCGCCGAGCGCTCGGACAGTCGGGCGTTGACGAGGTACAAGGGAACCTTCGCGCTCCGGGCGCCGGCGACGAGATTCGGCCACAACTCGGTTTCGAGCAGAAACCCGGCGGTTGGCCGGAAATGGGCATAGAAGGCGCGGACCGCGAACGGTACGTCGTAGGGCAACCACGCTCGTATCACGCCGTCGCCGAAGAGCGTTTCCGCCGTTTCCTGGCCGGTCGCGGTCATGTGCGTGACCACAATGGCCGCTTCCGGATACATTGCTTTCAGTCGTTGCACGAGAGGAACCGCCGCGCGCGTCTCGCCGACTGACACCGCGTGAATCCAATACACCGGGCCGGCGATGCTGCCACGATAGCGCCCGAACCGTTCTCCGATACGCTTGCGGTAGCGCGGCTCGCGTCGGCCGCGCCACCAGAGCCGCAGCGGCAACAGCGGCAGTGCAGCCGAGCCGAGCAGCGTGTAAAGCGCGCGCGAGGGTTCCATCAGCAAG
>WNGA01024995.1_pt1 | contig 11685 bp, 14 predicted proteins | sample 5400061 | NCBI WGS metagenome assembly WNGA01 (sample SAMN13153366, study PRJNA577476) | soil metagenome | isolation source: 100 cm soil or saprolite under grassland replicate 2 | place: USA:California | collected 2016-06-15
TCGCCGGGGTTGCCGGCAGCTCCGAGGCGATCAGCCGGGACCGGCGCGCGAGGCGATCCGGATCTGCCGGCGATCCTGTCGGCAGGGCTCCCGGCGACATCTGGGGCGGCGCTTCCGGTTCGGTCCACCGGCGGGCTTCCCTCGCCGAAGGCATCCGCTTCGAAGATTGAGGCGCCCACACCGGCGGTGCGCAAACCTTCTTCGGCGAGTCTGAGCTTCGGTCAGATCGATTTGCCGCTGCTGACGCCCGAAGCACCCGTCGTCTCCGCTTCGCTTCCTACGCCGGCCCAGTCGGAGGCCGCCAAAGAGTCTCCTCTTGGATCGGACCGAGCGGAGCGAGACAAGCCGACGGCGCCGGGCGTTTCCCGCAATTCGGGGGGCGGGATATCGTTCGGCGAAGTCAGTCTGGGCGACGAAGAACACGCAGTCGGGGTCGAAGGCTCACGCAGTCGAGAAGGAGCGCTCACCGGCAACGAGGTGCCGCCGCTCGTCTCCTCGGAGCCGCGCGCGCCGGCAAAGAGGGCTTTTGCTCCGGAATCGGTTCCGGATCTCGTCGCTCCGCTGGGCGCCCCCTCTCCGCAACCACCGATTGCGGTTGCGGAGGACGACATGGAGTTCGGCGGCCTACCGCAGGCGCCTGAAACGGGGACCGCGAGCGTTCCCGCGCTGGCGCCAACCGAGCGTCGTTCGCGCGAGCCGGCTGTCCGCCGCGCTTCGGTGCCCGTTCCCAGGGCGCCGCCCACGAAGCTGCGCATCGTGGCAGGGGCCATCGCGATTCTCATCATCGCCGGCGCATCGCTCGAAGTGCTCACCCCCTATGGTGCGTTCGGGAGGCATGCCATCGTCGATGCGCTGAATGCCGACAAGTTCGCGGCACTACAAACGGCGGCCATCGCGGATGCACGCGGTTTTCTCGCCCATGACACGTTCAGCGACGCGAAAAAAGCCATTGCGGTCATCGACGCCGCGCACGCGCGGGCTCCCCGCGTGCCGGGCCTGCTCGCCTACGGCGCCTACGTGGGCTACATCACCGAGCTGCGTTACGGTCGCGGGCCGGTCATCGACGCTCACGCCAAGCAGCTGCTCGCCCAAGTACCGGCCGACAAGGTGCCTCCCTATGCCGAGCTGGCGCGCGCCGCGGATGCTGCCGTGGAGTCACAACTGCCGCGCGCCAAGCAGCTCGTCGAATCCCTCGCGCAGCGCGACCCCCAAGACGTCGATGTGGCCGCGCTGGCCGGCGAAGTGGAGCTGCTCATCAAAGAACCGCGAAAGGCGCTCGAAAACTTCACGCGAGCTGCCTCGCTCGATGCGGGGGCGGCGCGGAGCTCTTTCGGCATCGCTCGGGCCAAGGCCGCGCTCGGCGATCAGGACGCGGCGGTGAGCCTGGCCCGTAAGATCCTCGAAGGCTCGCCGAATCACGCCGGCGCCCGTCTGCTCGTCGCTCGTTCACTCTGGAACACGTCGCACGACGAAGTCGCGACGACCGCCATCCTCGAGCAGATCACGCTGCCCGGGCCGACGCGCGAAGGCGCGAGCCCGATGGAGCTCGTCGAGGCACTCACCGCCACGGCGCGCGTGCACATGACCCGTTCGCGCATGACGCAGGCCGAATCGGCTCTCGGCGAAGCTCTCAACATCGAGCCCAAGTCGGGGCCGGCTCTGGCGGGAATGGGCGAAGTACTGTACCGCGAGGGGCGTTTCACCGACGCCCTCGCGCGGTTCGAGGCCGGCATCCAGGCCGATCCCGAGGGAACGGCCGCCAAAATCGGCGCGGCCAAGACGAAGATCGCTCTCGAGAGGCTGCAAGAAGCCAAAGAGCAGCTCAAAAGATTGCGCGATGCGCGCCCGGGGGATCTCGACGCCGCTTATTGGCTGGGGCGTGCGGAAGAAGCCTTGGGCGACAAAACGGCAGCGATGCGCGCGTACGGCGAGGCCATTGCCGTCGGCGCCGGCAAGCCGGAAGTCGTCGACGCGTACGTCGCCCTGGCGCAGCTTCTGGCCAAGGAAGGGCACCTCGCCGAGTCCGAAGCGAAGCTCGCCGAAGCGCGGCCGCTACGAGGCGGCCGCGAATGCGTACCAAGCGGCGCTCCAGAGCGACCCCGAAGATCTCGCCTCGCGCTTCAAGCTCGGGGTGACGCTGCGGCGGATGAACAAGTTCGACGAGGCCCGCGCCGAGTACGACGCGGTCGCCGCGCAGGACAAAGAGTATCCCGGGCTGGCCCTCGAGCGGGGACTGCTCTACGAAGCGAGCAACCGTACGCGCGAAGCGCTCGAGTATTATCAACAAGCCCTGGCCAAGGCTCCCGACGATCCGGACATGATGTTGCGGGTCGGGTCGGCCGAGGTCATCGCCGACCAGGCCAGTCAGGCGGAAGAGATACTGCGCAAGGTCATTGCCAAGCGACCCAATTCGGCTGAGGTCAATCACTACCTCGGGCGCTCGCTTCTTCTCAAGGGAACCAATCTCGCCGAGGCGCTGCGCTATCTGAAGCGCGCCGTCGAGATCGATCCCAATCGCGCCGAGTACCATCTGTACGTGGGGTGGGCGGCCAATGAATCGGGCCAACCTGGCGTTGCCCACGAGGCGCTTGCCAAGGCCCTCGAGCTCGACAAGGGTCTGGCCGATGCCTACTGGCAGCTCGGTGTCATGCAGCGCAAGCAGGGCGCCGTCATCGATGCGGTCAGGAATCTGCAAAAAGCAATCGAACTACGCCCCTCCCGTTTCGAAGCTTACGCCACGCTTGCGGAATGTTTCGAAGACGAGAACAGGCCGGCCGACGCCATTGCCGCTTGGCGCAAGGCGATCGCCGCTGACGCCAATCGTTCGGAGTGGCATTCCCGTCTCGCCAAGCTCCTCGGACGCCGTGGCGAAAGCGAGCTTCGTCAAGCGGTGGTTCTCTGCGAGACGACCGAGTCTCGCCCCGGCTGGCTCGCGCAAGCGTACTTCGAGCTCGCCGAGCTCGAGCGCGTGGGAGGAAGAAGGCCCGACGCCGTCGCCCACTATCGCAAGTTCATGGCGCTAGCCAAGGTCGACTCGCCCTACCGTGCCGACGCCGAGAAAGCGCTGGCCTCCCTCGGCGCGCCGTACGAACCGCCGCCGTAGGATGTCACGACGACAGAATCGGTCAGCATGATCATGTTCTGTGGCGCCTTTGAATCGGTGCCTCGTGGCCTACTCGAGCAGCCAAAGGCCGCGAGCCATCGCTGCGGCCACGAACGGGATAGCAACCACCAGCGCCGTTTCGACATCGCTGATTCGGGCGAAACCGGCGGCGCGTCGGGTGTCCGGCGCTTGGCCCTTGCGGAGGGCGATTCGCCACCGCACCAGGGCCACCATGGGGACGATCTCGAGCGCCAAAATGAGCAAGAAGAGGCCCATCTTGGTCCAGAAGAAGCCATTGTAGACATAGAAGGCGAGCCCCTTGTCGAGCTGGCCGAAGACGCGCGTCAATCCAGTCGCGAGCCATAGCAGCGCCGCGACGCCCCAGAAGTTATCGGCAAGAAGGACCCGACCGATGGCCTGCGCGTCACCTCGCGCCACCGCACGCAGCGCCCGTCCACGCGCGAACACCGCGCCGAGCCCGATGCCGAGGCTCAGAACGTGGAGTGCGGAGAACAATGCGGCGAGCATCGGCTCGCCATGCTAGCAGAGATCCGAAACGGAGTTATGCGATCAGTGACCGACCTTCTCGGCAATTCGCTCGGCGGCGAGCCACGACACGGCGCAGATCGTGTGCTGCGGGTTCACGCCCATGTTGGTTGGAAAGACCGAAGAGTCGGTGACGTAGAGCCCCGCGAGATCGTGCGCTTCGAGCTCGGGGGTGACCACGCTGCTCGACGGCTCCGGACCGAGCTTGGCCGTGCCGAAAAGATGGGCAGCAATGCAATGAAGAAAGCGGGGATCGTCGGGTAGATCGAAGATCGGCTCGATTTCAGCGGGGGAATGGATGCGATCGGGCAGGCCGTGGATCCCCGGTAGGACCTCGCGGGCGCCGGCGGCGAACATCATCTCGGTGAGGCGCTTCACGCCGAGCTTCAAGGAGCGCACGTCTTCATCGGTGAGATCGTAGGAAATGGCCGTGCCGCCGAACGCGGTGCGCCGCACGCGGCCGTGGGCGCGGGCGCGCACCTGCACGCCCCAGATCGCCAGATGGCCGTAAGAGCCGAGCTCGCGCATCAGTTCGGGTCCGGTGCCCGGTAGGCGTGCCGCCGCGAACTCGAGCGGCATCGTCACCGTCTCGAACTTCATCCGCTCATTCCAGAAGTGAGTGGTCTCGTAGCCCTGCGTTGCGCCGAACCACATCTCGACCGGCTGGTCGAAGACGCCGACGATGCCCGTGCCGGGATGCGTCTGCAGCCGTTGGCCGACGAGCTTCGAGCGGCGGCCGATCCCGTTGTCGAGAAGGATGAGTGGGGTCTGAATGGCGCTAGCGGCGACGATGACGGCGTGTTTTGCGCGCACGCGGAGCTCGGGGCCGATCGTTTTCGTGAGCCGGTCGCCGAATCGCCCGGCGACGCCGACGGCGCGGGACCCGTCGCGGAGAATTTTTTGGGCGGCGCAATTGGCGTAAAGCCTTGCTCCCGCTCTGATGGCCCGCGGGATATACGAATTGTTCATGCTTTGTCGTCGCGCGGTCGGACAGCCTTGGTTGCAATGGGCGGAGCCGACGCAGCCTTGCACGTTGCGCCGGATCTCGTTGCCGGTGAGCCCGAGAGCTCGGACGCCGGCCCGCATCAACTTGGAGTTGTTGCCGAGCACGTCTTCGGGGGCGCGATCCACGAAGAGCTCCCGATCGAGTGTGTCGTAGACACGCGTGAGCTCGTCGAACGACAGCATGTCCGAGAGGCCATGTTCCGTGCGCCAGATACGGTGGATGGGCTCGGGAATGCGGTGGATGATCGCGCCGTTGATGGCGGCGACTTGGAACCCCATGCCTCGCCAAACGCGTTTGAACGCGGTGTACATGTCGCTGCGAAGCTCTTCGGTCGGAACGTGCGGCCCCTCCTCGAGGATCACGACGTCGACGCCCGCCTCGGTGAGGACGCGTGCCGCTGCGGCTCCAGCGGCGCCGCTGCCGATGATCACGACGTCGGCCGCATCCTCCACGACGCGCCGCCCGGCCACGTCCTTGAGCTGAACGAGGGTCCCGTTCATCGCGGCGGCTCTGGTGAAGCGACGCGCGCCCACTCGGGAGGGGTCGCGTCGATCGGGTGGATGCCGAGCGCTCCCTGCACGGCGGGAAGCCCACAAAACCCCAGGCAGCCGATGGTCTTGAAGAGCAATGGCGCCTCGCGGACGATGTAAAAGCGGCTGGTGCGCAGGCGATCGATGACGGCCAAACGGGCGCTCTGTTCGAGTCCCAAAAACGTGCGAAACCGCCGGAGCAAGAAAAGCGGAGAGAGCATGATCATCCAGAGACATGCGCGAAGTCCGATGATGAATTCGAGCGGAGCATGCTCGAGAAGATCGTCGATGAAGCGATGCATCGGCACATCGGCAGCTCCCATCGGCATCTGCCGGTCCACGCCTGCGGGGATCAGCGTCTCGAACACGCGCAGCAGCCAGCGACGCTCGAAACGCAGCATCCGCGCGAGGCTTCCACGCGCGGGATCACCCGGTGGCGCGAGGGCAAAGGTCCCGGTGGAACGTGTCGAGGCGTCAGTCCTGAGTCCGCTTATCGCCATGACCCTCCGGTGGTTGACCCCTAGCCGAGAACCTGCGTAGTATCACCCAAACTTTCGGTGAATGCGATGTCGGGGGCGGAAACGACTCTTGCCGCGGTGGGATTGCGGATCGACGCCGGCGGCGAAGACGACCTGCTCCGCTTGCCCGCGGGATACGTTCGGCAGCGGGTGCTAGAGCACAAGCTCGTCGTCTTGCGCGGATTTCGTGCACTGACGGCCGACGAATTCCTCGTCTTTGCGCGAGGTTTCGATCCAGCGGGGTCCCGTCTGCTCGAATGGCCGACCGGACCCATCATGAATGTGGTCATCGATCCCGATGCCGTAAGTTACCTCTTCTCACGCGAGAGAGTCCTATTTCATTGGGACGGGCACTTCGACGTCGAGCCGAGCTATCTGGTGTTCCAATCCATCCAAGCGCCGCGGCGGGGAGGGGCGACTCTGTTCGTCGATGCGGCCAAGGTGTGGGATCTCGCGGACGACGAACGCAGGCGAACTTGGGAGGAGACCGAGGTGACCTACATCACCGAGAAGAAAGCGCACTATGGCGGAATCTGCACGATACCGCTGGTGAGAAAGCACCCGATCACCCAGCGCATGACGCTCCGCTATGCGGAGCCGGTCACCACCGAACTCAACCCTCAGTCGGCCACCTTCCGAGGACCATCCGTCGTTGACCCGGCCGCTATCATCGAGGATTTGCGAACGCGGATTTACGACCCGCGTGTGTGCTACGAGCACGTGTGGCAGGACGGGGACGTCGTGATCGCCGACAACCAAGCGCTTCTTCATGGTCGGACCGCGATCGAAGAGGGGCCCCGGCACTTGCGTCGCGCGCAGATCCTCTGACTGCATTGCGAGCCGTTGTGCGAAGGTACCTAGTGTCGTGAGTCCGAGATTTGTGCCCAATCTCGGACGCCCCGCGTTCGCGGGGCATCGCGGCTGCGCCGCGCGACACTAACGTTCTTGTTGGGGCTACGCCCCAAACCCCGGCGACCGCCTTCGGCGGTCGCTGCTAGTGTCCCGTGGATTGCTGTCGGCGAATCTCGGACTCAGGACACTAGCTCCAGCGGATGCGCCAGTGCACGACTTCGGGCGAGTACTCGTTGGGCGGACAGTTGGGCTCGTCGATGAGAACGTTTTTCTTGCCCATGTAGTGAAACGCGAACTCGGTGAAACCCTGTCCGGTGGCGCCGAGGTACGGAATATTCTTGGCGTTGCGTACCGTCATGGTCAGAAGACCTTCTGACTCTTTGGAAAGATCGTACGTACAATCCGGTTCGCCACCCGGAAAACCACGAAAGTCCTTTCCGATCATCGCTCCTGCTTTCTTCGCGAACAGCGCAGGCGTCATGATTCGCATAAGGACGCGAAGAAAGCTGTTGACGGTGCCCTCGCAGATGAATTTGCCGACCGCACGCACGGCGGTTCGCGCGGCAACCGGATCCGGGCTTTGGGCGACGATGGTGTCCAAGGCCTCTTTCCAGACCGAAATCGGATACCAGACCTCGGGAGAGGTCTCGTACATGCTCCGCAGGGTTTCTTGCGACAGCTTCGATTCGATCTGTTGAGCGCGCGCCGGATCGAGCGATCGGAGGTAGTTGCCGATCCCTCGCATGCAATGCGCTCTGGTCTGTACTTCCATGATCCCTCCTCTTCCCTCAAGTCTCTACGGAAATCGTTGCGTTACGTCAACTACATGCTCACCCAGGCTGGATGCACCCGCATCCAATCTGCCGTGCCGATGCGCTCGCCGCACTCTGGCGTGAATGCGGTCTGGTTCGCGTCGAGGTAACCGCCATCGACTTGCCGACGCATTGGGGTGACTTCGATGGTTACTGGAAACCTAGGCTGTGTTCATAACGCAGGTGAGGCCCATTAGAGCCCGAGCCCCACCTCGACGCAGGCGGAGGCCCAAGGTCCCTCGACCGAGTAAACGTGCCGGGTGTCGTCGAGCATTCCACGAACGGGCAGAGCGACGAGACCCGCGGCGAGCTCGAACGCAATCGTCGGCGATCGAAACGGCTCGACACCGGCCCCGGCGCTCGCCCCCGCCACCGCAAGGTACGCGATGCGACCACGAATCTCGGGCCCGCCCCAGGCCGCCGCGAGCGAGCGACCCGCGAGCGCCACACCCGCGTCGGGTAGGCCGGCGAGGTGGATCCAGCCGAAGCTGGCCCCTGGTCCGAGATCCCAGCGCACCTTGCCGGTGTTCGTTCCCAAATAGAGGTGGACAGCCACCGAGGCCGCTTTTACCGCGACGGAGGCCGATTGCGTTTGGATCGTGCCGATGGCGCCATCGATCGTCACTGCAGGGACGACGACGCTGCCGGCAGGATAGAGAAGCTCGAGCCGCGCGCCGAGAAGGAGCGCTGCTGGTTTCCCGACGAGCTCTCCGAGACCACCGAGAAGCAGCGTTGGTCGTGGCGGCGAACGCTTGGCCCCCGGCGGAGCAGCGCGTTCGGGTTCTTCCGGCACGATCGCGGCGGCTGAATCAGGAGGGCTCGCCGGCGCAAAGGCCCCGATCCCCTGATTATGCATCGAATGCGCGAGCTCCGCGACGGCGAGCGCCAGCGCGCGGGCGCGGTGGTCGGACGCGAGGTCACTCAGATCGATCGTCGCGCGGCGACTCACGCCCCCGATGGTCACCTCGATGCCCGCGATCCCGTCGTCGCAGCGAATGGCAACGGCCTCGGGCGGCGCGGAGGCTAGAGCGCGCTCGCGCAGAAGGACGTCGATCTCGAGCTTCACGACCGCGGGCAGGCGGCTGGCGAGCTCCTCGGGACAGTTGGCCACTTGCGTCCGGAAGGTGGGCTGGATCGGAGCGGATTGCGCATGCGCGTGGAAGGCGGCCAAGACGACGGCGACGAGCGTTCGAGCGATGACCCTTCGCATCGGTGTGATCGGCAGCGGTCGCGCTCCCTATTCCAGCCGCGCGTAGCGGCGCACGTCCGAACGGCGACGGCCGTTCGGGTAGTCGCGATCGTATTGCTCGGCGAGCCGCCGCGCGGTGACCAGATCGCCGATCTGCGAAGCCGCCTCCGCTTGGCGCAAAAGGGCGTCTTCCGCGAGTGGGCTCCGTGGCCAGCTCGTGCGCACGCGACCGAACATGACCATGGCTTCCTGCGTCCGTCCGAGCCCGCTCAGCGTCCTGCCCAGGGTGAACGCGGCCATCGGCCCGCGCTCGTCGCGCGGATGCTCGCGGATGACCCGCTGCAGGTACGGCAATGCCTCCGCCGGGTGATCGGAGAGCCGCGCCACGTCGGCCGCCGTGAGGAGCTCTTCGACCGTGTCGCCGGCGAGCGATGGATGGTGCGCGAGCACGGCGTAGGCGCCGTGGTAGTCGTGGCGAGCGACGCGCGACCGATAGACCTGCGTCGCCTGCGCAGGTGACGCACTACGGAGATCCACCTCGGGGCGTTCGCCCGACGCTGCCTCCGCAAGATTGGGCGCCGCGGACGCGGGACTTTCCGTCGTCACGCTCGGTCGTGGAAAGATCCCGCTCTCGCCCGCGACGAGGAAGGTTTGCTCCGAGCCCCAGGACACGCGCACCTTGCCGCGGGACACCTCCACCCAAGTCTCCTCCCCTCGTTGCTCCACCACGAATTCCGTGCCGACGACGGTGACCGTCACCAAGCCCGAGCGGACTTCGAACGTCCTCTCGGCATTGGGAACGACCGAGTACCGGCCTGACCCTTTGACGACATCGACGCGGACGCGCGAAGGGCTCTCTTCGAGAACGCGCACCTCGGAATGGGCGGGGCCGAGCGCGATCTCGGACCCCTCACGAAGCGTGATCGGATTGCGGAGCACCTGCATCGCCGAATCGGTCGACACGGGCGCGCTCGAACGAACGTGCGTCCACCGAACCGCGACGATGACGGCGACCGCCGAAGCCAACGTACCGACGGCGAGCGCAACGCGCCAAGCTCGCCGGCGCCCGTCCAATCGAGCATGGACCCGCCCGAGCAGGCGTTCGGTTCTTTGCGCATCCCAGTTCAGCCGGAGCTTCGGTAGATCGGGCGCGGGTTTTTCGTGGCTCATCGGATTTCCCCCATGCTGGCTTGCGCGGCACGCAGCCGCCGTTGGACGGTCGAAACCGAGCAGCCGACAAGCTCGGCGATCGACTCGAGGGTCTCCTCCTCCACGTGCCGCAGTACCCACACGACCCGATCGTCCCGAGGCATCTGCTCGAGCCTTCGGTACACGGAGGCAATCTGCGCTCGCTCTTCGGGGGTCGCGCACGAGTCAGGCTCCAAGTGCGGCTCGACGTCCGAGTCCCCGAACCACCGGCGCACCCACCGCGTTCGCAGCCAGCGCCGCGCTCTTCGCACGGCGATGCGGCGGAGCCAAGGTCGCACGGCCGCCGGATCGCGCAGCTTCACCAGCCCCCGATGCGCCTGAATGAACACGTCCTGCACGACGTCGTCGACGTCCGCGGCACGACCGATGAGCTGGAGCACGATGGCGCCGACGTACGGCGCGTACCGGCGGAAGACCTGGTCGAACTCGAGTTGGAGCGCATCGACGCCTCCCCCGCTCGTGGGAACGTCTCGAGAAGCCGGCTCTCGGGGCTCGATAGCGAGATCGCCAGGGGGGACGCCTGGCTCTGTTTTGCCTTCCTCGACGACCCCGAGGTGGCGCAGCGCCTTCTCGCTCAACACCTCGCAATTTGACATGTTGCGCAGCCTGGGTGCCAGCCTGAACGATCGCGAGCGGCCGAGCCGGTGCTCGACCTTCCAGCCGGCGCTCGAATTCGCTGACACGATACTTACTAGTGCACCTGAGACCCCAAAACCTGGTCAAAGGTCGTGCGCTGGCGATCCGGGCCCTACGGCTCAGGGGTGGATGGATCTGGTAAGCTTGCGCGGCCGAATCGAGCAACGCAGGCGGGGCCGAAGGCCCGCGCCGAGTAACACAAACGCAGGCGGGGCCGAAGGCCCGCGTCGAGTAACACAAACGCAGGCGGGGCCGAAGGCCCGCGCCGAGTAACACAAACATGCGCAGGGAACGTTCATTCCAAGTCCCGCCGAGCCGGACAAACCCGAGCCGTTCCGAACGTCTACCTGACCAAACCATCGCGGCCGGCGCGCTGCTCGCGGGCGCGATGACGATGTGCGGGTGCTCGGGGACACAAGGCAATCTGCTCGTATCTCTTCCCGACGCCGCGGTTTCCGACGACGCCGCCACGCCTCGCCCGAGGCCACCACAGATGAGCACGTGGCAAATTCAACTCTCGGGAACGCTCGACACGAGTGTCGACGTCCAGGTGTACACGGCCGATGTCGAAACGCCTCCATCGGTCATCCAGGCGCTGCACGCCGCGGGCCGGATCGTCATCTGCTATTTCAGCGCCGGCTCGATGGAGCCCTTTCGCGCCGATGCGGCGCAATTCCCCGCGATCGCGCTTGGCGGACCGGTGCAGGGTTATCCGAGCGAGACATGGATCGACATCCGCAACGAGACGGTGCGATCCATCATGCAGGCTCGCCTGGCTCACGCCGCCGACGTCGGCTGCGACGGCCTTCACCCGAGCGGGCTCGCCGCGTTCCAAACGACGACGGGGTTCGACTTCACCCGCGCCGATCAACTGGCCTATGATCGCTGGCTGGCGAGCATCAGCCACGGACTCGGACTCTCCATGGGTCTCGTCGACGGCGATCGGTCGCTGAGTCAGGACCTCGTCGCCGATTTCGACTGGACGGTCGTCTGGAGCTGTCTCACGACGAGCTGCGACCCGGCGTCCCCCTTCCTCGAATCGGGAAAGGCTGCATTCTTGGTCGAGTTCGGCGACGCGAGCAGGGTCGGCGAAGTGTGCCCCGCGGCCAAAACATTGGGTCTGTCCGCGATCATCAAACGAAACACGGACCTCGACGCGTTCCGCGTCGGCTGCCCATAAGCTCGCCGATAGCACTGCTCCAACAGATTTCTCGCTGCTGCCAAAGTCTGTCGGAGCAGCCTTAGCACTACGCCAACAGCTTCTCGCTACCAGATCGATCATCG
>WNGA01011280.1_pt1 | contig 11684 bp, 15 predicted proteins | sample 5400061 | NCBI WGS metagenome assembly WNGA01 (sample SAMN13153366, study PRJNA577476) | soil metagenome | isolation source: 100 cm soil or saprolite under grassland replicate 2 | place: USA:California | collected 2016-06-15
GCAGAAAAATTCGGCGAGCCAAGATCAAATCCGTCGTAGAGCCGGACCATGTCCTCGATCGTGTCGATCGCGACACCGCCTTCGCCGATTTTCCCGAAGACTCCGTCCGCGTCGCTGTCGATGCCGTAAAGGGTTGGGCCATCGAACGCCGTGCTGAGCCGATGCGTGCGCTGATGTTGTGTCAAATAATGGAAACGCTCATTAGTGTCTTCAGCCAGCATTAATCCGGAAAACAAGCGCGTCGGCTCTTCGGGCGGTCGCGCACCGTCGCTCTTCGCTTTCTCTTTCGCGCCGTTACCAGAAGTTTTCCTTCCATAACTTCCTGTTTCAATTTCGCGCACGGGCTCCAAATACATCTCGCGATATGCGCCGTTCAGAAACGGAAACTCACCCGGCAATCCTTCGCCGAAGAGATAACGCGCGATTTCGCCCGGTTCATCGATCTCCGGCAACGCCAGGCGCGGCAACGGCAACCCCGTTGGTGTATGCGTCAATGGCGTTTTCGATTTGATTTCGGTCCAACGATCACTCAGTTCGCGCCCGAATTTTTCATCCGACCGCGCCCGCTTCACCTGATTGAGAACAAACCCGTTGTACTTCTCAACCGCTTCAACGACTTGTCCGAGTTTGCTCATAAGTCTCCTACTACACTCCTGTCATTCCGAGCGGAGTCGAGGAATCTCTCATTGTTAACAGTAAAAGATGTCTCGACCCATTCGACTTCGCTCAGGGCAAGACTTTCGCTCGACATGACAAAAAACGTTGTTGCGCTTCGCCTGATTGCGTCATTCCTACGTTCTGACAGAAATTAAATCCAACAAACGATCCACGCCAGGGTCACGATGCCGTTTTGCGACGGTGTCGATGAGCCGTTGCCCACGCCGATTTTGCCCGAGACGCTGTTCGATCTCGCTATGCGCGGTGCGCGCTCGTTGGAGATCGCTCTTGTTCACCACCACGATGTCGGCGAGATCGAGCATGACGATCTTTTGCAACTGCAACCGGCTACCGTAATCCGGGTTCATCACCAGCACGGTTTCATCCACAATCCCATTTTTCTGAAACGGCATTGCTTCCTGTCCGGTGCCGACCGTTTCGATAATGACGTAATCGAAATTGGAATGCGAAAGCAGGGCGAGGCAATCATGCGTCGCGGGCGAAAGCCCGCCGGCTTGTCCGCGCGTCGCCATGCTGCGCATGAACACGCGATCGTCCTGCGAATTGATCATGGTGGCGCGATCGCCCAGGAGCGCGCCCTCGCCAACCACGCTGGGATCATGCGACAAAATGGCGATCCGTCCCTTGGGATCGCGACTCAGGAAGCGCAGCACCAATTCATCAATCAGCGTTGTCTTTCCCGCGCCGCCCGGTCCGGTGAACCCAATGACTTTTGAATTGCGGATTGCACGCCGCGGCGGGTGAACTTCTTGCGGATTGCGGATTTGCTTGGCGGGCCGGCGTTTTCCTTTTGCGTACGCCTCTTCTATCTCGGTGAGTTTTCTTGCCAGTTCGATGTCGCGCATTTTCGCGCGCAAACTTTTCTTGCGCGGCTTTCCGTAATTTTTGCGCACATAATCAGTCATTTGTATAAGCGAAGTGCCGGCAAAGAAAATCGTGTCCACGCCTTTGCGTTTCATCGCCGCCACATCGGCATGCGTGATGGTGCCGCCGCCGCCGCCGAAAACTTTGATGTAATCTGCGCCGCGGTTACGCAGTTTGCTCACTACTTCGGCAAAAAACTCGACGTGCCCGCCGTTATAACTGGAAATGCCAATGGCGCGCACATCCTCCTGGATCGCCGCGCGAACGATGTCGCCGACCGAGCGATGGTAACCGAGATAAATGACTTCGATCCCATGGCGGATGAACTCGAGATTGATTGTGTTGATCGCGCTGTCGTGCCCATCGCAGATCGGCACAGCGGTGAGAATGCGAATTGGCACAGCCATCAGGCGAAAAGTCTAATGGTAATCATTTGACGGGCAACGGCATTCTAGCCTAGTAGCGACTTCGATGAAAAGATCGCGGGCTTTTCCTACAATCGCATCGGCTGGTTTGATCGCCGGAATTCTCGATATCACCTCCGCGTTTGTGATCGCGGAGATCAAAGGCACGGGATCCATTCGAATGTTGCAGGGGATCGCGAGCGGTTTGCTCGGGCAGCGATCGTTCGAAGGAGGAATGGCGACGGCGGGGTTGGGTCTCGCCATTCACTTCCTAATCGCGTTCCCGAACGCACGCCATTCCATGTCGAGAGACGTCACCGCCGTGATTATCCACAGTGTTTTGATCGGGCTGCCAATCGCGCTGGTGGTCCGCCGTTTTTCGAACGAACAATTGGCTGAATCATAAATGAAGGACCCTTTCGATTTTTCCGGAAAAGTCGTCCTGGTTACCGGTAGCTCGCGCGGAATCGGGGCGGAGATAATCAAGGCGTTTGGTAAACGCAGCGCCCAATGTGTGGTGAATTACGTTGTCGATCCAGCGGGACAAAACAAAAGCGACGCGGAAAGCGTAGCGAACGAATTGAAGGACCCACTCGTGATCGAGTGCGACGTAACCAAACCTGAGCAAGTCGAATCAATGATGAAGCAAATACAAGATCGGCACGGCGGTCTCGATATTCTCGTGAACAATTCCGGCATCATTCACGACCGCACGATCAAAAAGATGTCGATGGATGAGTTCGAAAGCGTGGTGCGGGTGAACCTCACCGGCACATTCAACGTCACGCAAAAAGCTGCGCCTATTCTGCGGAGCGGCGGGCGAATCGTGAATCTGTCGTCAGTCAGCGGGCAGATGGGGCTCTTCGGCCAGGCAAACTATTCGTCGAGCAAAGCGGCAATCATCGCGCTCACAAAAGTTTCCGCGCGCGAGTTTGCGCGTCAGGGCATCATCGTTAACGCGATCGCCCCCGGCTTCATTGACGTTGGCATGAGCAAAGGAATGCCTGAAGAAGTGACGCAAAATTTCATCAAGCAAATTCCGCTCGGTCGTCTCGGCGACGTAAACGAAATTGTAAACGCCGCGTTGTTCCTCGCTTCGCCTATGGCTTCGTACATCACCGGCCATGTTTTGAACGTAAACGGCGGGTTCTACATGGGCTGAGCCACGGGGCGGACCTTGGGCACACCTCGGAATTTCACGAGTGCCCGTCATTAGGGGCGTGAGTAAGAGCAACTAGCGCCGTGTTTGGTTGATGGCATCACGTCTCAACGATTTCACCATTCAATGTTTAGCACGAGCGTGAGATCAGTCCCATTTCTGCACCAAGAGCCACACCAATGCCGACAACATCGCTGCGAACGTGGATAGCACCAGCGCTGCGCGTTTCGACTGACGTACTTTGAACTCGGGCTTGGGAATATCGTCGTGAATATGACTAGCCTCGTACAACTTCATCAGGGAAAAAGCCACGACGAAGCCTACAGCACCCCATTTGAGACACCCGAGAATGGTTTCCACCGATTAGACTCTAACGCGAGAACCGCGACGCTCAAGACCACCTGCGCCGTGGAATAAGCAAACCACGACTGTTCAACTGACCCGGGCGGTCAATTGATCGCAAGTTGCCTGAACTCCGCTTTCTCCCCTCTACCCTTGTAATCCGCGAAAAGACGGATTCGCCGTGGGAACTTCGCCTTCGAACGTCTCTCCTACGGAGTCGGCGAAGGTGAAGCAGCCCCTTCTGCAGGAGAAGGCGACTCCTCGGTCTCAGCGGCCTTCTTCTTGGTCGTGGCTTTCTTCTTTCGGGTCGGCGACGGCGATGGAGATTTGGTGGCTGCCGCTGTGGTCGAAGTCGCGGTCGTTCCCTGCTGCTGTGGTGCGCAAGAAGCGATAAACGCGATGCCGACTAAGACGGTGATTAAAGATAACACAGGTTTTTTCATATATTTAGATACGGTTAAGGACCGCAGAATGCTCGTGCCGCGCGCTCGATAGCAAGCAAATAAAATATTCTTTAACAACCGGGTTTCCCTCCGACGATTGATTCGCCAGACCGGAACCTCTATCCGCCGCAGCGTTATGCAGACGCAACGGGGGCGTCTTTGTGAAGTCCCCCGATGTCACCTAGTGCCTGGCATCCACTGTCACACTAAAATTCGAACCAATAACAAGCGATCTTCGTTTCCCACGAGATCGATGTGCTTGGTTCTGCGACCCAGTAGCCCTCCGACTTCAAAACAAGGCATGGCACGGGCCGCGATAAGTACTCGATCGGCGAGGGTCATAACAAAATCAGAAAAGAAAGGGAAAATTATCAAGGGAAAGACTTATGAAAACATCCATCGAAACGAAAGTGGCAGTTGCCGTCGCATCGGTTTTTTTAGCTCTGGCTATAGGCGTTATGGCTCAAGGCCGCAGCGGCGGTCAAACCGGTGGGCCCCAAGGATACGGCCCGACGAATAATCCTGGCTTGAACCAAATGAGCCCGCAGGGATACAATAATTCGCTGCCCGGCCGCACCAACGCTGAACAGAACAGAACAAAGTTCTCGAACGAGACCGAGGAAGCCACGACTCCGAAGAAGGCGAAAAAGTCCAAACACCTGAAGTCAACAAAGCAGCGATCTGAACGCGCTCGGGAAAAGGAATCAACCTCGCCGAGCCAGCCAGAGGAATAATCACCTGCTAAACATGATGCGAGACGCGGCAATCATGAGCGAAAATCGCTCGTGAATGTAAAACTAACAAAACAGCGGCGCTGGAGCGAACCTCCAGCGCCGCTGTCTATTTTCGCCAGAATTTCCCTGCTTTCTGTCTTTATTCTCCGAGTGCGACATTTAACTTGCTAACCTTCGACTCTGACTTCATCCCTGCACCAGGCTCTGGAGTGCATCGGCGAGCGTTTCGAATGTGGCTATGTGAATTTCCGGTCCGTAGTGGAATTGCGAGAGAATATTGAGACCAATGTCTTTGTGCGGATCAGGGATCACTCTGGTTACAGAAGCGGCCTGTTTCTCGGTGAGAACATCCATGATGTCAGCGATATGACGCGCCGTGGTGGAATCCATCGACTCCAGCCAGCGGAAATCCGCCAGGACACGCAAGCCGGGCGCTACGTCTTGCAATAACTCCCTTACCTGCTGGGCGGCCTGCCTCGCCTGCTCTGCCGTCACTCGCTGCGCAGCGCTGATCACCAGGAGGCGTTTCGATCGATCAAGCTCTACTGTATACATATTCCGTGATCACACGATGCAGCCGTCATCGCAAGCCCGAGCGACCGAGCCACTGATCTCTATCCCATGATGCTTCAAATCCCGGCTCTTCTTCTGCTTCCCAATTTGCAGTTTTCAGTTTTATTTTGCATCGACCTATGATCACCGGAACCGACATCACCGTTTGGACAATATCCGCGCTGCTTGCGATCGGCATCGGCTGGAGTCGTTATTCGAAATGGAAAACGCGCAACAAATTCGTGCGCGAGCTGGCGGCAATGGACCCGGACCGCCGCGAGAAAATGCTCAGCCGCCTAAGCCCACAGCTTGCCATGGAAGCCCGCGAAGAATTGATGAAACGCTTTCGTATCAGCTGACATCCGATAACTCACGAAGTGTTGTCCATGTCTTGACTGCGCGTGCGCCCGAGGCAATCCGCGGTTCACTCTTCGTGCAGCGCGATGCTGGCGCCGACCCACGTCTTATCGATGTTGAAATCGACGCCCATCATTTTGCTCTGGCTCATTCGGACAAGATTGTTCACAAGGGTGGGATCGCGGTCCTCGTCCGGCCAGACAAACATCATTCGGATTTCGGCTTTTGATTTCTGACCATCGACCGTCGGCACGAACGCGGCGTAATCGACTCTTCTCTGCAAAATCCATTCGTGCGGATTTTTGAGCGCAGAAATTTTCTCCCGCGTGGGATCCATGTCCACACCATGCCCGGCGAATGAATAAAGCGGCTTCAAAACATAATTGTCGATGTTTTCGTCAGCGGGAAATTCATCGGCGAAAAAGGCTGGAGTTGTGTGCTCCGTTTTCAAAAATGGCAGGGAATGCTTGCTGATCCGAAAATACCAATTCGGATGGCCGACCCATGTGACATCGAGATCGTCTTGAAACCGAAACGGCAGATTCAGATCGGGTCGGCCAATCAATTCGTCGAAGATTACCCGGTTATAAATCCGCTCGATCCGCACTTCGCGTCCATCGCGATCGTAGAATAATTTGTGGCCGCGTTTCGTGATTTTCGTCACGCAGACAGGGCGAATGCCAAGCAAGGTTTCTGTGGCAGCGAAATCGATCCGCGTCTTTTGTTTCTCTGGCTCGATCTCCAGAAGTATGACGTTTTCCGGAGCAGAATCTGCGATGATCGTGCGCCGTAACAGATCGAGATACGCCTCGTCTTTGATTCCGCCGAATGATGAGGTCCAATTCCGTGGGATGAGCGGATTCGCGCGCCGCACGCAATGCAACAGCAGCAACTGAAAGCCGAAGAGGCTCGGAAATGCCTGCAGTTCAATCAATCGCGGGACCAGCCGATCGCCTTCCGCACAAATGGCAAAATCGACTACGAGGAAATTCGGATGCGCTGATTCATTGGGAACTTCCAATGCTTCGGGAATTGCATTCCCCGCCTGACGCGCGAATTCCGGTGTGCGGGTAAGATCGACAATAGCGTGCGCTGCGCGCGTGACTTCATTCGTGAATTCACGTGTCAAAAAAATCGGCGTCTCCGAGATTCGAAAATCCGCCGGCCATTTCTCGGTTTGATTCACGCAACGCAGTAGCATCGCGTATTTTTCCGTCGTGAAGTGGGCGTTGAATCGGGAGCGAAGCGAAGGATGCATTATTCAGGTAGGGACATCTCTCCGAGATGTCCGACTTATTTCTCCCGTGCTGTCGCAGTCTGCGCCAGTGAAAAGAATTCGACTGACGCTCTAGAGGCGCATCCCTATCTGAGTTGTAGCTGGTACGGCCAGTCTTCCACTCGATGAGCGAGACCCGCACGGACAGGATTCTGGAGAATGTAAGCCGCCTTCTCATCGAAGCTTTCATCGTTGCGTAATCGATGATCAAAGAAATCACGTTGCCAGTGAATTCCAGCGTGATTTGCAGTATATCGCTTCCAATTTGCGATTACTCGTTTCATCCCGAGGTCTGGCCCAAAACTTGCAAGCATGTGCAAGTGATCCGGCATTAAAAGAAGCAGCGGAACGCCCCAGTAATGCTGCTCCTGATAGAAACGCGTGGCATCAAAAAGTATTTTCGCGGTCCGAGAATGACAGAGGTGATTCGTGCCCTTTGGCTGGCAACAGATGGTCATGAAGAAAATGGCATTGCACGTGCCAATAAAATGCGGAGGATCGTGCGGTAATGCTCGGCGGCCGATCGGATCATGAGGAGAGCGAATCATTTCAGATAGGGATGGATCTCCGAGATGTCCTACTTGTTTCGTCGGCGTCGTTGCAATCAGCTCAGTGAAAAAAAGAATTCGACGGACGCCCCGGAAGTGCGTCCCTACCTGCTATGCGCCGTTCGGCTGTTCGATCACGCTGTTAATATGGAGCGGCCCGAGAATGGCCACAGTGCCTTTATCGTCGGTAACGATCACTCGGTTGCCGCGTGGCGTCTACCGTCGACACCGAATACTCGTGCCAATCCGACGTCCGAACCGAGAACGCAACAAACGGCACGCGCGCTAGTTGTTTACGAATCTCATCAATCATCTGGCAAGACTATACCAGAAACCTCCCGCGTTTATCACCTGCGCGCCGTCGAAGCAGATGTCGAAATCACGACCGACAAATCGATCTGAAGGAACACAGATTTTAAATCTGTGCGGCCAACGGAGTTTTACTCCGGTGGATCGCAAACACCCCGAATGCTTTCGGGGTTGGCGACGCAGGCAACCTGCCTATGTGCCGGCAAGATCACACCAAAAACTTGCCGCCTTTCATCACCTGTTCGCCGTCGAACCAGATGTCGAAATCGCGGCCGACGCAATCGATGTGCGTTTTAGAAATCCAGTTCGCGCCGGTGTGTTCTGCATAAGGATGACCGAAGGCGATGTGGACTCCTGGAATTTTTTCGTCCTGCAAAATGTGCCCGATGACATGCGTGCAGGCCGTGTTGGTGCCGATGGCAAATTCGCCGACGCGATTGCTGTTTTCATCCGTGCTCGTGTAAGCGCGAAATTCATCGCGCAAATCCTTGTTTTCCGAACGGAGCGATCGGATGCGATTGTTTTCCACTTCGATGGTGAGCGGATTGGATTCCAGATCGCCAAAACGCTCGCATAGATAATCGCCCACCACGCCGTCAACCACGAACACACCGTTGGTGTTCATCGGCGCAGTGAAGATTTCGCCGCCGGGAAGGTTGCCCCATTTGTCGCGGGTGATGATCCCGCTGGTTTTCAGCCATTTTAATTTGGGCGAAAGCTCCGCTTCGAATTCTGTCCCGTGCAGCGTCTTGCAAGTGATCCGCTCGGCTTGTCGCGCGCGTTCGACCAGGCGCTGGCTAAGCGCATCGACCGCGCAAAAGTCGGCGCGCATGCCCTCGAGCATGATTTCGCGGTTTATGTTAACCATGTGGCCATGCCGGATTTTGTGATTGTTGACTACGCTGGTCATTTGTGTCCGGGCAGTCAGCTCGCCCGGTTGTGTTTGGGCGGCGAAGATGGACACCTGTGAGAGTGCCAGATCATCCAGGATGATCTCCGGCATATACTTGAGCGGACGCCGCGCATGATGCTCGAGCACAAACAAACTGTACTCTGAACCGGCGCGCTCCACTTCTTTCTGCAGCGCTGCGGCGATTTCACGCGTCGCGGTGTCGGTGATGATTGTGATCCGCTCCTGCGGTTTCAACCGAAGGCAGACGTCGATGGCGTTGCGCGCGCCAGGAACCATTTCCGGATCAATCGGATGGAGATAAGCTCGATCGGGCATACGAAAGTGTTCAGAATTACGCTGAAATGAGGAGCAGGCAAATTTCCTGTTCCTCATTACGATACACACAGATGGCGACGTTTCGACGAAGAGACTCCGTGACTTTAGGAAAGAGATTTTACATCAATATCGCAGGCGCGATAATCTCCCCGGCACGCGCTATGGCATCGCAAATTCAATCGCTAACTCGTTTTGCTGTTGTCCTCGCGATTTTTTCGGCTTGGACCAGGCCGGCTATCGCTGATCAACAACAACAGCAACCACCGGTTTCATTCCAGGTACCAAAGAACGATTCTGCCAAGGCCGAAGCGCTGGCCGACCAACTTGCGACCCTTTCGCCAAGAGTGAATCGGGATGAGGCAGAGCTGGTGGCGCAATGCGCTTACGCCACTGTAAGCAAACTCAGGCGACAATACCGGATGTTTGGCACGCCAATTTTCAATAATTTTCTTATTTATCATGGCATCAGGAAACGCGGCTACTGTTACCAATGGTCGGAGGACCTGCTCGTCGCGCTCGATAAATTAAAGCTCACCAGCCTGGAGCTGCACTGGGGCGAATATGATCCGCGCACGTGGCGCGAGAACAATTGCATCGTCGCCACCGCCAAAGGACAGCCATTCCAGCGCGGGATCATGCTGGAGTGCTGGCGGCATTTAGGACATCTCTATTGCGGTCCAGTCGCCAGCGATTATGAGCATTACGTGGAGAACAGCGCATACGCGCGCTTTGTCCTGGGCAGATCAGCAGCCTCGAACGCTCGCCACGGGACGAGTCCGTCCGATCGGCGGACTTCCGGGGTTAATCAGCCCGTTGTGTTCCAGACGAATGTTATAGCGAAGGGAAAATCCGGCGATTAGTGAAAGGTTGCGACTGCGCTTGCGTCAACACGGCCATTGCAATTGCGCCCGATCCTGTTCGGATGGCAAAAGCGTTTAAAAAAGCAATTGAAGCAGGACGCGAAGCGCGCGAATTCGGGCTGGCCGAAAAATTGAGTCGGCCGCCGCGACCAGTCCTCGGACCGGATTTTTGTCTTAATCGCGTGCAGGGCGATCGCTTGGAGCCGCCGACACGGGTCGAGCTTCAGTACGTGACAGATCCAAATAGTCCGCAACTTCGCGAAGTACCGTAAGTATCTTTTCTCGATTGCGAGGAGACTTGTTGACGAATAGCGGGCTCGGATGCGGAGACTCAAAAAGTCTCACATCGGGACGCAACTTCGCAATGTAGTTTGAACCGCGTTGAGCTTTGTAGCCGATGAGCACAATAGCTCGCAATCTAGGTAAAAGATCCAAAAGCGAGTTCAGTGATTGGATGCCAACCTCGATATCATCTGAATTGGCGGGGCGAATTCGCGAACCAGAGCCGATATACCAGGGAATGATATTCCAAGTTACAGTTCGCTTCCGTGAGATTCCTGATTGCTGATTAAGTTGGAAGAAGTTCTTCGCGGTCTCATCCGGGTTGTTGCGTGAGATAAACCCTGATATCACAGTCTTAGCTCCAGGCGCTTCAAGTAAGTACAGGATCTCGGCCGCAGTCCCGCCATCCCACGGATCGAAATAAGGAATCCGGTAGTTTGACCCCATTTCGGCACGGAGCGTCTCGACAAATGCTGTCAACGGAGCAATATGCGGCTCGCGTAATTCAGCCAGCCTTGCTGCGCGAGCCGCGGGGCTGCCAAGCGACTTAGGCTTGTCGTCAAAATGTTCCCTTGGCATCACGTGTGAGTGTCGCCTCGCTCCAGAGAAACCTTCAACGCCGACCAACCAACCTTATGAACTAACTACTCACCAAACTCTTCCGTCACACTTGACACCTTACATAGGGGTTAGGCGTTTCGGTTCGATGCGAGTGGATGTGCATGACGAGAATAAAGCCTCTCCACCAACGCGATAGAGCGACGAACAATGCTGGCAGTGTCTTCGGGTGCCTTCGACCCGTGGATGACGCGGGATGTAGCTGTGTAGAGGGCGAATGCCTCAGACTTGTCGGAACCGCGTAACGTCCAATTGATGCGTCTGTGCGGGGGAAAGTCCTTGAAGAAGTAGTCGTCCTCAAGCTGTGCCTTCGTAATCGCGCCGATGCGCACGCAGACATCGGTAATCGCAGTCTCAACGAGACCGCGGCACAAGCCATAAATAGCCGCCAGCTGGCCGAACGCGTAGCACATACGAACCTCGTCGAGTATCTTCGGAAGGGTGGGTGGCAACGTCACAGGACTAATCAAGCACCGGGTCACAATCTGGCCGTGAATGTAGCCGGAGGTAGAATACCACCGATGAAACTCGTCCCAGGAAAGGTCCTGCAACTGGGAATCATCGAGGTAACTGAACTCCATCTCGTAGTCGTCAAAGTGCTTCGAGGCATCGGCGACGATGGGCTGTAAAATCCGGTCTGCGGGGAGGGGTTGCTTGAGGCCGATGGCCCGAATGACGGATGCGGCTACAGAGTCAGTTGTCGTGAGAGTAGCAAGCTTAGGGCTGGTCAAGAGGTTTAGAGCCAACTGGCGTTTGGCATCCATGTATTCCTGTGCTCCGTAATAGACGCGCAAAGCCTGTCTGCTGGATTCGCTGAGCTTCGATGGCCCGTCGTCCAGCAAGGATGTTAGATGCTGAGGGCCATTACGGTAGGAGTCAGCAAAAACCTTCGGGCCGAGTTGACGCACCATCTCGGAAAGCGATGTGCTCATACTGCTGACTTTCTTTGCGTGGGAAACTACGTCGTATTTCATTGGGAGAATGCGCCCGTAACCCTAACTACCAAGCTCAGCGACCGTCGCTCGCAACG
>WNGA01024423.1_pt1 | contig 11684 bp, 9 predicted proteins | sample 5400061 | NCBI WGS metagenome assembly WNGA01 (sample SAMN13153366, study PRJNA577476) | soil metagenome | isolation source: 100 cm soil or saprolite under grassland replicate 2 | place: USA:California | collected 2016-06-15
ACCGATCTCGTCGCAGAAATCGAGCTGCTCGGCCAAGGCCATCCCGGAGATGAAACGCACCATGTTGAAGCCGGATGCCTTGGCGTAGATCAGGTCGCGCCGCACAAAATCGAGCTCCTGCGCCCGTGATATGCCCATCGGGTAGTGATTGCCGGTGTGAGTGGAGCGCAGGAAGATCCGCCGGCCGTTGAGACGGAAATAGCCCTCGACCACGCGAAAATCGCGAAACCCGCAGCGCACCGACTGCCGATGCGTGAATGTGGCGTCATCGGCTCCCTGCGCATCCAGCGCCGCCGCCACGCGATATAAATACGGATCGTACAGATCCCAGAGATGCGGGCTGCCAACCAATAAAGTCAGCTCGTGCGCCGTATCGCCGGGTGCGAAGGTTGCGTCGCCCAGCGCCGTGTCGAGTGTGTCCGCGCCGCTCTGCGACTCGGCCGACGCGCTGAGCCGGCCGATCACAGGCGCGATCGTGTCGTTCCGCACAGTGATCGCGACGCGAATCTGGCCGGTCGCCGGATCGGGCTGGACAAACAGATCGGCGATTCGCACCGCCGGCACCACCAGCAGCTCAACCGGCAGCACGATCCCGCCGATATTGTAGCCGCGCCCAGGCTGATAATTTTTGATGTTCTTATTGCGGTGCGGGGTCTCCACGAGCCGGATGCCGTCGATCGGCTCGTCGGTCGGGTTCAACACGCGGACTGCGAGCAAATTATCGTCGCCCGGCCTCAGCGCGCTGGTCAGATCGAGGCTGAACGGCGTATCAGCGCCCTCGTGGCCGCCGACAGGCTGGCCGTTCAGCCAGACATCGGCCAGGTAATCCACCGCGCCGAAGCGCAGCAGATAGCGCTCGTTCACAGCCGCCGGCTGTGTCGCGCGGAAGGTGTGCCAGTACCACACTACACCGTGGTAATCCGGGCAGACCTGCTGGATGACGCCTGGAACAGGGATAGCGAGCGCCTCGTCGCGCGCAGACGCGAACCAGCGCTCTGCGTGCCCGCGGTTCTCAGGGTCGGTCGCCAATCTCCATTCGCCGTTGAGAGCCTGCATTCGGTTCCTCCAACCTACCTCAAGTGGGGATATCCAATCCGCGTGGTGGTGGCGTATACCGGCTTGCGTCAATTATGTTCGGACTTCCTCAACTGTTGTTCCGTATTGCCTGTGTGGACATGGGGCTATCAGGCGTTCGATAGAACCAGATAGCTGCGCTGCGCGCTGGCAGCGCGAATGTGAAACCAGCGTTTATCAGATCTTCGCCCGGGATGTCCCTTGTTTCACCAGTTTCAGCGTTTTCGAAGAAGTACATTGCATCTGGGCGGATCCCTTTCGGATGGATAATGATTGTCTCTTGCGGAGATGCCGGGAGACGGATTCCCTGGACAAGCCCGCGGCCTGTCTCCGGGCAGTCAAACTGCCAGCTGACCCATTCTTGCGCACTGTGGTGGAACGGCGTATGTGGGTAGTAGTCGCCATAGAGCATCAGGTCAGCTGCTCTGCGCCAGATGTCAATCATTCTCCTGGCACTGACATAATCGTAATCGTCCCGGCGGATGTCAAGCGTCACAAACAACATGGGAGCCATGCCGCAGTGGTAAGAGTAGCTGTCTGCCCGGTCGTCGAATCGCTCTTTCCCGGTAAAATCTGAGGGTTTCCCAGTAAGATCCCAGGAGAGTGTGACATCCTTGAAGTAAGGTATCCACTCGTACAGCGTACGGTGGAATGCCAACTTCACTGGATGATCCCCGTACCCGTAGTCGGTATAGTGTAGCGGCACAGAACGCCGCATGGTCTCAAGATCATTGCGGCGTCCTCCGCTCGCACACGAATCGATCCATAGACCGGGATTTTGTGCCAGCAAGTCATCCCAGAACTGCAAGTAGCCCTGGGTATGCAGGTTCTCGTTCATCCCCTGGCGATCCTGCGCCTCATTCTTGCGCCAGTGTTCCAGTGGTGCGAAGTTATAATCCTGCCTGTAGATCTTTATGCCGTTGTCTTTGATCAGCCGGCTCACATGGTCGGTAAGCCATTGGCGGCATTCCGGGTTACCCAGGTTCAACAAACCGTTATCGCTCTCCTTCGTTCTGAGCAACCATTCCGGGTGTTCGGTATCGAGTTTTGTGCCCCGTGCTACCCTTTCCGGCTCAAACCAGACTAGCAGGTCAGCGCCGTCCTGGGTGGCACGATCGGATACCGGCTTCAGACCATTGGGGAACCTTTCGGGATCAGGTTCCCATGTGCCGGTTATAGTCCATTTTCGTATATGGTCTTTGTTGTAGCATGGATACCAGCCGGCATCGATCCACCAGACGTTGGGGTGGATGCCGTGTTGTTTGAATTTCTCGATATACTGAACCTGGTTCTCTTCGGTCGCGCCTGTGAATTCCTCACCGTCATCAGTGGCCGCGCAAGCCAGGAGTGGTTTCATCGGTTCACCGTTGGGCTTGGGAAGGACGTGGGCAAGATACCACCGGCGCCACAGGTTCACTGCTCTTGAAACATCGCCCACCCATGACAGCACGGTCATTCGTGGAGTGCGGATGCTTTCACCCGGCATAAGCCGCAGGTTTGTCTTTTCCTGACCCGCCTGAACATGTACACCGTCGGCAAGCCCATTGAACCGGGCCGCCCATTGTGCGGGCCAGCCAATCGCCAAAGACAGTCCCCAGTCCTTGAACATGATGCGGTAGTAGGGGAATGCGCCGTCACAGGGACGGCCCCCCGTGGGGGCGAAACCGACCGCGTCGCCTGAGTGCACGTGAGTCTCCTGAGGTGTATATCCTTCCGCACTGTAGTAGTCGCCATTGCAGTGATACAGAACGGGCGAAGAACCCCTGAACGTTGCATCCATTGCGAGGATGTCGCTGATGACAGGTGTGGGCTCACGGCCTTTGTTGGTAAACCAAGCCACCCATTCCACAACCGGGTAGTCCATGTACTCCGTGCACTCAACCCGGACATTCAGGCCGGTTGTGGGGTGATTGCCTTCGAAAACCGTTTCGGAGATATTGGCGTCGATGCGGCGTCTATTTGAAACCGGTTGCCACTCTTCCGGGATGCCGCCCATGGCTTTTCCATCGAGCACAAAAGAGATCGGAAGATCAGCGGCGGCGGAGAAGAAGCGCTCCGCCCAGGCACGGCTCTTCAACATGTCCTCGGACTTTGTGACAGGCACGGCGTACATCGTATTCATTGTCAATCCTTTGCTAGACCACGCGTTTGTAGAGCAACAGCGCCGATCACGCCGGTATCGCCAAGATCCAGATTGAAGAAGGGCAGCATCTCGCTTGATGTGCGACCGTCTGCTGGCGCGAAGCGCTGCTCCGATCTCGGCTCAAGCGCGGCCGTCTGGGGCGCAAAGTCGTCGAGCTTGGCCTGCGCGCCTTGCGCAGTATGCAGCAGGCATTGCTGGCCCCGCGCGGCTGGGAAGATCGCATCCAGCGGCTGAATATCGGCCAGAATCGGGCTATCGACCGCGCCGGTATTCGTGAAGGATACGACCCATTCGACCGCTGGAAAATCGGCGAATGTGGTGATCGCGCACTGGCACTGGAGGCTGGTGGCCGGGGCGGTGAGTGTGATGCGTGCGTGGGTGACGCCAGCCACCGTGGCATCTTGGATCCACTCCGCGCGCCAGCCGGCCAGGAACGCGGTCGAATCGCGCTCGCCGTAGCGAAAGGCGAGCGGCAAGATCCGCTTTGGGGATTGGAACGCTTCGGCAAACCAGCGCTCGGCGCGCGCCAGCTCTTGCGGTGTTGGCTTGCTCGATTCATCGCCGCGCGGCGGATGCACAACCGCCCTTGCGGCAGGAACCTTCGTGGGCGCGCTGATCGGCCCGCGCGGCGATGAATCTGCCGATTGTTCTTGCTGCTCGCAAGCCGCCAGCAGGAGCGTGGCTCCTGCCCCCAGCCCCATCAGAAACGCGTGCCGGCTCAGCGGTTGTGCGACCTTTTGCTGCGTTGCTCGTGCTGTCTGTGCTCTCATGACGTCTCTGGTATGCAGAACGCATCCCCAGTGGGCTGGGTGATTCTGATACTATGCAGTGCGCTTGTAGACCAGCAACGCCGAGCCGGGCCGCTCGCCGACTTCGATCGGGACGCCATGCTTGAGCAGATCGCCACCAGAAGCTTGCAGCGCGAAATCGCTGTCGAACGAGCGAATATCGTAGCGCGCCGCGGAATCGAGGCCGTGCAATGGCGGCTCGATGCGCGCGAACGGGCTATCCGGCCGGCGGAAGGCCAGGATCATACCCTCGCCCAGGTCGGGGCGATCGAATTGCCAGACTGCCCAGGCATCTTCCGCCAGACTGTAGGAGACTAGCGGGTAGAAGTCGCCGTAGAAGTACTGCCGCACGGCATTAAACTCCTCGGCCATCTTGCGGCACCATTCCAGCGGGAATTTGTCGCCCTGCTCGGCGGCAATCTCGCTCCAGCTGAGCACGATCCCCGGCCCCAGCGCGCTGCGAAAGGCGTAGGTGTCGCCGACAGTTGAGGATGCGCCGGTGCTGAGCGGAACCCACAGCGACAATCCTTGGGTCTGGTTCTGCATGGCCGTTGTGGCAAAGCTCGGGTAGCACTGCACATCGCTGCGCCAGAGCGGCACGCTGCGCGATGTCGTCTCCAGGTCGATCCGCCGCCCGCCGCTTGAGCAGTTGTCGATTATGAGTCCGGGGTGCCGCGCCAGCAGCTCATCCCAGAAGGCGTACAGCCCCGCGATATGGCGAATCTCGGTCATTCCAACCCGATCCGGCGCATCAGCGGCCTTCCAGAACGGGGCCGGGTCGGTGTTGAAATCTTGCCGGTAGCAGGTGACGCCATCCTCTTCGATCAGCCTGGAGATCATGTCGGTGACATACTGGCGCGCTGCGGGGATGCCCAGGTTGAGCAGGAAGTTGTCGCCGATCGGCCCAAGTAGCCACTCGGGATGCTCACGTGCGATCTGGGTGCCCTTGGAGACGCGCTCCGGCTCAAGCCACAGCACGAATCCCAGGCCCCGCTCGCGCAAGGCGTCGCCGACCGGCTTGATGCCGTTGGGATACGCGCCCTTGCGCGGGAACCAGTTGCCGGCCTGGAGGTACCATTCGCGGCCAAAGGTATCCGAGCTTTCGTTATGCTCCGCGTCGCCATACCAGTCAGCATCGATCCAGAAATACTCGATCGGCAGGTCGTTATCCTTCAGCCATTGCGCTTTGCCGATCTGATGCTGCTCGGTACGGTCACCCCAATGGCCATCGGTCATTGGCGGCTGGAGCAGCTTGCCGTTCGGGCGCGGCGTGTGGTGGGCTAGTACGAACTGGCGCAGCATGTTGTGGCCGTGCAGCCGATCTTGCTCCCAGAACAGCAGCAGGATGCGCGGCGTACGAATCTCCTCGCCCGGCAGCAGCTTGATGTTCGTCGCGGCCATGCCCGCCTGTCCGCGGATGATGTCATCGCGCCCGCGCTGGAAGCTCGCGGACCATCCGCCAGTCCAGCCGATTGCGCCGATTACACCCGAGCCTTTTTGCTCCAGGTTGAAGAACGGCAGCACACCATTCGACGAACGTCCGCGTACGGCTTCCAGCTGCGCGCCGAAGCCGGCGGTGAGCTGGGCCGCCTGCGGCTCGAAGTCGTCGAGGTGGCACTGGCTACCCTTGGCGTAGTGCAGCTTGCAGAGCTCATCTTTCTGCGCGGCAAGTGTGATATTCAGTGGCTTAATATCGGAGATGGTGCTGCTGTCAGCAGCCCCAGTATTCTTGAAGGACACGACCCACTCGACCGCCGGGAAATCAGCGTAGGTTGTGATCTCGCAGCGACACTGTACGCCGCTGTTGGGATCGCTCAGGGTCACGACATGGCCGGTCGCCTGATCGTTGATGGTGACCGGCGCGCGGTCTACCCGCCAGCTCGGCAGCAATGCCGACGATTTCTGCCCATCGTAGCCAAAGGACACTGGAAAGGGCGCAGCTTCGGCACCGGTGAGCGGCGATAGGAATGCTTTCGCGAACCAGTCAATCGCTCTTGCCTGCTCGGCTGCGGTTGGCTTGCTTGACATAACTTCGTTACCCCTTTATACCAGTCATCGCGATGCCGCGAATGAATTGCTTTGATGCGAGCAGATAAATGATCATGACCGGCACGATCGTCAACATGGATCCTGCCAGCCACATATCGTAGCGAGTCCAGTACAGACTACGCAGTCCGTTCAGAACCAGCGGAATGGTCTTCTGATCGGGGCTGTTCAGGATCAGGCTGGGCCAGAGAAAGCTATCCCAGTTCCCCAGAAAGGTCAGAATCCCCAGTGCGGCCAGCGGTGCAGTGGCCAGCGGTAGCACGATTTGGGCAAAAATGCGCACCTCGGAGGCACCATCGATACGGGCTGCGTCGAGCAGCTCTAGCGGTATGCCTTCCATAAACTGGCGCATCAGGAAGATACCGAAAGTCGACCATAAGCCCGGCACAATGATACCTGCCAGCTTATCCGAAAGACCAAGATCGGAGATAAAGATATACAGCGGCACCAGCACAACCGAAAACGGCACCATCAGCGTCGAAAGCAGGATTGTGAACAGTATCTCTTTCCCCGGAAAGCGATATTTTGCGAACACATAGCCGCATAGCGACGATGTCAGCATCACCGATACGGTGGTCGACACGGCGGAGATGACGCTATTGCGCATCGCAGTCAGGAAATTCACCCGCGTGATGATCTCGTTGTAGTTGTTGACTGTCCAGACATGCGGGAGCAGTGCCGTCGAGCTGACCAGCTCTTTATAGGCTTTGAACGATCCAAAGATCATCCAGATAAATGGCGCTACCGAAATCACCGCGAAGAAGAGCACTATGATATGCAGCACCGTCTGGCGAAGGTGGCCGCCGATGGCGCCTGGCCGGTTCGTCGTCCGCGTTAGCGGCTGGCCCCGCTCCAGCGTTTGAACTTTCTTCATCGACTTGCCCTCCCTTAGTAGGACCACTTGGGGCGCAGCAACTTCAGCTGAATCATGCTGATCACAAAGATCACCACAAACTGCAGAAGCGCGGCGGCTGCGGCTACGCCAAAGCGAAAGTTTGTGAAGCCGGTCTGGACGATCAACATGTTATAGACAAACGTAGATGTGCCAGGCCCGCCCTGCGTCAGCACGGTCGGCGATGTATAGACCTGCAAGCTGCCAATTACGCCGAGCACGACCACCAGCAGCAGCGTGTGGCTCAGCAGGGGAATGGTCATATAGCGAAAGCGCTGCCACTCGTTGACGCCATCGACGCGGGCTGCGTCGTACAGCTCGGCTGGAATATTCAGCATGCCTGCGGTGAGCAGCACAACGCCGAATCCCAGACCCTTCCAGATATCGATCGCGGCCAGTGTCGCCAGTGCCGAGCTAGGCGAGGAGAGCCAGCGCGAGGTCGGCAGGTGCATTGCTCGCAAGAAAGCGTTAAAGGCGCCCACATCGGGATCGAGCAGGAAGCGGAACAGCAGAGAAACGGCGACGAGTGAAACGACCACCGGCAAAAAAATCGCCGACTGGTAGAGCTGCATGCCGCGCTTGAGATTGACCAAACACGTGGCGATCAGCAGCGACAGCGGTAGGGAGACGCAAAATTCCATGACTCCCAAGAGCAACGTATTGCGCGTGGCGATCCATAGCAATGGATCAAGGGAGAGCTTGTAGAAGTTATCCAGCCCGACAAAGTGGCTGGTCGCGCTCAAGGATGACCTGACGATTTACACCGACGAGAATAACAAGAATGGGTTCTTGAAGCTAGCGAAGTACCCCACGCTGGAGAACACAATCTACTACGGCGAAGGCTTCGGCTACGAATCCGACATGGAGATCAGGTTCCAGGCTGGATCGATTATCGCGCACGGCGGGCGCTTCGGATACCGCGGGTCGCTCGGTCTGTGCCGCTTGATCCTCATGAGTCACCATAGACTCCTCCTGAGCAGCCAACCTGTCTCGGTTACGCACCCGAGACTTCAGCCGCCTCGCTCTTGATTGCGAAATGATCTATTGATTGTGGATCGCACATAGAATAGAGCCGTGTGGGAGGTTTCGCCCGCGTTCGGGGCGAAACCTCCCACAGCGCGCATATGGATGCGCCATCACACTTTCTTCAGATCCTCCTGGAACTGTTTGTACCCGGCTTCCATCTGCTGTTGCACCTGCTGTGTGGCCTGCTCGGCGTTGAGCTTGCCCGACCGGATATCGGAGGCAGCGCCGTTGACATATTTCTCCATGTCGGATTCGTAGCCGAAGCCTTCGCCGTAGTAGATTGTGTTCTCCAGCGTGGGGTACTTCGCTAGCTTCAAGAACCCATTCTTGTTATTCTCGTCGGTGTAAATCGTCAGGTCATCCTTGAGCGCGACCAGGTGCTGACCCTCCTTGGTCATCATCATCTTCAAGAATGCGTGGGCCACATCCTTGTTTTTGCCCTGCGAAAAGCCGGCGAAACCCCAGCCGCCTTCGCCGCCCATCTTCGGGAATTCACCGGGCTTGACCGGCGGTGTCACGGCCAGGTCGAAGTTGTAGCCCAGCTTCTTGCCTTCGATCCATGGCGTACCGTTGCCCTTGGCCAGCGCGACCTTTCCCGCTAGTGCCGCGTCGACATGGTTCTGATCGAGCTCGGTCTCGATGCCCATCTTGACTGGAGTTTCAGCGTGCAGTTGGTAGGCCTTGATGCCCGCGTCGGTCGTAAAGTTGAACTTCTTGGCGTCGTTGTCCCACCAATTGACTCCCAGGCTATGCATGATGCCCAGAAGCGTGCAGGAGTCCCAGCCCTTGCTGCTGATGCCCCAGCGCGTGACGTTGCCCGCGTCGTCCTTGGTTTGCAGCGCCTTGGCCAGCTGCCACATGTCCTCGTAGCTATCGAACTGGTCTTTGCCATTGGTGGGTGGATATTTGTCCTTGAGACCAGCCTTCTCGACATCGTCGACCGGGACGTTGACAACCCAGCCGACGGTGCCGGTCTCGGTTGGCACGCCCCAGAACTTGCCGTCGTGCGAGTAGCATTGGATGGAGTCGGGGAAAAAGGCCTTCACTGGATCAATGCCCTGCTCCTGGTAAAACGGCGTGAGATCCGTGACCGCGTTTCGCATCCAGAGCGGCACCAGCACCTTGCCCATGATACAGGCAGCATCGGGGGCCGTGCCCGCGGCCATTGCCGTAATGACCTTGGTCTCGATCGGCCACTCTTGGGGCTGAACCGAGAGCTTGGCGCCGGTTTGCTTTTCGAAGAGTGCGGCAAGGCGCTTGTATGTTTCCACATGGGGATCATACTGTAGCCCCCACAGCACGCCCTCTTTGCCTGCCAGCCCAGCGGCTACGACTGCTGCCGTTGGCGCTGGCGGCGCCTCGGCGGCCGCGGTCGGCGCAGCTGGCGCTGCGGCTGCGGTTGGCGCGCTGCTCACCGGCGGCGCCGCTGCGGTTGGCTCGCTGCTCACCGGCGGTGCCGCTTGGCCACCGCAGGCAGCCAGGATGCCAGCTCCCAGCGCGCCGACCGCAGCTTTCAGGAACGTCCGTCTGCTTTGACCTTCCGTGTTCATGGTTCCTGTTCCTTTCTAAACATCTACCAGCTCTGACCCACAAGCTTGGGCCGGCGAAATGCACCCTAGATCAGACTAAGCGTGATTTTAGGTGGTTCGAACATACTTGCAGAGGCTATGTATGTTCGGTTTTTGTCAGGCTGCGTCCAGTAGATATTGGCAGCAGCATCGCTGGTTTCGCTGCGCCAGAAGGCCTTCGTCGCCTCACACCAGCGCGGGGTGTGACCAAGTCTCAAGCCCACTTGAAATGAGCAAGGCTACGCAGAGGCTTCTACATGATGACAAGATGCCAAGATTGCTTGGCACAATGACAGATTGTGCCACTGGCGGGTTATGGCAAGAACTGTCTACTGATAACTGTTAACAATTTCTTGCGTAGATAATAATTGAATACTGGCTACGTGTCAAGTCCCTGCTTTCGAGTCATATGGCGGTCACAATGTCAGCCTTGAATGAGGGGTTGACAACACATTCGTTTTCAAGTATAGTCCAGCTATCATCGATTTGTTAACAGTTAGCAATCCGCAGATTTCTATGGATAAAGAGCAAGTAGCCAGCACTATACCGGTCTCGCTTCATCCGCCTCCCAAACGGAATCTGGCCGATGCTGTTACTGAACGCCTTCGCGATGCTATTCTCGACGGGAAATTTAAGCCTGGCCAACTGCTCCGTGAGGAGCAGTTGGCCACGATGCTCGATCTCAGCCGCGGTCCGGTGCGTGAGGCATTGATCCGGCTTGAGCGCGAGGGCTTGGTACAGGTGCGGCGTCACCGTGGCGCTATCGTCGCGCAGCTTTCCCGTACTGATGTCGAGGAGGTATACGGTTTGCGCCTCGCACTAGAGCGTCTCGCCGTCCAGAACGCGATCCACCACGCTACCGAGGACGACTTCGCTGCCATGGAACAGGTGATTGCCGCCTTCGATACGGCGCTCGCACATAATCCATCCGAGCATGAGATTGCCAGGCTCGATCTCCAATTCCACGATATCATCTACCGTGCTGCCAGGCATCAGCGGCTGTATGATTGCTGGACTAACCTGCGGTCGCAGATCTATATCTTCCTGCTCTCCCGCAATATCGCGAACCCGGACTTTCGTAAGATTACCCTCAAAGGCCATACTGACATCCTGGACGTTCTACGTGCGCGCGACGAGGCGCGCGCCATTCAGGCCATCGAAGAGCATCTGCGTGCAGCCTATGAGCGTATTATTGTCGAATATCACCAGACGACCGATGAGTAGTGCAAGCTCGACAGCATGAAAGCATTTCATGGTCGTGGCCTTGGTATACGTACGCTATCCTGGCTTTCAGACGCCCAGACCCGCCTTCAAACCCGCGCACATCGATCGCCTCCTGGCCGAAGCCACCATCCGATTTCCCCGATCATTACAACCATCCGACCGCACTTCAGCCGCTACAGCGCAACATGTGACTTAAGCGCCCAAGAACAGTTGCAGCTGCTCAGCCAGCACCCGCTGTGTCCCATAGTGCGTGGCAAGCGTCCGGCACACGGCCTGCCACTCCAGCTCGCTGGCCGGTGCCAATTCCCGACCCACACCCACATCTTTGAAGCCGCTAGAGCACGTGACACAGACCACCGGCCCGTCGAAGCGCCGCCCGGCCGCTGCCAGCTGTCGCAGCCCTGCCAGGCTGATTGCCCCCGATGCTTCCTGCCACATTCCTCGCCCCGCCAGCGCGGCCTGCGCCGCCTGCGTCTCGTCATCCAGCAGCGCCACGGCAACGCCGCTGCTTTGGCGCAGCGCAAGCATGCCCAGCGTACTGGACACATTCGATCCGATGGCGTACGCGATGGTCGGCCCCTCCTCGATCTCGACGTGATCCTGCCGGGTCTCGAATGCCTGGAAGTGTGCCGCGCGCGTGGAAGGCTCACAGGCCACCATCACGGGTGTGGTCGCAGCCACGCCTAGCTCGCGAAGCTCGCGGAAGCCTTTCCACACCCCAAACAGCAATTGTGCGTTGGAGGTGGGGATAAACACGGCGGCAGGCACTCGTCCACCGAGCTGGGCGAAGACCTCGTAGGCTAGCGTCTTGTAGCCTTCGCAGCCCCAGGAGTGATGGGCGAAATGGTAGCCGAGCCGCTCGACGATCTGGCGGATCACGGTTTGGCTTCCTGCCTCTGGCACAGCCAGCACAGCGGCTCCAT
>WNGA01032116.1_pt1 | contig 11682 bp, 9 predicted proteins | sample 5400061 | NCBI WGS metagenome assembly WNGA01 (sample SAMN13153366, study PRJNA577476) | soil metagenome | isolation source: 100 cm soil or saprolite under grassland replicate 2 | place: USA:California | collected 2016-06-15
CCTCGCTGCGCAGGAAGATCTCGGCCAGCGTGTCGCCGATCCCTTCCAGCGCGCGCTCGACGCGCGCTTCGTCCCACCCGAGCGCCTCGATGCCGACGTTGAAGAAGATCCCGCCGGCGTTGAGCACGAAGTCGGGCGCGTAGAGGATGCCGCGCTCAGACAGCCGGTCGGCGTCCGCCGGTGTCGCGAGCTGGTTGTTCGCCGAGCCCGCGACGACACGGCAGCGCAGGGGCGGGATCGTGTCTACCGAGAGCGTGCCCCCGGTGGCGCAGGGCGCATAGACGTCGCACTCGGTCTCGAGCGCCTGCTCCGGCGGAACGACACCTGCGCCCAAGCGCTCCGCCAGCTCCGCAGCACGCTCTGCGGAGAGATCGGTGATGAGGATGCGCGCCCCCGCCTCCGCCAACAGCTCGGCGAGCCTGGCCCCGACGCTGCCCACTCCCTGAACGAGCACCGTCCTACCTTCGAGCGCCGGCGACCCTAGCGCATGCGCAAGGCTCGCCCGGATCCCGTGGAAGACGCCGCGGGCGGTGAACGGGCCAGGCTCGCCGGAACCCCCGCTCGCGACGCTACGGCCGAAGACGTAAGGGCAGCGCTCCGCCATGAGGTCCAGATCAGCCGGCGTCGTGTTCATGTCGCAGCCGGTCCAGAAGCTTCCGCCGAGCGAGGCGACGGCCTCTGCGTAGCGGCCAAAAAGCCCTTCGCGTTCCTCGCCCTCGAGCAGCGCAGGCACCGCGAGTACCGCCTTACCGCCGCCGAACGAGAAGCCGGCGACGGCCATCTTGACGGTCATCCCCGCCGCCAGCCGCGTCCCGTCGCGAAGCGCGTCAGCTGTGCTCCCGTAGACCTTCATCCGCGTGCCTCCCGCGGCCGGCCCCAGCCGCCTCGAGTGGATGCAGATAAAGATCCAGCTCTCGGTCGGTGCGTCGAAGCGGACGAGCACTTGCTCTCCCTCCCACGACCCGATCACGCGCTCGAATTCGCCGAGTTCCTTCATCGCTCTCACGAGCCCGATGTCGTCCCTCCCTTGCAGCGAAGAGCCTACTTTCGCCCGAGCGCAAGCGTAGCCCCCGAGCTCCTCTATTCCGCCCGCGGCCGGGCCGACTACGACGCCCTGGCGGACGATCTGCTGGGTTTTCCGAACCTCAGCGTCGATGATCGAGTCGAGGCCAAAGCTCGGCGCGCGCAAGCTGCACTCGCGAGGCGCGGCCAGCACCGCGGCCCGACAGCCGTTGACCTTCTGATCGCCGCCATCGCGGAGGCGCACGGCGTGATCCTGCTGCACTACGACCGCCATTTCGACCTCATCGCACGCGCCACCGGTCAGGAGGTGGAGTGGCTTGCGCGCCGCGGGGCCCTCGGGTAAGAGCCTTTTCCGCTGGCGCTCGTGTCAAGCGCGACGAGGTGCGCCCGGTCGGATCCGGACGCCGTCCTCTACCGCGCCGCCGCCTCCTCGAGGGCCTTGACCGCCAAGACGCGGGCCAGGTGTCGGCGGTACTCAGAGGTCGCGGCCGTGTCGGTCGGCGGCGTGGTGTCCTCGTCGGCGACTGCCGCGGCCGCCTCCGCTCCACCCGAGCGGTATGCCTCCTCGGCGGCGCGCGCACGCATGGGCGCCGGCCCCATGCTCGTCAACGCGATCCGCGCATCTCCATCCGAGACGAGCGCGGCGACCCCGACGGTCGCCCAGTCCTGCGCCCTGCGGTTGAACTTCAGGTACGACCAGCCGGTCTCCCCGAGCTTGGAAACGCGGATCTCCGTCAGGACGTCCTGCGGCTCGAGGGCCGTCTCGAAGACGCCGCGGAAGAACTCCCGGGCCGGTACCGTGCGCTCGCCGCCGGGGCCGCGCACGACCAGCTCGGCGTCGAGCGCCAGGACGATCGTGGGCAGGTCGGAGGCGGGATCGCCGTGCGCCACCGAGCCCCCGATCGTTCCCCGGTGCCGCACCTGCGCGTCGCCGATCAGACCGGCCGTGTACGACAGGATCGGGCAGTGCTCCTGAACGAGCGGATCGGTCTGGAGGTCGCGGTGCCGGGAGAGAGCCCCGATTGCCAGCCGCTCGCCGTCGTCGCGAACGTACCGGAGCTCCTCCAGCCGTCCGATGTCGACGAGCGTTCCCGGCCGGGCGAACCGCAGCTTCATGAGCGGAAGCAGCGAGTGGCCGCCGGCGAGCAGCTTCGCATCCTCGCGCGCGCCGAGCAGCTCGACGGCCTCCTCGACCGATCCGGCGACCTCGTACTCGAAGGGTGCGGGGATCATCGCTTCGCCTCCTCGATCGCCCGCCAGACGCGCTCGGACGTGGCGGGCATCTCGATGTCGGTGATGCCGTAAGGCGACAGGGCGTCGATCACCGCGTTCATGACCGCGGCGGTCGACGCGATCGTGCCGGTCTCTCCCACGCCCTTCACCCCCATCGGGTTGGTCGGGCTCGGCGTCTCCGTCCGGTCGATCTCGAGCGACGGCAGCTCCGCCGCGGACGGTACGAGGTAGTTGACCATGTTGGCGGTGAGGAGGTTGCCGTCCTCGTCGTGGATCGCCTCTTCCCAGAGCGCCTGAGCCACGCCCTGGGCGATCCCTCCCTGGACCTGCCCCTCGACGACCTGAGGATTGATGACCCGCCCGACGTCGTCGACCGCCACGTACCGCCGGAGGTCGATCGCCCCTGTCTCCGTGTCCACCTCGACGACCGCGGCGTGGCCGTCCAGGCCGCGAACGCGGCGTCCTTGATGGTCATGGTCTCCCCGCCGGGCGCGGTGAACGTGCCGGCCTCGTACTCGAGCTCGGTCGCGGACGCCCCAAGCGTGTGCCCGGCGATTAGCCGCGCCTTCTCGACGATGCGCTCGCAGGCGTGCCAGACGGCGACCCCGCCGACGGTGAGGCTGCGGCTGCCGTACGTGTCCATGCCCAGGGGCGCCACGGCGGTGTCGCCGTGGAGCACCTCCACCTCGTCGACCTCCAGCCCGAGCCGCTCGGCGGCGATCTGGGAGAACGTCGTCACGTGCCCCTGGCCGTGCGGCGAGGTGCCGATGATCACCTGCACGGTCCCGGTGGGCATGACGCGCACCTGTGCGGCGTCCCAGCCCCCAGCTCCGTACCGGATCGCCCCGAGGATGCGCGAGGGGGCGAGACCGCACATCTCGAGATACGTCGAGAAGCCGATCCCCAGCAGCCGCGAGTCGCCGCGCTCGCGCCGCTCCGCTTGCTCACTCCGCAGCCCGTCGTAGTCGAGCAGCTCGAGCGCCCGGTCGAGGTGTGCCTCGTAGTCGCCCGAGTCGACGGTGAGCCCGGAAGCGAGAGTGGCCGGGAACTCCTCGAGGAAGTTCAGCCGCCGGATCTCGACGGGATCGCGGCCGAGCTTGCGGGCGAGGGCGTCGACCGCCCGCTCGATCGCGTACGTCGCCTCCGGCCGGCCGGCGCCGCGGTACGCATCGGTGGACATCGTGTTGGTGAACACGCCGGTGCACTCCAGCTGGTACGCCTCCATGTCGTAGGCCCCGCAGTAGAGCCACGCGCCGAGCAGCGGCGTCCCCGCGGTCACGAGCTGGAGGAACGCGCCCATGTTCACCGTCAGGCGAGCCCGGACGGCCTTGATCCTTCCCTCCTCGGTCGCCGCGAGCTCGATCTCCTGGATCATGTCGCGACCGTGGGTCGTGGCTAGATAGCCCTCGGAGCGCTCCTCGATCCACTTGACGGGGCGCTCGAGCCGGCGCGCCAGGTCGAGGACGAGGGCCTCCTCGGCGTAGACGTTCAGCTTCGAGCCGAAGCCGCCGCCCACGTCCGGGGCGACGACGCGGAGGCGCGCCTCCGGGATCCCCATCACGAGCGCCAGCGTCGTCCGAACGATGTGGGGAACCTGCGTCGCGGAGATAAGCGTGAACTCACCCGTGGCGGGAGAGGGTTGCGCGATGCAGCCCCGCGGCTCGATCGCGTTCGGGATCAGCCGTTGCTGGCGGTAGCGCTCGCTGACCGTGACCGGCGCCTCGGCGAACATCCGGTCGACCTCGCCTTCCGCCAGCTTCCAGGTGTAGCAGCGGTTCGTCCCGAACTCGTCGTGGACGAGCGGCGCGCCTTCCCCGAGCGCCCGCTCGGCGTCGACGACCGAGGGCAGCGGCTCGTAGTCGACGGCGACGAGCTCGGCTGCGTCCTTGGCCAGCTCGCGCGTCTCGGCCACGACGACCGCGACACCCTCGCCGAGGCAACGGACCTTGTCCACGGCGAGCGGCCTGTGATTCGGGTGGTTCGTGTCCTCCGTCGGAACCCACGCGGTCGGAAGCGACGCCTGCCAGTCCTCGGCCAGGTCCTGTCCGGAGAACCCGGCGATCACCCCCGTGGCCTCCCGGGCGGCGGAGAGGTCGACGCTCCCGATGCGCGCATGTGCATAGGGGCTGCGGACGACCGCCATCCAGGCCATGCCCGGCACGCTGATGTCGTCGACGTAGCGAGAGAGGCCCGTCAGCAGCTTCAGATCCTCCTTCCGCCTGACCGGCGTCCCAATGACGCGGCCGACCTCGAGCTCGGTGATCGTGGCCATCGCTCCTCCTAGGCAGTCTCCGCCGCCTGCTGAACGGCGCGGACGATGTTGACGTAACCGGTGCAGCGGCAGAGGTTGCCCTCGAGCCCGTGCCGGATCTCCTCCTCGGTCGGATGCGGGTTCTCGCGGAGCAGGCTGACCGCCGCCATGACGAACCCGGGCGTGCAGTAGCCGCACTGCAGCCCGTGGTTCTCGTGGAACGCCTGCTGCACGGGGTGGAGCGACCCGTCCTCGGCGAGACCCTCGATCGTCGTGATCTCGCACCCGTCGGCCTGGACGCCGAGGACGGTGCACGACTTCACCGACTCCCCGTCGAGGAGAACGGTGCACGCGCCGCACGAGGACGTGTCGCAACCGACGTTCGTGCCGGTCAGCCCGAGACGCTCGCGCAGGACGTAGACCAGCAGCTCCCTCGGCTCGAGGGCCAGCTCGCGCCGCAGCCCGTTGACGGTGAGCGAGACCTGCCTCACGGCTGCCTCCTTTCACGGGTTCGCGCTTTCCCCGCGGAGCTTAGACGCTTCCGCGTTCTCCTGACGTCGCTCTTGATCGCAGCCGAGCCACCTCGCGTATGCGTTGTGCGGTCCGCGGCAGCTCGATCGATCGACCAGGATCAGGCCGGCTCGAGTCGGCGGGCCGTCCGCGCTCGGAAGCTAACCGCTCCAACGCCTCGGCGGAGATCGAGCTCGACGGCGCGTGGGCGCAGCTGCTCGACGAGGAGGGGCACGGCGTCCAGACGATCAACGAAGGCTCCTCGGCGGTAAGACGACGCTCAGTCTGCGAGCCAGTTCTCGAGGCGGAGATCCGGGACGCGGGAGAAGTGGCGAACGTTCGCACTGACGAGCGTGAGATCGTTCGCGAGTGCGATCGAGGCGATCCGAAGATCAGGCTCACCGAGCGGCGTCCCCGCGAGCTCGAGCCTCGCCCGCAACGACCCGTACAGCTCGGCCGCCGCCTCGTCAAACGGCAGGATCCGAACGAGCGAACCGACCAGGTCGCGAACACGTTCGGTAAGGGCGCTGCTCACCCGCTTCGACGCCCCGTACAGAAGCTCGCCGAGCGTGATCGCGGTCGTGAACTGCTCCTCGGCCGGGACGAGCGCGAGCCGCCGAACGAGATGGAGAGGCGGCTCACGTCGAAGGACAGCGCTCAGGATGTCGGTGTCGAAGCAGTACATGCTCAGCCGAAATCTGGGCCGGGACGGTCCTTCGCGCCGGGCCGGGCCGCGTAGAGCTCCGCGACGATCTCGGGAAGCTCCTCCCAGTCGCCGAGCGCGCCCGCCCCCGCGGCCAGCCCGCGAGGTGCCGGTGCCGGGCCTCGCGCGAGCTCGGGCCCGGGCGGGACGAGCGCAATCGCCGGGCGACCCCGTCGCGAGACGAGGAAGCGCTCGCCTTTCTGGACGCGGTCGACGAGCTCAGCGAAGCGCCGCTTCGCCTCCGCAACACCGAGCATCTCTGGTCCAATCTGTCTTCGTGTCATCTCCTCTCAATTATGACAAGTGAACCCTTCGGCGGTTCCGCGGAACCGCCTTCCTACCCACGCGCGGTACCCCGGAGCAGCGCCCGGGTGCTCAGGCTATGTTCGAGTGCAGGCGATGATCTTACGAACATGTGTTCGTAAGATACCCACGGCGCCGGACGGCATCGCGCCGCCCTTCTGTCCGGCTTGGGACACTGATCCAGAGGGCTCGCTTCGGATCGACAGACGCCTCCGACGCCCTCTGCATTCCCGCGGGATCCGTGCTCTTCCCCAAAGCTACTCCAGCTCCGCGAGCCGCAGCCACGACTCGGTCACCCTGCCGGCGGGGTGGTCGAGCACGAGGCTCCTCTCCGGCCGCGACCGATCGCCTCCCCGAGCCACACGCTCGCCGAGCTGTCCGAGGCGATCGATCTCGCCTTTGGGCGCTGGGATCTCTCCCACCTGCACCAGTTCGAGCTCGGCGACGGCCGGCGCGCCATGCTCGAGGGGGACAAGCTCGATCCGGACGTCCTCGACACCACCATCACGCCGCTGGTCACTCTCGGCCTCGGCCCCGGGTCTGCGTTCGAGTACGTGTTCGACCTGGGCGACCGGTGGCGCCATCACTGCGAGGTCCGGGCCACAGACCTCGATCCTGCGGAGGAGTACGGCGATTCCCCCGATCGGCCGGTCCCGATCTGGGGCTGGGGTTGGATCCCAGACCAGTACGGCCGGATCAACGAGGACGAGTAAGCCCGCGCCGAGAGGTGCTGGACGTCCATAGTTGACGTTTCGTACAAAACGTACTATTCTGACGGAGATGCCAAGAGCTATCTCCATCTCGAGCTTCCGACAGCGGATCAGCGAGCTGTTCTCGGAGGCCGTCTGGCAGGGCCACCTCGTCGAGATCGCCCGTAGGCGCGAGCGTGCTTTCCTCGTCGGCCTTGCACAGCTCAAGCGTCTGCTCGAGCCAGTCTCGTTCCAGCCGGAAGTCATCGCCGAGGAAGGGGCGGTTTCGATCTGGCTGCCGGAGCTCGAGCTTTGGGGCCGCGGGGAGAGCTTCGCCGAGGCGAAGGCCGACCTCGTTTTCGAGGTCCGCGACTACGTCGAGGAGTACCTCGACGAGAGCGAGCGATACCTTGCGGCGCCGAACCGGGCCCAGCACTTTCCGGCAGTAGTTCGAGCACACCTCGCCGACCTGACCGGCAACTTGGACGACGTCCTCTTCGCTGCACCGCGCACCGAGGCACCGATTCGCGAGCCAGTGCCGGCCTAGCTTTTGCGGCTCCCCACCTGGAACGACCTTGAGCGTTTCTGCGAAATCGACAACTGGGAGCGTCGTGAAGCCGATCACATCCGATTTCGGAAGCAGCTCGACGACGGCAGGATCCTGCGGACGAAGGTCTCGCGCAGAGGCGCCGAGACGATCGGACAGGGGCTTTGGGGTCACATCTGGCGCGATCAGCTCGGACTGAGTAGCGACGTCGATTTCTGGCAATCGCTCGAGTCGCGACAGCCTGCGCCCCGCGAGCTCGTCGAGGAACCCGAGCGACCGTCCGGTCCCGCCCTTCCCGGATGGCTTTGGCAACGGCTCATCGAGGACGTCGGGCTAAGCGAAGAGGAAGTGCGTGGGCTGACCGAGGCAGAAGGCCGCGAGCGGCTTCACTCCTTCTGGTCGCGTCCTCGCTAGATACCCGCGAGCTCGACGAAGCGGCAGAGCGCGTTCACGAGCCGCATGTCCTCGATCGTGCGGCAGCGGATCTCCAGCAGCTTCGGCGACGCGACCAGCACCGCGAGCGCCTTCGCGCGCGAGATGGCGACGTTCAGCCGGTTGCGTGAGAAGAGGAAGCTGATCGAAGATCCTTCATATGCTACGCTAGGATAGGCAATGGCTCCGAGGGAGGTCCCCGGCGATGCTTCGACCCTCATCTATCTCGCCAAGGCAGATGCCTTCACTGAGGCATCGACCTGCATTCGAACCATTCTCGTCACTCCCGCGGTCTGGCGGGAGGCGGTCGAGGAAGGCGAGCGGATCGGGGCCCCCGAGGTCGGAAGAATTCGGGCAGCGCAGGAGCGAGGCCTGTTACGACGAGTCGCATTGTCCCCCGACGCCGAGGTTGAGGCCGAAGCGATTCGAGCCTCACATCGTCTCGGGCTGGGAGAAAGCGAGGTCTGGGAGAAAGCGAGGTCATCGCTCTCGGGAGAGGACTCGGGTGGGCGATCGTCGACGAGGGTCGGGCGTCTCGGGTGGCGAGATCGCTCGGCATCAGGACGCTCTCGACCCTGTTTCTTCCGGTCATGGGTCATCGAAAGCGAGAGCTCACGCAGCAAGAAGCCACCGAGCTCCTTCGGCGGCTCGCCGTTGCCGCCAATGCTTCGGCGGAAGCCGTTCTTGCGATCGAAAGGCATTTGGGAGGTCAACCAAGATGAAAACTGAGCAGATCAACATCCGCCTCGAGCCTGACCTTCTCGCCGCGCTCGAGCGCGTCGCACGTGAGGAGTCGCTAGAGCGAGGGGATGTGATCCGCCGCTTGCTCGAGCGTTCGATCGAGCGTTGGGAGCTCGAACGAGCCGTACATGGCTACCAGAGTGGAGACATGTCGCTCGGAGGCGCTGCCGAGGAAGCAGGAATCACACAGTGGGAACTGCTCGAGGCGATCCGGGCTTCCGGTATTGCGTATCCACTTCGAAGCCAGGACGTCGACGAGCGACTGAGCGAGCTCTTCTCAGAAGGCTTCCGTACCCGATTGCAATGGATGGAGACGGACGTTGAGACGCTCGCGGACATCCCGCCACGTCCCGGCGGGGTCCTGCTCATCGGCATCAATCCCGCGCCGATCTCCGTCGCGGCGGGCCATTACTACCAGGGCCGGATCGGAAAGCGGCTGTGGCGGAGGCTTGAACGCGTCGGACTGCTCGTAAACCCGCAGCCGGGAGCGGAGGATGAGGCGTTCGCGCGAGCCGGCCACGGCCTTACCGACCTCGTCAAGCGTCCCACCGCCTCATCCAAGGAGCTGCACGAGGCGGAGTTCGAGTTCGGAATCGAGAAGCTGCGCTCGAATGTCATCGAATGGAATCCGGCCCTCATCCTCTTTGCGTTCACCGAGCCGGCACGCCGGCTGCTAGCGAATGCAGTCCAGCCCGGTCCGGGCCCATCCTTCGAAGGAATCCCGACGTTTCTCCTCTCGGGTCCTTATGCGGCTGCCGCAGAAACCAAGCGGATCAATGAGGAGCTGACGCGGATCATCGGGGACAGGGTCACGGAGACCGTCAGCGACGGGGCTCGAAGCCAGCGCGTGACCGCCAACGATCTCGCGCATGGCCAGATTCGACTCCCGCGCGACGCAAAGCGGTTCTTTCCGCCCAGCCGCGAGGATGTGGAAGTGATTCTGCGCGGCCGGCGGCTCGTCTGCAGCTACGACCCACGGACTGGCCCGGATCGCGAGCGATCCGCTGTGCTCCGAGTCGGTGCCGCGTTGCGAGACCTTGTTGCCGAGGACGAGATCCTCAGGGTCTCGCGCGGTCTGGCTGGGATCGTTCAGCTGGACTAGCCAGCTCGACGAAGCGGCAGAGCGCGTTCACGAGCCGCATGTCCTCGATCGTGCGGCAGCGGATCTCGAGCAGCTTCGGCGACGCCACCAGCACCGCCAGCGCCTTCGCCCGCGAGACCGCGACGTTCAGCCGGTTGCGCGAGAACAGGAAGCCGATGGCGCGCACGAGGTCGTCGCCGCTCGAGGTCGCCATCGAGAAGAAGACGACCGGTGCTTCCTGGCCCTGGAACTTGTCCACCGTCCCGACGCGCACCCGCTCGGGCAGCGCCGCGCGCAGGCAGCGCACCTGCGCGTTGTAGGGCGCGACGACCAGGACGTCCTCGTAACGAAGGCCCTCCCCGTGCAGCCGGCGCACCTCGCGCGCGATCACCTCCGCCTCCTCCCGCGACTGCTGCCGGTTCCCGGTGTGCTCGACGGGGATGAAGCGAAGCCCCGCCTCGCCGTTCACGTTGTTGAGCGCGCACTGCGCGACCGGATGCAGCCGCCCTTCATAGGACATCTCGGAAACGAACTCGCAGATCTTCGGATGCATCCGCCAAGTCGTTCCGAGGAAGAGCCCGCGCTCCGGCGGCACGGTGTCCTCGCCGGCGAGCAGGTGCTCCAGCACCGAGGCGCCCGCGCCCTCCGGATGGATCCCCTGCGACACCTGCGCGAGCTGCTGCTGGTCTCCGAGCAGGACGAGGTTGCGCGCCGACGTCCCCGAGGCGAGCGCGTCGGCCAGTGACACCTGCCCAGCCTCGTCGACGAACAGCGTGTCGATCACGCCCTCCATCGACTCGCGCGAGAACAGCCACGACGTCCCGGCCAGGAGCAGGCGCTCGCGCGGCTCGTCGAAGTTCGCCTGGTCGTCCGAGGTCGTGATGAACGGCCCCTCGTAGGGCTCGCCCTTCTTCAGCCCTGTGAACTTGACGCCCTCTTCGTCGGCGACCTTCTCCACTTCGCGCAGGAGGTTCGCGATCGACTTGTGGCTGAGCGCGGTTACGCCGACGCGGCGGCCGCGCGCGATCAGCCGCACGATTAGCCGGGCGCCGGTGTAGGTCTTGCCGGAGCCGGGCGGGCCCTGGACGACGAGGTAGCTAGAGTCGAGCGACTCGACGACGTCCTTCGCCGCCTCGAGGTCGTCTTGGGGCAACGGCGTTACGCGCGCGCGAGGCAGGTCGCGGCGCAGGATCGCCTCGAGCGCCGGATAGCGATTCGTTCCTTCCAAGACCGAGCGGCCGAGCCTCCGGAGCGCCGCTTGCTGAGTGCGCGTGTCCCATGCCCCGCCCGGGATGAGCGACTTGGGCAGCGGGACGCGCTCGAGCTTCGGCCCTCGTCGCAGGCCGAGCCGTCCGTGCTCGTCGTCGAGCCAGTCGATCGTCCCCGCACGGTCGAGCGTGAGCGGGTCGTGCACCTCTTGTCCAGGTGAGAGCTTGTGCTGCTGGGGCGGGAACTGGAACGGATAGACGAGCGACTTCGCCGATCCGACCGGCGGCCCGTCTGGCGCGATCCCGCCGATCGCCTCGACGTCGAGATCCGTCAATTCGTCGGGCGACTGCCCGTACCGGTTGAAGAACGCCCACCACACCGGCTTCGCCTCGCGGCGGTGGTAGTCGAGCAGCTGGCCGGCGAGCACTCGCACAGCGTCGTCCTCGTCCGCGAGCAGCGTCGCCTGCAGCTCCGCGGTCTCTTCCGTCGCCTCGGGCAGCTCTCTCAGCTCGGGCAGCTCGGGCCAGGCGATCTCCCCGAATTGCGACTCCGCCTCGGCGCGCAGCTCGAGCAGCCAGTCGCGGAGCTGCCGCGTCGACTCGCAGTCCTCGGCGTTGTAGGCCTCGAGCTTCCGCAGCAGAGCGCCGTCCCGCGTGTCGAGCCACTGCTCGTACATCAGGATTGAGTCCTCGCCCGCGCGCAGCTCGGCCTCGCGCTCCATGAAGAAGGTCTCGACGTTCTTGAGCGAGTAGCGCGGGTGCGAGTGGCGGAGCGCCTGGCGGACGACCTTGAACAGGTCGACGAAGACGCCGCGCCGCAGCAGGTCGTCGATCTCGTCCTCGCGCGTGCCGTACTCGCCCATCAGGCGCTTGAGCGCGGAGGTCTCGTAGCTCGCGTAGTGGTAGACGTGCAGGTTGGGATCGCGCTCGAGCCGCTCGTGGACGAGGTCGACGAAATCCT
>WNGA01045137.1_pt1 | contig 11681 bp, 15 predicted proteins | sample 5400061 | NCBI WGS metagenome assembly WNGA01 (sample SAMN13153366, study PRJNA577476) | soil metagenome | isolation source: 100 cm soil or saprolite under grassland replicate 2 | place: USA:California | collected 2016-06-15
CGCAGGGACGGAGCCCGGATGCACGGCCTGCAGCTTTGGGTGGCTTTGCCGACCGCCTTCGAGGAGATCGCCCCCTCCTTTCGCCATTACGCCGAGACAGAGATCCCCAACGTCGAGCTCGAAGGCGCACGCCTGCGCGTGGTCGCTGGTTCGGCGTTCGGCGTGACGTCGCCCGTCGAGACCCTTTCCGAGCTGTTTTATGTGGATGCGCAGCTCGAAGCAGCAGCCGAGCTCTGCGTGCCCGACGCGTACGCCGGGCGCGCGGCGTACGTGATCGATGGCTCGGTTTCGTGCGAGGAGAGCCGGTACGGCGCAGGCACGATGATCGTTTTTCGAGAGGGACTCGAAGCACGCATCGCTGCCGTCGACGCGGCGCGGGTGATGCTGCTCGGCGGCGCCCCCGTCGATGGCGAGCGCCACGTTTGGTGGAACTTCGTCTCCAGCTCCAAAGATCGAATCGAGCAGGCGAGGCTCGCCTGGAAAGACAGGCACTTTCCGACGGTGCCGGGCGACGAGCACGAGTTCATCCCACTGCCCAGCGAGATGCCGAAGTAGCGCTATCAGCGGGCCTGCGCCCGCCATCGCTCCACGAGATCTCGCGCTGCGCCCGGCCATTCGGGAAATTCGAAAGTGAACCCTGCATCGAGCAGGCGCGCGGGGACGACTCGACGGCTCTTCAGGGTGAGCTCGCTATCGGTTCTCAAAAAGAAAGCGCCGATTTCGACCATCCACTTCGTCGCTGGCAGTCCAACACGCGTTCCCCACGCCGACCGCAGCGTGGCCATGAACTCCCGCTGAGGCACGGGGTTCGGCGCAGCGAGATTCACCACACCAACGATGTCGTCGCGGCCAACGAGGAATTCGACGGCACGAGCGAAGTCGCGCTCGTGGATCCAGGACATGAACTGATGCCCGCCCGCGATCGGGCCGCCCAGTCCCGCGCGGGTGAGGCCGAGCAGCACGTCGAAGATGCCGCCACGATCAGGGCTCATCACCATCGCCGTGCGCAGCGCCACCCGGCGCGTGCGCGGCGTTTTCGCCTCCTTTTGGGTGCGCTCCCAGGCCATCGCGATGTCGATGCTGAATTTCCAATAGGCGGGGACATCGGGTTCGTGCCCACCGATGTGGCCCGTCGCTTCGTCGTTGGGCGCGTCGAACCGATGGGCGTAGATGGTGGCCGTGCTCATTTGCAACCAAACGCTCGGAGGTCGCGCCGCCTTCTCGATCGCGAGGCCGACGACGCGTGTCGAATCCACGCGCGAATTCATCATCGTCTCGAGATTCGCAGCCGTATAACGGCAGTTCACGCTGCGTCCGGCGAGGTTGATGACGACGTCCGCTCCCTCGATCGCGTCGGCCCAGGGGCCCAGCGTGCGCCCGTCCCACTCCACGATGCGCCGATCGCGCGTTCCCCGCCGGCTGAGGACGACGACGTCGTCACCGCGAGCGCGAAACGCACGGCTGAGAACTGCACCCACCTGGCCGCTGCCGCCGGGAATCACGATCTTCATGAATTCGATTCATCTTACCGGCTACCTCAATCGGCGAGTATGCCGAATGATCGACCGTGATACCTTCGACGTCATGGCGCTCCCCAACAGCATGCGTGCCGTCGTCACCGGAGCCGGCAGCGGTCTCGGCCGCGCTTTCTGCCTCGAACTCGGGCGTCGGGGTGCTCGCATCGTGGCGAGCGACATCGATCTCGGGTCGGCCGAGAAGACCGCAGACGCGTGCGGCGGCCAAGCCGTGAGGTGCGATGTTTCCAGGCTCGCCGATGTCGAGACACTCGGCAACGACGTCGATAGGCTCCTCGGCGGCGTGGATCTCTTGATCAACAATGCCGGCGTGGGGGTGAGCGGACGTATCGACGAGATCCCGCCCGAGGATTGGCAGTGGTTGCTCGGCATCAATCTATGGGGTGTAATTCATGGCCTTCAGGTGTTCGTGCCACGCATGCGCGAGCAGAAGAGTGGCCACGTCATCAATGTCGCGTCGGCGGCGGGATTCGCGGGCATGGCGCTCATGGGTCCCTACTGCGCCAGCAAGGCGGCGGTGATCTCGCTATCGGAGACACTGGCAGCCGAGGGGGAGTCGCACGGCATCGGCGTCACCGTGCTTTGCCCGACCTATTTTCCGACCAACATTGTCCAGTCGGGGCGGGGCTCCGGTGACAAGGTCGAGCAACTGCGCGCATTCGCCGAAAAGCAGATGGCGCAGGGCAAGTGGTCCGCCGAGGACGTCGCGCGCTTCGCGCTCGATGCGGCCGAAGCGGGACGGCTCTACGCAGTTCCGATGTCCGATGCACGCTGGCTGTGGCGATTCAAACGGTTCATGCCCGAACGGTTCGCTCGCATGAGCACGAAGGTGGTCCTTTCGCAGTTACGAAAGTACGGCCTCACGGTCGAGCGCTGACGAACGTCGGGCGGCCGGCGGAGCGACTGGCTCCATCACGCGGCACGGGCGCCCGGCACTCTCGTGATCCGAAAAGCGTTCATGTAAACACGAGCCGCCAGCGGCAGCGCCTCGAGATCCGCTTCGGTCACGAGCTCGATGGCCGGCGGGCCAGCGAACACGTGTGTCGCGGCGATGTCCTTCCAGAGTGTCGGCCACATGCCGATGGTTCCCGCTCGAATGCAATGAAAAGGCGGTCGGGACGGCGCTGATGGGAGGCCATCAAGGCCTCCCATCAGCACACCTTTGTCCGCCGATGATCGCGACGCTAGCGACGTTGCGCTTCGATGCTCTTTCGGAGCTGTTCTTCCTTTTTCATGAGTTCGCCGGTGGGATCGCTGGCAGCGAAGTCCGCTGTCTCGAACACCTGGCGAATCTCGACCTCGCCCTCTTGGAACGGCGCTCGCTTCAACCATTCGAGAGCCTCTTCCCTGGATTTCACCTGCCAAAGCCAGAATCCCGCGACGAGCTCCTTCGTCTCGGTGAAGGGCCCATCGATGACCGTGCGCTTCGAGCCTTCGAACCTCACCCGCGCCCCTTTCGAGCTCGGGTGAAGTCCCTCGCCCGCCAGCATCACGCCCGCCTTGACCAGCTCTTCGTTGAATTTGCCCATTTCGCCGAGGACCTTCTGGTCCGGCAGGACCCCCGCCTCTGAATCCTTGTTTCCCTTCACGAGCACCATGAATCGCATTGTCGTTTCTCCTTGGTTCTGGTTGGAAGGCGATCTCCTCGACCGAGCGATCGGATTGGAACCCGCCTCACTAGGGCGTCGAATGACCTCCCCGGGAATCGACATTTCGGTCGATATTTTTCCGCGGCGCCCAAGCCGCCGTAATTGCTCGACCTCCCGCCTCACCTATTTCGATTAGGTTGAAAACGGATGGTGCCCTTGCTGGTATATGGCTGCTGACGGCATCGCTCGAATCGTATCTTGCCGGTCATGACGAAGCCGCGCTTCCGGGCGCCATCGTGTCGGGCGTTCTCTTCGCTGCGTGCGTGGCGCTCTACCTCTTCGTCGTCCGCGTCGACGCGGAGCGGCGCTAGCGGCGTCGATCTTTATGGGCGCAGCGAGAGCAGCGACGACCCGGCGCTACGCGGCGTTCCTCCGCGGCGTCAGTCCGATGAACGCGAAGATGCCGGAGCTGAAGAGGTGTTTCGAATCGGCCGGCTTCACGGACGTGAGGACGGTCCTCTCCAGCGGCAACGTGGTGTTCAGCGCGCGCCCGGCGTCCGAGGCGTCGCTCGAGCGCAAAGCGGAGGCTGCAATGAAGAAGCAGCTTGGCCGTGCGTTCCTCACGATCGTGCGTCCCGTCGATGCGCTTCGCACGATGCTCGGGTCCGACCCCTTTGCAGCGTTCCGGCTCCGGCCGGGCACGAAGCGGGTGGTCACGTTCTTGCGCGGGACGCACGAGGCGAAGCTCACGCTTCCCATCGAGCTCGATGGCTCGCGCATCCTCCGCATGACGAGCGGCGAGGTGTTCAGCGCCTACGTTCCCACGGCGCGCGGACCCGTGTTCATGAGTCTCATCGAAAAGACGTTCGGGCAAAAAGTCACCACGCGCACCTGGGACACAGTCAAGAAAGTGGCCAGCTGAACTTTACACTGTGTCAATTATGTGCTTTACACTTTGTACATAGATGACTTTACATAGTGTAAATATAGCAGCTTCGTCCACCCGAATCCGGCTGCTGAACGAAGCGCGAGCGCTCCTCGAAGAACGCGGTCCCTTCGCCGTCGGAATGGATGAGATCGCGCGGGCTGCAGGCGTCAGCCGGCAGGCGGTCTACCTCCATTTCCGCTCGAAGCACGGTCTCCTGCTGGCTCTCGTCGAGCACGTCGATCGAAGCCGCGACGTCCACCAACGGGTGAAGCGCCTTTGGGCGGCCAAAAGCGCGCTCGCCGGCGTAGAGGTTGCGGCGGAGCTCGCCGCCGAGACCAACGGGGAGGTTCACCGGATTGCGATGGCCCTCGACANGCCGCTGGGACCCCGATTTTCGAGCCGCTTGGAGCGGTCGCATGCGGAGTCAGCTGGCGCGCTATCGCCGGCTGGCCGGCTGGCTCGAGCAGGACGGCGTCCTTGGCAAGGGGTGGTCCCGTCGCGACGCGACGGCCTTGTTATGGGCGGTTACCTCGGTGGCGACGTACGACCTTCTGGTCGTCGACAGGCGAATCTCGGTTCGCCGCTACGCACGAATGGTCGCCGCCATGCTGAAAGACACGCTGCAGGCACCGCTCGACCCTGCGAAGCGGCCGAAGGCGCGCTCGAACCGGAGGAAGAGTCCCACGGCTTCGCGCGAGCGCAAGTCCGCTACTTGGTGGGCTGCGCGGTAGATCACGGCGACGGCGCCCGACCTGAAGGGACCACACGTTATCGATTCACAATCCATAGCGGACGGTGACCAGACAGTATCCAATGGCGACGGCCTCGATGACGACGAAGCTCAGGATGCCGACCGGCAGGAATTCGACGAATCCGAAGCGAAGTTGCCGTCCCTCGGCGTCGCGCAGATCCGCGCGTTCGGTGAGGGCTTGAGCGAGAGGTCCCGACGTCGCCGCGGTCGTGAAGAGGGAGCTTCCGGCGCAGACGCCCAACGCGAGGCCGACGTACACTGCGTTCGGGGGGTGCACACGAGCGAGGGCGTCGCCGACTTCGAGGAGCGCCGCCATGCTCGGACCTGCCGAGAAGACCGATGTGAGGGCACCGGCTGCAATCACGAAGACGACGAGCTGCCCCAGCGGTGAGATCGGCAGCGCGACCAGCTCGCGCGCGACCGACGCGAAGACGCCGCTCCGTCGAACCGCCACCACCATGACGAAGAGCGCGAGCAAGAAGAGCGTCGCCTCGACGTCGACTTTGCGGCGGATGAGCCGCTCACCGAGCGACGGATGCGTCGCCAAAGCTACGGCCGCGCCGATCCAGCAGACGAGCTCCGGTGTCGCCCCCTTCTCCGGCGGAAGCGTCATCCAGGCCACAATCATCGCGCCGAGCGAGAGGGCGGCGGGTATGAGGATGCCGCGATCGACCCGTACGCTGCGGTAGAGCGCGCTCATCGTGTCGATGGTGATCGCTGCGGAGATGGGACTCTTGGAGAGACCGCGCTCGGGTCGCACGCCGTAAACGATCAAGGTCACGATGACGACGAGCCCGATGAGGGTCGCCGGCAATGCGCGAACGAGGTAGGCAGTGAATCCCATTTTTCCTTGGCCGAGCAGAAGCACCGCAGGAAAGTCGCCGATCGGCGTTGCCGCTCCGCCGAGGTTGCACGCAACGAGCAAGAGACCGATCGACCATGTCACGTAACGCTGCGTGACACCGACCAACTTGTAGAGTCCGAGCAGCATCGGCATGATGAGAAGCAGGGCCGTGAGATTGTTCACGAGCCCGCCGTGCGAATACATACCGACGGCAAACAACAGGGAGATCTTGCGCGGGTCGGCGCCGCTCCAACGGCATGCCCGCATCGCGAGCACGCCGAAGAGGCGCGATTCGACGAACACCTCCGACAGCAGCCCGAGCCCGACCAAGATCACGAGCACGTCCCAGGGCACCTCCGCCAGGAGCTGCGATGCGTGACCGAGGCCGAGCACCGAAGTGGCGAGGCAGGATGCCGCAGCGCCGGACAACACGATGAGGAGGCGATAGCGCGGCAACACCGCCTGGAACACCAGGGTCACGACGAGCAGCAACGGCAGGATGGCCTGGCCGAGTCGCATCAGGGGACGAAGTGAGTGAACGATTCGATCTCAGTTTCGACGAGCCAGCGAGGGTAGAGCTCGAGCGGAGTACCGAGGACGTCCCATGCGACGAGCGCGTGGAACTGCGAACGCACGTCGGCGCCACAGGCGCGCAGCCACAGGGGGAGCACGGCGGTGCGGGATTGTTGGCGTCCGTACGCGAACGTGAGAAGAGCGCTCCTTCCGCCAGCCCAATTCTGAAACGTGTCGAGATCGACTCGCTCGACGCGGCCTCCGTAGTTGTCGAGCACTCGACCCCAATCGACCGAGAACGGGCTGTGTGCGACCATCGCGATCTTCACGCTCGCGTGAAGACGCGCAACCAGCAAGTCCAAAAAGCTCGCCTCGACGCCGACGATGACCAGGCGGTTCACCTTGCCCAGTGCTTCGAGCGCTGGGTCCGGATCGGTGCGCGGCTCGCGCGATCCAGCGAGCCAACCACGTGCGACGGCATCGAGCACGGTGAATGCGCCGCCCACCTGATCGGCGAGTAAGCCAACGCCTCGATCGCCCGAAGAGCGCGCGACCGCACGCACGAAGAGCCACGACGCCGTGGCCATCCCGAGCTCGCCGGCCACCGCGGTAAAGGCCTGGTCGAGGCCGCCGGGGAGATCGACAAGAGTCTCGCTCATCGCTTCGCGCCGCTCGGCGGGCGCGAACGGGGTCGCGCGCTCGGACGCTTGGCGCCGCGCCCCCGCTCTTCCAGCCGATCGAGCGCCGCGCCGATCAGCCAGAGCATCGCCGCGTTCGCGAGGGCATGCTGGGGCGGACCGTCGGAAAGGCACGCGGCCATCGCGGACTGCTCCGATGATCCGGCGGGCGCGAGCCTCTCGAGCGGAGCCATCGGCAGATCGAGCGGATACGCCATGAGTGAGCCGGGTCGTGCCAGATGCGGCGATACCTTCATCGGAACGGGCAGCGTGCCTCGCGCTCGAACCGCTGCCATGTCCGCGCCGCCCATCCCTTCGGTGAGCATCCCGAGGAGCAGCAGAAGAACGTAGTTCGCGCCACGATGATGCGCCGGCCCCTCGCCGAGGATGCACCGCACGACGAAGGCCCGATCTTGGTCGTCGGGCACCACCTCGGCGAGCAGCGCATCGAGGCGCGACGAATCGATGAACGCCGCTGCCGCCGATGGAGTTCGAGAATGGATCATCGCCATCCATACTATCCAAACGCGGCAGAACGCGAAATCATGCGCGTCGATGACGTCATCCAGACGGCGACGCGGGCAGCGGCTTGCTCGGGCCGGCTGGTGCCGCCGCGCCCTTCGCTCGCTGCTCCAGCTGCGCGAGCTGAGTCGTCGCCTTGCTGCGTTCCCGCTCGGAGAACGCGTCGGGGTCGTCGTCAATCCGCCTCATCACCAAGCGCGCTTGCTCGAGCAGCGCCGGAGACAAGTCCTGTGCCGGCATCCGTAGAAGGAGCTCGAGAAAAAGCTGGAGACGGTAGTCCACGGGTTTCTGAAACCGCCTGAGGGAGCTGGAAAGGAGGAGAACGGCGGAGGCCGCCTCTCGCGTCGCGAGCAGCTGCGCGTGCACGAGATCCGTGCTCGGGTTGCGGCCCGCCTTCAGATAGTGTTCGCGCGCACGGTCGAAGTCCAACCGGCCACCAAAGGTGTACAGCTTGCCCAATAGATGGTGCGCCTTTCGGTTGTCGGGACTCAAGCGAATCGCTTCGCCAAGCAGCTCCTCCATTGCCTCGAAACATTCGGGGCGCCGTTTTAGCTGCTTCTCGTACACCTGGGCCAGATTGATGAGGGCGCACGCGAGTCGAGGATTGCGGGCCCGTGCGGCCACGAGCGCTTCCTCTGCCTCGTCGAGGTCGTCGGTCAAAAAGCTCGCGCGGCCGTGCGCGTTCAGTGCCACAGCGAGCGCGATTCCGTGTGCCAAAGGATCCCGGGTGCGATGAACGGGCATGCTGGTTTGGAGCTCGCTTTTGAGTTGGGCGATCTCATGAGCGATCTCGCCGAGGTGCTGCCGCAGCTCTGCGCGGGTGCGCGCGTGGGTGAACCGGAGGGCTTCCATTTCTCCGGTCAGCACCGCTGCGAGGCCCGCCTTGGCCAGCATCTCGAGCCGCGCCCAGCGCCGCGCAGCGGGCAGGTCCTTCTCGCCCGAGCACTTCTCCCCGGCCGCCCGCACCTCATTGCCTATCGATTGGAAGAGAGCCTTTGCCTCTCTTCGTTCTTCCCACCCGTCGATTTTGGACAGCGTCACCGCCAACGAGTAACGCACGATGAACGGAAAAGTCGGATTTTCGCCCAGGAAGCGCGCGCGACCATCCTGCGGGGGTGCCCCGAGGTCCTCCTCCAGTGCGCGTAAGAGTTCGGCGGCTTCGGCATTTCGACCCAGCTTTCGCAGCACGATCGCCAGGTGAAACTGCGCGGTCCAGTTCCGGGAATCCTGACCGAGCGACTGCTGCAAGAGCTCGAGGGCAAGACAGAGGGTCTCCTTCGTGGTCGGACCGTCGTTCATGAGCAGCCGCTCCGCGCACCGGACGTTGCGGTAGCTGACCCAGGATGACGTCAGCCGCCACGCAGCCAGCTGAAAGGCCAAATAGTCGGCGGCTTCGTCCAGCACCTCCGCGCGCTGAGCGGCCGTGAACGAAGCCGACGTCTTGTGGCCGGCGTGCTCGAGCGTCAGCGTGAGTTCCCAGCTTCCCGCTTGCGCCGCCAACACCCGGAGCGATCGAAGTCCTCGCCGGGATCGATCACCGCGAGATCGCCCTTGGGCTGCCGGTTGGTCTCCAGCCGCTGCTTGAGCTGCTGTGTGAGCGACCACCCGAACGCACGCCGATCGCTCGCCGTCGCGGAGAGATCCTCGCCTTCGATCGCGGTCACCTTCCTGGTGCCGAGAAGCCGCAACGCGCGCTGCCATAGCGAAACGCCGAGCACCGCGCCGAGCAGAAGCAGCACCCATATTCCGAGGGTGCGCACGCCGTCACGCAGGACGAGCCATGTTTTGGGCCAAAATTCGGCAGCCTGAGCTCTCGCAACCTCGACGTCGAGCTTTCCCCTCCGCGCTTCGGCCAGCGTCGGCTCGGACAACAACGGTTGCGGCCGGACGAGCACCTGATCATAAAGAGCGATCGCCTCGACGAACTGCTCTTTGTCGGCGAGCGCTCGGGCGCCGGCAAGGATCTCTTTCGTCAGCGCCTCCTCCGCAGCCGAAGCCTTCTGGTCGATCGCCCGCAGCTTCTGGTCGAGCCCGGCACGCAAGAGCAGGTTTTCGTCGCCACCGAGCGACCCACGCAGATCCTCCACGATGCTCGTTGCGCGCTGGAAACGCCGACTCGCCAGGTATTCGTCCGCCGTTGCGAGCGTGCTCGCTGCCAACCGGAGCCGCGCGAGTAGCGCCGCGCTCGCCGTTCGCCGTGCCTCGGGCCAGACTTCGATCCGGGCGATCGCCGCAGCGAAGTCGCCCGCCCCGAGCAACGCGCTCAACTCTTGCCATGGTTCCCTGGTCGCGGCTTCCTGCGGCGGTTCCTGCACTGCCACGACGGCTGAGGCATGCAGAAGGAGTGCAACGACGATGGCCGCACGAAGCAGGCGCGATCCCGATCGCATTCAAGTACCTCGACGGAAGCCTACCATCGCGCGAAGGGCGATGGTGGCTCCTTCGTCGTCGAATCGGTCATCCTCCTAGGCACGCCGTGCTCAACGAAGCGACGCGACGAGCTCGTCGAGCTGGTCCATCGTCTCGCGCATGCCGTGCTCCATGCCCCCGAGAACGCGATTCGTCGCCGGTGTCGCGCGGGCAGGGACGTAGCGGTAGTTACCTCCGACTTGGATGGCGGCATCGCAGCCCGCGACCAACACGCAGCGCGACTTGGGCGCCCACCAACGCTTCACCAGCTCGGCTTGGTCCAGACCTCGAATACGATGCCCGCCGGCCCGGTTGAACGTGCGCGCGGGCGGAGGGCTCTTCGTCAGCGCCGAGGGCGGCGCAGTCCGGCCAGGGTGACCGTAACCAGCCTGCCGACCGCCGCCTTGGACTTCAGGCTGCCGGCTGCCGTGAGGGCGTGGAGGCAGTAGGCCGCCAACTCGTCCGGTGCGACATCGCTGCGGAGGTCGCCGCTTTTTGCGCCCTCGGTCAGCAGATCGCGGACGAAGGCGCGCAGGTGCTGCTCCGCTCGAACGACGTGCTCTCCTCCATGGAGGAGCGCCGCGAGCTCGGTGCCGTGATGCTCGTGGTGAATCAGCGCGAAAGCCTCCAGCACGGCCTCGAGTCGCTCGACGGCGCTGCCAGGTTGGCCCCCGAGACGCGCGAGCTGTTCGAGGTGGGCGCTCACTTGGCGCTCGTGCCACACGACGAGGATCGCTTCGACGTCCGGGAAGTACTTGTACAGCGTCGCACGTCCGATGCCGGTCACTTCGGCGATTTGCGACATCGTCACCGATCGCAGCCCGTGCTTGCCGATGAGCGCCACGGTGGTCTCCAGGATCGCGTCGCGCACCTCCCGGCGGTGCGCCTCAATCGTGTCGTTCCAAAGCTTCGGCACCATCCGAGTATACGCGGCGACGCGATTGAAACACGATGAATTGACTGTAGACAAAGTGTATCGTAAACTCCTCGGTGGGTGAACATGGCTGATTACACCAACTATCCCAACACACCGCGCCGGGTCAAGGTCTTTGGGATCATCGCCCTCATCCTGGCCCTGGCCTTTGGCCTCCTGCATCTCGCCGGCCGCGGGCTCGGTGATCATTCGCCATCTCGGAACCACGAGGCACCCGAAGGTGGCCATTGAGAATGATGGGGCCCGGGCTACGGAAGGTCGCGCTCACGACCCACGTCACCTGTTCGGTCGGATGGCTTGGGGCGGTCGCTTGCTTCCTCGCTCTCGCGGTCGCTGGTCTCTGCAGCCAGGACCTCCAGCGGGTGCGTGCTGCCTATCTCGCGACGGAGCTGATGACCTGGTCGGTCATCGTGCCCTTGAGCTTCGCCTCGCTGCTGACCGGCCTCGTTTCGTCACTCGGTACGACGTGGGGCCTGTTTCGGCACTATTGGGTGGTGGCGAAGCTGGTGCTGACCATCGTCGCCACGATGCTGTTGCTGCTGCATACGCGGCCGATTGGATGGGTGGCCGCTGCAACAGCAGAGACGACGTTGTCGGGCGGCGATCTGCGGCAGGTGCGGATCCAGCTCGTGGCCGACGCCGGTGCCGCCCTGCTGGTTTTGCTCGTGAACACAACTCTGGCGATATTCAAGCCGCGGGGCATGACCCGATACGGATGGCGTAAGCAGCACGAAGCGCCAAAAGCTCGCCAACTCGACGGTGATTCGTGAGGCAAGCAAGGGCATGATGGCGCGCATGAGGAGCGCTGCGGGTGACGTCCGATGCCCGCGAACCTCCGGGCGATGGCTGGCGTCCTCGAGGGAATGGCTCCCGGTGACGTCGGCGCGCTAGGGTGACTCCACGTGCGCGATCGACGACTCCTCTATGCTGCAGGATTCCTGCGCGCTCTCGCCACCGGTGTTGTCGGGGTGCTCATCGG
>WNGA01011288.1_pt1 | contig 11680 bp, 8 predicted proteins | sample 5400061 | NCBI WGS metagenome assembly WNGA01 (sample SAMN13153366, study PRJNA577476) | soil metagenome | isolation source: 100 cm soil or saprolite under grassland replicate 2 | place: USA:California | collected 2016-06-15
TCCAAACACCGGCATTCATTATCGCCAGGCTATTTTAGAAAAAGCTTCCACCAAACAGGAGATGGACATGCTTCGTGACTTCCTTGGAAGAGAACCCAACTCCAGTGCCTTCTTAGCATCATTAGGTATCAAATAAATTAGTGTTGTACAAACAAAAAACTTGTCTTAAGTAAAGAATTTTTTATGAAACGTGCCCGGCATCCGCTATCCACAATGTTAAGACGCTATCTCAACTTCAATTCAGCAACAGGTTATTATGAAATCACGCAAGAAGATATAACTTACCATTTAACCATGAACGAACAAGAAGTATAAAGGAATACTTTCAGCATCACGCACATGAAAAACCGGTCCGGAAGATTGGTATAACAGTTTATCAAAAGAAGAAAAGAAAAAAAGTTTACAGAACAGGAAATCCCGGTAATAATACCATCAGCATTTTACGAACGGGAATAACAATCAAATTTTATAAAAGCATTGACATTGGATCTGAATACCTGTGGTACTTTCGAAGTTATCATCATCCGGATGCTCCAACTTTTCATGTGAAAACCGGTGAACAAAGAATTTTCCTCAAGTTTAATTTTGAAAATTTTTAGCCTTATGTTTGACAGGAAAAAAGATGATTGGAGAATAATAATTTTTTATATCCGGGCAGAAATAGTTGTGTGCCTGCGTGTTGCTTTTGCCAGCGAATCATGGAAAGCTGTGTAACTTTGAACTTCGAACGCTACCTATCAATAGGAATAATGGGCTCGGCTCTTGAATCTTTAGCCATGAAACGCAACAACAATGAAATAGAACAGGAATTAGATGCTGCCCTGGGCAAACCAAAATACTATATTGATACAGCAGGAATGAAAGAAGACGAACGTTACTCCTGGTTTCCGACTCTTGGAAATAGCATGACCGATGATACAGCCAAGTCCATTCCCGGCGGAAGCCTGGTATTAGGGCGTTGGCTAAAATTAAATAGCGTACGGGATGTTCCCCTGCACCAGCCGATAGTGTTTATTTTAAATGATGACGGAGAACAATTTTGTATACTGAAAAGTGCATGCGAAATCCTCAGTTCCACTACACCAAGAGCTGATACCGATTTAGAAATGCTTTGCCTGCGAAGTTATAACCCTGCTCCACGATATGATGATTTTTGGCTACCCTTTAGTTGTATCAAATTTATTTTTGTTGTAGAAAAAGTTCGCCGTCCGGACGGCCGTGAATTTGTTCCCAAACAAGAGGAGGTTACCAGGAAAGCGGAGGAAAAAGCATAGACAGGAACTTAGAGAAAACGAGTGAGCTTTTGTAATGCTAATACTGCAATGTCCTTGGCTAACACATAAAGATATTTAAGAGATATTGCGGGGAAAAGAGAATGCACATCCGCCAGATTAGCAAAGACCTAACTCCGGTGCCTTGGGTTATCAGTATTAGATGTCTGGCGGGACATGATTGTACGGAGATTGTCTGCGTTTTTGGTTGCTGACTGATAAACTAAATGTACCTTTTTTTTGAATGCTCTTCATAAATTTCTTTTCTTGCAATGTCTTCTTAGCTTAGCCTTGTGTGTTGAAAGAGACATTGCAGTATTCAACGTTTTTGGTTAAATCAATATCTCTCAATTCCATAAAACTTGTTACAGGATATAAGGAGACATTGTGATGAAGGAATATCCCTTTAATAGTTTCTATACTGGAATTTTATCCTTATGGTGGAAAACGAAATGGCTTATAAAAAGTAATACTTGTTGAGTATCAATAGCTATGGTAAGGTAAATGTATTTGGCATCTGTTTTGGCTATAAGTAAGTAGTCCGTTTTTTATCTTACCCCCTGAACTCTAAAATATTCATCACCCAAAACCTTCCATATGTATGAAACCAATAACGCATGTACGTCAATGAAACATGCTTCAATGAAATATGATGTTGTGTCCTCTCCAAGAACTGTCAGTGGTAGATGGCAGAGGAATTATTGAATTTGAATTTAATTGCGTCCGCAGGCCAGATGGGTATGAGGACATCATCATTAGCATAATCAATCCCGAATTTCAACATCTTTGTAGCAGACCTTTAAATCCATTGTTTATAAGAGATAATACTTTATACCCTTATTATAAGACTGATGATAAAGAGTATATCAGAATTATTGATGCAATTGGATTTGTGATTGCCGAAACTTATAATTTAAAAGTTATAAGAGATTGATTTGCTTTTTTTCATAACGCTTGTTTCAAATCAATATTTATACGCATTTGATAAAGAGCATACTCAAGATTTGTTCAGACTAAAAAGCATTTTATCTTAGTTCAGTAGCTCTTAAAAAATGTTCGCAGCTTGTAACATAATCAACCTTTATAAAACTTTATTTTATGCTTTACAATAACCCTTATAACCCCGACACTAAAAATGGTCGCAAAAGAATTTATGAAAGAGCCTATCGTTTCTACAATGAGTTGCCGGCCAAACAGAGTGAAAATTGGAGTCTTTCAAAAATTATTTTAATGACCGGTTTGTTGATAATCCTTTCAATAATCTATTTTATACTCACGCATACAAACTTTCGTTAAGTTGCATTTAAAAATCCTTTTGAAATTAAAAGCAGCTAAGCCCATTCGCACAACTTCCTCAACCTTCTAATTATTAAGTGATGTTACTGCTTCCAGTCAGGAAAAAAGGAATGATTGATATTTTGTTTATTGACCCAATGATCATTACATATTAACAATGGCACAAGTCCGCGACGTACAAAGCTATGTTGAATACTTGCGTCAGTAGAGGGACATTCTGGTGAAGGGATTATAAATAAAAAATCTTGAGTAGAGAATTTATCTATTACACTTCGATATCGCAAAGCCCTCGGCTTAACACAAGCTCTTAGAGAGTCTTTGCGGGAAAGGACATTGGGGTGAAAGGAAGACAGCGGCGAGACTAATTTTATTATTTCCTATGGTTTTATTTTTTCCAAAAATTCTTTTGTTTTTTCAGGATAAATAGCAACCCTGTGGGTACGTACCATATCAGGGACGTCTTTTTCAGAATCAGCAACGGTTAAAATTATTTTTTGGGAAGGCAGCATTGGCATATGACAATCAATACAGTTGTCATTAAGTAATAATCTTTTATCATTGGGTAGCGTGAGGCTTGTATGTTTAGTTTCAGTATGGCATGTAATACATCTTTGAGAAAATATTTTAGGACTATTTACTTCATTCACATGTGGGTCGTGGCAGGAAGAACAATCCAATTGATCTGACATTTTGAAACATTTACTTGCCATAAGCAGTCCATATTGATTACCATGGACATCGAGGGTTGAAATACTATCGGGACTGTATTTTGCAAGCGAATAATCATCCAGCTTATCTCCTGTTTGAAAGGAAAAGCGGGGCTGTATAGCATCCCTGAAACCGGAGTGGCAAAGTGCACAGCCATCCAGTCTTTGCTGCCTGGTCAGTTGCTTTACGATAATTATATTTTTTGTGATTTTTTCTTCAGGATGTTCTTTATGGAAAGCCACATGATCTGCCGCAGGCCCATGACATCTTTCGCAATCAATCCCATATATTATCTGGCTTTTATCATATACGGGTAAATCATTTTTATCTTCTTCTACTTTGGCATAAGTACCATGACATTCCAAACATTCCGCCGGAATTATTCTGTCGAATTTTATAAAATTGGCAGAATATCCCGGGCTATTGCACCAGCTATTTAAAGGTGTGTAATAAGAAACAGGGAGCTGGTACAATGTATTATCATTCCAATATAAATAAGTCTGACCTTTTCTGCCCGATCCAATCACAATATCAAAAGGCTCACTTTGAGATTCAATGCCGTTGATATAGGCTGTCTGGAAATAGATATTTTTTTTCTTCTCCAGTACAACCTCCATCCATTTATTATAAACAAACTTATTTTTGCCGGGCGAGAAACTTCCTTTAATAAATTCTTTAGCTGCGGGTCTTGAATCTAAATAATGAGCAGTTTTAATATGGCTTTCATAAATATCTTTGTGACAACCGGCACAGGCTGCGGAGCCGGCAAATTTACTCCTGTCAATATTTTGAACGCTTGTGTTTTTAGTTAGGTTACTAAATGAAGTGAACATCACGTTGCCAAAATATATTATCATCAATATCCCAAGTATAACATAATTGCTCCTCCTTATTTTTCTTAAACCTTTGACCATAATAAAAAATGTCGGGGCAGGCATCATAAAGCAGAATTAAGTGAACAAGATGTTTTGATCCTATGCAAATTTAAATTTACAAAAGAATAAAATATTGTGTTTATTCCAGAGTTGAAATTTTATGCAATTAGCTTGGGGAAAAAATAAAATAAACACCCTCTTCTTCGGGTATAGTTTTTTCTTACCGGCATAGGGGATCATTAAACAGATAGTAAGGCTAATAAAGGAAATTATGAATAAGAAATCTTGAGTAGAGAATTTATCTATTACACTCCAATGCCGTAATGTCCCTTCTTCACACACAAAGCTATTTAGGAGACATTGGGTGGAAGGAAACAGTTTCCGTACTGTTTGCCTGCATAGTTTTAACAGGGATAGCGGAATAAATTATTTGCTTCTTGTTCGAATTAAATTTTCCCCCATTCATGAAATTTTACGAACCTTGCCGCAAGTCAATCAATTATAAATAAATAAAAAACCTTGCTCTTATTTAACAGGGTTTTCGGTACGGTTATAACTTATTATTTAGCATAAACCAACTGAGTCTTGTAAATTTTATCGTTCACGAGTATTCTTACCATGTATATTCCTTTTGTTAAGTTCGATGATATAGAAATTGTTTTTTGTAATGAACCACTATTAACTTCTGCATTTTCTGTTTGAACTGTCTTGCCAGTCATATCTATTAATTGAATCTTTGCCTTTGCATTTATTTTATCCGTAACATGCAACCCAACAACAAATTGACCCTTTGTTGGATTAGGATACAACTTAAGAGTGGCATTACTAATTTCATTTTTATTTATAGTGCTAACGTTAACTGAACTTATGCAGGTTGTTGCTGTTTTGAATGAAATTGAGTTTGAATATGAGGTCCATGTTTTACCACATTTCGCACGGATATGCCATACATAACCTTTATTAGAAAGCAAAGAATTGATAGTTACAGAACGTATATCGCCTGTTGGGAAGGGTAAAATATCCACCCATTTCGCAGTCTTGTTGTTTATCTTGTATTGCACCTGCCATTGAAGAGGATTGGATATAGAAACCCAGTTCAGTTTGGCGCTGTTGCAAGTAATATTGGTTGTGCTTAAGTTGGTTGCATTCTGACAAACATAGCAGGGTTGTTCATCTGCAAGTCCGTTACAATTATCATCAATTTTATTACCGCACACTTCTACTGCCGCAGGACTGATAGCTGGGTCGTTATCATTGCAATCCCCATTATTGCTTACGTAACCTGCAGGAGGTGTACATGCCTTAATGGAGCTATTTGGATTACCATAACCATCATGATCAGCATCTGCATAGAATGTACTTGTTACACCTTCATCTATTTGTCCATCACAATTATTGTCTTTGCCGTCGCATACTTCTGTTGCATCCGGATGTATGCTAGGATCCGTATCATCACAATCAGTGTTGTTGGCAACATAACCTGCAGGGGCTGAACACGCCTGAACACTGTTGGCAGGATTACCATAACCATCTCCATCAGCATCCCAATAGAAAGTAGTTAAAATGCCTTCATCTATTTGTCCATCACAATTATTGTCTTTGCCGTCGCATACTTCTGTTGCACCCGGATGTATGTTAGGATCTGTATCATCACAATCAGTGTTGTTGGCAACATAACCTGCAGGAGCTGAACACGCCTGAACACTGCTGGCAGGATTACCATAACCATCTCCATCAGCATCGGCATAGAATGTACTTGTTACACCTTCATCTATTTGTCCATCACAATTATTGTCTTTGCCGTCGCATACTTCTATGGCACCGGGATGTATGTTAGGATCTGTATCATCACAATCAGCGTTGTTGGCAACATAACCTGCAGGGGCTGGACATGCTTGAATACTGTGGACAGGATTACCATAACCATCATGATCAGCATCAGCATAGAATGTACCTGTTACGGCCATATCACTGCAGGTGGTTGCAGAATCTGAATTACAGCCATACCTTGAATTTAAACAATCAACAAATCTTGTATGGGTCAAAGTATATGGAAAATTAGGATTCATTACATACTGAAAAAATGTTGCGGCTCTTTGTACTATATATACTTGAACATCTTTAACAGAAACTGCTGAAGCATCGCCATTAGCCAGTCCAAAATCTGAAGTAGCCTCATCCAAGCCGTGTTTCATATCACAGTCTATGTATAACTCACAAGGAATATTAAGTGAAGTTTTAAGAATTTTATAAAATCCCTGTGAACCATATAGTTTTAAATCTGACTTGTTTGCTCCGTTATCAGGCAAAGTGTAAGTGCCATTCACACACAGCGATTCTGACCTGTAACGGGAAGTGGAAGGAGAGAAGAAAAGATTGCTTGAATCAATATTGATAACACCATCAGAACCTCCATGGAATGCAATCAAAGAAGGTCTTTTAGAATTCTGTGAAAAAAAACCAGCAGGGTTAGATGCAAAATTTAAAGGAAGATGAGCCGCGCCCCATAAGTCTAAAACTCCCTTTATTGTATAACTGCCTTCTGAAGCATTCCCTAAATAATTATCACCATCAATATCACCTAAATAAGATGATACTGATGGAAAGATCTGGTTAATCATTGTTGAATTGTAATATCCTGCAGCGATAGCCATAACCGATCCCGAACTTAAACCACCGAGAAAAATACTCTGTACATCGATCCTGTAAGGAGTAACATTGTTCAATTCTCTTGAGACAATAGTTCTTATAGCACCCCTTGCATCCTGAATGCATCTGTACATAGCAAGGAATCTACTTGCGGATGTATATTTACTAACGGAATCCTCCTCTTTACCCCTTCGGTATTCTACATTAAATGCAACAAAACCTCTTTTAGCGAATTCGGTACAGTATGTTTGCATTTCAGTAGTGTTGAAGTTTGTACAATCAGAAAATCCACCTGCATGAAAAAGAATTACTGCAGGTAATTTTTTTGTTTCAGAATACGCAGTGTTCGGGTAATAAACCTGGTATATTAAACTGACGCTGCCATCAGTGCAATCAGTAACGGTATTGCAGTAATGGTTTGATCCTCCTCCAGACACAAAATCATTAACATATCTAACATCCAATATTTGTGTATTAGGCTTTGCATAATTCACAGTGGGATTATTTGTACTATTCGGCTTAATAATTTCAGAATCTTTATAAACCTCATTTATAAGATTGGCACAAGTAATATCTTGGGCAATTATATCCGATGTATACAGTAATAAAACGGATATCAAAACAGTTAGGAGGCTTTGTTTCATGGCGTGGGTTTGATGGGTATAAATTAAAACTACAATTAAAAGAAGATGATTTTGAATCCTTCAAATTAAATTCCCAAAGTATTTAAATGATCAAGGAAAATTAATGATTAACGTCAGCATTTAGAGAATGATAGTACCTCATTGGTTTTGCTGAACTTCTAAGTTATACTTTGCTGCAATAGGTAAAAGCAAGACTATGAGAAAGCTTCAACTATTTATTGTACTATTTGCTCTTCCTTTTCGTCTTTAATTAGTGTTTTTATCTGTTCGGCAAGTTCGGGTGTAACGGTAACACCATGTACTTCCTTTGCGTGTATGGCAGCCTGTTGTAATACTTCTTCTTCGGTACTTCTTCAGTCTAAATGATGAAGTAAAATTAAATACGCATAAAGTGGAAAACAACTACATGATTATGTGGGGAGGAAGCGGAGGTATTTCTGCGGTTATAACACCTTTACAGTCAAAACCGGCATCGGAGCAGTGTAATGTTTTCATGATTTATATTTTGGTTTTTAAAATGCAAGACAATATTATTTACTATCTAAAAACAGTATCAAAAGATACAAATGGAAAAACTATTTTCTTCTTTGCAAAATGAATCCTTGCGTAAGGTTGATGGTGGTTCAGGTATTTTTTAAAAAATACTTTTCGAATAAATTGGAGAAATTGTTGCTAAAGTAAATCGGGTTTAACAAGCTAATTTTAATTCCTTGCAATTGAATAAGTATGGAACAAAGAAATGATAAGTAAACATTTGAAATGTGACAGTAAACAAATAAAAATTCCTTATCACTTTAAAACCTCATTAAAAAAATTACAAATAAAATATTCCATCAACTCTTAAATCAATGCTTATTAATATTACCTCTGCTCTGCAGGGCATGTAGGAGACATTGTGGTGAAGACATGATTGAGCTTTTGCAATATCAATATCGCGTGTCTCTTAACTCACGCACTAAACTTTTAGGAGACATTGTGAGAAAGAAAAAACTCGGCAGCGAAAGAAAAAAATTGGGCTGGCAAATTAATATAATCTACATTTATTGTTCCGTTATCCCTTGTACTAACCTTCCCTGGCCCTCTTATTTCTTAATTCTTAAAACTAAAATCAATGAACCAGTTAAGATTTACCTGCATACTCTTGTGTGCCTCTATGGTATTTTTTTTAACCTCTTGCGGTGGAGGAGGCGAAGAAAAAAAAGCCAGCACTGACACTACCGCTACAGACAGCACTGCTATTAATACTACACCCGCAACAAGTACTGTTATTACGACACCCCAAAATATGATGATAGCAAAACACAAGGTGGCCAATTTTGCAAAATGGAAAACCTCCTACGATGAGCATGATTCCATGCGCCTGGTTAATGGAATACATAGTTATATAATTGGCCGTGGTATGCAAGATTCCAATATGGTGCTGGTAGCCGTGAAAGCAGATGATATGACCAAGGCAAAAGCATTTGCCAAAGACCCCAGCCTGAAAAAGGCTATGCAAAAAGGTGGCGTAACAGGTACGCCTTCGTTTAGTTTTGTTACGATGACCTTCCAGGATACGGCTGTTATAAATTCAGACATCCGATCCAGAACTACGTTTAAAGTTAAAGACTGGGATGCCTGGCAAAAAGCATTTGAAGAAGGTAAACAGGAAAGGCTGGATAATGGAATTACCGTAAGGGCTTATGGTCATGATGTGGACGATGACCACAAAGTAGTGCTGGTAACGGCCTTAATGGATACTGCCAAAGCCAATGCCTACTGGAAATCAGATATGCTTAAAAAAAGAAGAGCCGCAGGGGGAGTGATAGGTGAGCCTGACCGGTTTGTGTACCGCGTAGTACAACGGTATTGATATGTATACTTTAGATAAACAGGTATAGAAAGATGAAGCAAATACTTCATCTTTTTTGTTATGCCCTGATCTAAAAGAAAACGATTAAGTTTTTGTAATGCTATTGCCGCAATGTCCCTTATCCTCCACAAACCTTTAAGGAGACATTGCGGTGAAGGGAAATCGGGAGTGACAGGTGATTTATAGAATACATTTTATGTCATCCGTTCTTCAGGCAGTGCTTCAAATAGACGCGTGGGACAAAAAGAATTAAGCAAAGAGCAAATACCAGCTTTAGGTCAATACTGGTTTGTTATGTATAGTAAAGGCTTACATTGGCAAATGGACTTAACCTCTAAAAGTAAAATAGAGCAAAAACATTTGGATTATAGTTGGGTTCAACTGAAAGCGGGCAAACTTATTTCAGCAGGTCCTTTTACTGACAAAATCAACTGGACCGGTTGTTTAATTTATAATTGCCAATCAAAAGAAGAGGTTGAGAAAATAGCGGAAGCAGATCCACTGGTTTCATCTAAAATAGTTTCTTATGAAATTCATCCATGGAAAACACATTAAAGGGCACAGTTAAATTTGATTAAATACAGTACTATAATGATCTTACTCAAAATCCTTTGCTTCCTGGTTCTTGTATTTTGGTCCCCGTATCTTGGTTCTTGGTTCTTGTATCTTGCTTATTGTATCTCGTTTCTTGTTTTTTATCAAAGAATGGTCATAACTTTTTCTGCAGCTTCTCTCCCATTTACCAGTGCAGCTTCTACCGTTCCCGGCGCGTTACCTTCATATAGAGCTTCCCCTGCAAAAAATATTGTTTCCTGTATGGGTAAGTTTAAAATTTTTCTTGCTGTTGCAGTTTCAAGTTTATCAAAGCTATAAGCGCCCAATGCAAAAGGTTCCGAAGACCAGTTAATAATTTTCCATGCTGTGAGTTTTTCTTTTAATGCATTTTTCTCCATTTTAAAAATAGAAGAAAGTGATTGCAACGATTCTTCTAAGACACCTGCTGCATCTATATTTGGTAATGTCTTTGTTTTTGCTCCGCTAAGCCATCCTGTGAGCAAGGAATATGTATCGGGAGATTGTGTCCACCATGTCGGGACATTTTCGTTGCTTAATATAAAGGCAACATTTTTTTTCCAGAAAGATTCTCTGAATTGCAAAAATATTTTTATTACCGTACCATAACCAACCAGCTTTGCTGCCTCAAAAAAATCATAAATGGAAGGAGTAAAAGTAATTGCTGCTTCATAATTTAGTTCTGCCCGCAATACACTTATGGGTACAGTAATTATTATTTTATTACCGGTAAAAGTTTTATTACCTGCAGTAACAACTTTTACTTCATTTTTTTTCCAATAAATTTCCTTCACCACACAGGAAGTATAAACAGTGCATCCATTCCCTTTGCATAAACGCAGAAGATAATCAATGAGCCTCTGATGACCGCCTTCAACACGGTATTGTTTATCTTCTTCATGCATCCACTCATTGCGAAGAGCAAACACACTTGCTTTAGAAATATCAGCAAGGTCAAAGCCTTCAGCAAAGCCTTGCGCAGAGCGCCTCAGCGGAATATACTTTTCATCACTGAAATAAAGTCTTAAAAAATCAGCAACTGTCATGTCTTCTTTTAATTGCTGCATTCGCTGCATCAGTTCATCCCATCCCTCAGTAAATTCATCTTGCTCTTTCCATTCTCCATCCTTAACTCTCATCATTTCTCCTCCAACATTTGTAACAGGAATATTTGCTTCATTCAGTAATTGTTTCGTTAAATGTAAATTGCCATGAATAAATTCTGCACCAGCTTCAATCGGTTTTATAAATGCTTTATCGTGTAAAGTGTGTATTCTTCCGCCAATTCTGTTATTGGCTTCGAGTATAATTACATTTTGTTTGTTAGCTGATAATTCTTTTGCAGCCATTAATCCTGCTGCACCAGCACCAATTATGAGAATTGAATCAGTCATGCAAAATTTTAATTAAAGAAGAATTTATTTTTTTATTTACAAGTTACAGATTAATAAATTTTGCTTTCGTTGCATCACATCTTTTACTTATAGCGGTTTATTGAACTGTAAAAAACAGATGTCTCATGCTTCGACATGACAAGCTTAGGTTTCTTGTTTCTTTCACGGCTTAAAAATCCGAAGCGTAATTGCTGCATAAAGTTCTGAACCGTAAAAGTGAGTGACACAACAAAAGCTTAATTCTTATTCCGCAGTTCGTACAAAATAATTTTATTTCAATGGCTCCTGCGGACGCAATTGCAAAATAAGATCTTTTAATCCCTGCAATTTTTTCTTTATAAGATCTTTTGCTGTATCATCAGTAAGATTTCCATTTGCATCAAATTTTTGTGATGCCTTCGCCACCAGCACTTCCGGT
>WNGA01011294.1_pt1 | contig 11676 bp, 12 predicted proteins | sample 5400061 | NCBI WGS metagenome assembly WNGA01 (sample SAMN13153366, study PRJNA577476) | soil metagenome | isolation source: 100 cm soil or saprolite under grassland replicate 2 | place: USA:California | collected 2016-06-15
GACCTGAAGGCGGACCTGGAGGGGCAGATGCGGGAGCTGGCCGCACACCTCGGCATCGAGGTCGACGAGGACCGGTGGCCGCGCCTGGTCCAGGCGGCGACGTTCGAGTCGATGCGCAGCAGGGCCGACACGACCGTCCCCGGCGGTGGTCGGGAGCACTGGATCGACCCCGCCGCCTTCTTCAGCCGGGGGACGAGCGGCCAGTGGCGCGACCTCCTCGACGACGCCGACCTCGCCCGGTACGCCGTGCGGGTGCGGGCGCTCGCGTCCGACGACCTCGTCGAGTGGTTGCACCGCGAGCCGATCGACTGAATCCCCGTTCGGGCGGTTGAGCCGCACTGCATGTTGGCGAAGCTGGGGTCCGAGCGGCCTGCTGTTCTATGGCGTCTCGCTCCCTGCCGCCGTGATGCTGAAGCTGACTGTCACGGCCGACCGCGGCCCATAAGGCCGTACTGGGCGGCTGCCGTTCTGGCGCGAGATCGTTCCTGGCGACCATGGTGACGACCATGGTGCGGCGCGGGCAATATGTGCGCCGCCGGCAAACAGTGAACCGTCCGTCGGCAAGTCCTCGGTCGCCGGCAGCGACGAGGGATAAACGCGCATGAGAGCTGCGATCGTGGGCGGGGGTATCGCCGGGCTGTCGTTGGCGATTGCCCTCGAGCCAACCGGCACCGAGGTGGATGTCTTCGAGCGTGAGCGGCAATGGACAGCACATGGTGCGGCGATCGCCTTGCGTCCGTTGGCAGTCAAGGCACTACGGCGGCTGGGCGTCCTCGATGGGGTGATGGCGGAAGGGCGGGTTCTCGACCGCATACGCGTCCTCACGACGACTGGTGAGGTCGCCACCGAACGCATGCTCGCATTTGAGGGCGAGCCGACCGTGGCGATCCACCGCCCGCACCTCAACAGGTGCTTGCCGGACGACTCGAGCGAACAACGGTCCGGCTCGGAGTCCGGTCCGCTGCCATCACTGAGGCCGGTCCGATGGTCGAGCTGTCGTTGTCGAGCGGGGAACGGATTCGCTGCGACATCCTCGTCGGCGCGGATGGCGTGTACTCCTGGGTGCGGCAACAGCTCTTCCCCGACGCGGTCACGAGTCCCACGGGACAGCGTTCCTGGCGGTTCTGCGTTGAGGGTGAGTTGACCGAGGCCTGGACACTCGTATTGGCGAGTAGCCGCTATGCGGTCGCCCAGCCGCTACCGGGCATGACGTACTGCGCGGCGGTGCTTGGCCGCTCGGCATCGTCGCCGGACGTCGCCGAGACGGCGGTTGGCTTGCGCGACGCCTTCAGCGAGTTTCCGCCACCCATCTCTGACGTGCTGGCAAGAGTCACGCCCGCCACCGACATCCATTTCGGCGCCATCCACGAAGTGTCCCTTGATCGCTGGAGCGAAGGGCAGGTCGGGCTCATCGGGGACGCCGCGCACGCACTGTCGCCCATCATGGCGTTGGGCGGAGGACTGGCGCTTGAGGACGGTGTGGTGCTCGCTCAAGAACTGGAAAGGGCGGCCACTCCCCGCGCGGCCCTCGAAGCGTTCACGGCGAGGCGCCAGCCGCGTGTCGACCTTGTGCGCAGCCTTGCTCACGAGCGGTCGGTCACCTTCGACGGAGGCCAGCACGATTTCAACGACCGCGACTTCCAGCGCCGTGCTGCATTCCTACTCGAGGACCCTTGAGGAGCGTCGACGACGCGCCGCGCCCTATCGACTGCGAATCAGGCGCGGTCTGGCCATTGTCGGCTGAGCGAATCGTGTCGCCCCACGTTCAACGGTTGCCGTCGGGATGGTCCCCGTGGCCCGGATCCAGCGCCAACGCAGCCTTGGCCAACCGACAGTCCGGAGCGGGCGCCCCGTCCGTCAGCGTGCAGAACGGGTACGGCCGACGCGGCTGTTCACGGCCTCTCGTCGAGGAAGGGCTCGACGAGGGCGAGCAGGGCGTCAGTACGCCGAATTACCTGCATGTGGGTCGTGCCGGGCAACACCGCGAGTTGGGCATCGGCAAAGAGCTCGAGCATCAGCGCGGCGTGCTCCAGGCGCACGAAGTCCTGGTCACCGAAGATGAGCAGCGTCGGCCCGCCTATGCCACCGATCGCTGCGTCCGACCAGCCCTCGAACTCCGACACCACGGGCTGCATCTTCTCGAGGAACGGGAAGAAGTGCTCGGGGTCGGGCGCTACCGCCTCGTACGCCACCCGCATCGCCGCGAAGTCCTCCTCGGTCGGGCGGAGAGGCGAGGTCTGCGCAGGGTCCTGGATTTCGGGGTGATACCCGTCGGCGCGGATGTGACCAGAGGCGAGCACGAGCCGACCGACCCGCGCCGGGTACCTGACCGCCGTCTCGATCGACACCAGGCTCCCGAGGCTGAATCCGAACAGATCGGCCTGGTCGATTCCGAGGTGATCGAGGAGACCGACCACGTCGGCGGCAAAGTTGGCAAGCGTCACGGGTCGGTCGGTGTCGGCGGTGTGGCCATGGCCCTGGAGGTCGACGGCGATCACCTGATGCGCCTCGGCCAGCCGGGGGATCATCGCCCCGAAGCACGTCTCGGCGTTCAGCACGCCGCCGTGCAGCACGACGAGCGGTCGGCCCGTCCCGTGGACCTCGTGATAGAGGTCGATGCCGTTGATCGATACGCGTGTGCCGCTCATCGCAGTCTCCTGCCTAGCGCCGTCGTGGTCTGCAATGTCGACGCCGGCCACAGCCGACACTCATCGAACCGATCGCCGTCGGGTCGTGCAGATCGACGGTTCTCGAGCGAGTCCGCACAGCGACCCCGGCCTCGGCGGCAACCACGAGTCGCTTTGCCCGGCCGCGCCAGAACTGCCTCGGTCGCGATGGCGGATACGCGGATCGCGCCAGAACGTGAGTACAGATCGTAGGGACAGAAACGCGGGCCCGCGCGAGGCACGCGCGAGCGCCCGAACGGCACGTCGGGCGCGTCGCCCGTGCCCACGGAGTGGCATTGCGTCCCGGACCAAGCAGCTTCCCCGCACCTCCACACCGTCAGCACTGTGTCAGCAGACTGCGGCGAACGCCGACGAGCTCGATGGACTCGAGCGACGGTGACGTGCGTATTGGACGCATCGGACGCTAATCACTGCCCTCTCAACGTGGCGGCACGGGTTCGAATCCCGTTGGGGCTGCCACCATCCTGGTCGGCTCGGACCTCAACCCGACAGAGGCGACCCGATCTCCGCACGCTTGTACACGCTGATGTGGCGGCGGCTCCCGTCGGTGAACGGCTCGCCGTTCCAACCGGCCCAGCGGTCGGCGAGGCACAGCCCAGCCTCGTCGGCCAGTGCATCCAGCTCGGTCGGTGTCATGACCCGCATGCTCCAGGGGCGGAGCCGGACGCCGGCGTCGGTGATCTCGACGTGCTGGCCTTCGAACGTGTTGGCCGTCGGCCACCGGCGGTACGCACGCAAGACGAGACGGTCTACGGCCAGCGAGGTCACTTCGACGCCGCCCGACGGTGAGACCAAGCCGCGCGGGATGAACAGGTCGAGCACCGCGACGCCGTCGGTGGTGAGCAATGCAGCGATCCGACGGAGACAGTCGAGCTGCTCCTCGCGGGTCGTCATCATGAAGAACGTGTTGTACGCCGCGAAGGCGATACCGAACGGCGGCGCGTCATTCGGCAGGGCGATCGTCGACATCTCGGTGTGCACGGTTCGCACGCTCGAGCCGTCGGGCTTCTCGCGCAGCCTCTCCAACATGGGCAGAGATGAGTCAATGCCCCACACCTCGAGGCCGGTGGCGGCGAGCGGCACGGCCACCCGTCCTGTCCCGACACCGAGCTCCAGGATCGGACGGCCATCGGCGACGCGGCTCAACCACGCGACGCTGGCGCCGGTCTCCTCCCGCATGTCGTACCAGTCGTCGTAGATGTCGGCGTAGCCGTCGCCGTAGGTCGATGAGGTGTAGCGGTCCACAGCGCTACTGCCTAAAGGCAGCGCGGGCCCGGAGCAAGTCCCCACGGCAGGGACCCTCGAACTCGGGCAATCGCGGCGTACGAACGAGAGCATGGCGGGGCACCCGAACTGCCCATTTGGACAGTCCATGCAGCCCTCCCCCGCGGCCGCGCTCAGGCGTACGTTACTGCCCGTCGCGAGAGCGCTGGCGACTGTTCACGAGTCCCGAGCTACTAGGAGCTGACCATGGACGTGCCTGAGGACATGAGCGAAGAGGACAAGGAAAAGCTGAAGAACGACTTCCCGCAAGCCGAGGCGTACGGCGAGAACGTGGCGGCGGAGTACTACCACGAGGCCGACCAGGCGCCGGAGGGCAGCTGAGATGGGAGAGGGTGGAGTTCCGTGGGGTGAAGTAGTCAAGGTCGGCCTCGAGGTCGCGAAGCTGCTCGACTCCAACACGGTGGTCAACACCGCGCAGGAGGTCGGGGCCATGCCCGCAGGGCACAGCAGCTTCGACGGCTTCACCGGCTGGGATGGGTCGCCGCGGCAAGGTTCCAGTATCCGTCTCTACGCCTCCGGTGACGGTTGGAACCTCGGCGGACACGAGGTAGGCAGCTGCGACTTCACGATGGGCGTCACGTTCCGAGCGGGCGGCCGGCTGGACGGCCAGGGTCGGTTCATCAAGAACGCCAACGCCTACTGCAGCGTCGTCAACATCCCGCTCGGCCACTCGTACACGATCGACGCCCACTGGCGCGACGCAACCCTGCTCGACTCGGGCGTCGCCCAGCTGTACTGCGACTTCGTGGTCAAGCACGAGCGGCTGACGCTCGATTGGGGATCCCATACCTATCGGATCTTCATCCAGGGCGACGGAGCCAGCTGGCACGAAACGGTGAGCTGAGACTTGCCCCGGGAGGAGGGGAGCCCCATGCGGCGAACCCTCCGAACGGCGGAGCGTGGGCATACCACTCGACTCGGAAGTTCACCTGAGACCCCCCGTTCCCTTCCCGGGGGGTCTCACGCGTGCGACCGCAATGCGCCGGCCGGAGGCGCGGAGAACCACCCGACTCCGGCCAGCGCGCCCAACCCGACAGTCAGCACCCTTGTTGCCGCAGCCCAGCGACGATTGCGCGTGCGGGGATGGTACGGCATGTGCCCGGCGGAGCTACGAGCGCAGTGTCACTGTCTGCCGCGCACGATGGTGGCCCGTACGCACATCGCTCGCGGATCGACCAGCGCGTCGGCGAGCGGCACGTGCAGGAGGCAAAGATCCGCCGCGGCGCCGACCCGGACACGACGGATGGCCCCGCCGGGGTCGAGGGGCGGCGACAGAAAGAGGGCAAGCGCCCGCTCCGCGGTAAGACGTTCTCCCTCCCCGACGACACGGCCCGACGGTGCGCGCCGCTCGATCGCGGCACGTACAGCGCGCCACGGGTCGAGATCGCCGTACGGCGCGTCGGTCCCCGCGGCAACGGGCACGCCCGCGTCGATCAGCGAGCCGCAGCGCCAGAGGTCGTCGACGTCGTGCGGGTCGACATCACGCACGTAGTCGTCGCCCCGCGCGGCCACGAGACCGGGTTGTGTGACGACTCGCAAGCGAAGGGCGACCACGTCGTCGATGAGCCATTGGGGCATCACGGCGCCGTGTTCGATGCGGTCGCCGGGGGCCGGCCCGGCTTGTCTGATGGCCTCGAGCGTGACGACCAATGCATCGGCCGTGACACAGTGAACCGCGACGGGGCGGCCCACTGCGTGGGCCCCCTCCACCCAGCCCGTCATGGTGGGGAGGTTGGGCAGGTCGTGGTCCGCGAGCAACAACTTCACCGGCCCCGTCTCGACCGCCGGGTCGAAGGACTCGGCCGTGAGCTCGGGCCCGCCGGTGACGACGACTCGCAGCCCGAGGCGGCCGTCGCGCACCGCGTCGGCGAGCATGCCCGGGCCCTCGAGCGTCGCGAACGGCGTCGCGTCGGTCACACCGGTAACGCCGTATGCGAGGAGCGTGCGCCCGAGGGCGGCCAGGTCGAGCGTCGGTGCCGGCCAACGGTGAGCGAGCCAGCCGTCAGCGCGCCAGAAGCGACCGGTCGGCGTTGCGGTGGCGTCGCGCTCGACGCCCGGCATGTCGTCGAACGCGCCGAGTTCCGCCAGCCCTCGGCTGTTCACCATCCACAGCGCGCCCGACCGGTGTTGGACGCGGACGGGACGGTCAGGGAGCAAGGCGTCGAGGTCGACCCGGTCGAGGTCGCCGGCGATCGACTCGTGGTAGCCGACCGTCCGCACCCACTCACCCGGCGGAGTACGCGAGGCGGCGGCGCGCAGCTCGCGTTCGAGCTCGGCCCGCGTCAGCACGCCGGCCGAATCCAGGCGGACCGACTGCGTTGCGGCCGCAGTCGCGAGCAGGTGCACGTGATGGTCGTGCAGGCCAGGGAGGAGCGCGCCGCCGCGTCCGTCGATCACCTCCGCGCCCGCCGTAGCGAGACCGGAGCCGATCGACGTGACTCGGTCGTCGTCGACGCGTATGTCGACCCGCTGACCGTCGATCTCGACGTCGCGCAGCACGAGCGGGGACATCACCGGATGCCAAGCTCGGAGAGCACCGCGTCGGAGTGCTCGCCGAGGCGGGGTGCGCCTCCAAGGGCGTCGCGATGACGCGGCTGGGCGGCTTCGTTCGCACGACCCTCGAGCCACGGCTCCCGGCCACTGTCGGCCGCGACCGATGCCGCGACGCGCGCCATCGCGATGTCGAGGAGCACCCGTCCACCGTCTTCAAGGGCGGCCAGTACGGCGTTCGCGGCGACCAGTCCAGTGAGCGGATCGGCGACCGCGTCGGCGACGAACCGCGGAGTGCCATCGCTGCACCACGCGACCAAGCCGCCGGCGACCGCGGCATCGTCGCCGAACGCAACGCGCCGGCAACCCGGATCGGAGCGTCCGTAGCCCGAGATCGACACCCACACTCGAGGGCCATGGGCCACGACGTCGACGGCGTCCACGCCAAGCTGCTCGATCGCCCGCGGCCGGGAGGCCTCGACGACGACGTCGGCAGCATCCAGCAGCGCGCGCAACCGCGCCACGTCGCGTTCGTCGGTGAAGTCGAGCGCGACCGATTCGTGGCCCGCGTGGAGCAGGTCGAAGAACCGCGCGGGTCCACCGCGAGCACCGTCGGGACGTCCCGTCGCCTCGACCTTCACGACGCGACACCCGTGCAACCCCAGCAGGTGTGCGCAGAGGGGGCCGGCCCACAGAGACGACAGATCGACCACGAGCGGTGGTGTACTCGTGGGGCCTGGCGCGGCGCCCACGGAAACGGCGACGACCGGCTCGACGTCAGCCAGCGCTTCGCCGACCGCGGCGACAGGCAACGAGAGCAGCACCGCCCGTTCGACGAGCCAGCCCGAGTGACGTCGTGCCGCCGCCTCCGCCGCGGTTTCCCACGGGTCGAGGGTCGGCGGGACTTCGAGCCACGCGGGAACCGCGTCGATGTCGTCGGGCCGGGCCAGCGACACCGCGATCCACCCGTCACGGGTTGCAAGCAGGCGCGTGGCACCGCCGCAGCTCGTGGCGCCCCGACGCGAGAACCCCGATACGGCGGCTCGCTCGCCGAGCAGCGCAAGAGCGTCGACACCGAGCCGCGACCCGAGCACGGCAATGCGCTCGACGACGCGGGGTGGCGCGACGAGCCCGGGCCCGTCGGGATCGCCGGTCAGGGCCATCGCGCCGCAGGCCGCCCAGAGCCGACGCGTCTCGTTGGTCGACATGTCGCGACGACTGTACGGTCGCCCGCCGTGGAGGTGCTTCCCGCGGATGTGGTCGCCGCGGTGGGCGGATCGGTCGTCGGGGCCGAGGCGTTGACGGCGGGGCACCGCACCAAGACGTCATCGTCGTCGATTTGCGCGACGCGGTGGATTCGAGAGACCTCGGGCCGCTTGGCTCACCTGCCGTCCGTCGTCGTCGCCATCGCATCCGGCGAAGACTCGCCGGGGACGGCGCACGTTGATGTCGTCGTGCCCGGCGCGTCCGCCGCGGAGGAGGTCGTCGACAGGGTGCAAGGAGCGCCGATGGCGTCGCTGGCTGCAGGCGGGTCCGGAGAACCGTCGCTGGCTCGCCGCATCGGGCGGCGCCGCACCGCGTGGCTCGCGATCACGGGAGGAACGATCGACGCGTCGACGGCGCTCGCCTGGAGGCTGATCGACGAGATCGCCGACGACGAGCCGTGACGCCGGCCGGCACCCCGGCCCGTCAGCGAACGCGGTCGGCGGGATAGCCGGGATAGGAAGGTCCATCGGAGGACGTCACAACGGCGGCGTCGGGCCTGTAGGGGATGTGGTGCTTCGGGGTCTGGCAACCACCCAACCACCACAACCCACCGAAGCACCACAACCTCGGACGCGTGCGCAGGCTCGGCCAGCCACCGCGACAGAAGGAGAGTGACATGGCAGGAGTGGAGATCAACGACTTCTCGGCCCCCGACGAGGTCCGAAGCCCCGAACGCACGACCGTGGAGCTGGTCAGGGTCGCCGGCGGCAGGTCGGCAGGTACATCGATGCTCGGGTCGCCCGCGGTGAGCCTCCACCTCGAGCACGACGATGGCTCCACGTCTGGATGGGAGCCTTGAGGCGCCGGCGGCTCGGCGGCGGCCGATGGTTCAGGCTGGACGTACGCGACTACACCCCCAGCACCTGCACGTCGACCGGCTCATCGCGGCCTCGCACGTCGACGCGCTCGGATCGGGCGGTGGGATGGTCGGCGGCGACGAGCGCATACAGATCTGAGGCGAGCACAACTTCACCGGGTGAGGCGTACGACTGCAGGCGGGCGCCGATGTTGACCGCGTCACCGAGGGCGGTGAAGTCCATCACCGTCCCTGATCCGACATTGCCGACGAAGGCGATTCCGGCGTTGGCGGCCACGCCGACGGGCAGATCGCCGACCGCCGTGGCGAGGTCGAGCGCGGCGAGAACAGTCTTGCGGCGATAGTCCGGTCCCGCGAGCCCGCGGATGAACAGCGCCATCACCTCGTCGCCGATCAACTTGTCGACGATCCCGTCATGATGGATCAACACGTCGGTCGCGGTCGCGTAGAAGCGGTTGAGGCGCTCGGCGAACTCAGTCGCGGTGGAATGCTCGCCCATCGTGGTCGAGCCCCGTACATCGGCGAACACGACGCCGATGTCTATCTCGATGCCGCCGCTGGGCAGATGGTCGAAGCAGTACTGGCACAGGTTGGGGTTTTTGCGGGACGGCTTGCGCCCGAGCAGGCCGACCAGCTTGCCGCCGATGCCCGCGAACGGGTTCTGGCACATCTTGCAGCGCGGGTCGTGGGGGAGCCGGCGAAAGACGCGCTGCGCCTTCTTGAGCGGCTCGTAGCCGTCAACGAGCAACGCCTGCCAGTCGAGCGGCTTCGCCATACCGCAAATATTGTCGCAGTCGCCGCGACGGCCGCCCTCCGCTCAGCTCCGGGGGAGTGCACTGAAGTGGCCCGTGATCGAGCGGATCCGCACCGCCTCGACATCGTGAACGACCAAGCGATGCTCACCATCGCCAGCGCACCCACGTTCGGACACGCGATCCCCTGACCAGCGAGACGACGAGCGCAGAACTGGATGTCGTACCGCGCCGACCGTGCCGGTCAGGTCGCGGTGAACTCGGTGTGCATGCCCTGGCGATAGTGGCCCGGGACGTTGCAGGCTACGACGTAGTGGCCGGCGGCGAGGTCCACCGTCAGTGACGGAGTCGCGTCCGGCTCGATGTCTTCGATCTCGTCGACCGGCTCGAGGTCGTCGCCCTCCGCGACGTCGCCGTTGTCGTCGGTCGGCAGCTTGTCGGGCTTCAAATCGGTCTCGAACACGACGAACTCGTGGACCGACGGCCCCTCGTTCTTGACCTCGAAGGTGACCTCGCCAGCAGACACCGAGGAGTCGCTCAGCTCGATCTCGAAGTCCTTCAGCGTGGCGTCGATGGTGCCCGCCGCACCGCCGTCGTCGTCGTCGTCCCCGCAACCGACCAGACCGAGCGTCGCTGCCGCTGCGATCATCAGCGTGACAGGAGCCATGCGCATGATCTCCCCTTTCGGCGGGGCCCGCGACCTGTGACGCGGCCACTCCCGCGATCGTCAACCCTAGGTCGGGGCGTGCCGGTGTGCCTGACTTTCTCGACGTCGGTCCGCGCTCCACTCGTCACGCCCGTACCAGCACGTTCTGCCGCAGGGGTCAGCCGTCACTCAATCAGGCCGCTCGGTCGCGGCCCCGCAAGGCTGTCGTGATCATGGGGGGAGTCGTGATTCGGGGTCCTACAGCCACTCAAGCACGACATCCCGCTGAATCACCACAGCCTCGCCCCTGCGGTACGTTCACCGCCATATACGCGCGGACCGGGGGATCCGCGGATGCGAGCACATGACCGGGGGTGGCGGTGGGCAGGTACCGCTGCCGCGTGAGCGGCTACGCGCCGGGCGCTCGGTACCGGACCTGATCGACCTTGCGAAGCGCATCCATCGTTTCGTCGACGGTCAAGAGCACTGTCGTTTCGAACGAGCTGAGCGCACCGCCGCCGGCAATCGCCAACGCAACCGCGGCCATGGACACGTTGTCGGGGGCCTCCCACAGGTTGTAGCCGTCGTGTTTGCCGAACGCGTACCAGAACCCGTGGAGCTTCCCGCCGACCGACTCGATGTACGACCGAGCGGCCTCTCTACGGTCCTCCGGGTTGCCGATCAGCCTGGCCCAAGTCTCCGGCGTGTAGCTGAACCTAGACAGATAGAGCGGCATCGTCTCTCCCCCTCGCTCGCCGACCCGCGCAAGTCGCGGCCAGGCGTCGAAGTATGACCCGTTCCTCGCTGGTGGCGGGACGGCGGCGGTCCGGGCCATGTGGGCGGGTGATGAACGCTGTGAAGTCCGACGACGCACGGGGGATGAACGACGAGGACCTGAGCGCCTACGGCGATGCCTTCGATGTCGCCCCCCGTGTGCCGACGTTAACGGGCGCCGTAGTGGCCGCGATCGCTACAGCGTTCGTGTGTGCGTGGCGACGATTCGTCCGGCACAGCCCCCGCGCCTAGCCGTCGCTCGGCGCTGAAGCGCAGATCTAACCGGCGTCACCATCGCAGTCCAAGTCGGCGTTGAAGATGTCGTTGCCTGCGTGCATGTGGCCGGTGTGCGAGGGGAACACCCGAATCGTGAAGGGGCCGTGGCCTTCGTTGACCACCAGAACGTGGCAGTGCGGGCCGCCGCCGAACCCGGCCTCGTTTCGCCCGGTGGAGTGCTCCCCTTGTCCTGGTTGGTTTGCCGCTGCAGCGATTGACGTGCTCCCGGCAAGGGTGAGGACGGTTACCAACAAGGCAGTTAGCGGACGCTTCATCGTCCCTCCTCGATCGTGGACGGGTACGACCGATACTACGGACGCGCGCTGCCCCGGGTTTTTCGGACGCGAACCGACTTCCCTTGAGGGGAGCCCCGGCCTTGGGGTTCCGTGACCTGACTCGAAGGTGGTGAGGCCGGCCCAGAAGGTGGGGTCCTCGTTCTTGACGAGCATCCGGAGGTGGACCTTGTGGGTGGGCTCCTCCGGCGGCCCGGACGGGCCGGCAACGGCAAGTTCCTCTCGCGGCCACAGGCCGTCAGGCCCCGTCGCGGAGCGAGCGATCCGCTCCGACGGCGCTGACCGACCGAAGTAGACGCAACAGCCCGCCTCCAGCCGTGCCACTTCCTCCAGGACGACGGCCGCTAGGCGCGCCAGCCTGTCGCTTGCGACGCGATTCCTCGTAGGTCTC
>WNGA01013451.1_pt1 | contig 11674 bp, 9 predicted proteins | sample 5400061 | NCBI WGS metagenome assembly WNGA01 (sample SAMN13153366, study PRJNA577476) | soil metagenome | isolation source: 100 cm soil or saprolite under grassland replicate 2 | place: USA:California | collected 2016-06-15
TCGGCGCCAACTTCGCCGCCGGCGCGCTGCCGCTGTCGGTGCTGTTCGCGCTGGTCGGCTGCCTGCTGGTCGCCGTCTCCATCGGGCAGCTCGCCAAGCAGCTCCCGTCGGCCGGCGGCTTCTACACCTACGCCGCCCGGGGGCTGCACCCCGCCGTCGGCTTCCTGGTCGGCTGGGGCTACGCCTTTGTCGACGCAACCGTCGGTTACTGTGCAGGTTCTACAGGGTGCTGCCAGGCGGCCAGGATCCGGTCGATGTCGGGCCGCACCCGCGCGCGTGCCTCCCCTCGCGGTACGCCGGCCATCAGCAGCTCGTCATAGCCGGTGTCCTCGTGGCGCACCGAGGCGATCACGGCGAGCATGACCGCCTGCTCGTCCAGCGCGCGTCCGGCCGCGGACCGCCCAACCCGGCCGCTGCCGCGCACGGCGGCATGCTGGGCGATCGCCTCGGTGCGCCCGGCCGGACAGCCCGGGAACAGCCGCCCCACCGCCTCGGTGAGCCGCGCCTGGAACGCCACGTCCTGGTCGGCGCGGCGTTGCCGGTCGCGCTCGCGCCGTCGGGCGCGTGCGTCCTCATCAGCCAGGCACTGCGCCTCGGCCTGCTCCAACGCCGCCTCCTCCACCAGGATCCCCTGGCGCTCGTAACGCTTGCGGGAGCGGCTGAAGCGAACCACCACCGCCGCCAGGCGGCTCGCCTTCCGGGCGCGTCGGCTCAAGGCGGCATCGCCGGCCGGCAGGAAGATCAGGTGGTCCAGGTCCGCGCAGCCCATACACAGCGGCCCGGCGTCCTCCATAAACAGCAGCGAACCCGAGCCGCCGCAGCCCATGCAGGTCCACGGGTTGAGCGGCTCGATGACCACCATGGACTCCGCGGCCGCCACGGCCCGGCGCTCAGGCCTGGACCCCGGCTGGCTGGCGGCGGGATCTCTCGGCATGACACGAGAGGATACGGGTCGGATGCCGACCGCGGTCGGGCGCGGGTTGGGTAGAGTGCCGCCGTGCGTCTGCAGTCTGAGCATCTCGCCACCTTCGTCCCGGCCGATCCGCCGCGTGTCGGCGCACTGGCCGTGTGGGGCGATGGGCAGGGCTCGGACGAGCTCGACCTGGTGCTGCCGGCGGGCAGGGGAACGCGGCGCCGACGGGTCCGCGGGCGGCTGCTGCCGGTCGCGTCGGCACTGCCGGCGCTGCTGGCACCGGCCGCCGGCGACGCCAGCGCCTCGGTGGCGGCCTGGTCGGCCGCGGCGGCGGCCGGTGTGGGGCTGGTGGCGCGGGGGCGCCTGCTGCCTGCCGCCAGCCCCGACGGGTACGGTGCGTGGCGGGTCGGGCCGCTGGATGCGGCCGACCTGGACTGGCTTCGGCGGATCGCCGCCGCGATGCCGCCGCAGGGCCACGCCTTGCCCATCGACGCGCGGCGCCCGCTGCGGCTGCGCTCGCCAGAGGGGTTGGTCCGTGAGCTGTGGGACGCGATCGCCGACACCCTGGTGCGCACCCCTGCGGCTGTCCACGCGACCGGGGCGCGTGCCTTTGCCGCGGCCGAGCCGGTCGCGGTCGGCGAGCTTGCCGGCTGGTTGGCGGAGACCGACCGGGGGCTGGACGCCGGGGCACAGGTGCAGCTCCGGATCGAGCTGCCGGCCAAGGAGGAGGAGCCGTTCGCCGCGGTGGTCCGGGTGCGCAGCGCGGCCGACCCCAGCCTGGTGGTGGATGCCGGAGAGCTGTGGAGCGCCCCGGCGGCGGTGCTGGCGCGGCTGGGCGAGCGTGCCGAGACCGATCTGCTGCTGGCCCTGCGGCGCGGGGCTCGGGCATGGCCGCCGCTGGCGCCGCTGCTGCGCTCGGCGGCCCCGACCGAGGTCAGCCTCGACGAGGAGCAGGTGGCCGAGCTGCTGGAGACCGGCGCTGAGGCGCTCGGCGGTGCCGGTATCGAGGTCCTGTGGCCGGCCGAGTTGCTCGGCGAAGGGTTGGACGTGCGTGCCACCGTGGCGACCCCGACACCGGCCGGTGCCGCGGCGCCCGTTTTCCGGCTGGAGGCGCTGCTCAGCTTCGACTGGCAGGTGACGGTGGGCGGCGAGGCGCTGACGGCCGAGGAGGTCGCCGCGTTGGCCGAGGCCAAGCGTCCGCTGGTGCGGCTGCGTGGCCGCTGGGTGCGGGTGAACCGCGAGCTGCTCGAGCGGCTGCGGCGCCGGCGAGGCCCACGGATCACCGCTGCCGAGGCGCTGACCGCCGCGCTCACCGGCAACCTGGTGCTGGATGGCGACAGGGTCGAGTTCCACGCCGCCGGCGCCCTTGCCGACCTCGTCGACCGGCTGGCCAGGGCGGGGCGAGCCGCCGTCGAGCCTCCCGAGGGCCTGCAGGCCACCCTGCGACCATATCAACGCCGAGGCTTGTCCTGGTTGGCGGAAATGTGCGAGCTGGGGCTGGGCGGCTGCCTGGCCGACGACATGGGGCTTGGCAAGACCGTGCAGGTGATCGCGCTGCACCTGCACCGGCGGCCGCTGGAGGCGGGGCCGACGCTGGTGGTGTGTCCGACGTCGCTGCTCGGCAACTGGGAGCGGGAGCTGGCCCGCTTCGCCCCGGACGTGCCGGTCCGGCGGTACCACGGCGGCGACCGGCATCTGGAGGAGCTGGCCGTCGATGAGGTGGTGCTGGTCACCTACGGGGTGGTGCGCCGCGATCGGGCGGTACTGGCCGAGGTCGGCTGGGGCCTGGTGGTCGCCGACGAGGTGCAGCACGCCAAGAACCCGCTGTCGCGCACCGCGCGGGAGCTGCGCGCGATCCCCGCGGCGGCAAGGGTGGCGCTGACCGGCACGCCGGTGGAGAACCGGCTGACCGAGCTGTGGTCGATCCTGGACTGGACGACCCCGGGGCTGCTCGGCCCGCTGGAGCGGTTCCGCCGGTCGGTCGCGGTGCGGGTCGAGCGCTACCGCGACGCAGACGCCACCGAGCGGCTGGCCCGGGTGGTGCGGCCGTTCCTGCTGCGGCGCCGCAAGAGCGACCCGCGGATCGCTCCGGAGCTGCCGGCCAAGACGGAGACCGACCGGGTGGTGCCGCTCACGCCTGAGCAGACGACGCTGTACGAGGCGGTGGTGCGCGAGACGCTGGCCAAGATCGCGTCCAGCGAGGGCATCGAGCGGCGCGGCCTGGTGCTCCGGCTGCTCACCGCCCTCAAGCAGATCTGCAACCACCCGGCGCAGTACCTGCACGAGGCCGCGCCGCTGCCCGGCCGTTCCGGGAAGCTGGCCGCCCTCGACGAGCTGCTCGACGTCATCCTCGACGAGGGGGAGGCGGCGCTGGTGTTCAGCCAGTACGTGGAGATGTGCAGGCTGATCCGGGCGCACCTGGCCGACCGGGGCGTGCCCACGCTGTTCCTGCACGGCCGTGTGCCCGCCCGCCGCCGCGAGGAGCTGGTCGCCCGGTTCCAGGACGGCGCGGCGCCGGTGTTCCTGCTCTCCCTCAAGGCCGGCGGAGTTGGCCTGAACCTCACCCGGGCGACCCACGTGGTCCACTACGACCGCTGGTGGAACCCGGCCGTGGAGGACCAGGCGACCGACCGGGCCTACCGCATCGGGCAGGACCGGCCGGTCCAGGTGCACCGGCTGGTCGCCGAGGGCACGCTTGAGGACCGCATCGCGGCGCTGCTGGCGTCCAAGCGTGATCTTGCCGAGGCGGTCGTCGGCGCCGGCGAGGCGTGGATCACCGAGCTGTCCGACGCGGAACTGGCGGAGCTGGTCAGCCTGCAGAGGCCGTCGTGAGAACTATGCGCCAGGAGGATCGCCGGCCGGCAGCCGGGTCGCGGCGGCGCCGTCGCGGCTTCGGCCTGACGTGGTGGGGCGAAGCCTGGGTGACCGCGCTGGAGGAGCGGGCGCGGCTGGACCCCAACCGGCTGCCCCGCGGCCGCAGCTACGCCCGCGGCGGCACGGTCGGGGAGCTGGCGATCGGGCCTGGGGAGGTGCGCGCCGCGGTGCAGGGCCGCCGCGTCCGGCCATACCAGGTCCGGGTGCGGGTCCGGGTGCTGGAGGCCGAGGAGTGGGACCGGGTCTTGGACGCGATCGCCGCGCAGATCGGGCACGCGGCGGCCCTGCTCGACGGGGAGCTGCTGCCCGAGGTGGCCGACGACGTGCGCAGCGCAGGCACCGACCTGCTGCCCGGCCCGGGCGAACTGCAGCCGCGCTGCTCCTGCCCGGACTGGGCGGACCCGTGCAAGCATGCGGCGGCGGTCTGCTACCTGGTGGCCGGTGCCCTGGACGCGGACCCGTTCTCGCTCCTGCTGCTGCGTGGCCGTCGGCGCGACGAAGTGCTGGCCGCACTCCGCGCCCGCCGCCGCTCCGCCAAGGTGACGATGGCCCATCCGGACCAGTCCCAGCCGGCTGCCGACCCCGGGGTCGACGCGCGTGAGGCCTACCAACGCTCGCTGGCGTCGCTGCCGGCGCCGCCGCTGCCGCCGCAGCGACCGGGCCAGCCGGCGGTGCTGCCGGTGGACCCGCCACCCGAAGCCGGCCTGCGACCGGAGGACCTGGTGGCGCTGGCCGCCGACGCCGCGGCGCGCGCCTTCCAGCTCGCCACCGGATCCGGAGACGGTGGCCTGTCGCTCGACCTCGAAGCCGACCTGGCCCGCCGCGCCGCCGAGTTACTGGGAGAGAGACGCGGCATCGGCGCGCTGGCCGCGTCGGCCGGCATGCCCTCGCGGGAGCTGCTGCGGTGGGCGGTCACCTGGCAGCAAGCCGGCCGTGGCGGGCTGGACGCGCTCCGCACTACCTGGCAGCCCGCGGCCACCGACCTCGCCGAGGGGCGGGCCGCGCTCGACCGGCCCGCCGGCCAGGGTGCGGTGCGCGCATGGCGCAACCGCCTGACTCGCGGCCGGCTCCAGCTTCGGCTGGGCGGCGATGGGCTGTGGTATCGGTTCCTTCGCTCCGGCAGCGAGTGGGTCCTGGATGGTCCGCCCTCCCCCGAGGCGGGCGCTCTGGTCGCGGACGCCACCCGCTGACCTCCCAGGGTTCCGCGTCGTGCGGTCGGCACGGGCGGCCGAGCCCGATCGCCTCCGTCGGGCTCGCAAGCAGGCCGGCACAGGCTCGGAGCGCGCCGAGGGTGGCTCTGGCTTGGTTCCGGTTGGCCGTCGCCGTGGGCCGCGCCCTGACCCAGCGGTCCCTACCTCTTACCTGTCGGCCATCGACGACCCGAGTCGGCGTCACGCGACTCCACCGCAAACCGGCACAACTCGGCGATGTGGCGTTAGGATCGCTTCCCGGGCCAGCGGGGCCGGTACCCCGGGAGGAGGCGACCTCATGCGAGCTGCCTGGATTCGTCCGCTCTTGGCGCTGATCGTGGTGGCGGCGCTGCTGGCGGTCCCGGCCGCCGTCACCGCGCAACCGGCGCAAGCCGAGAAGCAGCCGACCGCGACGGGCCGTGGAGGCGCCGCGGCAACCGTCGACGTGCTCGCCACCAGGGCCGCTGTGGAGGCGCTCCGTGACGGCGCCAACGCCATCGATGCTGCGGTGGTGGCCGCGGCCGTGCTCGGGGTCACCGAGCCGTTCTCCTGCGGCGTTGGCGGTGGCGGCTTCATGGTCATCCGGACCAGCGACGGCAAGGTGACAACGATCGACCACCGCGAGCGGGCGCCGGCCGCGATGCAACCCGATTCCTTCTTCGAGGCCGGGCAGCCGCTGACGTTCAACGACGCGCGCTACAGCGGGCTCTCGGCTGGCGTGCCGGGGACGGTGCGCGGCTGGGAGGAGGCGCTGCGCCGCTACGGGACGATGTCGGTGGCGGAGGCGCTCCGGCCGGCGATCCAGGTGGCGCGCGACGGGTTCGTCGTCGACCAGACCTTCGTTGACCAGACCCAGCAGAACCTGGACTACTTCGACGACGTCCCCTCGACCCAGGCGCTGTACCTGGACCCGGACGGCACGCCGCGCGACGTGGGGACGGTGCTGCGCAACCCCGACCTGGCGCGCACCTACGAGCGGATCGCCCACCTCGGCGCCAAGGGCTTCTACGGCGGTGCGGTCGCCGACGCGATGGTCGAGGCCGTGCAGCACCCGCCGGTGGCCGCTGACGCCAACCACACCTGGCGCCCCGGCATGATGACGATGCGCGACCTCAAGGCCTACGTGGCGCCCGAACGCGAGCCGACCAGGGTCGCCTACCGCGGCCTTGACGTCTACAGCATGGGGCCGCCGTCCAGCGGCGGCTCCACCGTGGGCGAGGCGCTGAACATCCTGGAGGGCTTCGACCTCGACCCGGCCGACCGGACGCAGGCGCTGCACCTGTATCTTGAGGCGTCGCGCTTCTCGTTTGCCGACCGCAACGCGTACCTGGCCGACGCCGACTTCTTCGACGTGCCGCTCACCGGGCTGCTGTCCGACGGGTTCGCCGCCGAGCGCCGCGCGCTCATCGACCCGCAGCACGCGGCCTCAAGCCCGGTTCCGCCCGGCGACCCGTACCCGTACAACGCAGGCGGCGTGGGCGCGGCGCGGGCCGTGGCGACCGCGACGCAGGCGCAGACGACCACCCACCTGACGGTCTCCGACCGCGCGGGCAACGTCGTCGCCTACACGTTCACGATCGAGTCGACCGGCGGCAACGGCGTCGTGGTGCCAGGGTGGGGGTTCCTGCTCAACAACGAGCTGACCGACTTCAACTTCGACTCGCTGACCCATCCCAACCGCGTCGAGGGCGGCAAGCGGCCCCGCAGCTCGATGAGCCCTACGATCGTGCTCGAGGACGGCCAGCCGCTCCTGGCGCTTGGCTCGCCGGGCGGCTCGACCATCATCACCGTCGTGCTGCAGATCCTCATCGACCGGCTCGACCTGGGTGCCGCGCTCCCGCAGGCCATCGCGGCTCCGCGCGCCAGTCAGCGCAACACGGCGACCACCCTGGCCGAGCCCGCGTTCGTCGGCTCACCGGAGGGGCAGGCGCTCGCAGCGCAGTACGGTCACCGGTTCTCGACGACCAGCGAGATCGGCGCCGCCACCGGCATCGAGCTGCTCGCCGACGGCCGCGTTCTCGCCGCCGCAGAGCCGGTACGCCGCGGCGGCGGCAGCGCGATGGTGGAGGAGCCCGAGTAGGACGCCGCTCACCGCGACCGCCCCGCCCATCGACGACCCGCAGCGCGCCACCCGGAGGCCCTCGAAGGCCAGCTGCTGGCGCTCGCTGCCGAGAAGCTGGCCGACACCAAGGAGCGGCGTATCGCCGAGCGCGGAGGGGTGATCGATTGCTGCAAGCGACGACGCCAAACCGTGCCGCTTCCAGCACCGCGAAGGAGGGCCCCCTCGCCGTCGGGGCCCTCCTCCTACCGCCGCTTGGGGAGTCCTAGCGGACCTGGCCGCGGATCTCCCCGCCGGGGAAGTCCCCGGGGCCGGTGTTTGGCGGCGCCACCCCATCGTTGGTGTGCACGTTGACATAGGTCGCGCCGCTGCCGATTGCGGCCAGCACCGCCGCCAGGTCCGTCCAGCCGCAGCCGTTGCCGGGGTCCGGAGCGGTGATCGTGCCCTCCGCCAGCGTCCCGTTCACGGCCCCACCAGCGGGCGCGCCCATGAACAGGGTCACGCCGATGGGGCCGTTGACGCCGACGGCGCCGCAGTGGATGTGGGCCGCGAAGGCGTTGTCGATGTTGGCGACGTTGACCTTGAACCGCAGCGCCGTCCCGTCGGCGCGAAGCTTGAACGTCGCCACGCCCACGGCCTGGGTGGCGCGTGCCGGGAGCTCCTGGTCGCCGGAGAGGGTGGCCACGAAGTTGTCGCCGGCTCGGGCCGATGGCGCCAGCGCCAGCAGCCCGAGCGCGAGCATGACCACCAGCACGATCGTCCTGCGCATCTGCTCCTCCTTCGGGTCGGCTGACGGGTGGCGGTGGAGCGGCCGGCGAGAAGCCGCCTACCGCCGAGAGATCTCGTGGATCGCGCCCTGCGACAGGGACACCACGAACAGGTTGCCGTTCGGTCCCGTCTCGATGTCGGTCACGATCCCGAAGTTCGTCCCGATGAGCAGGCTCTCGCTCTCGGTGATGTCGAACTTGTGGTTGTTGTCGGCGACCCGGTCCTCCAGCCGCGGATCGTCAACGGCGATCTTGCGGCGGTTGCCGGTCAGGTTGAGGTGGAACAGCGGCCCGCCTTCCAGGAACGTGCGGGCGCCGCCCACAAACAGGTCGCCCTGGAACTGGGCTCCCAGGCCCCGGCCGTCCACAAAGCCGATAGCCCCCGGGGCAACCTCGAACTTCCAGCTGAACTCCGGGGCGCTGTAGCGGGCGCCAGGCAGCACAACCAGCCGGGACAGCGCCTGCTGGGGGGAGTCGGCGATGTTGGTCGGCGGCCATCGGACCTGCTGGAGACCGAAGTAGACGGTGCCGGTGACGGGGTCGACGGCGAAGCTGGTCTCGATGGCCTTGTACTGGGCGATGCGCTCCGGCGGCCCCTGGATCTGGACCCACCCGGAGTTGAAGCCCGGCTGGACCCGGTTGAGCTCGGTGAAGCTGTCGTCGCCGTTCTCCTCCTCCCACAGCTGGCCCGATATCGGATCGAACGCCATCCCGAAGCTGTTGCGGAGCCCGTAGGCGAAGACCTTCTGGATGTTGGCGCCGACCTGCCCGCCGAGCTCGGCGCCCACACCGAAGAAGGGGTTGTCGGCGGGAGTGGTGCCGTCGTGGTTGAGGCGCAGGATCACCCCCGTGAGATGGGCGTCGTCGGGCTGCGGGCCGCCGAACTGGTCGTCGGGCACACCGGGCCCGAAGGGGCCATCGGGCAGGTTCTGCAGCTGGCCGCGGCGGCCCACGTCGCCGACCAGGATATAGAGCTTGCCGTCGGGTCCGAACGTGATCACCCCGCCGTCGTGGTTGCCGCGCTCCGGCTGGTCGGCGTCCTGCTGCAGGGCGCGGATGCTGATCAAGTGCTGCGCGAACGTCAACGCCGCGCCGTCCCACACGAACCGGTCAACCCGGTTGCCCAGCAGCGGGGTCTGGCTGAGCACATCGGTGTCCTGGCCGGTGCTGCTCTGGGTCCAGTAGAGGTAGACACTCGGGTTGTCCGGGAAGTCCGGATGCAGGGCGACCCCCAGCAGCCCGCGCTCCGACCCGAAGTTCACCGGCAGGTCCAGGACCGTGGACCGGACCTGTCCGCCCACCACGCGTTGCACCTTGCCGGTGTTCTTCTCCAGGACGAGGAGGTCGTCGGCCCCCAGAAACGCCAGGCTCGTCGGAGTGACCAGGCCATCCACCAGCGTTCGCACCGACAGCCTTGGATGCAGGATCGTCGGGCCCTGGACCTGCGCGCCCCCGATGCCGCCGGGACCCACGACCAGCACCGTCGAAAGGGCCACCAGGAGCACGGCGATGCGCGTGGAGCGCCGCTTGCCGGTCATCGCATTCATCCCCTCCCCGAAGCTGGTGCACCGGCACCTCGACCCCGCGCGTGGCCCACCACCAGGCCGCCTCGATCGATCGAAGGTGCCCACATAGGTAGTACTGGCGAACGCCCCCGGCGGATTCGGCCACAGGGAATTCCCTGGCCGAGGGAACCGGCGACCCACCCAGGCGCGTCGACTTGTCGCCGGCCGCCGACCGACATCGGCGGTGCCAGGGGCCCGCCCGCCCGCAGCCGGAGCCACCCGTGGTGTGGGGAGGATGTTCAACCTGGCCGACCAGGACCGGGAGCTGGCGGCCCGCTACCGGCACGCCCTCCAGCAAGCCAACGGCCGGTACTTCGGCGCGCTCCCGCTGCGCGACACCCACGGCTAGCCGACCGGACACGTGTTCGGCTACGAGGGCTCCCCCTCCTGGGTCTTCGTCGTGGTCAGCACACCCACCGGCTCCGGCACCTACACCGTCGAGGTCACCACCCACGACGGCAGACGCCTCCCGCTCGGAACCCTCACCATGACCGATGGCAAGGGAAGCTTCGGCCAGGCGCTCCCAGGCGCGCTGCGCGACATCGCCCACCTGCGCCTCGTCCACCCCGACGGCGCGACCGGCTTCCAGGCGGCGTTCCGCCGCCCCTCCCCTGACCGCCAAGTCGCCTGTAGCGTGACTGGTCCCCGCCCCGACCTCCGTGGCGACCGTGGAAATGACCCCGAGCCGGTAGCGAGACCCCTGATCCTGCCTGGCAGATGTGTCCAATCGAAGCACTGCACCGTCCGCTTGTCTTGATCTTTCCGGCCCCGAGGACCTAGCGTTCCACCCGCTCGTTCGCTCGTGCGGGAGGGGGGCTCGACAAGGAGGACCTCGTGGCTCAGCGCGCTCCGACCCCCGGCCTGGCCCGCGAGGCCATCGGCCTGCGGGAAGTCCTGTTCCAGTCCATCACCCATATGGCCCCGGCGGCCGCGGTCGCCTTCTCGATCATCGTCGGCGCCAACTTCGCCGCCGGCGCGCTGCCGCTGTCGGTGCTGTTCGCGCTGGTCGGCTGCCTGCTGGTCGCCGTCTCCATCGGGCAGCTCGCCAAGCAGCTCCCGTCGGCCGGCGGCTTCTACACCTACGCCGCCCGCCCTGCTCTACCTGATCTTCGGCAACGTCGTCGCCAGCACCCTCCAGGCCGAGTTCGGCTGGAGCTACGACACCTGGTGGGTGGTCGCGGCCGTAGCCGCCGCGGTCATCGTGTTCGTGTTCGGGTGGTTCGGCATCCGCCTGTCCACCGGCGCCGGGACCATCCTCGGCCTGTTCGAGATCCTGGTGTTCGCCGCGCTCGCGGTCACGCTGATCGCCAAGGCCGGCGACGCCAACACCCTGAGCGTCTTCGGCACCGGCTTCGCCACCGCGGAGGGCTTCGACGGCCTCGCCGGGGTGATCGCCGGCTCCGTCTACACCATCCTGGCGTTCATCGGCTTCGAGGCCGCCGCCCCGCTGGCCGAGGAGGCCAAGGACCCGCGCCGCACCGTCCGGCTCGCCGTCGTCTACTCCTGCCTGCTGATCGGCCTGTTCTACGTCCTCACCACCTACGCGGCGGCGGTCTTCTTCGGGCCGGAGAAGTTCGCCGAGTTCCCGACCAGCGGCGACGGCAACCCGTGGGACGGCCTGGCCCGCACCGCCTGGGGAGCCGGCTGGGTGCTGGTCTTCCTGGCCGTGGCCAACTCCGCCATCGCCAACGCCAACGCCTCCGCCAACGCCGCCACCCGCACCTGGTTCGCCATGGGCCGCATCCGGCTGCTGCCGCGCGCCCTCGAGCACGTCAACCCGCGCTGGCGGTCGCCCGACGTCGCGGTCGTCACCCAGTTCGTCGTGGGCGTCGTGGTGGCGGTCTGGCTCGGGCTCCGGTACGAGCCGCTGACCGCGTTCGCCCTGGTCGGCACCATCGTCACCGCCGTCATCATCGCCATCTACATGGTGGTGAACCTCGCCTGCCTGGTGTTCTACCTGCGCCAGCGGCGCGACCGGTTCAACCCGCTGCTCCACGGCCTGGTGCCGCTGCTCGGCATCGCCGCCTTCGTGCCCCCGCTCCTGACCGCGCTCGGGATCCAGGCGTTCGACTTCATCAGCGCCCTGCCGTACCCGATCAGCCTCGTCGGCCCCGTGGTCGGCGTCTGGTTCGCGCTCGGCGTGGTCTACCTCGCCATGCTGGCCGCGAGGAGCCCGGACCGCCTGCGCGCCACCGGCAGGGTCTTCGGCGACGAGCCAGCCGCCCCGGCGGACACGGTCACCCCCGTCTGATGGACGTGCTGTCGTACCGGCCGGGCCCGGGCGAGCTGTGCTGGACCTTCGGCGG
>WNGA01018594.1_pt1 | contig 11674 bp, 7 predicted proteins | sample 5400061 | NCBI WGS metagenome assembly WNGA01 (sample SAMN13153366, study PRJNA577476) | soil metagenome | isolation source: 100 cm soil or saprolite under grassland replicate 2 | place: USA:California | collected 2016-06-15
TTGCTGCAACGCCGCACACATTGGTGTGCTTGATGATAGCGAAAGTAAAATCCATGCCCCCATCTCCGCGGGCTGACGGAGAGTTAGGAAATTCGTTTATTAACTGAACAGCTGCATCAACATCAACAAGATTATTATAGGAAAGTTCCTTGCCATGCAGTTGTGCAAATACTTCATTCAAATCGCCATAGAAGGATGCAAGCTGGTGAGGATTTTCACCATAGCGTAAAGATTGTTTATGGTTTAGGGGACGCAGAATAGTTTCATTAAAATAGTTGTTGATGGCAATATCATAATTCATTACTACTTTGAAAGCTTTTGCTGCATATGCCCTGCGTTGTTCCAATGTTGTTTCACCATTTTGTTTCTGCAGCAATTCAACCAATGATGCATAATCTTCTTTCACTGCAATCACTACAAGATCACTGAAATTTTTTGCAGCAGCACGTATCATAGAAGGTCCGCCAATATCTATCTTTTCTATAATTAATTTTTCTTCACTTGTATTACGCAACGTTTCTTCAAATGGATATAAGTCAACAATTACCAAATCAATTTCAGGAATTTTATATTCCTTCATTTCATTTATATCCTGTGCTACATCCCGTCTTCCAAGAATACCACCAAATACTGCAGGGTGAAGTGTTTTAACTCTTCCGCCAAGAATTGATGGATAAGTTGTTAAGCTTTCTACGGGCACACATGCAATGTCTAAATCCTCAATAATTTTTTGCGTTCCGCCTGTTGAATAAATGGTAATACCAAGTCTTTGTAATTCCCTTACAACCGGTTCCAGTCCATCTTTGTAAAAAACAGAAATAAGTGTACTCTTAATTTTCTTTTGCATGCTGAGTGAATTTGATTTAAACTTTTGAAAAGTATATAACTTTCCAAAAGCTAAAGATCCATTACAAAAGCGCCTTGCTGCGGCACTGAATGGAAGCGCAAATGTAGGCTGTCACAATCTTTTTTCCAGCGCTCTATTTTCCATAAGGGATTACTACTGTCAAAAACCAGTTGCCTGAAACTAAAACTGTTTTTCCATAAGGGATTACTACTGTCAAAAACCAGTTGCCTGAAACTAAAACTGTTTTGCAATTGGTTCATATAAACTTTAGGATTTTTGGAGATAATAATAATATCAACCGGTATTTTATTTTGTGTAAGCGGGTAATGAAATGAGCTATCAAGAAGCAGGAGAGTTGTGTTGTCAATTTTTGTGATCTTATTTTTTATAAATAAACTGTTGTCATCCGTTTCAGCAAAAGTTCTATGCATGACACGTGCAGGTTTTAAATGAAAGTTGCGCAGAAAATCATCTTGTAATAAAATGCTGTCGCCAATAAACCTGTATTGACTGCCCTGCACAATATCAATACCGGATAATTTGGGTACATTATATACAATAATTTTTTGCTGTTGATTGCGTTGAATAATATCAATTGAAACTGATACAATAAAGCCTGTTAAAAATGCCAGTGACATGAGAAATGCTTTCGATGATTTGTGCAATAACCAAATGCATACCATAATTATAAAACCATAAAGCAACCATGTTTGCACAATGTTCACTTGAATTTTATTCCACACAGCAAATGGCAAACTATTCATGTGTTCAATAAAAAGATTCATTGTTTTTATAAGCATGCTAAGTATTGTTCCGATAAAATGTGCCACACTGCTTATAAAAGAAATACAGAGTAATAAAATTTCTGCATACAGAATAAGTCCTGATAATGGTACAGCTATAAAATTTGTAAGCAAAAACAGATTTGGAAACTGGTGAAAATAAAATATTACAATAGGCACTGTTAATACCTGTGCCGAAATAGTAACAGAAGTAAGGGCCCAGATTTTATCAAGCAGTTTATTTTGAAAATACAACCATCTGTATACAGGTTGCATAAATGTAACAATGCTAATCACTGCTGCGTATGAAAGCAGGAAGCCAACATCCCATAACACAAAAGGATTGTATACAAGCATACAAAAGGCTGATGCTGCCAATGTATTATACATATTGCTTTTACGATTGATGGCTTCACCGGTTACTATAAAAGAAAACATAACTGCTGAACGCAGGATAGACGGAACTGCACCTGCTACTAATGTGAATGCCCAAAGCACAAAGAGAATTACAAAAGGTTTAAGCCAATATGTCCATTTATATCTTTTAAAAAAAGAAAATATACCAAGCAGTAAACCGTATATCATACCAAGATGCAAACCACTGATTGCAATAATATGCACAACTCCTGTGTTACTGTAAGCTTGAACTAAATCTTTATCGAGGTCATTACGATAACCTATCAATAATGCTTCTGCAACGCCCTGCTCTTTTTCCCCCGAAATATATTTTTGCAGTGTTTGAATAGTTGCGTTTCTTATATCAAAAAGTTTTTGTTGAAGCCAGTTAATATTTTTTTGTGGTAAAACAACATACTGATCTTTTTTAAGAAAAACCTGGTATGTAATATCCTGGAACAAACAATAGCGGTTATAATCAAATGCACCAGGGTTACCATTATTGGCAATTATTTGCAAAGGCGCATTTATGATTATCTGCGAGCCATAACTTAAATCAGAAACTGAACTATCCTTTTTAAAGTAAACCAATATTTTCCCTTTTGTATTTTGCCATTGATTGTTTTGCTCAACAGCATTTACAGAAGAAAGGGCTTTATAAGAATTATTTTTTTCTGTAAGCGGTTCTTCAAGTGTAATGATCAAAGGAGCACCAGCTTTATAATAATTCCCTGCCCAGCCGGGTTGATTTTTTATATTCTTTGTATAACCAAGCACAGCGCCCAACATTACAAACAACAGCATGATAAAAATTCCCTGCAGCCATCGGAAGAAAAATTTCTCTTGAAGAGGAAGAAAAAGAAAAACTATAAGTGAAACAGAAATTATGATTGCCGCAGTAAAAATAAAATGTAAGGATAATTGTAGATACCATTGCAAAATAATTCCTGCAATCAACGAGAGCAATAACCTGATGAATGGATATTTTTTAAGTATAAAGGGCGAAGCAGAAGTCATGGATAAATTAATACTAATGATTTAAATGATTCAAATGATTTATTGATTGAGCTAAAGAATGATGTACAATCTTGTTCTATGTTTGTAAATTGAACAAAAGATTTTTCTATGAAGATACTGATACAATATTTTTTTTCCTGCCTATATATTGTATGAACCACATGATTGTAAAACTTGGAATGAAATCTGTGCCGGGTAAAAGTTCTTCTGCAAAATTGAAAAGACCTCCAAAAGTTCCTTTCCAGCCACCAAAGGTTATATAAAAGATTATGCCTGAAATTGGCGCCCAGATAACATCAGCAAATTCACCCAGCACAGGAACCGCATAAGTGAAACAACCAATAGCATCCATAAGTATGCAAAAAAATAGTGAAGGCTGTTTTTTCATTGTTTAAATTTTTAATTCAATTTATATCAAATAATTTACCAGATGTAATAATTATTTTTTTTGTTTGCTGCGCATGGTTCTGAATGTACAAGTGCGACGTTCGCCCGTGCCGGTACGGACGGGCAACCACAGCAAAATAATGATACTAAAGTTTGGTTCAAAAAAAATTATCTGTACAAGTGCTTAGAGGAATATTCATAAATAAAAGGATTTAACATTTCCGAAACTTTTCGTATATCAAAAATCTTATTACATTTGACCTACTAAACATTTCGTACATCTTAAAAATTAAAGTCATGAATAAAATTGTAAAGTTATCAGTGCTCTTTTTTGCAGTAATGACCACCGGGCATGCGTTTGCTCAAGATGAAAAAAATAAAGACAAAGACAAGGACAAAAAAGATGAAGACGTTATTATTCGCAAAAAAGGAGACAGTAAAGAAAAATTAACCATCGTAATTGATGGAGATAAAGTAACTATTAATGGAAAGCCGGTTGATGAATATAAAAGTGATGATGTTGACATAATTCATGGAGATAATGAGTTTGGTTTGAGAGGATTGAGAGGTTTAACTGCTCCAAGAGGCGGAATGCAAATGTTTGGAGATGATTTTATGCGTGAAATTCACAGCAATAAAGCCTTTCTTGGTGTAATGACAAAAGAGGGTGATGGAGGCGCCGAAATAACAGAAGTAACAAAAGAGAGCCCCGCAGAAAAAGCAGGATTGAAGGAAGGTGATGTGATTACTAAAATAAATGATGATAAGATTGCTGATGCCGATGATCTCTATAAAGCTGTCGGTAAATATAAGCCAGGGGAGAAAGTAAACATTACTTATAAAAGGAATGGTAAAGAAAGTACTGTGTCAGTTGAATTGACTGAAAACAAACAGGTGCGTGCTTATTCGTGGAAGAGTCCTGATAATGACAATTTTAATTTTACAATGCCACCTGGTAAGCCTTATATTAATGGCTGGAAGGGATTATATGGTGATAAACCAAGATTGGGCGTTCAGGCACAGGATACTGAAGATGGCAAAGGAGTAAAAGTGCTTGAAGTGGAAGACGATGAAGCAGCTGATAAAGCAGGATTGAAAGAAGACGATATTATTACACAGGTAAACGGTAAAAATATTACCTCTGTTGATGATTTGAAAGAAATTATGAAAACAGCGAAAAAAGGCGATACATTAAAAATTACTTTTTTGCGGGATAACAAAACTGAAACGGTAGATGTTAAATTTCCGAAAGATTTAAAAACTACTGATTTATAGAGACCCATAAAATGCTTCGATATACATAAGCCGCTGTTTTTTAATGGCGGTTTTTTGTTTATATCAACAAGGAGATTTATTTATTTTATTGTAAAAGCAATGGATGTATAAATGTTCAGCCATTCAACAAATTTCTAACTTAAATCTTTACTTTTGCCGCATAAAATCATCAGTAAGGATATGAAGAAGATTGAACTGGAAATAGTCGCGCTATCTCACAGCATAACTCAAACGCATTCGTATGCCGTTGTTTTGGGAGAGGTAAATGGTTTGCGCCGTTTACCTATTGTAATTGGCGGCTTTGAAGCCCAGGCTATAGCTGTGGCATTGGAAAGAATGCAGCCCAGCCGTCCTCTGACACATGACCTGATGAAGAATTTCATGAATGCCTTTAATGTGGAGTTAATGGAAATTGTGATCAATGATCTGCAGGAAGGTATTTTTTATTCTAAACTGGTTTGCGTAAACGAACATGATACAGTTGAAATTGACAGCCGCACCAGTGATGCGCTTGCACTGGCAGTAAGATTTGGTTGTCCTATTTATACATATGATCACATTCTTGAGAGTGCCGGCATTTTAATGGAAGATACGAGCAAAGGTAAAAAGTCAGATATTCCTGTTGACGAAACCTCTGCAGCTACACGCGAAGAACTTGGAAAAATGAGTATAGAGGAGCTGCATAATTTATTGAACGAAGTGCTGGAGCAGGAGGATTATATACGTGCAATAGCAATACGCGACGAAATAAATAAAAGAAAATAAACTCTTGATAATATTGTAAATAAACCTACTCTTACAGAGGGCTTTTTTTATGTTATAATAATCTTAGTGGTCAATTTTCCAAACTGCAAAATAAATCTTGGTCTTAACGTTATTCGAAAAAGAGAAGACGGTTATCATGATGTTGAAACAGTTTTTTATCCTGTAGATATTTATGATGCGCTGGAAGTAATTAAATACGATGATACACGTGGTGAGGATGTTCAATTTTCAACAACAGGCTTACTTATAAACGGCAATTCAAAAGATAACCTTTGCATAAAAGCATACCAGCTTCTAAAAAAAGATTTTCCACACATTGGTTCAGTTAAAATGCACTTGCATAAAGTTATTCCAATGGGCGCGGGATTGGGTGGTGGCAGTGCAGATGCTGCTTTTACTTTATTACTTTTAAATAAAAAATTTCAATTAAACTTATCAACTTATCAACTTATCAACTATGCACTACAATTAGGCAGTGATTGCCCTTTTTTTATTATCAACAAACCCTGCTTTGCTCAGGGGAGAGGAGAGGTGCTGGAAGAGATTAATGTAAACCTTTCGGAATATCAACTGCTGATTGTAAATCCTCAAATTGATATCAGTACCCGCTGGGCCTTTTCAAAAATACAGCCTGCAACTCCTGCAACAAGTATAAAAGAAATTATACAGCAGCCGGTAGAAACATGGAGGAAACAATTGACCAATGATTTTGAAAAACCTTTAATGCAATATTATCCCAAACTTAAATTACTTAGAGACGAGCTTTATAAACAAGGCGCTTTATGCGCAGGAATGAGTGGAAGCGGAAGTACATTCTTCGGCATCTTTCCTAAATCAGAAAAAATAGATACAAATATTTTTCCTTCAGAATATTTTATAAGGAAGATAGATGAGAAATAATTTGTCTGTAAGGAAAGTTCTAAAGTTTTAATGTTCTAAAGTTCGAATGTTTAATATAGGGCAACCTTAAACAATTAACATTCAAACTCCTGAACTGCCGAACCGTTTCCTAACTAATGTTAGTATATATTTCTCAAAGTTTTTCACATATTTATAAACATTTTTTAATCATTTAAGTGCAATATTTGAAAACCATCAATAATAAATAAATTTTGCGTCGTAATTTTATTGCGATTGCTCGTGCCTGTGAATTTTTTGTAAAACAAACTATGAGAATTGTGTATGAATGAAAACAAATTGGCGGGTTTATACGATCCATCCTTTGAGCACGATGCTTGTGGAATTGGTTTTGTAGCCAATATAAAAGGCAACAAAAGCCATCGGATTATTTCAGATGCTCTCACCGTTCTGGAAAACATGGAGCATCGCGGTGCCTGCGGTTGTGAAAATAATACAGGTGATGGCGCGGGTATTATGATTCAAACTCCTCACGAATTTTTATTTGAAGAATGTATCAAGCTGGGAGTGCATCTGCCACCATTTGGTAAATATGGTGTGGGTGTAATTTTCTTTCCCCGTGAAATTCGTTTACGCGAAGAGTGCCGCGAAATCTTTAACCGCTGCGCAGAAAAATTAGGACTTGAAATTCTTGCCTATAGGAAAGTTCCGGTTAATCCAACCAATATAGGGCCGACGGCTCTTTCAGTAGAACCTGAAATTGAACAAGTATTTATTACATGTCCCGATCATATAAATAATCCGCATGAATTTGAACGCAAACTATTTGTATTGCGCAATTATGCAAGCCATATTATTAATGATACTGTAAAGAAAGATGCTATTGGTTTTTATATTGCATCCTTATCTTATAAAACGGTTATTTATAAAGGTCAATTGACGAGCGTGCAGGTAAGAAATTATTTTCCTGATCTAAGCAACAAGCGTGTTGTATCGGCATTTGGTTTAATACATTCCCGCTTTGCAACCAATACATTTCCTTCGTGGAAACTAGCACAGCCATTCCGCTTTATTGCACACAATGGTGAAATAAACACATTACAGGGCAATCTTAACTGGCTCAAAACCGGTGAACATAGTTTTACTTCTCCATATTTTACAACAGAAGAAATGGAGATGTTGTTACCTATTGTTACAGAGGGTCAAAGTGATTCTGCCTGTCTTGATAACATGATTGAATTACTCACGCTCACCGGTCGTTCATTGCCCCATGTTATGATGATGCTTATACCGGAAGCATGGGATGGTAATGATCAAATGGATCCTGTAAAGAAAGCTTTCTATGAATATCATGCTTCCATAATGGAGCCCTGGGATGGACCTGCTTCAATCTCTTTTACTGATGGAAAAATTATCGGCGCTACATTGGATAGAAATGGTCTTCGTCCATCGCGTTATTGTGTTACAACAGATGACCGCGTGATAATGGCTTCAGAAACAGGCGTATTGCCTGTTGATCCAAAGATGATAAAAGAAAAAGGCCGTCTTCAATCAGGAAGAATGTTTGTAGTAGATATGGAACAGGGACGAATCATCAGTGATGAAGAATTGAAACAAAATATTTGTTCTCAAAAACCATATGGAGAATGGTTGAATAAATATAAAATCCGTCTGGAAGAATTGCCTGAACCAAGGGTAATGTTCACCCATTTGGAATCAGATCAAATATTCAAATACCAAAAAGCATTCGGATATACTACAGAAGACCTCGAAACAATTATTGCGCCCATGGCCGTTGATGGCAAAGAGCCTGTTGGTTCAATGGGTACTGATGTTCCGCTTGCAGTATTAAGTGATCAGCCTCAACATTTAAGTGCATATTTTAAACAACTTTTTGCACAGGTCACTAATCCGCCTATTGATCCAATTCGTGAAAGAATGGTTATGTCATTGGCAGCTTTTGTTGGTAATAATGGTAACCTTTTAAATGAAGATCCGCTTAGCTGCCACACAGTATCTCTGCAACATCCTGTATTAAATAACCACGAGCTTGAAAAAATAAGAAGTGTTGACACAGGTATTTTCCAGGCTAAAACTTTACAAACTTATTTCAGGTCAGATGGAAAACCAGGCTCACTCAAAAAAGGTTTGGACCGTTTATGCCGTTATGCAGAAGATGCAGTGCATGATGGTTTTGAAGTATTGATATTATGTGACAGAGCTGTAGACAGTGATCATGCAGCTATGCCTTCTTTACTTGCTACCGCTGCGGTACATCATCACCTGATAAGAAAAGGTTTACGGGGACAAGTCGGTATCGTGGTGGAAGCGGGTGATGTTTGGGAAGTGCATCATTTTGCCTGTTTGCTTGCATTTGGGGCTACAGCTATTAATCCATACCTCGCTTTGTCTTCCATCAGGGATCTGAAACTCACTAATAAACTGCAAACAGATCTTGATGTAGAGCAACTGAAAAAGAATTATGTAAAGGCGATATGTGATGGTTTGCTGAAAGTATTTTCAAAAATGGGTATATCCACTTTACAGTCTTACCAGGGTGCACAGATAATGGAGATTATTGGTTTAAATAAAGATGTTGTAAATAAATATTTTACCGGCACCACTTCACGCATAGAAGGAATGGGTCTTGATGAAATAGCGAGAGAAACGCTGACAAAACATTATTTTGGTTTCAGCAGAAAAGATATACCCGTAGATAGGTTGCCTGAAGGAGGATTGTACCAATGGAAACGTAAAGGTGAATTTCATTTATTCAATCCACAAACTGTTCACTTGTTGCAATATGCAACACGAATGAATGATTATAATACTTTCAAAAAATATTCTAAACTTATTAATGATCAAAGTGAAAAAGCATGCACGTTACGCAGTTTGTTTCGCTTTAAACGCAACAAGCCTTCTATATCAATAGATGAAGTGGAACCGGCTGAAAATATTTACAAGCGATTTGCAACAGGCGCTATGAGCTTTGGTTCTATTTCATGGGAGGCGCATGCGTTCTGCAATCAAGCAGGTAGCATCTGCACGTTTTGGTGTAACCAGTTATTATCTTACTGAAGCGGATGAACTGCAAATAAAAATGGCACAGGGTGCAAAGCCTGGTGAAGGCGGGCAATTGCCTGGTCATAAAGTGGATGAATGGATTGGCAAAACACGTTATGCCACTCCCGGTGTCGGCTTGATATCTCCACCGCCACATCATGATATTTATTCTATTGAAGACCTTGCACAATTAATATTTGATTTAAAGAATGCTAACCGTGCAGCACGTATCAATGTAAAACTTGTATCAAAAGCAGGTGTAGGTACTATAGCTGCGGGTGTTGCAAAAGCAAAGGCAGATGTGATATTAATTTCCGGACATGATGGTGGCACAGGTGCATCACCTGTAAGTTCCATTAAACATGCAGGTTTACCCTGGGAACTTGGTCTTGCTGAAACTCATCAAACATTGGTACGAAATAAATTGCGTAGCCGTGTTGTAGTGCAAACAGACGGCCAGTTAAAAACAGGTCGTGATGTAGCAATTGCAGCATTACTTGGTGCAGAAGAATGGGGAGTTGCAACTGCTGCCTTAATCGTAGAAGGTTGCATTATGATGCGCAAATGCCATTTGAATACCTGCCCTGTTGGTGTTGCTACGCAAAATCCTGAATTACGGAAGCGTTTTACAGGAGACCCGGAACATGTTATCAATTTCTTCAGTTTTATTGTGCAGGAATTAAGAGAGATTATGGCGGAACTTGGCTTTAGAACGGTAAATGAAATGATAGGACAGGCAGATTGTCTTGAAACAAGAGATAATATTAAACATTGGAAATACGGTAAACTTGATTTGTCGCCAATATTGTATAAAGAAAAGGCATCTGAGTATGTCGGTTTATATAAGCAGGAAGAACAGGATCATGGGTTATATGATGTGTTGGACTGGAAGCTTTTGAAAGCAGCAAAACCTGCTTTGGAATCACTTGAAAAAGTAAAAGTTTCTTTCTCTATAAAAAATACAGACAGGACTGCGGGCACTATTCTTTCAAATGAAATTACAAAAATTTACAAAGGAGAAGGATTGCCTGAGGATACCATTCATTTCAAATTCAATGGCACTGCAGGACAAAGCTTTGGTGCTTTCAATACAAAGGGTGTTACACTCGAACTCGAAGGTGATGCCAACGATTATTTTGGCAAAGGTTTAAGCGGAGCACGGCTTATTGTGTATCCACCCAAACAGGCTTCCTATGTACCCGAGGAAAATATCATTATTGGCAACGTTGCATTCTATGGTGCTACAAGCGGCGAGGCTTTTATTCGCGGTAAAGCAGGTGAACGTTTTTGTGTGCGCAATTCAGGTGCGAAGGTGGTAGTTGAAGGTGTAAGTGATCATGGTTGTGAATATATGACTGGCGGTGTTGCGGTAATACTTGGTGCTACGGGCCGCAATTTTGCTGCGGGCATGAGCGGCGGTTATGCTTATGTGTATGATGTGCAAAGCAACTTTACTACTATGTGCAATACTGAAATGGTTGATCTTGATCCTTTGGATAACGAGGATGTAAAAACATTGCATGAATTGATACAAAAACATTTTAATTATACAGGAAGTACAGTTGCTCAATTTGTGCTTTCTGATTTTGAAAATCAATTAAAGAATTTTATAAAAGTATTTCCGAAAGATTATAAGAGAGTACTGCAGCATAAGAAGGTTTATGTTGGGGTGAACAAATAGTTCTCTACTCATCTTTCGTTGTGTCACTCACTTGTACGTTCAGAACTTTATTTGGCAAAGTAGAATTACAAATTTGTGCTTTCTGATCATATTTATAATTCATCAGTACAAGAGTGCGATGCAACGATAGGAAAATGGCAGTAATACTGTTCGGTTCATAAAAAACATTATTAGTAACAAGACCATTATTTTTTAATCACAAAAAATTCTCTCTTTAGGGAGTTAGGGGACATATGGGAAGACCAAACGGATTTTTAGAGTTTACAAGAGAACTGCCGGCAAAGAGGCCGGTGCATGAACGCATACGGGATTATAATGAATTCATTGAAAGATATAGTCCTGATAAATTAAACCAGCAGGCTTCACGCTGCATGAATTGTGGTATTCCTTTTTGCCACAGTGGTTGTCCGTTGGGTAACGTGATTCCTGAATTTAATGATGCCATATACAAAAAGAATTGGAAAGAGGCATACGATATTTTTTCTTCCACAAATAACTTTCCCGAATTTACAGGCCGTATTTGTCCTGCACCTTGCGAAAGCGCTTGCGTGCTTGCCATAAATCAACCAGCTGTTGCTATTGAAGAAATTGAAAAGCATATAA
>WNGA01026357.1_pt1 | contig 11670 bp, 12 predicted proteins | sample 5400061 | NCBI WGS metagenome assembly WNGA01 (sample SAMN13153366, study PRJNA577476) | soil metagenome | isolation source: 100 cm soil or saprolite under grassland replicate 2 | place: USA:California | collected 2016-06-15
GGCGGCACGCGCCTGGGGGCCGGGTGGCCGGTTGGCCTTGCGCGCGCACGGCCGGTCGGTGGTGAACGCCGCAAGGACGACCCGTTCCAGCGCGGCGGCATGGCCGGCCAGCCGCAGGGTGCGGCCGGCGCCAGCCGGGGCGAGCCGGTGGCTGGCCAGCAGCACCCCGGCCGCCGAGGCCACCACCAGCTCGAGCGTGCCGAGCCGGTGCCGCACGGTGACCTGCTGGCCGACCAGGCCGGGCGGGACCGAGTAGCGGTTGCCGCGGAAGGCGACGGTGCAGTTGGCCGCGACCACCCGCTGGACCTCGACGGTGGCCGGGTAGGCGCCCAGCGGCAGTGCCGGCTGCGGCTCGGCGTCGCCCAGCTCGCCGACCGAGCGGCCGCCGGGGCGTGGGCGGGCGTCGCCGGTGACCGCCCAGAAGCGGTCCAACGACGCCTGCGCGCCGGCGGCGGACTCCAGCCGGGCGACCCGCCACCAGCGCTGCGTCATGAAGTGGACCGCCTTCTCGACCACGCCCTTGCGGTTGCCGCGCCTCGGCGGGCACACGTCGACGGCGGCGCCGTAGTGCTTGGCGACCGGGGCGAAGCCGGGCTGCAGCCGGCCGCTGCGCGGGTCGACCACGGTGGCCATGCGGTCGACCCGCCAGCGCCTGGCGGTGCCGCCGAAGCGGCGCAGCACCCCGTCCAGCGCCTCCACCAGGTGCGGCAGGTCCTCGGCCTCGGCCAGCACCGCGCGGGCCTGGCTGGAGTACGACAGGGCCCCGACCAGCACGTGCGCGACCCCGCCCCAGGGCGCGCCGGGCAGATCTGCCCAGTCCCACTGCTGCTCGACGCCGGGCGGGTGGGCGATCTCGACGGTCTCGCGGCCGCTTGTGCCGGCGCACGCCTCGCAGCGCGGCCGCAGCCCACGGGTGCGCAGCGCGCGGGTGAAGCTCGGGTAGCTGCCCGCATAGCCCAACGCTTGGACCTCCTCGAACAACGCGGTCGCCCACACGTGCCGGTCCTCACGCAGCCGGGCGGCCACGTAGTCGGCGAACGGGGCGAACACGTCCGGCGCCGACGACCGGCGCTTCCCGGGGACGCGCTCCCCGGCCAGGTAGGCACGGATCGTCTTGGGGTCACGGCCGAGATGGCGGGCGATCGCGGCGATCGACCAGCCCTGCGCGCGGAGCGCGGCTGCCTCCACGTCTTCCTCCCATGTCAGCATGGGGCGGGGCTCCTTGGGCTGCGGCGTCAGACACCGCCAGCATCAGGGAGCCCCCACTCCATGTGGTGGACCCTTCCGGCCACCGGGAGGCTCAGGTGGGGAATTTCAGTGAGCAGGTCCGGGGAGTTTCAGACGAGCACCGTCACCGGTACGCGGTGCGTAGTCGCGATGCCCGACGGCACCAGCGCCGCCAAGGTTCGGGCGACCCAGGCCCTCGGAGCCGAGGTCGAGCTGGCCGGCGCGTCGCTGGCCGAGGCGCAGCAGCACGCCGAACAGCTGGCGGCCACGCAGGGCCTCCGGCTGGTCAGCCCCGCGGGCGAGCCTGCGCTCATCGCCGGCGTGGGGACGCTGTACCGGGAGCTCTTCGCGGCCACGCCGCAGCTGGACGCCGTCGTGGTACCGGTCGGCAGCGGCACCGGCGCGGCAGCGGCCTGCGTGGTCGCCGAGGCGCTGGCCCCATCGACCGAGGTCATCGCAGTGCAGTCCGCCGCCGCCCCGGCCGCGCACGACTCCTGGCGCGCCGGTGCGCTGCTAACCCGGACCAACCTGACGGCGGTGGAGGGCGTCGCCACCGGCCGCGGCTTCGCCCTGCCCCAGCGCATCCTGCGCCGCCGGCTCGCTGAGTTCCTGCTGGTCACCGACGACCAGATCGCCGTTGCCCGCCGGCTGCTGGCCACCCACGCCCACACCCTGGCCGAGGGCGCCGGGGCCGTCGCCCTGGCCGCCGTCCTGGACCACGACCGCTTCGCCGGCAAGCGGGTCGCGGTGGTCTGCACCGGCGGCAACGCCGCCCCCCACGAGCTGGCCGACCTCGCCGACACCACGCCGCCAGACCGACCCGCAACCCGCCAACGTCAGGAACCGTCAAGGGCGGTGGATGGCCGCCATGGCTCAGCACGCGGCGAGGTCCTCCACCCCGTCGGACTCGTCGGAACCCGACGACCCCCTACCGCCGGGTTAGCCCGAGGAATGGAGGCGACATGGCCCTCCTACTGCTGCTGATCGCACTGGTCATACTCGACCTGCTGGCACTGCGGTACGGCTCGGAATCGCGCCAGGGCTTCCAGGCCTGCCGCCCGACCGCCAGCTCCGCCACCACCGGACCCGGCCGGCTCCTGGTCGGCCGGACCCGCTGACCGCCAACGCCTATGCCGCTCCCCAAACCATGGGCGCGGCACAGGGGAAGCGCGATCGGATGGCCCTCGGTGGTCTGAACTCCCGCCGGCCCTCGCCCTCGCCATCCCGAGCCAGCTCGCCGGTAGCCTCGTCCTGGTGGGCGGTCGTCGCGGCGAGCGGTCAGCGGCCCGCCGCCGCGCTGGCCCTGACAGGATGCGTCGGGTACGCAGAATCGCATAGGCAGGTAGGCTGGCAGGTCGCGCCGCCGTTGCCTCGCCTCGCCACTCCCGTTCCGTTCCGCCTCGGTCCCGATCATTGCCCCGTCCCGCGCGGCCTGGCGGCGGGCGGAGGGAAAGTGGAGGAAGCCCGGGCGCCGCCCGACCAGAATTTCGAACTCACATGGTTGGTGGACTGAACCTATGAGTAACTCCCTCACAGGCGTGGACGCACGGATGGAACAACGGTCCTTCGGGATTGAGGGTCTGCCGACCGGCTCCACCGCGTGCTGGTCGGCGTGGGCGCCAACCGTGACTGCCGAAACGCCGGTGGCCTCCCGCACGCTCTCTATCGGAGGGCAGTGCGCCACGCTGGCCTGCAACTGAGGTCAGAGCTCGTCTCCGAGGCGCCGCTGCCGCCCTCCGCCAGGGGGCACAGAAGGAGGCAAGGATGCGCAGGACGATCGTGCTCGTCGCCATGCTCGCGCTGGTGTTGCTGGCGCCAGCGTCGCCGGCGCTCGGCGGCGACAACTTCGTGGCCACCCTGTCGGGCAACCAGGAGGTCCCGGCGCGGGACACCCAGGCGGTGGGCGTGGCCACGTTTAAGCTGCGCGAGGACGGCGCGGCGCTGCGGTTCAAGGTCAACGTCGCCAACATCGACAACGCCGTCGCGGCCCACGTCCACTGCGGTGCCGTCGGCGTCAACGGCCCGGTCGGCGTCACCCTGTTCGGCGGGCCCGCCGGCGGGGGCGCGGTGAACGGGACGTTGGCGCAGGGGACGATTACCGCCCCCGACCCCGGCAACGCCTGCGGCTGGACCGACCTGGCGGCGGTCCTGGCCGCGATGGCCAGCGGCGCCACCTACGTCAACGTGCACACCAACGACGGCGTGGCGCCGCCGAACACCGGCCCAGGGGACTTCCCCGGCGGGGAGATCCGCGGCCAAGTCCGCTAGGAGGCCCCTGAATTAGGGGTGATCGTGGGGTCGAGCGATTGGCCTTCGCCGGACCTGGCTATGGTGAGGTTCGCCGTTTCGTGGGCCCGGGTTGGCGTGATCGGCTGCGGGTCTGCCGCTGTTGGCGCAGGACCTCGGGTGGGCAGCGGCCGGTCTGGCTGGTCCTGACGCTCAGGTGATGGCCAGCACCCAGCTGCCGTCGCGGTGAGTGAGGCCACGGCCGACGAGGTTGCGCAGGTTCAGGGCGGCGGTGCGGCGCTTGAGCCAGGCGTTGTTGGCGGCGACGCCCAGGTAGCGCAGCCGCAGGCGGCGGCCGCCACGGCTGGCGAGCTGGGAGATGACGCGCTCCACGCCTGGCCGGTGCCGCCGGTAGCGCTCCCGCAGCCCGGGGTCGTCGGCCCAGTCACGGCGGGCCTGGCGCAGCAGGGCGTCATGGTCGTGCAGGACGATCTTGCGGCCGGTCTTGGAGGTGGTACACCGGCTGCGCAGCGGGCAGGCGCGGCACAGCGCACCGAAGGTGGCAACCCCAGTGGCACTGACCGGCCGGGTGGCGGCGTTGGGACAGGTCACCGTGCCGGCAGCCTCGTCGACGGTGAAGTCGTCGACGGTGAACCCGCCCGCCACCGCCGGCTGCAGCGGCTTGGGCTTGAGCACCGCGACCTGCCCGGCCTTGGCGATGGCATCGCGCAGGTCCCCGGTGCCGTAGGCCGAATCGCCATACCACTCGCGGGCGCTGGCGTCGTTGTCGGCGGCGTGCGTGGCCTCGGCGGCCAGGAACCGCTCGGCCACGGCCGGGTCGGCGTTGTCGGCGCCGGCGGCCTTGGTGAGCTCCTCGTCGGTGATGATCCCGCTCTGCGGCTCGGCGGCCACGTGCGCCCGGTAACCGTCACGGCGGCTCTCCGGCGACTTGCGGGTATGGCGGGCGTCGGGGTCGACGGTGGAGATGACCCGGTCAGGGGCCACCTTGCGGGCGATCCGCCAGCACCCATCGGTCCCGTCCAACTCCGCGTCGTCCAGCGCCGCAACTAGCGCACTGGCGTCGTTGACCAGGGCCGACACCAGCGCGTCCTTGGCCTGGGGGTCCTCCCAGTCGACCTGCGGCTTGCCGGGCTTGGCGTAGTCATGGCCGCTGCACACCGCAGCGATCCGCGCCGCCGCGCCGGGCACCTCACGCCCCACCCGACGGATCGCCGCCACCAGTTGGGTGACGGTGTCCTGGGTCGCGACCGCATCGGCCAGGATGGTGGAGTCCACCGCCCGCCGCCGCCGGCCCGCAAGGACCCCGGTCTGCTCCACCACCCGCTTGACCGCCTGGTTGATCCGATGCGGCCGCGCCGAGCTGGCCAGCCGCTGCCGCCAGTAGGTCAGCGTCGAGGGATGAAATCCCTTGTCGTCCAGGGCCATCCCGACCGCGACCTTCCAGCGCAGATCACAGCGGGCCGCCTCGGCGGTCTCGGCATCCGACAGGTCATACACGCTCTGCAAGACAAGGATCGAGGCCGCCACCGGCGCGGGCAGCGACGGGCGGCCACGCCCCGAGGGGAACAGATCGGCGAACTCCTGGTCAGCAAACAGCTCCCCGCGATGCGTGGCCAGGAACCAGAACATGCTGCCCTCCGGCACCAGATGCCCCACCAGCGCCGCCGCGTCCAACAGCTTGCGGTCTGCCCGCTCAACACCCTGCACGCCCAGCCTCCCAACCCAGCCAGCACCATTGGGCGGGAGCCTACCGCGGGTTATTCAGGGGCCTCCTAGCGGCGTAGCTCCTCCATGATCCTGACGTCACCGGATGAGGCGCGCAGAATGGTCCGGCTTGCACCGCATGAAACCAGGTCGCCAAGAGCGCATTACCTCGCCCCTGACGGTCGGCGGCGACCTGCGAAGGTGTCTGTCCGCACGGCGCTCAGCCCGTGATTGCTGATAGGACGAGGTCCCAGGTTCAAGTCCTGGCAGGCCCACCACACCAACGATGACCAGCGTTGCCGCTGGTCATCGCCATTCTCGGAACTGGTCTTGCGGCCGCCGTGGTCGTCTCCACCACCATGGGGCCCGGAGCACGAGGGCAGGTTGTCGGGCGCGAGCCCAGAGCCAGGCGAATCCGGTCCATCCGATCGTGGCGATGGCCGTTGCGCCCAGGTCCGACGTCATCGCCCACACTAGTTCGGCGACGGTCACCGCGCACGCCGCAACGAACAGCAGCAGAAGAAGCAACCAGAGCACGGCGGCCAGGCTCCGCACGGAGCCCAGCCGGTAGCCGCCGAGGGGCGAGGTGCGATGCCGTGCCGGCAAGGGTCTTGTGATCGCCTCTTGCGCCGCTCCTGGGACAGCCGCCTGCTCCTCGGGCGGCTCGACCTGGCGCGGCCGGCGTCCCGGCGCGATGACCCGCATACCCGTCGGAACGACGTCGGCCACCACCGCGGTCACGTTGTCCCTGCTGTGGTCTCGCAGGGCCGCGCGGACAAGGCGTCTGGCACTCACCGTTGGGGAGCCGGCCGCAGTGAGCCGCGCGATGGCGTCGTCGTTGAGGACGTCGCTCACGCCGTCGGTCACCAGGACGATCCGGTCGCCTGGGACGGCGGAGATCTCGTGCCAGTCGAAGTCAACCTCCGGGTCGAGGCCGAGCGCCCGGCTCAGCGCCCTGCCGTCGCTCCTTGAGCGATGGTCGGAGGTGACGCGGCGCAATCCGTCGCTGCGCATCACGTAGGCTCTCGAGTCCCGGCGTGGACGATGTGGAGCACGGTCGCGCTGTTGGCGACCTCGAGCGCCGCGGCGGTCAGCGTGGTGCCCATGCCGTGGCTCGCCGCCGCCCGTCTGGCCATCTCCCAGATTGTCTGGCTTGCGGCTCTGGCGGCCGAGAGAGCGTCCCGGTTCGGCGAGGCGAACCGGTCCTTGAGCACCTGAAGGGCGAGCGTGGAGGCCAGCTCTCCCTGCGAGCCGCCGCCGATGCCGTCGGCTACGGCACAGAGCGCCCGGTCCACGACATGCGCATCCTCGTTGGTCGGCTGAAGGCCGGCGTCGGTGGCCGCGGCACCGTCGAACCGAGCGTTGAGAAGTGTCTCAGGATTGGGACCGTCGAACTCGAACCGCAGCTCGACGGTCGAGCCAACCTGGATGCGGTCGCCGGCGAGGACGGTCGTCTCCCGATCGACTCCGAGACCGTTCAGCCTTGTCACGCCGCCTCTGGGCAGGAGCCGCCAGCGGCCCTCCCGGAGCTGGAGCTTGCAGTGGTAGGGCGCAACCCCGGGGCTGCGGATCACGAAAAAGTCCGCATCGTCGGCGTTGGGGTCTCCGCCGACGCCGGCACCGCGGACCGGGTCGATGGGGAACGACCGCGTCGTGCCGCGGACGCCGACCAGTTGCGCGTGCCGGCTGATCGCGTCGGCCGTCCGTGATCCAACGTCGACGTCGCGTGAACCATGGGTTTCGCGGTCGTAGCCTGACATGGCGCTATACCTCCCGCGGCGCCGAAGGGATCTGCTGCCGAGCGAGCCTGAAGTTGTCGAGGGCGTTGCGGACGACAGCCTCCGCGCTATCGACGTTCGGTTGGCGCGCGTCGGGGTCGAGCGACAGCCAGCGCTGGACAAGATCCGCGACCGGCGCGGCTACGTTCTCGTTTCGGTTGTCCAGCCGCGCCGGGAGGACCTCGGGGTCCCGGATGAGCTGACTGAGGGCTCGCGGGTAGTCGTTCTGGATCCCAAGGCGCCCCGCTTCGAGCTGATATGGAGCCTGGCGTGGCTCGGTCGCCATCCAGTAGAGGATCGCGGCGACGGCGTAGAGGTCACAGCGCGTGTCCAGCCCGTCGTGCGTCGGACCGTTCTGCTCGGGAGCGCAGAACCATGGCGTGCCCAGGTGGAAGCGCCGGCTCTCCCCTTCCGTCTGCGTCCGCACCCGGGAGATCCCGAAGTCGATGATCCGGGCACGACCCTCTTGGACGACGACGTTGCTGGGCTTCAGGTCGAGGTGGCCCTCGACGTCCGCGTACATGACGGCGTCGAGGAGCCCCTTGAGGATGCCCTCGGTCAGGTCGAAGAACGTCTCCACGTCGTTGACGTCATTCCGCAGCAGGTAGTCCTGCAGGTCACCCTCGTCGTAGTAGGGCGTCACCAGGTAGAAGATCCGGTTCTGTTCGTCATATCCGGAGTCGAGCAGCGTGGCGACGTGGTCGCTGCTGATTCGCTGGTAGACGCCGAGCTCGACCTGGTGCGTCCGCTCGCTGGTCGGGGTCGGATCCCGCACCAGCTTCGCCACGGCCAGCCGCGTGTAGCGCCTGCTCCGGTCCTGGGCGAAGCGGACCTCTCCGAGCCCGCTCGAGCCGGGCAACCGGTCCCGGCATTCCCAGCGGTCGTTCAGCACCAGTCTCCCCGGGTCGGACGGGCTCGGAGGACTGCCGTTCGGTGTCTGGCCACTTGGGGGAGCGGGCTCGCTCAGGTCGAGTTTCCGCCGCATCTCCGTGTCCCTGAACAACAGGAAATCCCTGCAGGTATGGATCAATGCGATCCGGACCTTGTCGATCGCTTCCCGGGCTATCTTCTCGAGTCGCTCGTCACGGTCGGCCTGATCCTCGATCAGGTTCGCGCGACGCTGGTCCGCTGCCTGGTACGCCGTGATGAGCCGCTCGTAGCCGCTGCCCCCGCTCAGCGAGTGCAGCAGCTTCAGGAAGACCGGCAAGGAATCGATGACGATGACGATGAGCCGGAGCAACCAGGCCGCGGCCCTCACCGCGATGTTGTCGGCGGTGACGTTGCTCAGCGCCTTGATCCGCCGTAGCAGTCCGGCATCGGTGACGATCCTTGCCTTGGCGTCCTGCTTCTCCTGCTCCTTGCTGCCTTCGAGCGCTGCTTTGTCGCCGGCGAGCCGCGTCAGTTGTGGCTGGAGCTGACCGCGCAGCGCCTCGAGGTGTTGCTTGGCCGCCAAGTAGACGGCCTGCTTCCGCTCGAAGAACGGGCCGAAGCCAAATTACCTTGTCCCGCTGACTCCTTCCGCCTCTTCAGTCGCCTGGCGCCACAAATCGTCGACGACCTTCTGCTGCCGGTCGAGTTGGCCCTGCAGGGTCTTACGCTGACTCTCGATCGCTGCCAGCTCAGGAGCGAACTTGGCGTCGATCGATCTGTTCTGCTGCGCGGTGGTGGCGGTCTTGATGCGGACGATCTCTTGCTGGATCTCTGGGTCGAAGATCGTCAGCAACAGCGGTTCCGCGATGACGAACGACACGACCACGGCCAAGAGCAGGCGGAGCGCGAAGTTGGCGAGCCGCTCCCGCAGCCGCAGACCAATTGCCGTGGAGACGATCCAGCGGTCCAGGTTGAAGATGGCCAGGCCCCACAGGACACCGAATGGCAGCATGCTGAGCACGGACCGGTCCAGGGCCATCGCGAGCCCCGCGCTGCTGGAGACCGTGGCGAACGTCGCCGCGCTGAGGACCGCCCCACCGAGGCCGACATAGTTCGCGTCCTCGGTGGAGCACCGCCGCAATGCGTCGAGCTTCACGCCGGAGCAGAACAACAGGAACAGCTTCAGCGGCCCGAACTTCCGTGATGCCTGCAGCTCGGTCGAGCCGGCAACCCGGGACGTGGCGGAGCTCTGCTCGTCACCGGCGGCGGTCCAGTCAGGGTCGAGCGTTCCGTCCCTGCTGTCAGGTGCGGCGAATGGATCGCTGTCGCGACCGAAGCCGAACTGATCTCGGTAGTCCTGGTTCCCGAAGGCCCACGACGGGCGGTTGAACGGCATCACGGCACCGGTCGGCTGAGGCGGGTCAGGTCGTCCGCGGTAACGATGCGCTTGTTCACGACGAGCTGTGCGAGCGTGGTGAGCCGGGCGGGACCTGTCAGGTCGGGCCAGCCGAGTTGCGCGAGCTTTTCGCACGCCGCATCGATGGCATGGTCGAAGTTCTTGAGGCTGATCCCCGCCCGATCGGCCGCTTTCGGGCGAGGCGGGACGACCACAGGGGCGCCCGGGTTGCGCAGCATTAGCTCGCAGAGAGCGGTAAGAGCGATCCGCTCCCCGTGGAGTCGGCTTGTAATACCGGGTGGATCCTTCAACGGGGGGACTGGAGGCTGGTGGAAGCGGCGTGTCCGACACTCGTGCCTCGATGTCGATGCGCTCCCCGGCGACCCAGGAGGTGATCATGGTGCGCGGCCATATGAGCGGGTGGCGGGTCCTGGTGGGGAGGTGCACCTGCCCGGCGCCGTCGGGGTAGAGGTAGCAGTCGAGTTGCCGCCCGATGTTCGCGATCCACCAGTTGAGGTCCGCGTAGGAGAGTTCGAGCATGCGGCCGTGCAGCTCCGGGCTGGCGAGGACGCGAAGATCGCCTTCGCGACCGATGGTGAAGGGCGTGGCTTGATCAGGCCGGTAAGTCCGGTTGCGCCACGACAGCTCGAGCCATCCCATTCGGGCCACCCCGCTACTTTTGGTGGGTCTACTACGAATGCGCGAATATCGCTTAAGACTCTAACAGTAAATACGTATCTTATAGATCAAGAGTAGCAATCGGTGCGGCAACTCTAGCGGCTGTGACTGCGCCCCACCAGGGGGACAGGTCCCATGGACTGAAGGGAAGCCCTGGTCCAAGCTCGGTTCTCCGAAGCTACCGTGGGCCAGCCACGGCGCTCGAAGAGCCGGTCCGGCCTCGTCGAGGTGACACCTGTGAAGCTTCCCGCCGTGCTCACGGGGGGATCGATCGCGACCTCCGCGAGCCTTCAACTGGTGGATGTCCGCGCTAGCGTCGCCGTGGGCTTCTTCTTGACACAGCTGGCGACCTTTGCGATCTATGCCTGGTCACTGGCCCGGCGGCAGCGACAGAGTCAGGAGGCTGCGATCCGGCTCATCAGTGAGCTCGCTGACCACCGGATCTCGATCGTGGTCCGCACCGACGGCCAGCTCGAGATCACCCCAGCCGTTGACGGCGGGTCCAGCAAGTCAGCCGGCAAGTCGGATGGCCAGGTGGCCTGCCGGCCTCCACGAGCTGGGATTCCACGCCGCTGAGGGTCGCCCGCCAGGAGGATGATGGACGCGGAGGGTGGGCAGCCGAGCATGACGACCCAGCGGCCAGGATTGCCTCGCCGGGCAGGCTGAGAGGACGAACGGCGGACACTGAGCGATGGCGGTGGCTGATCAAGAGGTCGCGGACGCCTTGCGGCGCAGCTTCCTTGGCAGGCTGCCCCGAGACGTCGTCGCGGAGCTGGTGGCGGGCGGGCAGCGCACCGACTATCCGGCGGGGAGCACGGTCTATCGAGAGGGGGCGGCTCCCAGGGAGGTGCTTGTCGTCCAAGGTCTGCTCCGCGTGTTCATGACCTCCCCGGATGGGCGGCAGGTGACCGTGCGGTACGCGCGGGAGGCTGACGTCCTGGGGATCGCCGTCATGGTTGGTGGACCGGTCAACGTGAGCGTGCAAACCATCACCGATTCGAGTCTGTTCAGCATCGACGGCCGACGGCTCACCGAAGCGGCACGACGCGACGCTCGGGTTGCGTGGGCACTGGCCGAGGAGCTCAACCGACGGCTGTTCGACACCCTGCAGCAGACGGCGATCAACACCTTCGGGTCGGTGAAGCAGCGGGTGGCCGCTCACCTGCTGGATCTCGCCTCAGCCCAGCAGCGGCCGCAAGACCGTCTGGTGGCGCGGGTGTCCCAGCAGGAGTTGGCGGACGCGGTCGGGTCGGTCCGGGAGGTCGTGGCCCGCGCGCTCCGCGACTTCCGTCTCGCGGGCCTGGTGGCCACCGGTCCCGACAGCGTGTTGATCGTCGACCCGACCCGGCTGCACGACCAGTCCTGGTCCGCGGCCGCCGAGTGACTTTGGTCACCCAGGCTCGCTACTGAAGTCACTGACAGGCGCAGGTCCGCGGTCGCAAGCTGAATGTGCCAGGCCCGATCGTTCGGGCCGAACCTGGAGGCAACCATGGCATCGTTCGAGAACACCGTGATCATCCAAAGGCCCGTCGAGGAGGTCTTCAGCTTCCTCGCCGACTTCGAGAACGTCCCCAAGTGGAACTACGCGATTGTGGAGACCAAGAAGGTCTCTCCTGGTCCGGTGGGGGTCGGTACCACCTACCACCAGACCCGTTCGATACCAAGGAGGAGCGAGGAGGGCTTCGAGGTGACCGCCTTCGAGCCGCCTCGCCGGCTGGAGGTGCAGGGCCAGATCGGGCCCTTCCAGGCGAGGCTCAGCTATCTGCTCGA
>WNGA01012209.1_pt1 | contig 11669 bp, 11 predicted proteins | sample 5400061 | NCBI WGS metagenome assembly WNGA01 (sample SAMN13153366, study PRJNA577476) | soil metagenome | isolation source: 100 cm soil or saprolite under grassland replicate 2 | place: USA:California | collected 2016-06-15
GAATAGGCGACGTAAACAGACTTTCAGCACTCTTCCGCGAGTCGATGAGCTAGAGGTGAGTCACCTGATCGCACGACTGCGCAAGCTGCTCTTTCAGCACTCTTCCGCGAGTCGATGAGCTAGAGGACACCCTTTCTACAAACACTAAAATGGCTGCCAAGTCATCATGCGGTCGTTTCGTCGTTCCTAGGCCATTATGGCGAACCGTTTGATCTCATTTAGCCTAGCACACCGGCGGCTGGTTCGCAACTCCGATTCTGCGCCAGATCTCTGTCAAGTTGCGAGGCTCGATCGTAGCCAGATGGGTCGGGCGGAACACTATAAAAACCCCGACGCGTGATCATTCAATCGCGCCGTTTTGGGCCACTAGCCATTGAGTTGCGAACCGACCGCGCTGAGGGGCTGTTTATGCGTCGATCAGACGACGTCGTTGCAAAATCGCCGGAACTCGCAACTCACGCATGGCCGGCGGCTCGCCGGCGCATCCGGCATGTGCTCGCCGGCGATCGCCACCCGCATGTTCCCTACGGTCTGCCGTACTTTCTGCCGCAGCGCCGGCGTGATGGAGACGATTTCCGACTGACGTAATGGAATGCTGTAGATGAAGCCGCGCCGCACCGGCAAGCCCCACGCCTCTCCAGCAGCAGCGCATAGGCCGCCAGCTGGAGCTTGAAGTGCGGCCCGGCCGGCTTCTCGCTGTCCTTGTACTCCACAACGATCGCCTCGGCCGCAGGTGCCGCGCGACTCGGCACGGCGATCGCTAGATCCAGCCGCCCGCGTAGGCCCAGCGCGGCCGATCGCAAACCGATGTCGTTCGCGGCGCCCTCTCCAGGTTTTCTCGTCGAGTGGGAACAGCTGGACATTGCCGGCCTGGCGACCCAGGCGGCGCTTGATCTCGATGAACAGCGCCCGCTGGTGAGTACGCGTGAGATCCCCACAGAATGCGCTGTATTGCAGCCGCTGCAAGCCGTAGTCGAGGCAGGCGTCGGCGATCTTTTGCCGCGCGCGGTCGTTCGGAATATCGTAGATCAATAGGGTCTGCATACTTCCCCCGTGACAAGGTGACAAGATGACAGGGTAACGATCGAAGATCGAGGATGGAAGATAGAAGATGGTGCCATCCTCTATCCTCATATCCTCTATCCTCCGTTTCACCACCCCATCACGAATGGCGTGTATCCCGGTCGCTCGTTCCGCACGAATGTGGCGATGTGCCGCGCCTGGAGTTGCAGGATGTGCCGGAGCGGCTGGCGCTTACCCTCGTATGGTTCGGTCGACTCCATACGCTCGATCACCTTCTCGACGATCCGCTTGCGCGTCGGGCCATCGAGCCGGCCCTCGTCGTCCTGCACGATCGCGAAGCCGCGGTTGACCTGTCCGATCAGCGTGCGGTCGACCACCGCCTGGCGGAACTCCTCGATCAGGTCGAGCGTCAGGCTGGGCTTGCCAGGCCGGTCGGCATGCAGGAAGCCGGCATTTGGCTCCAGCCCGGCCAGCAACAGCGCCTGGCGCACCTGTGATCGCAGCACGCCGTAGCCATAGTTGAGCGCCGCATTGAACGGATCGCGCGCGCCTTGCGTCTCGCGCCCCGGCCAGGCCAACTCGGCCGGAATGATCTGGGCGACCGCCTGCCAGTAGCGCGCCGCCGCGCGGCCTTCGGCTCCCATTAGCGCCGCGCGGGTTGCCTCGTCGATCACGCCGACGAGCCGGCCGATCGACGGCAGCGGGTCGAGCACCTCGGTCGCCGCCAGCGTGAGATCGGCGTACAGCTCGGCGTCGGTATCCTTACGGTACTTGGCGGCATAGCGCAGCATGTTGGCCTGGCTCTGGATTTTGCCGCTCGCGAAGGTTTTTGCCAGGTTGAGCCCGCGCTCGTCCTCATAGGCGCGCAGCTGCGCCCGCTTGGTCAGCGCCATGCCGGTCAGGCCACTGGCGAACAAGGTGCCGTAGTCGTCGCCGTCGCGTCCGTTGAGGAAGTGGATTGGGATGCCCTCCTCGGCGCAGACCCGCACGACATCGCTGCTGATACCGACGCCGTTACTGCAGATCAACACTTGCTCCAAATGCATGATCGGCACCTCGGCCAGGCGCTGCTTGCCCTGCTCAACCCGCAGGCGGCCCTGGTGTTTGGAAACGAATACGCCGCGCTCTTCGACGATGAGATGCATATTGCTGGCTCCTTCCAATGTCACAAATCCGCGCTCTCCCGCGAGCCGAAGAATAGGAGATTAGTTGTTAAGGTACACGCGGGCATGGTCGCCGGTGTGTTATGCAGTGATAGCGTACCAGCCGTCGCCCTTAACCGCGTTTTTCCCGACATGGATGAGTGCTCCCCAGACCAGCAGCTCGCGCAGCGGCTCCAGTTCGCCCGCCAGGGTGACCCTGCCGACCAGGCCGCCGATCGGGGTGCGCTCGCGCGTGCGCGAGGAGTAGCTGACGACGTCGACCCAGCGGGTCTGGTCATCGGCCACATGCACCAGTTCGGCCTGGGCCAGCAGCGCGCGCCGATCCGTCGGCGCTGGGCCGCCGCCATACGCGCCGGCCAGCTGGTCGAGCCGTTCCATGAGCCGCTGAATGAACGGACGCGGCGCGAGTCGTTTGACCAGTTGCCCGCCGTCGATCAGCCGCAACGGCGACAGAAAGCGTAGCGTCAAGCAGTCGGCGGGCAGTGACGCGGCATAGGCGGCAACGGCGTTTGCGTCGATCGGCAGCCCTGGCGCCTGCACCTGCGGACGACCACGGGTGTAGAGCGGCGCACGCGCGCCGGTGAGCGGATCGACCGCTGCGATTGCGTCGATCTGGAGCGCGCCGCGCCGGTAGCCGTTCGCCGGAATCTTGCGGCCGAGGCCGCTCTGCTCGACGCCCTGAGCCGCCATCACGACATACGGGAACAACGCGGCGGCCTGGCCGATCAGCGTGATGCCAAAGCTGAGCGTATCGCCAGGCGCGTAGCGGCGTGGGCCAAGCGGCGGGCGCACCGTATAGGGGCGCGGGCGCTGTGCCCCGCCGGTCTCGCCATCCTCGCGCATGGGGGCAATCAGCGCGGCCACTGGGCAGACCCGCAGCAGCGGGCAGGCGGCACACGTCGGCGCGGCCTTGTTGGCGCAGAACCTGTCCCAGAGGCCTCCAACGACCGCGCCGCGGATGGACGAGCCGGCCTGGTCGTCGAGTTCCAGCGGCGTGAGGGCGGTGGCGGTGAACTCGAGATGGTGGGTGGTCAGAGTCATAGGTAGATCCTCTCGTAGAGGCTGAAGCCTCGACTGCTGCGCGTCAGGCGGTACGGCAGGACGATATGGCGCAGCACGCGCTCTTTGCCAAGGGTGATCCGCTTACCACTGTAAATGTCAGCATGGTCGAACGTCATTTTTGGGCCGCAGTCGTCGAGCATCTGGAGCGTCCCACCCATAGTGAAGCTCGCCTGATCCTGTGTGATCGTCACCCAGCCAGGTTCAGCGCTGAAGTCAATATCGTCGATCGCGGTTGGGCGCATGAGCAACTGCATGAAGCTGCCGCGCTTGCCCAGGTAGGTAATGTGCGCAAATAGCTCAGCCAGCGCATCGGGCAGGCGATCGCCCGTGGATGCCTGCGCTGCGATACTGACTGTGCCTCCGAAAGAGACATATTCACGATAGGCTATCGTACTACCCAACGGCGTTATCAAACCCGTGCCATCGTCGTCGTTCGGCCCATTTTTCTTCGGGCGCACGATCTTGGTGAACGTATTGATCACCGCAACCTGATCCGGCAGCGCGATTGTAAGCTGGAGATCCTGAATAGCTGGCCAGAGCTGCTTCCCCGCATCCTGCCCAAGTGTTCGTAGCGCGGCGTCGAGCAGCGCCATTTTGATGGCGAACGGCGTTGGGCAGATCAGCGTCTTGCCGCCCGACGAGGTTGCGGCAGCCGATTTGAGAGAGAAGAGCGCTGTCGGCGCGTAGCGTGCGACTATCCACATGTGCGTGTCCTCTACGTCAGCGCCAGTGTATACGGCTGCGCGGATGTCGTTAGCCCTTGAATAAGCTCGGCGAAGTGGCCAAGCGAACCAAATGATTCAACCGATACGTCGTCGCCACCACCAAGCGCTTTTCCAATCTGTGCCATTTGTTGGGCGTAATCCGGTGCAAGTGGGCTAATCAGCGGTGCAGGGAGCATGGTCGTCGAGTAGGAGATTGCACCCTCCAGCGCCACCAGGTGGGGTAGTTGCGCTGAGCGCATCGCGCCATTCAGTTGCACGAAGGTGTGCAGCAGGCTCTCAAGCAAGGCCGCGCCACGCCGCGCGCGCTCCTCGGGCGCGAGCGCATACTGTTGGCGGATATCGTTATAGCCGATCCGGCCGAACTCCAGGTGGCACACCATAGCATACTGGCCACTCGACGCCGGACGATGGAAGATCGCCTGGCCCAGATTCGCACCGCCGGTTTTGCCCTCGCCTTCGCCTTCGGCTTTCTTCGCCCGGCTGGTCGCGTCTTTGCTGCGCTGGCCTTCGCTGCGCTCGGTCGCATATTTGACATGGAAAAAGCTCTGATTATGCCCGTCGCGCGTCTCCGGCAGACCGATCGCCCAGCCGAACTCGACGACGCTCTTGCGCGGGATCGAACGGCCACCCTCGGTGATCAGGATGCCCTCGATATCGTCCATCGCACAGGCGCGCAGCAGTTCGTCAAGCGTCTCGGCGTCGCTCAATTGCTTCGTGCGAGCGATAAAATCGCTGTCGGCATTGATGCGGTTCGGGTTGAATTGCCGGCAGCCCGCGCAGAGTGGTAGACCACTCTGACGTGCCAGGTTGAAGAAGTGCTCGGCCTGGATATGCTTGAGCATATCGCCGCTGATCGCGTTGACATTGTGCAGCGCGCCGTCGGTTCCGATCACATCGACCATACGAGTCTGGAGCTGGTTGCCTTCGCTGCCCTCGTTGTTCAGGTCGTGCATGTCCAACGTGGCGTTGATCGCCAGCGCGAGTGAGTAGATTGGCGTTGTCATGGTGTAAGCTGCTCCTTGTCGTTAAAACGGCTGCTCGGCATCGCCCTCGGTTTCGGGCACGATCGACTCATCGATCTCCATCGTCGCTTCAGTCACGCTATTGCTTGGGGCGTCAGGTGCCTTCGGATCACGCGCGTAGCCGAACGCAATCAGCAGATTGGCGATCGTCAGCGTGTCATACTCATCAATCAGTTGCAGAAGCTCAGTGATGTCCTTCGTCGTAATATCGGCGCGCACGGCCCGCTTCTCCCGCGCGAAAACCCGCTTGTTCTCCTGGACATACTGCTGCATGAACTCGCTGAGGGCGCTGATAAATTCGCTGCGGTTGCGGGCCTTGCGGCGCAGATCGCCGGCGAGGCCATAGCGCACCTCATAGGGTGTATCACCAGCCACTTTTTGGTACTGCGGGATGACGGTACTGCGCCGGATCGCCGTCGCGATGTTGCGGAAGCCGGAATTCTCGATGATCCGACTGAGTGGGCGCAATTTGGCATGTTCCCGGCGCTCCTCATTTGCCATAATGATCACCTCCAAGTGCTCTATCGAGAAGCGGCGGACAGGTTGCCGCTTGCTCATCTTGCGGATTGTGTGCCCAGCATAGCCGGTTGTGAAGGCGAAGAACGCGTCCAGCGCTGGGTCACGGCTGGAGAGGAAATCACGGTAGTCGCGGAGCAGTTGCTCTTCTTCACCGCGCTTCTCGTCGAGTGCGGCGATCAGCTTCTGATGCTCCTCGACCACCAGCTTTAATTGCTGGGCTTGCTCAAGCCGGGTGGGCCACTCAACCCAATCTGGCAGGCGAAGCGTCGCGACATTCATCATCGCCACAGCGCTGCCGAGATCCTTAAACGACGCGGCGGCAAAGCCATCGATAAAATCGAAAACGCGCCGCCGCCGCCCGCTGCTCTGCCGCGCGGCTTCCCACTGCTCCAGCATCGCGGCGGTGTAGCGCAATGCCGCTTGAATATCCATCTGGATCGCGCTACCAGCCCAAAACCCCTTCTGGAACGTGTCGAAGACCTCTTGATACCAGCGCAGCGAGATCCCTTCAGGCGAGGGCATCACGATATACGTTTTGCGATCTTTCTTGCCTTGGATAACCCGTGGCAGCGCAGCGCGATAGAGGCCGGCGAACTTGAAATACTCCAGCAGCCAGAAACTTTCCTGCCCACCGATATCCAACTTATCCGCTTTGGCCCGGTTCGCGCCTTTGCCCTGTTCAGGGTTGACCGCCTGAGTCGCTGAGAGCAGCGGGCTTTTTTCCAACCCATGGCGCTTTGCCAGATCCTCCCACTGCTGCATCGCGGCCTCAATCGCCGCTGGCTGCCCGTTACACATCGTCCAGATGATCGCGACAAGATCGGCGTAGACATCCCGACAGGCTGCCCATCGCTCGATCGCTTTGTTGTAGGCGTTCAGCGCGCCCATCTGGTTGATCAAAGCGGCGACCGGCCAGTAGTCGTGTGGTGCCATTTCTTCCAACGCCCGGCGCTGATCTTCCGGCAGCTTTCTGACATTCGTGCCGGCCTTGCGGTAGGCTTTGAGGCGGTCGTAGTACTCGTTGTTATGCTGTCGCTCGGCCTCATAGTTGAGCACATTCACACTCGTTGGGGCCGGGCCATTCTTCGCAGTGAGAATCCAGCGCGGCTGCGGCGGCTGATAGTGCTTCGACGTAATCTGATCGTGTTGTATAGCCAATGGCGTACTAACCACAATCCTGTGGCCAGCATTGGCGATCTGGACATCGATTGGATCGCCAATGAGGTCTTTTCCGGTATCCGCAAGCCAGCCGGCGACCCCAGTGGCCGCCAGCAGCGCGGCGATTGGTGATGACGTAACAGGAATTGAAAGTTCTGTGCTCAAGCGTGAGATCCTTTCACTGTCTCCAGATCGTCAGGAAACTCGAGATTGAGAGTATGTGGCGAACAAGATTTCAGCGTATGGTGAGCGCGGCATAGACCGTGCCTATCACGCTTTTATATCTCTTGAGACCCCTGATCCGCCAGCCGCAGCACCCGCGCCAGCAGCAGGTACAGGATAATCTCATCGCGTCGCTGCATGTCGATAATGTCCTCGCTGAGACCTGCGGCGGCCGCGAACCCATTACGCCACTCGATCTTTGCGCCGGATGCATTCACCGCAGCCAGCAACTCCACATCATCGGCCAGCCCAACGCAGCGCATCGCCTCGTTGAACGCCGTCTTCGCGGCATCCAGCACGGGATGCCACTCGTCGTGATCGGCGCGAATTGTCGCGCTGTGGTGGCAGATAATCGCGGTCATCAGCGCGGTGTACAAAGACTCGCATGTGCCCGCGACTGCGCGAATGAGGTCGCGGCCAGCCCGCGCGCTCTCGGTGGCGTGATGCGGGCGCTTTGGGCGGATCGCCTGGTTCGCCCGCCACTCGAATGGATCGCTGCTGTCGTAATTCGTATGTGCGGCCATATAGTCGGCCTCGATACGCAATGTGTCATCGCGCCGAAGATCGCTGACACGCGCCTGCCAATTGTGCGCCCATGCCTGCCAACGCCGATCGAGCTTGCCCAGATCGTGCGTCGCGAACATCAGCCGAATCGCGCGGTCGAGCGTACCCTCCGGCAATCCGTGATACTGCTCCAGGCGTTGTCGTACGGCAGCTGTGCGGTCGCTCAGGCCCTCGCGATACACGCGATATAGCCCACCGATGTGTTCCGCATACGTTTCGCGGCGCAGCGACCCAAAATCCTCACGCGCTTTGCCTTTAGCGGCCGGCGGCGAGTTTGGCGCAGGAACGCCCGCGTCAAGCCGAAAGCCCAACGCCGAATCGTACTGCACCAGCGCAGGGTTGAGCGCGACTAGGCTGGCATTCGCCAAAGCGTTGCACGCCGCGCGCACATCTGCTTTCAACGAGCTCGGGCGAAGTGAGAGCCAACGTGTCTCCATCCGCCGACGTTGTTCCGCTGCCTCGCTATCAGCCGAATCACTGGTCTCTTCCGAAACAGCGATCTTCGCGGCCCAATCGAGTTCGAGTGTGAGCGCCTGCTCTTGCACCTTGGTATACCAGCCAAGCAGCGCATTGCGGCGAATGCCAATGCCCTCATAGCGATAGGGATTGGGTATGGTCGGCTCAGTCGGATCGGTATGCACGATCACCGTGCGGCTATCGATGTCGCGGATGAGATCACGCGCAGCGCTACGATCCTGTTTACGCAGCACGGCTTCGACGGCGGCACCCAACCCATGGCGATTGTCGTGCAAGCGCTCCAGCAGCTTTTCGTCAAACGGCGCATGCGCTCGGTTCACGATAGCTAACTCAGCGTGGTAATTCAGCACGCGCCCTTCGATCGGCAATTCCACAAATGCTGCCAGTGTGCGCTCACACAGCTTCGACTGGCCTTCGGTTTCATCGGTAGAGGCGTCTTGTTTGTCGCGCTTTGGGTCGAGATAGGGCGCGAAATTCCACTGCCTGTCATCCCGCTGCGGCACATCATAGACGAGCACCAGCCCTGATTCACCGGCGAAGCGCGCGCAGCGGCCGGCTCGTTGAATAATCGCGCTTGCAGGTGCAATCTCTGTATGAAGCGCCTCGCAGGTGATATTTAATCCAACCTCGACCACCTGAGTTGCCACTAGGATCGCTGGGCCCCATGTGCGTTGCGTTGTCTTCTCGCCAAACTCGTGCTGAATCAGCGCCTCTTTGGTCGCGCGGTCGCTGGCATAGAAGCGACTGTGCAATAGTTCGATCTGGACTCCGGCAAGTCGGGCATCGGTCTGGAGCGCGACGACCAGCGCCTGGGCGCGATCGACCGTATTGCAGATCGCAATCACGCGCTCCCGCCGCTGCTCCGCAAAGTCGTCGGCAATCACCCCGGCCGTTAGCGCTTGTGCGGTGTAGCGGTAGTGCCGCTGCTTGCCATGCTGCGAAGGAATGGCATCAATCTCTTCCTGTGAAAGTGTTACCGCTTCTGCATTCAGCTCCGTACATAGCCGCTCGATCATCGTTTTCGAGAAGGTCGCGGTCATGAGGACAAATGGCGTGATGCTTTTGAGCAGCTTGAGCATATGGAGCGTGCTTGCCAAAGCTCCGTCGCCATTCTCGTCGACTGGGAAAAGATGGAACTCATCGAACACGAGATAGCTGCCGATGATCGCTCCCGCATTCAGGTTCGCCTGCCGATTGCTTAGACTGTAAGGGATGGTCAAAAAGCTGCTCAAGAGCTGATCAATGGTCGTGAAGATTAGATCGCCCGCGAATCTTGGATCTTCGGGCCTGGCACCAGTTTGAATGACAACATTAGGCTCATAGGCTAAGCGTAACTCATCCTGGATCAGTTGCTTTGCCGATGCAGTGAACTGATTCGCCAGTACACGCATGGGTACCGCATAGATGCACTGTCGTGGAAATGATTCGGGAATGTTGCGATTCCAGCGTTCAAGAAAAGGCCATAAGGCAGCAAACGTCTTGCCGCAGCCGGTTGGTGCCTGAAGAATAATATTGCGCCCTTGACGAAGATATTTAGCAACCTGTTTTTGATAGTCGTAAAGTTCCATCGCTATCTCCTCAGCATTGCTTGCAGCTGCGCGTTGTCATAGTCATCATTATCATCGTTGGTCAAGGGGGTGAGCGAAAGCTGGTATCGCTGTGCTAAGCGCAATACCTCACGCTGGATATCACGCCTGAGTGATTCAGGCTCCAACACCTCACACGTCCCGCCTTCCCAGCCTCTAATCCACGGCAGCATCTCCTGCGGCTCGTCGATCTCTGCCGTCCAGATCAAGCGGCCCTCGGCGTCCTCTTCGGTATGCTGCGAAGGATGCCAGGTGGTTTCGCCCACGCGGCGGATCGTCTGGTGTCCACTGAAGCGCAGCTTGACCTTAGTTGGCTGATCATCCTCGTCAAACCAAATGCTCCAGGCGCCGGCTAGCAGCTTGTTTGGCTCGAAGTCGGCCGGTACGTCGAACGGCTCATCTGTCGAGACGATCCGCTCAATGCGCTCCAACTTGCGTGTGCGGAGCTCGCCGGGCGGCTCGGACATACCGATCGCATAGGTGCTATAGCCGATCCCTGATGGCTCCAGAAAATACGGCGCGAACGTGTGCTGAAACGCCTTGCGCGCGTTGAGCGGCCGATACCAGATCTGCACCTTCTTGCTGGCAGCCCAGGCGTCGGTGAGCTTCTCCAGCACGCGCTGCTGTTCATGGGCATGTTTGGGAAACCGCCCGCGCAGCGCCGCCGATGTGCTCGTGATATGCTGCCCAAGTGCCGGCATCACGCCGCCAAGCGCAGCCCCCAGCTTATCCAGGGCCTCAACCGCGTGGGCATTGGGTTTGTCGCTGTAGCGTGCGAGCAGCCGCCCCGCCAGAAAGACCGCCATCGCCTCATGCAGCTTGAGCCGCAACGTACTGATATAAGCAGTTCGATCGATATAGATCAGCCCTTCATCGTCGACCCGCACGGGAATTTCGTTATCGACCATATCCTGGATCAGTCGCCCGATCGTCGAGCGATGCACATCGCAGCGGCGCGCGATCTCAGCCTGTGACAGATGCGCGCGGCTGGCGAGTAGCAGGCGCTCGACCTGGCTAATCCGACCTGATTTGGCGAAAGCGCGATTCATACAACTGCTCCTCGTCTCGAATAGGCAAAGCATAGCATGGCATGTCGCGAAAAATGGCAACACGATCAGCCCAATCTTGGCATATGTCGCCGATCGTGTTGCCTCCCTCTGCTACTGCCGTCCGAAGATGCTCAACTTCCCTGCTTCGTCTTCTTGAAGCAGAACACCACGCTCCTCTAATATCGGCAGATCACGTATCACGGTCGAGCGCGGCACCCCAAGCCGCTCCGCGATCTGCGCCGGCAATAATGCTTCCTCTTCCAACAGCTCGACTTCCTGATCTAGACGCTCCACTTTGCCCTGCTTGCTGCCAAACATCGCATCACCTCCAGGCTCGCCATCGTTCCGATGGACTTAGTCTGGAGGTGGCGTGTTGCAACTACCGCAACAACGGTGAATTGTGCGATGCGCCTTTAAGGTCGAGTTGAACCTTGTCAGGCCGGCTCAGCGCAAGCGCGGTGGCAGCCTTCCGCAACGGCGCCTCAAAAGTGGTTCCGAGATAGCGCCGCGTCAGCTCGACGCTCAGGAAAAAAGCCAACAGATCACCCTCGGTAGCGAACATGGTCGGAAGTACCCAGGTGGGATCGGTGTAGTAATACCCGCCGCGCCCACGATCGTGCTCCAACGGTGCGTTCAACCGCTTGCGCATGAAGGCCAGGTCGCCGCGCACTGTTCGCTCGCTGACCTCAAAGCGGCCCATGAAAACAGCGACACTGGGATAACGGCCGCCGCGAATCGCGGCATCGATCGCTAGCAGGCGCTCAAGTCGGAGTGATATCGGTGCTCCTTGATATCCAGTGCGGACGGCAATGGCAGACAGCGGGATGCAGCGATTATACTTGGATATGGCTGATCGGGACAACGCCTAACGTCGTGCTGTGCTCGATCAGACACCGACCGCATACAATCGTAGGATACGCGATCGACTCGGGCACACATGCGGCGGCATGGACCCGACCGCATCAAAGGTAACACATACGGACGGAATTCCTCATGTGTCGTATATCATCTGGCCGCCGCTACCGCAGTGCGATGCGCAAACACACGATCTTTACAAATTACCTACCTCCTAATTATCATAATTGGAACGTAGGTAATT